>Ga0316603_10002147_pt1 | contig 10747 bp, 7 predicted proteins | sample OWC_soil_day10_n_FD_207649 | JGI IMG/M metagenome (GOLD analysis project Ga0316603, IMG submission 207649) | Wetland soil microbial communities from Old Woman Creek delta, Ohio, United States - OWC_soil_day10_noCT | ecosystem: Environmental > Terrestrial > Soil > Wetlands | place: USA: Ohio...
GGCCAGCGTCGCGCGCATGAAGGAACTGGTGGCCGCCGGCCACGTGCGCCACCTGTCCGGCCAGGTCGGCGCGCTCAGGATCGTGGGCGGCGTGCTGACCGGCGCCACGGTGAACTGCCTCGACGGCTCGGCCGTCGAGGTCGACTGCGACCACGTGTTCGCTTTCTTCGGGCTGCATCCGAAGCTCGGCCCGATCGCCGACTGGGGCCTCGAGCTCGAGAAGAAGGCGCTCAAGGTGGACACCGAGAAGTTCCAGACCAGCGTGCCCGGCATCTTCGCGGTCGGCGACATCAACACCTACCCCGGCAAGAAGAAGCTGATCCTCTCGGGCTTCCACGAGGCGGCGCTCGCCGCCTTCGGCGTGCAGGCCTACGTCTATCCCGGGAAGCGGCAGTTCCTGCAGTACACCACCACCAGCCCGATCATGCAGCAGCGGCTCGGGGTGTCCGGCACCGGGGGCTGAACCGGCGCGCCGCGGCATGCGCCCGCGGCCCGCGCCGGCGTCGAGGCGCGCGCTGCCTCAGCCGGTCGCCGCGATGGCCTCGGGCTCGTCGGCCGCCGCGCGCAGCGCCGCCGCACGCGCGTGCTCCCACAGGTCGCCGAGCACCGAGGCGGTCGTCGGCCGGCGGCCTGCGCCCTTGCCTGCGAGCCTGAGCGTCGTGCCGTCGTCGAAGTCGATCACGACGCGGTTGTCCTCGCCGCGTGCGCCGGCCAGGAAATCGTCCGGCGGCAGCCAGCGTGGCGAGACGCGGGCCGCGGCCACGCCGTCCGCGAGCCTCACTTCCGCGACGAGGCGCAGGATCTCGCCCGGCACGCCGGGAGGAATGGCGTCGAAGGGATCGATGCCGGTGCGGGCAAACTGCGCCGGCGCACGGCCGAAGGCCGCCTGCGAACACAGGCGCAGCTTGTGCTCGGCGTCGAGGCCGCAGACATCCGCCGTCGGGTCGGGTTCCGCGAAGCCCAGCGACTGAGCCTCGGCGAGCGCTTCCTGGTAGGTGCTGCCCGCGGCGATGCGGTCGAGCACGTAGTTGCAGGTGCCGTTGAGCACGCCGCGCAGGCCGGTGATGCGGCGCGTCGCCGCCTCGCGTACCAGGGCCTCGAGCACCGGCACGGCGCCGCCCGCCGCGGCCGACAGGCGCAGCGGCGGGTCGTCGCCGCGCGCGAACGGGGCGAAGCTGTCCCAGTGGGGCGCGAGCGCGGCCTTGTTCGCGGTCACGACGCGTCGGCCCGCAATCAGCGCGGCGAGCAGCACTTCGGCCGCCGGGAACTCGCCGCCGAGGGCCTCGACGACGAGGTCCGCGTCCTCATTGATGGCGTCCCACGGGTTGGTGGACAGCAGCGAGGCGGGAACGCCGGTCGCTGCGTGGCGCCCGGGGTGGCGGACGACGGCGCGCACGACCTCGAAGTGTTCCGGTTGCGCCCGCAGCCGGTCGTAGACGCCGCGACCCACGGTGCCGAGCCCGAGCAGCACCACCCGCAGCGGCGTCTTCGGGGCCGTCGCCTCGAGCCGCGACGGGCCCGGCCCGACGAGCGTCGCGTGGGGCGAGCCGGGGCAGGAGACGAGGAACGACTGGCGGTGCAGGTGGGCGAAGCGGATGGTCTTCGGCTGCACCAGGCGCCCGGCAACGCGCAGCGCCTCGTCCCAGGTGACCTGCGTGAAGCGCCTCGGCGCGGGGCCGGGCGTGGCGGGGTCACGCTCATACAGGCCGTCCACGTCCTTGACGAGCGTGCACTGCGCGCCGAGTCGCGCCGCGAGGAACAGTGCGGTGAAGTCCGAGCCGCCGCGGCCGAGCAGCACCGTGCGGTTGCGCTCGTCATGCGCGATGAATCCGGGCACCACGACCGCCGGGACCTCCTCCAGGGTCGCCTCGAGCAGCCTGGCGTCGAAGTCGTGCGGCTCGGCATCGAGCGGGTCGCCATGGGCGCGCAGCGTGAACTGCTCCGGTGGCAGCAGGCGCGCCGGCACCCCGTGCGCAGCGAGCGACAGCGTGAGCATCGACGCCGACTCGATCTCGCCGCTGCCGACGAGCGAGGCGTAGGCGTGCGGGTCGGCCTTGCCGCCCACGCTGTGGGCACGCTCGATCAGCATGTCGGTCACGCCGGCATAGGCGGACACGACGGCGACGACGCGCTGGCCGGCGCGCACGTGACGGTAGATCTCGTCGACCGCCACGGGCAGGTCGGCGGACGAACGCAGCACGGAGCTGCCGAATTTCAGGACGACGATGTGGCTCATGGCAACCAGCCTCTCGAATGTCTGCGCGCGGTCCCAACAGCGGGACCGCCGGGCGACGCTGGCCGGATGCTTGCGGAAAGGGCGAGGGGCATAAAAAAACCCGCTCGGCCGACGGGCGGAGCAGGTCATGCTTCGCTCGCTTTAGCTGTATTTCTAACGCGCCCGCAAGCTGAGGCTCAAATCGGCGCCGGGAAGAATTCTAGGACAGCCGGCGGCGGTGGGGCAAGAGGCGAAGCGTAAGTACCTGCCACAGGCGGGGTCAGATCCCACGCAGTCCCCAGGGGACCGAGTGGGGTCCGACCCCTCCGCGCTGTTACGCTTGGGCCATGGACACCCGCCTTGCCGAACTGCTGCAGCTGCTCGACCTCGAGCGGCTCGAGCTGAACCTCTTCCGCGGCGTGAGCCACGACATCGGGGTGCCGCAGGTTTTCGGCGGCCAGGTGCTGGGCCAGGCGCTGGTCGCCGCCTCGCGCACGGTCGAGGACCGCCTCGTGCACTCGCTGCACGCCTACTTCCTGCGCCGCGGCGACTTCGACGCGCCGATCGTGTACCAGGTCGAGCGCACCCGTGACGGCGGCAGCTTCACCAGCCGCCGCGTGGTCGCCATCCAGCACGGCCAGCCGATCCTGACCATGTCTTCGTCGTTCCAGGCGCCGGAGCCGGGCAGCGAGCACCAGGCCTCGATGCCGGACGTGCCGCCGCCGGAGGACCTGGCGGACGTGGGCGAGCTGTCGGCCAAGGTGCTCGAGCAGGTGCCGGAGAAAGTGCGGCGGTTCTTCGAGCACCAGCGGCCGTTCGAGTTCCGACACGTGCGGCCACCCGACTACCGCAAGCCGGAGAAACGCGAGCCGGTCAAGCACGTGTGGTTCAGGGTGGTGGACCGGTTGCCGGACGACCAGGCGCTGCATCGCTGCCTGCTGGCCTACGTGTCGGACTACCACCTGCTCGACACCGCCAACCTGCCGCACGGCCAGCCCTGGTTCGAGCTGCAGATGGCCAGCATCGACCACGCGCTGTGGTTCCATCGCGAATTGCGCATGGACGAGTGGCTGCTCTACTCCATCGACAGCCCGAGCCGCTCGGGCGCGCGCGGGTTCGCGCGCGGCAGCCTGTTCACGCGCGACGGCGCGCTCGTTGCCAGCGTCGCGCAGGAAGGCCTGATCCGCGAACGCCCGGGCGGCTGGCAGGGCACGCGGCCGCCGGGCGCCGCGGCGCAGGGCGGCGCGCCGTGAAGGTCGGTCTCATCCTCCTCGGGCTGGCAGCCGCCTATCTCGTCGGCCACCTGCTGATGGTCTGGCGCTCTCGCAACGCGAACCTGCCGAAGGCCCCGCCCGGCGGATGGAAGAAATCCGCCGGCTGGGACGACGACGAGGACGACGGGCCGTCCTCCCCGAAGGCCTGAAGGCGCTCACTCGAGGGCGAGCGTCATCCGCACGCCGTCGCCGGCGGCAGCCGCGGCTTCGCCGCGGGCGACGAAGACGCGCTCCGCAGCGACGCCGTCCTCGCCAAGCAGCGCATCGCGCACGGCCACGGCGCGGGCCTGGGCCAGTGCGTCGATCTCCGCGGCTCCGACCGCATACCCGGCCCTGAGACCCGGCTCCAGCTGGCCGATGAAAAACTCGATGGGATCGGGCTTTTGCTCGCCCTCGGCCGGCTTCGGCGGCTTTTGCAGATCGGGCTTGCGGCCATTCGCCTGTTCGTAGAGCGCCCTGAGCCGTCGCAGGTAATCCGCGCGGTCCGTCTTCCACGCTTCAGAGGGTGTCCCGTCGTCCGCGGCGGACACGGCCGCCGCCCAGCTGGCGTTTTCCAGCGCCGGTCCGTCGGCGGCGGGAAGTGCCGCCCAGGGGATCTGCAGCTTCAGGGTGGGTCGTTCGGCGACCGCCTTGCGCAGCGCGGCGATCTTGTCCAGGGCCGCGGTGTCGAGCGTCGTCGAGCCGGCGGCGAAGTCGATGTAGGAGAGGTCCTCCCCGCCGCCGAACAGGTTGCCGAGCAACGCGAACGGGGCCGTGACGATCTTGGTCAGCAGGCCAACGAAGGCCTTCCAGATGATCGGGCCGAGCCTGAACTGCGGGTCGTCCACGGAACCGCTGACCGGCAGCTCCAGGTCGATGACGCCCTTCGAGTCCTTGAGCAGGGCGACCGCCAGCTTGATGGGCAGCCCGATCGCATCGGGCGAGTCGATCTTCTCGCCGAACTCGAGCTGGTCGAGCCGGACCTTGTGCGTCGCCTCGAGACGGTTGTCCTCGACCTTGTAGCGGGTGTCGATGAACAGCTTGCCCTTCGCGATCTGGTAGCCGATGAACTTGGTGGAGTAGGGGTTGAAGCTCGTCAGGTCGATGTTGCGGAAGAACGCCTCGATGTCGATGTAGGCCATCGGCGCCAGCAGGTTCAGCTGGCCGGCGATATGGACGGGCGCGTAGCGGTCGACCTGGCCGTCGAGCTGGAGGGTCGACCTCGCCGCGGGGTCCGACGACGAGCCCTTGATGAAGCCGGTGAGTTCCTCCATCGCGATCCTGAAGTTCGGCACGATGGTGTAGTCGGCGAAGTTGATGTTGCCGTCCACGATCCGGGTATTGCCGATCGCGATGGCGAGGGCAGGCGCGCCCGGCGCGCCGGTCTGGTCGGGAGGCGCCGCGTCCTCGCGCGGTTCACCGTCGTCGCCGGGCTTGTCGTCCCCCTTCCTGCCCTTGTCCCCGGCCGCGCGCTCGGCGGCGATTGCCGCGGCCTTCGCCGCGGCCGCCTCCGGGTCGAGCACGGACTCGATGTTCGTCACGCCGGATTCGGCCAGGATCAGGCGCATGTACGGCCGGTGTGCGACGACCTCGCGGATGTCGAGACGCGAAGGTTCGCTGGTGTAGCGGAGGCCATTCACCTCGAGCGACTTCCAGGTGACGAAGTCCTCCTTCAGCGGCCGGTCGCGCGTACGCAGGTCGGTGACCTCGAGGTCCCCGGCGAAGCTCAGTTCGAGCGGGTCGGTGCCCGACAGCTCGACGCGACCCTGCGTCGACAGCGCCCCGGACTCCAGGAGCAGGTCCGTCCCGCCGTCGAGGTACGGCTGCACCGGGGTCAGGTTCAGCTCCTGCAGCTGCAGGTCCAGGGCCGCGGTGAGCGGCTCCAGGGTCACCTCGCCGGACGCGCTGACCTGCCCGCCAGCACCGGAGGTGACCGTGGCCTGCAGCTTGAGCGGGCCCGCGGAGGGCACGGCGAAACCGCCGATGTCGGCGGAATTCACCACGAGCTCGAGCGGCGACGGCCTGGCGAGCCTGCGGTCCTCGAGCGGGACACGGAGGTTCCTGAACGAGATGGCGGGCACCGAGACCGTCCAGGCCGGCGAGTCGCCGGCGGTGTCGGTCGCTCCGCTGCCGGGGGTTGCCGGGCTCGAGCCCACCTCCGCCGCGGCGGCACCGATGCCCAGCGCTCCCGGTGCGTGAAACCCGGCATCGTCGAGCCAGACCGGTGCCGTGACGCCCTGGACCTCCACCGCCGTCACGAGGACCGACCGGGCGGCGAGGTCGACGCGCGTGTCGCGCAGGTCGATGGCGGCGAACTGCCACGGCACGTCGTAGCCGTTCGCCACCGTCGCCAGCTCACGGACGGACAGGTTCGGCATGTCGAGGACCAGGTGGTACGGCTCGCCGGTGAGGCTGAAGTCGTAGGTGAAGCCGAGGTCGATCACGCCGCCCTGCAGCGTGACCGGGAGCAGGTCGCCGACATACTCGGAGATCGCGGTGGCCTGCAGTCCGGCCAGGCGCAGCGATCCCTTGGACGTCAGGGGCTCGACGCCGAACTCGCCCTCTAGCGACAGCTCGCCGGCGCGGTCCGAACCGGCCCGGAAGGCGAAGGCATTGCCGCTGCCGGAGGTGCGGAATTCGTCGAGTGCGAAAGTGAACGGGGCCAGCGTGGTCGCGAAGGGTTCTGCGCGCGCCTGGTCCACGACGTCGATGCTGCCCTCCAGAACGTCGAGCTGACCGATCCACAGCGCCGGGATACTGCCCGGTTCCTGCTCCTGCTCCGGCACCTCGTCGCCGTCTGGAACGAGGTCCATCAGGTTCAGGCGACCGCCGGCCCGTTGCACCACGCGCAGGTAGGGCCGGTCAACGTCGATCTGTCGGAAGGTCCAGGCGCGATGCCACACGGACGACAGCTCGAAGTCCACGTACAAGCGCTCGAAGCCGATCATCCGTGTCGAGCCGTCCGCATCGGGGATGGCCAGCTCCCGCGCCTCGAACTCGAACGTAAACGGATTGAAACGGACCTCGCCCAGGGTCACCACCCGGCCATGGTCTCGGGCGAACAACTCGGTCACCTGGCTCCGCACCAGTCGGGGAACGCCCACGAAACCGGCCAGCGCATACAGTGCAAGCGCCGCGATGACGCCCGCGGCGGCAATGAGGGTTGTCTTCCTCGTCATGGGGTTCCCTGTGCCCGGCCCGTGCAGGCGGGCTGTCCTGCCGGATGATCTCGCGGGCAACCCCGGCGGGGCAAGCGGCGACGGGTCAGGACCGGGCCGTCAGCCAGTCCTCGCGGGTCACGGTGTACAGGTGCACGTCCCACCATCGACGCCGCGCGCGGGCGTAGCGGCGCAGCGTGCCCTCCCAGCGCAGGCCCGCCTTGTCCAGGACGCGCAGCGACCGGTTGTTGTGGATCTCGACGGTGGACAGGACGCGTTCGACGCCGAGCTGTCCGAAGGCCGCCTGCGCGAGCGCGACGGCGATCTCGGTGCCGTAGCCCCGTCCCCAACTGCCGTGGGCCAGCAGGTAGCCGATCTCAGCCTCGTCCTTCGCATGCAGAGTCAGGTCGCAGGCGCCGACCAGGCGGCCGCTCGCGGCCAGCTCCACGCCCAGTTCCCAGCTGTCGCGGCGTTCGGCGCGCTGGTGGCGCAGCGCGCGCCCCAGCTGTTGCCGGGCGCCCTCGGCATCGGCGGGCCCGTAGAGCAGGTGACGCGTGATGCGTCCATCGCCGTAGAGCGCGACGAAGTCCGCCTCGTCGGCGGTCGTCAGCTCGCGCAGCCTCAGCCGGTCGGTCTCGAGTGGCAGACGCAACGCACGACGGGGCCTCGGGCTCATGGAGCATCCAGCACCTTGCCGGGATTCATGATGCCCTGCGGGTCGAGGCTCCGCTTGATGTCGCGCATCACGGCGAGCGCGACAGGATCCTCGTAGCGCGCGAGCTCGCCGACCTTGTAGCGCCCGATCCCGTGCTCGGCGCTGAAGCTGCCGCGATAGCGGGCGACCAGGTCGTGCACGGCGCGCCTGACCTCGCCGGCGCGGGCCAGGAACGCCTGCGGGTCGCCACCGGGCGGGACGCTCAGGTTGAAGTGCAGGTTGCCGTCGCCGAGGTGGCCGTAGGCCACCAGTCGCGCGCCGGGCACGAGGTGCTCGAGCAGGGCTGCGCCCTCCTCGATGAAGTCCGGCAGGCGTTGCGAGGCGACCGAGATGTCGTGCTTCAGGCTCGCGCCCTCGCGCGTCTGAGCCTCGGGAATGGATTCGCGCAGCTTCCAGAACGCCTCCCGCTGGCGCGACGAGGAAGCGAGCACGGCGTCGCGCACGAGACCGGCGCCGGCTGCCTCGGCGAGCACCGCCTCGAGCCCGGACGACAGCTCCGGGTCCGGCGCAAAGCCGGTGGCCTCGACGAGTACGTAGCAGGGATGTCGCGCGTCGAACGGGTCGGTCGCGCCCTCGATGTGGCGGCACACGAGGTCGAGCGCGGCGCCGGGGACCAGCTCGAAAGTGGTCACGCTGTCGCCGAGCGCGCTGCGGACGCGCGACAGCAGATCCACCGCCGCCTGTGCGGACGGCAGGGCGGCGAACGCCGTCGCGTGGCCGCGGGGCAGCGGGAACAGCTTCAGGCAGGCCGCCGTGATGACGCCGAGGGTGCCTTCCGCGCCGATGAACAGCTGCTTCACGTCATAGCCGGTGTTGTCCTTCCTGAGCGACCGGAGCTGGTCGAGCACCCGGCCGTCCGGCAGGACGACCTCGAGTCCCAGTACCAGCTCGCGCATCATCCCGTAGCGCAGCACCGCGGTGCCGCCGGCGTTGGTGGAGAGCAGGCCGCCGATCGTGCACGAGCCTTCCGAGCCGAGGGACATGGGAAACAGCCGCTCCGAGTGTTCCGCCGCGTCCTGCAGCGTCGCCAGCACGCAGCCGGCCTCCACCGTCACCGAGTAGTTCGACGGGTCGAGCGCACGGATGCGGTTCATGCGGCGCAGGGACAGCACGACCTCGCCGCCGGACTCGCGCGGCGTCGCGCCACCGCAGTAACTGGTATTGCCGCCCTGCGGCACGATGCCGATCCGTTCCTGTGCACACAGGCGCACCAGTTCGGCGACCTGGCCGGTCGAGGCAGGCAGCGCCACCAGCGGCGTCGCCCCGTGGTACAGCCTGCGGAAGTCGGTCAGGAACGGCTCGATGTCGGCCGGCTGGTCGAGGTAACCGCCCGGGCCGAGCAGGCCGCGCAGCGCATCGAGCGCTTCGGGTCGGATCGTGGCGGGGCCGGCAGGCATGCCGCGATGTTACCGCTACAGCGTGATCGCGCGCTCGAGCCACCCGCAGCGCGGCGATCCGGCCCGCACGGTCAGCCTGCCGCGACCCCGGACCAGCCAGGTCCACGTGCTGCGGTTGCCGCTGCCGCGGCTTTCCTGGTAGTACGGCGCGGCGGCTCCGCCGTGGCGACCGCGTCCCCAGCCCTCGAGGTGACCGACGCGCATCCGCGGCAGCGCGCCGCCCTCCAGCCTGCAGCCCTCCGTCTCGAGCGAGACGCTGACGGGTTCGTTCCACTCCAGCTTGCCCGCGGTCTCGAGGATGTGCGTGGGCAGGTAACCGCTGTTCACGACCTCGCAGCGGATCCGGTGGAGGTCCTCGCCGAGCGCGTGGGCCTCGCAGCGAAGTTCAAGGCGTGGCGCCATCGCGGCCACGCGCAGGAAGGCCGCCACCTGGCCCTCACAGACGGCCGCGAGCCGGTCGAGCGGCGGATTCCACAGGCCGATGCGGGTGTCGGGCCCGCCGACCTCCACCGGCCCGAGTTGCGGATGGTCGACGCGCCTCCAGGTCCCGGCCAGCCGGCCGCCGTTGTGCTCCTGGTCCCACCGGTAGATCTTCTCGACGTCCTCGCGGTCGAGCCGGGTGTAGCGGTCGACGAAGCGCCTGGGCCGCTTGAGCCCCGCCTGCTCGAAGAGGTCCCACAACTCGCACACGTAGGCGATGCATCCCCGCTGGTGATAGGCGTAATCGATGAGGTCGCCGAAGATGGGCCGGTTCGGCCGGTAGGTGAACTCCTCGTAGCCGCTGACCGTGGGGTAGCCGGTGTAGCGGTCGCCCCAGGCCTCCACCTGCCTGAAGACGGCGAGGTCGGACGGGTCCATGTCGGTATCCGGCTTGTGACCCAGGGGTCGGATGAATACGCCGCCGAAGGTGTGCAGGTTGAGCCAGGCGAAGAGCGTCGGCATCGCCGACGTGAAGGCGACGACGGCCCGCGACTCCACCTCGTTCAGCGGATACGCGCCCGCTCCCTCCTGCTCGTGGTGCGGCATCCAGCTGTAGGGGAAATTGCGGTTCAGGTCGGTCGGGTTGTCGTCGAGAAAGTTCGGCGCCGGGATCGTCTCGCCGTCGAAGTTCTCGATGAAGCCCTCCGGGAACAGCTTGAAGAAGGGGCCGTCATCCTCGAGCTCGCGCAGCACCATGCGGCCCGGAAAGGCCTTGCTCTCCACGTACTCGCCGGCCGGATCGGGCCGGCGCATCCGCAGCGCCAGCCCGTCCCCGTCCACGTCGCCCGCGCGCCAGTAGGAGCGTTCGCGGGGCAGCGGCGCGTCGTGCGGGACCGAGCGCAGGAACCGGCCCGTCTTCAGCACCCGTTCCGCGCCGTCCGGCGACATCCGCGGCAGGACATGAAACAGGACGTCGCGCAGCCTGTCGGCCAGCGCCGCCGGCAGGTCGGGTGCCGGCGGCGCCGTCGCGGGCGTCGCGTGCAGCCGGATCATGGACTCGGCGATGGCCAGCGCCACGCTCGAGCCGGCGACCTCCACGGCGTGCATGTTGCCGTCGACCCACACCGACGGACGTTTGCGGTCGGGCTCGGGCCCGATCGTCAGCAGCCAGAGGTCGCGCCCCTCGCGCGACTTCCCCAGGGACTGCAGCCGCACGAAGCCCGGGAACGCGTCGGCCCACGCCTGGAGCTGGGCCGTCAGTTCATCGTAGTCGAGGTAACGGGTGCGAAAGCCCCGGTTCAATGCGTCGAGCGTCGCAGTCATGCGCCCCCCAGATTTTTGTCGGCGCAAGCTTACGGCATTGCGTCGCGGAAGCCACCCTGCGCGGTACCGGCTGCCTTGCGGTCCCCCGACGGCCGGCCCCCCGTCGACCGCGCCGGCACGAGGGAGTCCACGAACTGCTGCGTACAGGCGTCCCACGAGTACTTCAACGCATGATCGCGGCAGGCCGCCGGCTCCAGGTCCAGAGCGGCCATGGCGGCAGCGCGCAGATCCTCGTCGAGGAAACCGGTGACGCCGGGGACGAGGAC
>Ga0316603_10002152_pt1 | contig 10734 bp, 8 predicted proteins | sample OWC_soil_day10_n_FD_207649 | JGI IMG/M metagenome (GOLD analysis project Ga0316603, IMG submission 207649) | Wetland soil microbial communities from Old Woman Creek delta, Ohio, United States - OWC_soil_day10_noCT | ecosystem: Environmental > Terrestrial > Soil > Wetlands | place: USA: Ohio...
GCGGCTGGCCCGCTTCTACCGCGACAGCGTCCCGGTGGCGGTGACCGCGAGCGCTTACCGCGCCGCGTTCGTCGAGGGCAACGCCGAAAACCGGCGCGAGCTCGGCGCCCCGGCCTACGGGCTGCCGGCGCCGCTGGTCACCGGCGTCTGTGTCCGCCTGGACACCCTGCTGCGGGCGCGCGCGGAACTGTTCGACGACCGCGTGCGCGCCGGGCGGATCGTCGAGGCGCACGGCGACCTGCGCCCCGAGCACATCTGCATCGAGACCGAGCCGCAGATCATCGACTGTCTCGAGTTCGCCCGCGCGCTGCGCACGCTGGACGCCGCGGACGAGCTCGCGTTTCTCGCGCTCGAGTGCGAACGGCTGGGCGCGCCGGAGCTCGCGGTTCCGATCTTCGGGACCTATGCCGAGGTCACCGGTGACGCGCCGCCGGCGACGCTGCTCGCGTTCTACCGGAGCTACCGCGCGTGCGTGCGCGCCAAGCTTGCCATCCGCCACCTCGACGACGCGGCGCCGCGCGACCCGTCGAAGTGGGCCGCGCAGGCGCTCGCCTACCTGCGCCTCGCCGACGCGCACGCCGCGCGGATGGCATGAGCGCGCCGGGCCGCCCCAAGCGCGAATTGCGCCCCCTCGGGGGGTGTGGGGGCCGTTCATGATCGCGCCGGGCAGTCCCTCACCCGCCGCTGCGCGGCACCCTCTCCCGCTCGCGGGAGAGGGCTGGGGTGAGGGCGGCGCGCGGCCCCTAGGGTGCACCAGCGAGCGCGCGGCGCCGGTGACCCGCTCAGCCGCCCTGCAGCGCCACCAGCGAGCCGCCGTCGTGCAGCCGGCGAATCGCTTCCGCGATCAGCGCGGCGGTGCCGACCGGCGCGAGGCGCGCGCGCAATCCGGGCGCGGTGACGGACAGCGGCGGGATGGTGTCGGTGACGACGATGCGCTCGATCTCGTCGCCGGCGAGCACGGTGTTGGCGGCCGGCGCGAAGACGCCGTGCGTCGCCGCGGCGAGCACGCGCGTCGCCCCCTTCGCCCGGCAGGCCCGGGCGGCGCGCACGAGGGTGTTGCCGGCGCTGATCAGGTCGTCGACGATGATCGCGGTCCGGCCCTCGACGTCGCCGACCAGCGCGTCGCCGGAGACGACGCCGCCGCTGCGGTACTTTTCCGCGAACGCCGCCCCGACCGGGCGCCCGAGCGCGTGCGCGAAGCGCTCGCGGAACGCCTCGGCCCGCTTGATGCCGCCGGCGTCCGGCGACACCACGGCGACGGGGTCGGCGCCGACCAGCGGCACGAGCGCGTCGACGAACAGCGGGGCGGCCTCGAGGTTCTCGGCGCGGCAGCGGAACGCGTTCTGGAACGCGGCCAGGTTGTGGACGTCCAGCGTCACCACGCAATCGGTGCCGACCGCCTCGAACAGCGTCGCGACGTAGCGCGTGGTCACCGGGTCGCGCGCCTTGGTCTTGCGGTCCTTGCGGGCGTACGCGAGGTAGGGCGTGATCGCGGTGACGCGCGCGGCCGCGGCGTCCTTGAGCGCGCCGAGAAAGAACAGCAGACGCACCAGCTTGTCGTTGACGCTCTGCCGCGCGTCGGAGTGCAGCGACTGCACGACGTAGACGTCGCGCCCGCGCACGCTGACCAGCGCCCGCGTCTTGTGCTCGCCGTCCTCGAACTCGCGCTCCTCGTGCGCCGACAGCGCGATGCCGAGCTTCGCGGCGACGGCTTCGCCGTAGGCGCGACCGGCATCGAGGGCGAACAGCATCAGGTCGGTGACAGGCATGGGCGTGGCTCTCCGTGGCAAGGGGGATGGTGCCGCCGGTCCGGCGCGCGCGGCGGGCAGCGGCGATGACCCACTACGACGTCTTCAACGGCGACGCCGACGGCATCTGCGCGCTGCACCAGCTTCGCCTCGAGCAGCCGCTGCCGTCGGTGCTGGTCACCGGGGTGAAGCGCGACATCGCGCTGCTGCGCCGGGTGCCGGCGCAGGCGGGCGACACGGTGACGGCACTGGACATCTCGGCGGCGGAGAATCGCGACGCGCTGGCCGCGCTGCTCGCCCGCGGCGTGCGCGTGCAGTATTTCGATCACCACTTTGCCGGCGAGCTGCCGGTCCACCCCGGGCTCGACGCGACCATCGACACCGACGCCGGCGTCTGCACGGGCCTGATCGTCGACCGTCATCTCGGCGGGCGGCGGCAGGTCTGGGCGATCGTCGCGGCGTTCGGCGACAACCTCGGCGCCGCCGCGCGCGCGCTCGCGGCGGCGCGGGGACTCGCCGCCGCCGACATCGCGGCCTTGCAGGGGCTGGGCGAAGCGCTGGCCTACAACGCCTACGGCGATACCGAGGACGACCTCATCATCCACCCCGCGGCGCTCTACCGGCTGCTGCGCCCCTACGACGACCCGTTCCGGTTCCTGCGCGCCGAGGCGATCGTGGCGCGCATCGGCGCCGTCCGGCGCGATGATCTCGACCGGGCGCGCGCGCTCGCCCCGGACCACGCGTCGGCCCGCGCCAGCGTCTACGTGCTGCCCGATGCCGCGTGGAGCCGTCGCGTCCGCGGCGCCTTCGGCAACGAGCTCGCGAACGACCACCCCGACCGCGCGCACGCGATCCTCACGCCGGACGCGCAGGGCGGCTACACCGTCAGCGTGCGCGCGCCGCTGGCGAGGCGCACCGGCGCCGATGCGCTGTGCCGCCAGTTCCCGACCGGCGGCGGACGGGCCGCGGCCGCGGGCATCAACCGCCTGCCGCGGGAGGCACTGCCGGAATTCGTGCGCAGGCTGGACCAAGCATTCTCCTGAGCGCATTGCGTACCGCCTCGCCCGACACGGCGACCCTGCGTTTCACTGTACGCCGACGCTCTCCACGGCCGTTGACGCACGTCAACCGGATGACGGCGGGCCGTGCAGCGCTCGCGCGGGCCGGACCGCCCTGCCGGTTGACCGAAGTCAAGGGCCGTCCGGCTGCCTCAAGTATGATGCGCGTGCGGCCGCCGGCGGCTGCGCCGATGGTGCGCCGGGCGGGCACCGCCGCCCGATCCCGGGCTCCGCCCACCGCGGCGCGCGTCCCCCGGTGTTGCGCAGCGGGCCCGGTCTTCCCCAACGAAAGGATTCGAAATGTCGATTCGCGAGATATGCAATCGCAGCGTCGTCTGCGCCACCAGCGACACGACCGCGGTCGATGCGGCCAAGCTGATGCGCCAGCATCACATCGGCAACGTAGTAGTCGTCGACCGGCAGGACGGCGACCGCACGCCGCTGGGCGTCGTGACCGACCGCGACCTCGTGGTCGAAGTCGTCGCTGCCGGGCTCGATCCCGCGGTGCTCAAGCTGGGCGACCTGCTGGTGGGGCGGCTGGTCACGGCCGAGGAATCGACGAGCTACGCGGAGACGATCCGCATCATGGCGCTGCACGGCGTGCGCCGGCTGCCGGTCGTGAACGGCTCCGGCTTTCTCGTGGGCATCGTCAGCGTGGACGACCTGCTGCCGCAGCTCGCGTCGCCGCTGGCCGCGCTGGCGGATCTCGCCGGGCGCAGCCGGCGCTACGAGATGCAGACGCGGAAGTAGGCGCCCGTCAGGCGCCGCCCGGAGCCGCGTCCGGCGGCCGCGCCGGCGCCGCGTACCACTGGTCTTTGGGAACGACCTTGGGCTGCTCGGGATCGCCCTCGTAGGCCGGGGTCATGATCGCGACGCCGTACTCGTTGAAAAGGTCCAGGATGTTGCGGTGCAGGTCGGTGTAGATCCGGGCCATCTCGGCGGGCCGGTCGCAGTAGGCGTTGAGCTCGTAGGTGATCGCGAAATCCCCCAGCGACGTCTGCAGCACGAACGGCGCCGGCTTTCGCTGCACGTCCGGCGTCCGCTCCGCTGCCGTCAGCAGCATCGCCTCGACCTGCCGCCACGGCGTCTCGTAGCCGATCCCGACGGTGGTGTGCAGGATCAGCCCCTGGCTGCGCGCCAGCGTCGAATAGTTGACCACGTGATTGTTGAGGATGACCGAGTTCGGGATGACGATGTCCTCGTTCTTCGGCGAGCGCACGTGCGTCACCTGCAGGCGCACCTCGGTCACATCGCCGACGATGTCGCCGACCTTGATGCGGTCGCCGACCCGGAACGCGCGCCGGTAGGTCATCGAGTAGCCGGCGATGATGTTGCCGACGATCGACGAGGAGCCGAGCGAGAAGATGACACCGAGGAACAGCGAGACCCCCTTGAACGCCGCCGAGTCCGACCCGGGGATGTACGGATACGCGACGACCACGGCGAACGCGACCACCAGCAGCCGGACGATGCGGTAGGTCGGCCACGACCAGTCGCGGTCGAATCCCGACAGCGTCACCGACCCGCTCTCCACCGCGCCGAAGAACAGCTGCAGCGTCTTGAGCACGTAGCGGACCACCAGCACCAGGATCGCCAGGAACACCAGGTTGGGAATCGACGCCAGCAGCGCGTGACCCACCGTCGCCAGCGGCGCGACGATCGCCTCCAGCAGGCCCGACGCGATGCCGCGGGTGGCGGGGAACTGCGCGAGCGCGAAATTGAGCGCCAGGTACACGCAGACCAGCGCGATCAGCGCGTGGATCACGCCGACGAGGCTGTGCAACCCGCGCCACAGGTGCTGGGCGTGCAGCACCTTGAATCCCTGGATCTTCAGATTCTCGAGACGCTCGCGGTAGCGGCGCCCCAGCACCGCGTCGACGCGCCGATGCAGCCGCAGCAGGCCGTACAGCGCGACGGCGAGCGCCGCGAAGGCCCCGATCGCCCACGCCGCGCCGGTCGCGAGGACCCGCGGCTCGCGATCGCTGCGATAGCTGACGACGGCCTGCGCGATGCGCTGCGCATAAGCCGCGGCGAGCACGTCGCGCCTGATCGATTCGAGGCGGGCATCGGCGTCGAGAACGGTGACGAGAACCTGCGGCCCCGCCACGATCGCGCTTCCGAGCGTCCGCTCCTCGACCTTGATCGCATCCGCGGCGATCCGTTCGTCGCGCGCGGCCGCGACGATCCTGGCGGCGATGTCGCCTGCCCGCCGCTCGGCCGGGTACGCGGAGATCCCGCGCACGCGAAACAGGGTGACGCCGTCGACGACGACCGGCGCCACGTGCTGCGCTTCGGTCGCTTCCGCTTCGGTGGTTTCCGGAGCGCCGGCCCGCCCGCCCGCTTCCGTGCCGCCGTCGGCGGCGGCTGCGGAAAAGGCGAGCGCGGCGAACAGCAGCAGAAGGAGGCGAATCCGTCCGCGCATCATGATGCCGGAGGGGGGGATTGGCGCGCCCGACAGGAGTCGAACCTGTGACCTTTGGCTTCGGAAACCAACACTCTATCCAGCTGAGCTACGGGCGCGAGGATCCGCATTCTAGCGCGTCCGTCGAACGAGCGTCCAGCCGCGGTTCCGGGAGCGAGGCCGGCACGGTATAATTCACCGGTTTGACCGGCGCGAACCCGTCCGCAGCGCACAGCGGCGGCGCGGCCCGCCGGCCCGTCCACGCACCCGTCCACTCACGCCTCCACGCGCGCCTGCCATCGGACCACGAACCCCCATGAGCGACGACCAGCACCAATCCCCGATCAAGACCCCCAGGCAGCTCATCATCATCGTCGTGCTCGCGTTCGTCGTGCCGATCGCGCTGATCCTGCTCGTGTCCCAGCTCGTGACCAGCGGTGAGAAAGGCGGGAAGGACAGCGACACCGCGGTGCTGGAGCGCATCAAGCCCGTCGGCGAGGTCATCATTGCCGCGGCCAGCGGGCCCAAGGGTCAGCTCACCGGCGAGCAGGTGTACGGCCAGGTCTGCAAGACCTGCCACGAGGCCGGCGTCGCCGGCGCGCCCAAGTTCGGTGACAAGACGGCGTGGGCGAAGGTCATCGCCCAGGGCTCGCCGGTCGTGGTGGAGCACGCGATCAAGGGCCTTCGCGGCATGCCGGCCAAGGGCGGCAACCCGGATTTCGCCGACGTCGAGGTCGAGCGCGCGGTCGTGTACATGGCGAACCAAGGCGGCGCGACGTGGAAGGAGCCGCCGGCGCCGGCTGCGGCCGCGGCGGCGGCCGAGCGCAGCGGCGAGCAGGTCGTCGCCGCCGCCTGCGGCAAGTGCCATCAGACGGGCGAAGGCGGCGCGCCGAAGATCGGCGACCGCGCCGCGTGGACCGCGCGGGTCAAGCAGGGCTTCGCGGCGGTGACGCAGTCGGCGCTGAAGGGTCACGGCGGCATGCCGGCCCGCGGCGGCCTGGCCGACCTGTCCGACGCGGAGGTCAAACGCGCGATCGAGTACATGTTCAACGCCGGACTCGGCAAGGCGGCCGGTGCCGCGCCCGCGGCGGCGCCCGCCGTTGCCGCCGCGGCGCCTGCCGCCGCCGCTGCCGCCGCCCCGGCCGCCGCCGGCAAGCCCGACGGCAAGAAAGTCTACGACACCGTGTGCGCGGTCTGCCACGCCGCCGGCGTGGCCGGCGCGCCGAAGTACGGCGACAAGGCCGCGTGGGCTCCGCGCCTCAAGACGGGCATGGACGCGCTCTACACCAGCGCGCTCAAGGGCAAGGCGGCGATGCCCGCCAAGGGCGGCAACGCCGCGCTGCCCGACGCCGAGGTCAAGGCCGCCGTCGATTACCTGGCCATGGCCGGCAAGTAGCCCGGCGTAGCCCGGGTTGAGCGAACGCGAAACCCGGGTGGGCCGCGCCCTCACGCGCCAGCCGCGCCGCCCCCACCATCACCCGCCCGCAGCCCCCGATTCGGCCGCTTCCAGCATGTCCTCGTCCGCCTCGCCGCGCGACGCGTGGCGCTCCTCGGCGAGCTGCGAGAGGTAATCGGCGGTGACGTCGCCGGTGATGTACTTGCCGTCGAAGCACGAGGCCTCGAATTCGGTGAGCCCGTGGCTCGCCTCGCGGACGGCGGTCTTCAGCGCCTCCAGATCCTGGTAGATCAGGAGGTCGGCGCCGATCTCGCGCGCGATCTCCGCGTCGGTGCGGCCGGTCGCGACCAGCTCGTGCCGGTTCGGCATGTCGATGCCGTACACGTTGGGATAGCGCACCGGCGGGCTCGCCGACGCGAAATACACCTTGCGCGCCCCGGCCTCGCGCGCCATCTGCACGATCTCGCGCGACGTCGTGCCGCGGACGATCGAATCGTCGACCAGCAGCACGACCTTGTCCTTGAACTCGATGCCGCAGGGGTTGAGCTTCTGGCGCACGCTCTTCTTGCGCATCGCCTGGCCCGGCATGATGAAGGTGCGGCCGATGTAGCGGTTCTTGACGAAGCCCTCGCGGTACTTGAGCCCCAGGTTGTTGGCGAGCTCGAGCGCCGAAGGCCGGCTCGAATCCGGAATCGGGATCACGACGTCGATGTCCTGCGCCTCCGGGATGCCGCGGATCTTGCGCGCGAGCTGCTCGCCCATCCGCAGGCGCGCCTCGTAGACCGAGGTGCCGTCGATCACCGAATCGGGCCGCGCGAGGTAGACGAACTCGAAGATGCAGGGGCGCAGCACCGGATCGGGCGCGCACTGGCGCGCGTGGAACGCGCCGGTCTGGTCGACGAAGATCGCCTCGCCCGGCAGGACGTCGCGCAGGACCTCGAAGCCCAGCGCGTCGAGCGCCACCGACTCGCTGGCGATCACGTATTCGGCGCCGCCCATCGCCGCGTTGACACCGATGATCAGCGGCCGGATGCCGTAGGGGTCGCGGAACGCGAGCATGCCGTAGCCGGCGATCATCGCCACGATCGCGTAGGCGCCGCGGCAGCGCTTGTGCACGCCGGCGACCGCGGTGAAGATCGCATTCGGATCGAGCCGCGCGTGGTGCGCGGCGCGCTCGAGCTCCAGCGCGAGCACGTTCAGCAGGACCTCCGAATCGGAGTTGGTGTTGACGTGGCGGAAGTCGAGCTGGAACAGCTCGCGCTTCAGCGCGTCGCTGTTGGTGAGGTTGCCGTTGTGCGCGAGCGTGATGCCGAACGGCGAGTTGACGTAGAACGGCTGCGCCTCGAACTGCGAGGCCGCCGACCCGGCGGTCGGATAGCGGCAGTGGCCGATGCCGAGGTTGCCCGAGAGCTCGCGCATGTTCCGGGTACGGAACACGTCGCGCACGTAGCCGGGGCCCTTGTGGATGTGAAACGTCGCGCCCTCGCTGGTGACGATGCCGGCCGCGTCCTGCCCGCGGTGCTGGAGCAGCAGCAGCCCGTCGTAGAGCAGCTGGTTCACCGGCGTGTGGGCGACGACGCCTACGATTCCGCACATCGTTCAGGTTCTCCTGTGAGCGCCGCGGCGGCCGCGGCGCCGGGGCGCGCGGACTTCCGTCCCGCCCGCGAATAGTCGAGCCGCCCGGCCCAGGCCGCGGGCAGCCACGGCCGCAACGCCAGCGCCGCCGTCACCAGCGTAGGCGCCAACGAGGCATTCTGCCACCATTCGTAGCGCGGCAGCGCGGTCAAGCCGGCGACCAGGACGAACAGCACGACCAGGGCCACGCCGCGCGCGAGCCCGAAGAACGCACCGAGAAAGCGATCGAGAAACCCGAGGCCCGCGGCGCGGATCAGCCGCGACAGCAGGTAGGCCACCGCCGCGCCGGCGACGAGGACGCCGATGAACACCAGCGCGTACCCGAGCACCTGCCTCGCCGCGGGACTCGCGTCGAGGCCGGGAAGCATCGTGGCGACCGTGTCCCCGAAGGCGAGCGCCAGCACCGCGGCGGCCACCCAGCTCGCCAGCGCGATGAGCTCGCGCACGACGCCGCGCAGGAACGCAAGCAGCGTGGACAGCGCGACCACCGCGATCACGGCGAAATCGAAGCCGGTCATCCGGAAAGGCGGCCAAGGGCAGGCAGGGTGGCGGGCGCGACGCGCGCGCGGCGGCCTCCTCACTTCGCCGCCGTGACGACTCCATCGTGGCCATCGGCCTTGAGCTTGTTGCGCGCCTCGACCGCGGCCGCGCGCGTCGGGTAGCCGCCCGCCCGGACCCGCCACAGCGTGCCGCGGCTGGTTTCGACGGGCTCGGTGAACGCCGGGTAGCCGCGCTTCTTCAGCTTGCCGGCGAGGGCATTCGCGCCGTATTTGTCGGTGAATGCACCCAGTTGGACGACGTAGCCTTCCGTTCGGGACGCCTCGGCGGCTGGCGCGTCGGCCGGTGGTGTGGCGGCGGCCGGGGTCTCGGACGCTGCCGCAGCGGCCGGCGGGGCGGGCGTCGCGGCGCCCTTGGGCTCGGACTTGGCGTCGGCAGCGATGGGCTTGGTTTCGGGCACGACGGGTTTGGTGTCGGACGCGCCCGCATTGGCGTCGACCTTGGCCCCGGGCGCGGGCCGCGCACCGGCGTCCGCCGGTAGCGGCGGTTGACCGGTGGCCGGCGCGCTGCCCTCCCCCGCGGACTTGATGACGCCGGCGTCGGGGCGAGGCTCGGGCGCCGGGCCCTTGTCCGGCCCCGGCGTGAGGCGGCTCACGAACTTGCCGCTGTCGACGGGCGGGATCTGGACCGACACGTCGTCGCCGAGCGGCCTCTGCTCCTGTTCCAGCAACAGCGGGAGGACGGTGGCGGCGGCCAGCGCGATGACGATGGCGCCGACGAGGCGCCGTCGCGCCTTGCGCTTCAGCTCATCGACCGCGAAATCCGCATTGTCAGCGACAGGATCAGCCATGCCGGGGCGCGCGCGGCGTTCCCGGCGCCATGGCCGCGAGCGCCGCGGCCACCGTCAGGAACGACCCGAAAACGATGATTCTATCAGCTTCCCCCGCGCCTTCCCGCGCTGCGCGCCAGGCGGCGCCGACGTCGTCGAAGCGGCGTATCGCCCCCGGCGCGACGCCCGCGCCCTCGAGCGTCGCCGCCAGCGCGGCGGCGCTTCCGCCGCGCGGTCCCGGCAGCGTCGCGACGTACCACTGGTCGACCGTGGCTTTCATCGCGGCGACGACGCCGGCGATGTCCTTGTCGGCCAGCATCCCGAACACGGCGCGGGTTTCGGCGTGGTAGCCCATCGCGCGCGCCGCCGCGGAGAGCACCTGCGCCGCGTGCGGATTGTGCGCGACGTCGAGGACCACCGTGGGCCGGCCGGGGAGCACCTGGAACCGTCCGGGCAGCGTGACCGCGAGCAGCCCGTCGCGGACCGCGCCGCCGGCGACCGGCAGTCGCGCCTGCATGAGATCGAGCACGGCGAGCGCCGTCGCGGCGTTCGCGAGCTGGTGCGCGCCGCGCAGCGCCGGATGCGGCAGGCCGTGGCGCCGGCCGCCCGGTCCCCAGTACTGCCACTGCCCGCTCTCGGCGACGAACCCGTAGTCGCGGCCGATCAGCGCGAGCGGCGCGCCGAGCGCCCGCGCGTGCGCGACCAGCGCCCGGGGTGGCTCCGGCTCCGCGCAGACCGCGGGGCGGCCGGGGCGGAAGACGCCCGCCTTCTCGCGCCCGATGTCCTCGCGCGTCGGCCCGAGGTAATCCATGTGATCGAGGTCGACGCTGGTGACGACGGCGACGTCGGCATCGACGATGTTGACGGCATCGAGGCGCCCGCCGAGCCCCACCTCCAGGATCGCGACGTCGAGGCGCGCGCGCGCGAACAGCCACAGCGCGGCCAGCGTCCCGAATTCGAAGTAGGTCAGCGGCGTCGGGGCGACGCCCTCGCCGGCCGGCGCGGTGCGCGCGTCCTCGACCGCGTTGAGCGCGGCGACGATCGCCTCGTCGGTCGCGTCGCAGGCGTCGATCCGGATGCGCTCGTTGTAGCGGGCGAGATGCGGCGACGCGTAGAGCCCGACGCGGAATCCCGCGGCGCGCCAGATCGCCTCCAGCATCGCGCAGGTC
>Ga0316603_10002153_pt1 | contig 10733 bp, 6 predicted proteins | sample OWC_soil_day10_n_FD_207649 | JGI IMG/M metagenome (GOLD analysis project Ga0316603, IMG submission 207649) | Wetland soil microbial communities from Old Woman Creek delta, Ohio, United States - OWC_soil_day10_noCT | ecosystem: Environmental > Terrestrial > Soil > Wetlands | place: USA: Ohio...
GATCACCGGCGAGCCCGGGTACACCACCGATCGGACCTGGCGCATCGATCCGACGAGCGGGCAGCTGTTCGCGTTCGATGCGATCGAGAACGCGGTCGCGGTCGAACGACCGACCGGGTGGACGACGGGGACGCTGCCCCAGCCGTCGCCGACGGAGACGCGGCCGTACATCAAGGACCTCGAGAGCAACGGGACCACGCTGGTCACGACCTCCGCGTGGGGCATCCATCGCTCGAGCGACGGCGGCGTCAGCTGGCAGCTCGTGACGGCGGGCGTCCCCGGCGGCGGGCGCGATCTGCTGGTGCTGGCCGATCGGCGGTTCCTGCTCGTCGGGGGCGCGACGGCCTACCTGTTCGATCCGGCGGGGCAGGCGGCGGGGACGCTCCCCGGGCTCGCCGTCGTCGAGACCGAGGCCAGCGTGTGCGACGACGGCGCGATCGTCGCGCGCGGCAAGATCACCCGCGACCTCGGTACGACGTGGGAGGCGTTGATCCGGACCGGGGACCTCGAGCTCGTCGCGGAGCGCGGCGGCTGCGGCGGCGGTCATTACTGGGTGCTCGCGCGCTCGACGGCGTGGGGGTACCGGCTCGTGCGGTTCGAGGCACCGGGCGGCCGCGGCGTCGTCGCGGGCAACTGGGACGCGACCGGCGAGGCGCCGTTTGGCTCCGGCGGGCCGCCGATCGTGCGCACCGTCGACGGGACGTTCCTCGTCGCGGGGCTCGCGTGGGCCGAGGGCGAGGCTGCGTGGACCTTGCGCGACATCCCGGCGCGCGTGTTCGCGAGCGGCGACACGCTGTTCGGCGTCGCGAAGCCGAAGTTCTACACCAGCCTCGACGGTGGCCAGACCTGGGCGGTCGCGGCGGGCACCGGCCTCGCCGCCGACGATCCAGAGGCGTTCGCGCGCGGGCCGGGCGGGGCGCTGCACGTCGGCCGGTTCACCGGCGAGACCGTGAGCGGGACCGACACCTGGCACGCGACGGTGTGGAAGAGCGGGGATGCCGGCGCGACGTGGTCGGTCGCGTACGACGCGACCGCGACGCGGCCCGAGGGCGGCGAGATCGCGGGCGAGACCCATCGGTTCGTCGGGATCACCGCGCAGGGCGCGTGGATCGCAACTGACGCGGTGTCCGACGATGCGGGCGCGACCTGGCGGCCGACCGGGGTGAAGGGCGATCGCAGCCTCGCGTACCTCACGCGGCGCGGTAGCCTGATCTCGACGCTCCCCGGCTCGCCCGATGTCTGGCGGGTCCATGACGAGGGCGGGCTCGGCGCGCTGCGCGCGACCTATCAGATCGAGGTCGACGGGACCGTCACGGCGGCCTCGCAGCTGCGCTCGGTCGCGTTCGACGATGCGGGGTACGCCTACGTCGCGCGCGGCGCCCCGTACGCGCAGGTCTGGCGCTCGACGACCCCGGTCGACTGACGCGGCCTGGCCGGCCGCCCGAGCCCCGGCTCGGTGCGCGTGCTAAGAGCCCGCGGTGGGCGCCCGGGCCCGACGACCGGCCCTGAATGCGGCTCGATCGAGAGATCTCCTGAATGTCATAGGGTCCGTGCACCCTGCGTCCGCCCCGGGGATCTGCCTGCCCGGCGACGGAGTAATGGATGCGCATCAAGCGAGTCGAGATCATCGGCTTCAAGTCGTTCTGCGACCGTGCGGTCGTGAACATCAGCGAGCAGATCACCGGTGTGGTCGGGCCGAACGGGTGCGGCAAGTCGAACATCGTCGACGCCATCCGCTGGTGCATGGGCGAGCAGAGCGCGAAGCACCTCCGCGGCAAGGCGATGGAGGACGTGATCTTCGCGGGCTCCGAGTCGCGCGGACCGGCGCCGATGGCCGAAGTCTCGCTGACGTTCGACGATGTCGGGTTCTCGCACGAGCAGCTCGAGCTCGCCAAGCACAGCGAGGAGGCCGAGACCGAGCGCGCGCTCGCGTCGCTCGCCACTGACGACGAGGTCCCGGGCGAGGGCGCCGAGGGCGCCGAGGCGGTGGTCGACGGCGTCATCGAGGGCGCGGCCCTGGCGATCGAGGCGGCGCCCGCGCAGGGCGACGACATCGTCAAGCCGAGCACGTGGCTCGACAAGGACGGCAACCCGACGCTGTCGCCGACCGAGGAGGTCGCCCAGCTGCTCGCGGATCAGCCGCCGGCGATCGACTTCGCGCGCTACACCGAGGTCACGATCACGCGGCGCCTGTATCGCGACGGCACGTCGCAGTACTTCATCAACAAGACGCCGTGCCGCCTGCGCGACATCACCGACTTCTTCCTCGGGACCGGCGTCGGGACCAAGGCGTACGCGATCATCGAGCAGGGCCGGATCGGCCAGATCGTCAGCTCGCGCCCCCAGGATCGCCGCGCGATCATCGAGGAGGCCGCGGGCATCACGAAGTTCAAGGCCAAGAAGAAGGCGGCCGAGAAGAAGCTCGATCAGACGCGGCAGAACCTGATGCGCGTCTCCGACATCGTCGCCGAGCTCGACAAGCGGATGGGCACGCTGCGCCGCCAGGCGCAGAAGGCCGAGCGCTACCGCAAGTACAAGACGGAGATGAAGGACATCGAGCTGTGGAAGGCGGCGCACCGCTGGCTCGAGCTGTCGGCCGAGGGCGGCCTGATCGCCGGACGGCTCGGCGAGGCGCGGACCGAGCTCGACGACGTCCGCACGGCGTGGACCACGCAGGACGCGCACGTCGTCTCCGAGCGCGCGGACCTCTCGGTCGAGGAGCGCCGGCTGCTCGGCGTGCAGGAGCAGGTCTACGAGCTCGACAACCGGCTGCGGCTCGGTGAGAGCAAGATCGGTTTCGAGCGGCGCGAGGCAGAGGAGCTCGACATCCGGATCGCCGGTGCGCGCACCGAGATCGATCAGATCAGCGCCGAGCGCGCGCGAGGGGCCGAGGAGCTGACCGCGCGGCAGGAGGAGCTCGCGGCACTCGAGGCCGAGGTCGAGCGCGAGTCCGCCGAGGTCGCGGCGCGCGAGGCCGCTGCGGGCGAGGGCCGGCAGATGCTGACCAACGCGCAGGGTCGCCTCGACGAGGCACGCGCGGAGATCGGAACGCGGCGCACGGAGATCGCGACGGCGAACGCGCAACTCGAAGCACTCGCGCGGCGTCGCGACGAGGCGACGCGCCGGCTCGAGCGTGTGATGACCGAGACCGAGCAGCACACCGAGCGCGTGCGCGAGCTCGAGCGCGAGAGCAAGCGCGTCGACGGCGCGCTCGTCGGCCTGCGCCAGACGCGCCTCGATCTCGGGAGCCAGAACCAGGGGTTCGAGTCCCGGCGCGACGTGCTGTCCGACGAGGTCGCGCGCGGCGAGTCCGAGGTCGAGACCTTGCGCACCGAGCTGCACCGCCGCACCTCGCGGCTGACGTCGCTCAAGGAGATCCAGGATCGGTACGAGGGCTTCGCGCGCGGTACCCGCGCGGTGATGCAGCGGGCCGAGGCGATCTTCGCGGCCGGCGCCGACGGGGCGAGCTCCGATTTCGGGACGGACGACATCCGCGGCGTGGTCGCCGATGTCGTGCGCGCCCCCGAGATGCTCGAGGTCGCGGTCGAGGCGGCGCTCGGCGACCGCCTCGGCGGCGTGCTCGTCAGCCAGCCCGAGGTCGGCCTCGCGGCGATCAGCTACCTCAAGCAGGGCGGCGGCGGACGCAGCGCGTTCGTGCCGCTCCAGGATGCGCGCGCGGGCGCGGTCCCGGTCTACGTCCCGAGCAACAACTCCGGCTTCTCGGTCTCAGGCGACGTGGCGCAGGCCACCGCCGTCGAGGCGGCGCCGGTCGAGGAGTCGGGGCGCTTCGAGGGCGAGGGCAATGCGAGCTCGATCGCCGTCGAGACGCCGGATGTCGATGCGGGCTGGGGCGCGATCCAGGACAGCGATTCGACGAGCCCGCCGCAAGGCGTGGTCGCGGCGATCGAGGGTGAGCCGGTCGAGCCGGTCGCGAACGTCGGCGCGGCGAACGCGTTCGCCGTGACGGCCGACCTCGGCACGATCAGCGACGTCGATGCGGCGCTCGCGAGCGAGCCGGGCGCGGCGAGCGAGCTCGTAGCGGCCAACGAGCCCGGTGCGACCGAGCTCGATGCGGCGGAGTCCCTCGAGGTCGCGGGCGATGCGATCCTCGCGGACGAGAGCCAGCCGATCCACGTCGTCCCGGCACCGGTCGAGGTCGGGCAGGGCGAGCCGATGCAGCCGCGGCGCACCCCGATCCTCGTCGAGGACCGCACGCAGCTGACCGCGGCGCACGCGAACCTGATGGCCGCGGGCCGCGGTGCGGGCGTGCTCGGCCGGATGTCCGACCTCGTCGACTTCGAGGACGGCTACGCCGAGGTCGGCAAGCGCCTGCTCGGGTCGACGGTCGTCGTCGAGGATCTCGACCACGCGCTCCGGCTCCACCACCAGGGCGTCACCGATCGCATGGTCACGCTCGACGGCGACGTGATCGACGACGACGGCGTGGTCGCCGGCGGTTCGCGCGATGCGCAGGGCGCAGGCGTCCTCGCGCAGAAGCGCGAGATCCGCGACCTCGAAGAGATCACCGGCCGGCTCGAGCACGACCTGTCCGAGGCGATGACGCGCCTGGTGACGGCGCGCACCGAGCTCAAGCAGCTCGTCAAGGCGATCGAAGGTCTGCGCACCCAGGTCCACGAGGGCGACCTCGCGATCATGGGTCACGAGAAGGACGAGGTCCGGGTTCGCCACGACCTCGAGCGCTACCGCGACCGCCTCGGTCACCTCGGCACCGAGCAGATCGAGCTCGACGAGCGGCTCCGCACGATCGCGATCGATGATCAGGCGACCCGTGATCGCCGCACGTCCGCGGAGGCACGGATCGGCGACCTCGAGCGCACGCAGCTCGACCTGATCGCCGAGGTCAGCTCGCACCGCGACCGCCTCGAGGAGATGGCGCAGGTCCTGACGGAGGCGCGGATCCGCGCCGCCCAGCTCGGCGAGAAGCGCGCGGCCGCCGAGACGTCCGCGCTGCGCTTGCAGCGTGCCGATGCGGAGCTCTTGACCCGTGGCGAGCGGCTCGCCGGCGAGATCGAGGAGTCCGTGCGACGCGCGGCCACGCTGCGCGAGGGGTGCGAGCAGCTCGCGGCCGAGCTCGCGGAGGTCCGCGAGCGGCGCGATGTCGAGGTGGTGACCCTGGACGAGGGGCGGCTCGCGTACCAGAACCGGCTCACCGCGCTGACCGAGGTCGAGCTCACCGCCCGCGAGCTGCGCGGTCGCGCAGACAAGCTCGCGGCCGAGGTCAACCAGCTCGAGCTGCGCAACGGTCAGATCGCGATGACCCGCAAGGTCGTCGAGGACCAGATCGACGAGCGCTACCAGCTCGAGGTCCCGGCGATCCTCCACGACTATCACCAGCGCGCGATGATCACGGAGGTCGAGGAGACCCGTCTCGGCGAGCTCCGCGAGCTGATCGAACGGATGGGGACCGACATCAACCTGACGGCGATCGAGGAGTTCGCGGACGTCAACACGCGCTTCGAGTTCCTGTCGTCGCAGAAGATCGACCTCGAGCGCGCGGTCGATCAGCTGCAGCGCGCGATCGACAAGATCAACAAGACCAGCCGCAAGCTGTTCAAGGACACGTTCGCCGCCGTCAACGCGACGTTCAAGGAAGTGTTCCCGCGGCTGTTCCGTGGTGGCCAGGCGGCGCTGTCGCTGTCGGGCGGCGACGACGTCGATCTGCTCGAGGCCGGTGTCGAGATCATGGCGCAGCCACCCGGCAAGAAGAACTCGACGGTCGAGCAGCTGTCGGGCGGAGAGAAGGCGCTGACCGCGGTCGCCCTCGTGTTCTCGATCTTCCTGATCAAGCCGTCGCCGTTCTGCATCCTCGACGAGGTCGATGCCCCGCTCGACGAGGCGAATGTCGATCGCTACAACGAGCTGGTCCGCGAGATGACGGATCGCTCGCAGTTCATCGTGATCACGCACAACAAGCGCACGATGGAGTCGGTCGATAACCTGTACGGCGTGACGATGAAGGAGCCGGGCGTGTCGATGCTCGTCTCGGTCAACCTCAGCAAGCTCGGCGCGCGTGCCGGGTCGGCCGCGGCGCATCCGAGCGCGACCGCCGCGGTCTGAGCGGGCCGGCGCCGGGCCCCGAGGCCCGGTGGAGCGAACCCGGAGCGAACAATGAACACGCGCCGCGCGCTGACCTCTCCGTCAGGACACGGCGCGTGGAGTGGTGCTCGGGTCGATCAGTGCGTGATCGCGGCATTCGCCGCCTTGCGCTCGGCGCGGGTCTGCTTGCCCGAGCGGCGGCCGGAGGTCGCCTCGCCGCTCGCGTCGATGATGCCCTCGTCACCCTCCGCACGGTTCGCGCGGAGGTAGCGGACGAGGTACACGGTACCGACCGCCGCGCCGACGGCGGCGAGCCCGATCAGGCCCCGCTTGGGACCGATCTTCCGGGCGAGCCCGACGGCGGATCCACCGGCCTGCTTCGCGAGCCGGGCCGCCGAGCCGCGGGCCTTCCGCGCGCGATGCGAGTTCCCGCCGCCGAATCGCCGGACGAGGTCGCTGTTGCCGATGCTGGAGACAAGGTCTTTGACGGTTGCCATCATGGGCCGGTGTGGTTGCATCCGGTGTGCCTGGGCCGCAGCTGCTCGCGTCCGCTCGACCTGCGCCGCCAGGGCTGTCCTCGCGAGACCGCGGGGGTGCGCTGACGCTCGGCGGCGCGCTACCGTGCCGCGCCGCGCAGTCGGCAAGGTCCGATCAGCTGCGCCGATTGGAGCCGCCGAGGTCGCGCGGGGATCCCGCGCCCTCGTAGCTGCTCGCGCCATAGCTCGGGCCGACCGACGCATCGTGCGCCGAGCCGACCCGGTCGCCCTTCTTCGTGTTCGCCGCGTCGCGGACCTTGTCGACGAGGCCCGTCAAGGCCTGGCGAACGCCGCCGTGGTTCTTCGCATAGCGAGCGGCGCCGTAGATCGCCGCGAGTCCGACCATGTTCCTGAGGCTGAAGATCTTCATCGGGTGACTCCTTTGTGTGAGCGGACGAGACGCAAGCTGCGTGCCCCGCCACGTGCGAAGGATCCTGACGGATCACCACGGGGGCTCCGCGTAGCTCCGAGATGCGAGACACTCGACGCGTGGGCGCCCCGAGCACGCCGGATCCGGATCGCTGCGCCGCGTTGCTCGCGGTGCTCGGCGACCTGATCGCGCGGGGTGGCCATGCGGCGCTGCTCGCGCCGCCGATCGTGCCAGGTGAAGCAGCGTTCCCGGAGCCGTGGCGCCCGACGCGCGGCGGGGTGGTCGCGTTGCTGCGCCGGCTCGCGTGGCATGCGGGGAACTCGCGTGCGGTCGACGTGCTCGACGAGCGCCTCGGCGCACCGCCGACGGAGCGCAAGCCGGCGACCCGCGTGCCCGTGACCGCTGTTCGACCCAAGGCGCTCACGTTCCGCATCGAGTTCCTCGGCACCGATGACGTCGCTGGGACCCTGGCGCACGAGCTCGGCGTCGCGCACGCGATGCTCCATCGCCCCGAGGTCGCAGATCCGTATCGCGCGGCGGAGCCGTCGGTGCTCGAGGTCGACCCCGATCGCGACCTCGAGCGCGGCTCGATCGCGACGATCTACCTCGGCCTCGGCGTGCTCGCCGCGAACGCCGCGTTCCAGCAGTACAGCCGTCCCGGTCGGTTCAACGGCGGCTACTCGCCGCTCGAGTACGACGTGCTCAGCGCGGGCTACGTGCCGATGTCCGAGCTCGCGTACGCGCTCGCGGTCCAGGCCGCGGTCCGCGGGGCAGGGGTGCCTGCTGGCCTGTCGCCGCCGCAGCGCGACGAGGTCGCCGCCTGGCTCGCCGTGCTCGCGCCGCGCGCCTCCGAGCTGCGCGCGACGCTCGGGCTTGCCAGCGATGCCACGGGGACGGCCGAGCGCCCCGAGCCCGTCCTGTTCGAGGACATCGATCTCGAGGATGATCCGCCGCCCGCGCGCAAGAACGCGTTCCGCTGGCGCACGCACCGCGGCGGGGTCGGGTTCGTCGCGGGCGCGGTCCTCGGGATGGGCGTCTCGTTCGTACTCGCGTCGCAAGGCGCGATCCCGTGGATCGTGGTCGGCGTCGCGACGTCGGGGCACGTGGTCGGACGCCGCGTGCGTGTCCCGCGGTGCTCCGGATGCGCGTCGGTCGTCGCCGAGACGGCGATCCACTGCGCGAAGTGTGGCGCGGTGCTGCGCGGCGACATCGATCGGCTCTCGGATCGCCTCGAGGCCGAGGAGCGGCTCGAGAAGAGCCTCGACGACGACGACCGCGCGTAGCTCACCGCGTCACGGGATGCGACGTGTGCGACAGCGGTCCTGACTCCCGATCTGCGATGTAGGTAGTCCGCTCTCCTCGCGGCACATCGGTCCCGTCCTCGACGAGGATTCGATCTCGGGCAGGGAGATTGACGGCAGATTTGGTGACACGCCCTGACCGTTTTGATAATTTTAGAGTGGGACGATTATCGACCTGGAGGAGGACCGGATGAGCACTCTCAACGAGATCGCGCATCGACATGGGTTGGACCGCTGGAAGGACGCGCTGTTCATCGGCGCAGCGCTTCTGTTGACCGCGTTATCGATCGGCTCGGTGACGTCGAAGGCGGCCGGCAGCAACACCAGCAAGTGGACGGTCACGGTCGTCGAGAGCAACCTCGAGATCGCGCGCTGACCTTCCGGACGTCGCGCGCAGGGGGGTTACCCCGCGCGCCGTCCACCCCGGAGCCGCCCACCACGGATCAGCCGATCCAGGCTGTCGGTGGGTGATCCTTCGATCACCGTGATGCCGTGGCGGATCAGAAGCCGCCGCCCCGGCTCGACCTGCGCGCGCTGATCGCGCGTCAACAACTCGCGCACGCGCAGTCCGTGCGGGGTCGTCGCCACCGGCAGGAACGCGGGCGGTGACGGCATCAGCACGATCACGCTGCCCGCTGCCTTGCGGAGCCGCGCGATCGCGCGGACCGCGCGCGCCTCGTCCTCGGCGAAGCCGGAGAGATCCGAGATCAGGACGACGACATCGGGACGACCGCCCGCGACTGCGCGCTCGACCGCGCGCGCGAGGCCGGCGGCGCGGCGGCCGTGCTCCCACGCGGTGCGATACGGCAGCTCGATGCCGCGCAGCCGGCAGAACTGGCGCAGCGGTGCGAGCTGGGCGTCGGGCTCGACGACCGGCGCGAGCTTCGCGCGCTGCTTGTCCTTCTTGTCCTGGCCGAGCATGAGCTCGATCAGGCGACGACACAGCCGCCCGGTCGCCGCGACGTCGTAGAGCTGGCCGTCGGGGCCGGCCTGGATCGAGGTCCATCGACCATCGTCGAGCGGCGGCGCCACCTTGATCCGGACGTCGATCGCCTCCTGGTGCGCGAGGTAGCGCGCGACCAGTGCGACGAGCTCGCCGGCGGTGACGTCGGTCAGATCCTCGTCGACGATGGTCCGTGTATCGAGCAGCCGATCGATCAGCTGCAGGTAGTGGTGATGGCCGGTGTCGGGTGCGAGCTCGACGACCGTGCGGGTGTCGAACGCGACCAGGCCGACGAGGTCGCTGTTGGCGACGGCGGACTTCGCGATCGCTGCCGTCGAGTCACAGGCCCAGTCGAGCGGCGTCTTGCCGAGCGCGCCGGCGCGCATCCCGGTGCCGACGTCGAGCAGCACCATGTGCGTCGTCACGATCTCGTTCTCGAGATCGCGGACCATCAGCTGGCCGCGCCGCGCGGTCGCCTTCCACGCGATGAACTTGAACGGATCGCCGTGGCTGTGCTCGCGGAGCTCGCGGAGCTCGCCCGACAGGCCGCGCCGCCGCACGTGATGGAGGCCGACCTGCTCGTGCAAGGCACCGCCGACGGCGCGCACGGGCTGGCCGCGCATCGGGATCGTCCGGGGGAACACCTTGACCGCGATCGGGTTCGGGAAGAACGCCTCGATGTCGAACAGGCCGAGCGCGTCGCCGAACGTGAGCGCGGCGCCGTGCAGCACCTGGTAGCCCGCGGCGAGCGGCTTGACCGTCGTCACGACCTCGACCTGCTGGCCACGCTGGACCGTCGCGCTCGGCTTGTCCTCGAGCCCGAGGCCCGAGGCCGCGAGGATGTTGGTCGACAGGATCCGCAGCGTGCGGCTGCCGTGGTTCCGGAACGCGAGGTGGAGCTGGAACGGGCGATCCGCCGAGAGCGCACCACCGGGTTGATCGCCGGGCGGCACCCACCACGACAGCTCGATCTTCTTGCGGCGCAGGAGGATCGCCGTCGGGTAGAACGCGAGGTAGAGCGCGAGGAGCACGGTCAGGATCAACCCGGCCATGCCGACGAGCGGTGGAGCACCGTGCAGCGCGCCGACGACGAGGAACAGGAGCGCCGTCCCGAGCACGAGCTTGCCGCGCGTGGCGAGGCGCGGGATCAACTCACGACCTCTTCGGCAGCTTGTACGCGACCTTGTCGACGCCCTCGGCGATGATCGCGCCGCCCGCGGTGCCCTCGAGCTCTGCCTCGGGCGTCAGCAGGATCCGGTGACCGAGGACGAGCGGCGCGAGGTGGCGCACGTCGTCGGGGAGGATGAAGTCGCGGCCCCTGAGCAGCGCGAGCCCCTTCGCCGCGTGGACGAGCGCGAGGCCGGCGCGCGGCGATGCGCCGATGTAGACCTTCGCGTGGTTGCGCGTGAACGCGACGAGCCCGATCACGTAGTCGAGCAGCTCCTCGGCGACGAACACCTCCTGCGCGAGCGCCTGCATCTCGAGCACCTCGGACGGGCCGATGACCGGGCGCACCGGCGGCGGTG
>Ga0316603_10002154_pt1 | contig 10731 bp, 7 predicted proteins | sample OWC_soil_day10_n_FD_207649 | JGI IMG/M metagenome (GOLD analysis project Ga0316603, IMG submission 207649) | Wetland soil microbial communities from Old Woman Creek delta, Ohio, United States - OWC_soil_day10_noCT | ecosystem: Environmental > Terrestrial > Soil > Wetlands | place: USA: Ohio...
TTGCGCCAAGAGATCTCCAGAGCAGATGGGTAACACAGCCTTCCACCCTTGAGCAGCCCTCTTCAGGATCAAGACATGAGGTGATGGCAACAGGTCCTTCAAGTTCCTTCAGAATCTCGGCAATGGTTATATGGCCGGGTTCTTTGGCGAGGAGGTATCCTCCTCCGGGACCTTTCACGCTCCGCACAATACCCGCCTTTCTGAGCTTGTTCAATATCTGTTCCAGGTATGCAACCGACACATCCTGCCGCTCATAAATCTCCTTTATCGTCACAGGGTTTTCAGGATAACCCCGGGCGATCTCAAACATGGCCCTTACGCCGTACTGACCCTTTGTTGACAACCGCAGCATGATAAAAATATAAAATACCCTACCATTTTTGTCAAGTATTAGCACATAAGAAAAAGAAGCGGTTGGGGGATATTGTTTTTGTTTCCCCTGCCCTTTGGGGTGTATGGTATAGTGAACCATGCAAATGGTACACGGGAAAGGGGCATTCGTGAGAATTCCGTGTATGTACTCGGGATGCTCATGAACCTCAATATGCCGGCCATTGAAAATCTCGGCCTCGGCACATCACCTAGGACAGAGAGCCCGGGAGCAGGCCTTTCCGTTCTCATGTTCATTCTCCTCATTCTTCTGCTTATCATGGTCTTCTTTGCAGCCATCTTTATCTACAGAATTATCATAGGCAAGAGACGTCAAACTACCCTGAAAGAAGACTACAGGAAAGAGGCTGAACACTACGAAAAAGCTGGCAGGTTTGTATCAGCCGCTGCGCTCTATGAGGAGCAGTTAAAAGATAAGAGAAAGGCTGCAGGACTCTATGAGAAAGGCGGTGACTTCAGGCGGGCAGCCCTTCTCTATGATCTCCTGGGGATGCCAGACAAGGCCAGGGAAATGTATGAGAAGGATGGCGATATCCAGAGTGCTGCAGAAATATCTGTACTGGAGGGGAACTATGAGGAGGCTGCGAAATTTTATTATAACATGGGGAAGAAAATCGATGCTGCGCTGATTCTGGAAAAGGCGGGGAGGAAGATGGCTGCGGCCAGGACATACCGGGAGGCAGGGGAATACAAAAAGGCGGCTCAGCTTTTGGAGGAAGAAGGCATGCTCAGAGAAGCGGCAGAGATGTTTGGTATTGCCCTCACTGATAAAACAATAGAGGGCCATATTGATGACTTTTACACGTATGCACTCAAGCTTGAACAGGCGGGAGAGCAGCAGATAGCACTGAGGGTGTTCCAGAAGATAGACCACGTAGACCCTCTGTATCGCGACGTGAGGGAGAAACTCGGGACGCTTGCCCTGCCCCCGGGGGAAGGAGACACCGAATCACAGACCACATTAAGGAGTTTCATCCGCAACGGAAAAATTGAGCCCAGACACGCCCTCAAACTCTGGGTCCATATTCTCAAGACGCTTCAGGAAGCATACAGGGATGGCAAGACCCATGGTCCGTTGAGCCCTGATACCATAGCCATTGACACCCATAATCGCATCTCTTTCCTCTCGGGACCGGTGTCCACGATCTATGCCTCCCCGGAAACCCTCAGGGGAGCAGAACCTGATGCGTGCTCGGACATTTATACAGCCGGGATCATTCTCTATGAAATGCTCATGGGGGATCTCGGAGGACTTGGTTCTGCAAGGATCATAGACAGCGTGGAGGATGTCCCCGAATGGCTGGACGAACTTGTGCTCAAATGCATACGCAAGGTGAGGGATGACAGATACCAGGACATAGAGGCAATTTTCGGTGAGGTAAAGGCCCTTTCAAGAAAAAAGAACCTCTCCGGCGACACGGGATAATTCTATTGTCATTCCATTACCTACCCATTACTTCAATTAACAAGACGAAATGTGCGGGGGCCCAGTAAGGTTTTTCGCTTGGTTTCCATCAGCCCCTCTCAGTTATCCAGGACCTCTCTCACCTTTCTTAGCAGGTTATTGGGCGTAATAGGTTTTGATATAAATTCCAGCCCTTCCTCGGTGATACCCTTTGTGTTGATTATGTCTGCCGTATAACCGCTGGTAAGAAGAACTCGTATACCGGATTTTATCTTCCTAATGGCATCGCTGACTTCTTTGCCGCTCTTCTTTGGCATTACCACGTCAAGCATCGCAAGGTTGATGCTGTCTCTGTTTCCCATAAATTTATTTATGGCATCATCTCCGTCCACTGCTTCTATGACCGTATATCCCGCTTCCCGGAGGATATGACTTGTCAGGGTTCGCACCGCATCATCATCTTCAGCAACAAGTATGGCCTCTGACCCACCCCTTGGGGTAACGACTCTCTCCTTTTTTGCTGTTTCCCTCTGGGACACGATCAACGGAAGGAAAATCTTGAATGTCGTGCCTTTCCCGGGTTCACTATACGCCGTGATATTTCCGCCATGCTGTCTGATTATCCCGTACACAATGGACAACCCAAGGCCGGTCCCTTTTCCGATCTCTTTTGTGGTATAGAACGGTTCAAAGATTCTCACTCTCGTCGTTTCTTCCATTCCATGACCCGTATCAGTCACGGCAATGAGGGCATACCTGCCGGGCTGGTCTAAATCATATGCTTGTATGCTTTTCTCATCCAATTCGAAGACGTCTGTGCTCACTGCCAGCAGGCCCCCATGAGGCATGGCGTCCCGTGCATTGGCGCAGAGGTTGAGCAGAACCTGTTCTATCTGGCCCCTGTCCACCATTGCCATTAAATGCGCATCAGTAAAGCATGTCCTAAATTCAACATCCTCACCAATAAGGCTTTTCAAAAGCATCTCCATTCCCTTAATAAGCTCGCTCAGGTCTGTCTCTTTAGGACTCATTATCTGTTTTCTGCTAAACGCGAGAAGCTGGCTCGTAAGATTTGCTGACTTTTCTGAAGAGCTCAGGATTTGATCTACATAAGGTTTAAGAGGACTATCAGTTCCGAGTTTTACCTCAAGGAGACTTGCGTAACCGATGATCGCTGTCAACATATTGTTGAAGTCATGGGCAATACCTCCTGCAAGCTGACCCACTGCTTCCATTTTTTGTGCCTGGAGGAGCTGTGCTTCAAGTCTTGCCCTGTCTTCTTCTGCAGTCTTCCGGAAAGTCACGTCACGAAACATGCACCGAACCGTTCCCGGTTCTCCTTCCTCGTATTTGCATTGTCCCGACCCCTCCAGGAAAACCCTCTTACCGTCCTTGGCGATAAAGACGGTCTGGATGTTCTCAACAGCGCCCTCAGACAGTATCCTGCCAAAGGTACTCTTGCAGTGCTCATCGCACGCGGGGTCGATGATGTCAGGAAGACTCATTTCCCTTATTTCCTCTTCTGAGTATCCCAGTGTTTCACGCCATGAACGGTTCACGTAAAGAAGACGCCCCTCAGGAGAAACAATCTGGATGAGATCAGTGGCGTTTTCGAAGAGGTCGCGAAAGCGCTCTTCGCTCTCTCTCAATTTCTCTTCAGCACGTTTCCGCTCGCTAATGTTCTTCACCACGCATATATGCCCCAGATATTCTCCTTTCTCGTCCCATCGGGCTGTCGCAGTAATCTCGGTAGATATCACGGTCCCGTCTTTGCACAATCCGGGACATTCACCGCTCCAGATACCGTTGTCCCTGCTGTGCAGGGTCCTGGAAATCTCAGGCTCTATCAATGGCACTAACTTTGGGGGGATAATATCTCGCCATGTTTTCCCTAAGAGTTCACTTTGCAGATACCCATAGGTCTTGGCATGGGCATCATTGAGGTAGATATATCTGTCTTTTTCGTCTGTCATGGCGATGCCTTCGCTCACAACAGAGATAGCCTTGGCAAGGCGGTCTTTCTCCTCTTCATCACGCCTTCTCTTGGTGATGTCGCTCCCGATAGAGAGAATGCCGATAAAGGTCCCTTGTTCATCCACAACCGCCTTGTTTGCCCACCGTACCCAAACGCGCCGGCCGTCCTTGGTGATGTTCTCGTTTTCATTGTCTTTGAACTGGTCCGGGTCCCTGCGGATTTCCTCCATCAGTCGAGCGAGGTCGCGGCCGGACGATTCGGCCGGGGGAACGATTGTGCCCACCACATTTCTGCCGAGCAACTCATCCTTTGAGAATCCAAAGAACCGTTCTCCAAAATCGTTTATGAAGGTGATGTTTCCCGCTGTGTCCCATGTCAGGATAACCGAGGTTGCTGCCTCCACCAGCTCGCGGTACTTCTTTTCGCTTTGCCGCAGCTTTTCCTCCATCAGTCTGCGTTCGGAAACATCCCTGACCACGTCAATACCGGCGATGAGTTTTCCTGATAAATCGGTTAACGGAGATGCCGTAATTTCAAGATACACTGTCCCTTTGTCAGTAGCTATCTGCTGATCCTTTTTGTGGGTCTTGCCGTCTTTGAAGGCCATTGCAAGATGACATCCTTCACAGACCTGTTCCCTGTTCTGAAATGCCTTATAACAGCATTCCCCTATATGGTCTCCCACCATTTCCTTATGTAGTTGATTTTGATAGAGAATCATGTAGTTTGTATCTTGAATGCTGATCCCTTCTCCTATTGCCCCAAGAATTGCGTCTTCCTTGGCCTTCTCTGTTACTACCTTTTTGAGAAGTTTTTCTTTCTGATAAATGAGATAGCCTAAATAGGTAGTTATAAACGGCGTTAAGAACATAACAACATGGAAAATAATCTGCACAGTATATTCCGCCGAAAACAGATGCGTGAAGAGGGCAGATCCGTATTCCTGGTATTCATAGAAGAGATAGCCACCCAGCAAGAACCAACCCAACAGTGCAATTACAATTTTTAACATCTCACCAACCCATTTCCAAGAGTTCTGCCCAAATCCTTCTTAGTATGCAATTTTAACATAACCTTAATTTGTTAAGGCGACTCGATTTCAGCCTCAATCGGAAGTTTAAAGAACTGATGAATGCCCGTCGGAGTGAACGGCAGAAAGGATCACCGCTCATTCCATGACGCTTCATGATCGAAAGGGAAAACTACTAAACCTCCAGCATCATGATCACCGCATCCTCGGTAGGAGAGACATAGTACTTCTTTCTGGTACCCACTATCCTGAAGCCGAAGCCCTGGTAGAGCCTTTTCGCCAGATAGTTTGACGCCCTGACCTCAAGGTACAAAAATCTGCATGCCCTCTCCTTAAGTTCCTCAAGGATATGTTCCACAAGGGCTGTGGCGATCCCCATCCTCCGGTAATCCGGATGAATCGCAAGGTCGAGCATATGGCCTTCATCCAGCACATATTCAGCGCACAGGTATCCGGCAATTTCATTATCCACCACCGCAACCTTCGTAAGGGAACGGGGCTTACGCACCTCATTAAAGAAGGAACTCTCTGCCCAGGGAAATGAAAAGGACATTTTCTCTATCTGGAGAACGGACTGGATGTCCTCCTCCCGCATATCCCTTATAAGAACCTGTTTCATTTTTTGGCTGAGGGAAATCCCGCGAAGTCAGATGGCAGCCACTCCAGAGGAGTAAGAAGCTGGCGTGGAGAGAGGCCTCAACGAGATGCGTACCTGTACCTCTTCGCACATACTAAGGTGGCTTCCCAGTCCCTGTTGACGAATCTATCTTCAGTTCTGCCTCTGACTTTCTCAGATAAAGGGGAACGAGGCCCACCGGCTCAGAAAATTCTCCCCTCAGCGCCTTCTTCAGGCCGAGGTGGGCAACATTTGATGGAGAGGGAACCATCTGGTGCAGGGGAGGGAATAGGGCACGGTCTCCCAAAATGTCCGTTATGACCTCCCGGTAAAGGAGGGCTCCTTCGCCCGCGAAAAGCACCTGCCCTTCAAGGGACTTTGCCACCTCGGATGCCTTTGCGGATGTCTCATTCACCATCCTTTCAAAGCCGACGTCTCTCCATCGGAATACCGCTGCATAGACCTCCTTCTTTCTTGCATCGAACATGGTGCATACAGGGTAAGGGCTGTAAGGGAAGTTCCACGCAAAGGCCTCCAGGGTTGGGACAGAAACGACGGGCTTAGCCGTGGCATAGGAAAACCCCTTCACTGTGCTGAGACCGATCCTCAGCCCTGTAAATGAACCAGGGCCTATGGCAATTCCAAACACATCGATCTCTGAAATGTCCATGCCCCCTTGCTTCAGCGCATGCGCTATCTCTGTCATCAGCCTTTCGGAGTGGGCGGTTTTCACATTGAGCCTCGACTCAAAGATAAGTCCCTCTGATTCGCCCATTATGGCGATACCTCCCAGCATAGTGGATGTTTCGATGGCAAGGATCTTCATCCCGAAAGCCTAATACATCATGAGCTGTTTTTCAAGGGAAATGCGTGATTTAAGCGCTTTTATCCATTGCCCTGAGATGCTTCCAGGAGAGGAGGACCGCAACAATACAGAGGGATGAGCCAATGGAGACAGCCTTATCTGTTCCCACCTCATTCGCAATGGTTCCCATAACCGCATTTCCCATGGGTGCAATACCGAGGAAAACCAGGGCATATACACTCATCACCCTTCCCCTCAGTACATCAGGGACGGCAAGCTGAATGAACGTATTTGCCACGGCAAGAAAGCTGACCATGCCGAGTCCGGCAAGGACGAGGATAACCATGGAAATATGATAATCCCTAGAGAGGGAGAAAAAGAGAAGCGAAACACCGAAGACCACCCCTGCCCCGGACATGAACCTCCCCTTTTTCTCTATCTCGCCTCTGAAGGCGATAAAGAGCGCGGCAGCAAGGGAGCCCACTCCGGAGGAGCCGGCCAGAATGCCCAGCCCCTTGGGCCCAACCATGAGAATGTCCTCTGCAAACACGGGAAGAAGGGTGACAAAGGGAATACCAAAGAGGCTGAACAGGGCAACGAGGGACATGATCCTGAAGACGTTCTTTTCACTCTTCACATAGCGGAGTCCCTCATAAAGGTCCTCCAAAAGAATGGATATATGGAGACGCCGATCCTCCCCCACAGGCTTCACTGATTTTTCCCCGGCACCTTCGCTCCTGTTCTTTATCATGAGAAGCGCGACGATGGCTGCGAGAAAACTCGCCGCATTCACGTAAAAGCATGCCGCAACCCCGATGACTGCTATGGTGATCCCCGCGATAACGGGACCCACGATACGCGCTCCGTTGAAGGCTGCAGAATTCAGTGCAATGGCATTCATAAGACGGCCCTTCTGGACCATTTCCACAAGAAAGGACTGCCTCGAAGGTACATCAAATGCATTCACTGTGCCTAGCAGTGCTGCAAAAAAAACGATCTGCCAGACAGTGACCACTTCCAAATTAATGAGGATCGCAAGGGAAAGGGCAGGAACCATGGAGAGGGTCTGGGTGGTGATGAGAAGGGTTCTCTTGCTCACTCTGTCCGCCACAACGCCTCCGATAAGGGTGAAGAGGAGTACAGGCAGCGATGCTGCGGCGGCAACAATGCCAAGATAAAAGGGGGACTTGGTGAGAGAATATACAAGCCATCCCTGGGCAGTGGACTGCATCCATGTCCCGGAGAAGGAGATTAACTGCCCTATCCAGAAGATGCGGAAATCCCTCACATAGAGCGCAGGGAATCTTTCCTGGTATAACTTTTCCTGTTGATTATTCACACACTACCTGCGTGAATCCAGAAGAAAGGTTACGGGTCCGTCGTTCACCAGACGCACTTCCATATGCGCACCGAAGGTTCCTGTAGAGACCGGAACCCCTGAGTCTGTAAGCATTTGGACGAAAAGGGCATAGAGTTGTTCTGCACGCTGAGGTGTCTCTGCATTGTCAAAGGAAGGGCGATTTCCCTTTTTGCAGTCCGCGGAAAGGGTAAACTGTGAAACTGCCAGGATGCCCCCCGTGATGTCCCTTGCCGAAAGATTCATCTTGCCCTCATCGTCTCCAAAAATCCTGAGGTTTGTAATCTTGTTGACAAGATACTGGATGTCCTTCTCCCCGTCCCCCTTTTCAATTCCCAGGAAGAGGAGAATTCCCCTGCCGATACTCCCGACAGTGTCACCACCGACCACCACCGAAGCTTCCGAAACCCGTTGAATCAGTGCCTTCATTTCGCTCCTACGCCTGTTCCTTCACCGTAATATCGAGATCAAGGATAAACTGCCTGAGAACTACGTTCACAAAAACTGTCTTGTCATTTTATCACACAATGTGTACCAAGGAGGGGCATATACTTTCCAGGTGCGAGAGGTTTGTCGTAGCCAAAGGAGATTTCTTTTCTCAACCACCCGTACCAAGGGACAAAGGTCCAAACATTTTCTTCATGTAACCGACACCTGTGATCGTCTTATCAGAAGTGAATGGCTAAAGTCGCAATCAATAGGATAACGAGTTCTTGTCTCAATTCCTAAAGTAGTTACCTAACCCGTAATTACAGTTTGACAATTTCGCCTATCCGTGATAAAAACTAACTAAGAGAGGAAGCATCCCGACAAAACCAAACCCTTCGTGAGGAGGGACGGAAAGCGATGGGTCCCGAATTAAATTCGGGATAACCGGGCTGCCGAAGGACAGAGTCTTTGGTCTCTCGGCCATCTTAATTGGTGAGTTTGCAGAAATTTTTTTCATTTGACAAGGAGCCTTCAAGAGGCTGGTCAAACTTAAAAGAATATGATTACTTCCGACATCAAGAAAAAACTGCCGTATGTCTTTGTGATAGCAATACTATTCATTGGATTGGTTATATCCATAGTAGCCTTCAGCGTGGTAAAGAAATGGGAAGGCCAAAAGTTATGGATGGAATTTTATCAGGCTTCAGAAAATCGCCAAGCCTCGCTGCAGAGACAAATCGACTCGGACTTGCAGGCACTCGTGTCACTTCAGGCCTTCTACCTTCATTCGGAGAAGATTAGCAGACCAGAGTTCAGCTTTTTTACGAAAAGTCTTTTGCTGCAACACACCAGCATTCAGGCTATTGAATGGATACCACGCATACCATATTATCAGCGTGAAGAATTTGAAAAGGCAGCAAAAAAAGAAGGTTTCGTCGATTTTCAAATTACGGAACGGGGGCCCCAGGGGAAAGCAATAAGAGCGGGCACACGCGAAGAATATTTTCCTGTCTATTTTGTTGAGCCGCATGGGAGTAACGAGATTTCCCCAGGGTTTGACCTTGCCTCAAATCCGACGATAAAAGAGTCCCTGGAACAATCCCGTGACACGAGACAACTGGTTGCCACAGTGCCCTCAATAGTGGGCCAGAAATCTATTGGTCAATCTCGTTTTCCAAGCGTTTTTTGGGTTTTTGCACCGATATATATGAAGGACGCTCTGACAGATTCTGTTCAGGCCCGTCGAGAAAACCTTAGGGGCTTTGCTTCAGGCTTCTTCCGGCTCGGTGACGTTGTGCGGGGATCATTGGAGTATCTGGAATCGGCGGGTGTTGATTTTTATATCTATGACCAATCCGCGTCTAAAGATGACCGTTTTCTTTATTTCCACCAGTCACGTACGCGAAATAGGGCAATCTCGCCGATGAGCAATGAGGAAATGAAATCATTTAAGGGCATAAAATATTCCAATACGCTCAATGTGGCGGGGCGGGCATGGATGGTTGTGTATATACCGACACCTGAGTTCGTAGCAGCCAGGCAATCATGGCAGCCTCTATATGTTCTCTCTGTCGGGTTGGTGTTAACCGGTCTTATAGTGAGTTACCTGTGGTTCAATATCAGGCGAGCAGAAGAACTGTCAAGATTAAATAAGCAACTCCTGAATGAAATTGCCGAACGGAAAAGCGCAGAGGAAGCATTACAAGAGTACCGGGCACACTTAGAAGATTTGGTAACTGAACGCACCGCTGAACTATCAAGGGTAAATGAGCGTCTAGAACAGGACATCGCTGAGCGCAAAAAGATAACGGAGAAGCTGCGAGAGAGCGAGGAGCGATTCCGCAGGATTTTTGAAGATGGTCCGCTCGGCATGATGCTCTCAGACCTCCACTACAGCACCCTTAAAGTCAACAAGGCATTCTGCGAGATGTTGGGGTACTCGGAACAGGAGCTTTTAGAGCGCAATATCGAAGACATTACCTATCCGGAAGACGTGGAAAAGAGTGTAAAGTTATCAAAACAGGTGCTCAGAGGTAAAATCCCCCTTTTTTCCATAGAGAAGCGGTATGTCAAAAAGACAGGGGAAATTCTCTGGGTCAATTTTACGGCTACGACCATTCGCGATGAAGAAGAAAATGTGCTCTACGCCATGGGCATGGTTGAGGACATTAGCGAACGAAAGGCTGCTGAACAGGAGAGGGAACTGCTTATCTCCCAGCTTCAGGATGCACTGGCCAACATCAAAACCTTGAAGGGCCTAATTCCCATATGCGCATGGTGCAAAAAAATACGTGATGACAAAGGATATTGGAAAAAAGTGGAAACATACATAGAAGAACATTCAGACGCCTCCTTCACTGCGGGTATATGCCCAAAATGTTTGCACAAGGAAGACCCGGGTACATACGAAGAGGTATTTAAAAATGAAACGCCATCAGGCGTTACCGAGAGAGAGCAAGATTGAAATTACTGCCCCAAATGATTGCTGCCATCACTATTTCTACCAGCAATCGTCAGCCTTTTCGATGAATGAGAACTGTTGAGTAGACGGTGGAATATTTCCCGCTTATTTGCCAGATCAAATCCAGATCACCTTATTTATCTGACAAAAACTCCCTTTAGCCCCTTCACCCGCTCCCGCACCTCATTCGCAAAGAACTGATACTCATCCATTCCCCCGGGTTTTTTGGAAAAGTCTACATCTCCCGGGTAGAGAGGTTTTCC
>Ga0316603_10002156_pt1 | contig 10726 bp, 5 predicted proteins | sample OWC_soil_day10_n_FD_207649 | JGI IMG/M metagenome (GOLD analysis project Ga0316603, IMG submission 207649) | Wetland soil microbial communities from Old Woman Creek delta, Ohio, United States - OWC_soil_day10_noCT | ecosystem: Environmental > Terrestrial > Soil > Wetlands | place: USA: Ohio...
CGTGGTAGACATCTAGGTATGGTGACGTTGGACCAGATGAAGCTCCCCGATCTCCCGAATGCGAAACTCCCCGAAGAGCGTTGGGACTCGTGGCTCCTGTCGCGGATGGGCGGTGCGCTCGACCAGGTCATTTTGCGGGGCATGCAAATGATCATGATGGATAACATGGCACCGGATCCGGCGGAGATGCCGGCGATCCAGGCGGCCATCGAACCCTATTTGAGCGGGGAGTTGTGGGACAACCCACGGCGATTCTTCTCGTTTGTTGACGCGCCGGTCGCCCCACTCAACGTCACCGGCGAGTTCCGCCGGTTCATCAAGGGCGATGTGGTGTTGGCGCGGGAGTTCACCTCGGCGTACCAGCCCTACCGGTTTGACGACGGGCGCGTGGCGGACCGTCCGCCGTCGAAACCAAACGATAAAGTGCTGGTCGAACACTGGATGCGCGAACCCGGCCGGGCGCGGGCCACCGTCCTGGCAGTGCATGGCTTCTCCAGCGGCAACCCGCGCATCGATGCGTTCATGCTCTTCGCTTCCCAGCTGTTCGATCATGGGCTGGACGTGGCCTTGCTCACGCTCCCGTTCCATGGCGCCCGCACGCCTCCCAACGCAAGGTTCTCCGGAGAGGGCTTCGGCATGCCGCATGTGGCTGGGGTCAACGAGGCCGTGCGGCAGGCGATCTATGAGATCCACATGGTCGGCGGGTGGCTGCGCCAGCAGACCGGCGCGCCGGTCGGTCTCCTGGGCATGAGTCTTGGCGGGTATCTTTCCTCGCTGATGGTCGGCCTGACCAGCGATTGGGATTTCGTTATCCCGATGGTGCCGCCGGTGTGCATGGGTGATATGGCATGGCGCTTCTATACCCGCAGCCGTCGCTTCGGTCCCGACAAGCCACCGCCCTTCACGCATGACCAGTTGCGGGCCATTTATCGCGTGCACTCACCGCTCACGTACCCACTGCAGATCGACAAGGACCGTGCATTCATCCTGGCCGGGCGCGGTGACCAGTTCGTGCCGGCGGAGCATCCGCATGCCCTCTGGCTGCACTGGGGAAAGCCGGAGATTTTTTGGTTCACGGGCAGTCATGTGGCGCCGATCCAGCGCGGGCGTGTCATCTCGCGTGTGCTGGCCCATCTAGACCGTCCGGTCAGTCGCGGGAAACGCGCCGCCGCGGCCGGCCGTAGCTGAGGGGCGCGCTGCCGCGGCGGGGCCTCTTGTGGGTTCCGTTAATTCGTGAAAGAAGGAAAGCTAACAGCCCGTCACGCAGCGATGCCCGCTGGCGGTGACGCATTCGGACGACGACGATGTCCCAAAATCGAGCTTCCGGCCGCAGCAAGCGCCGGGTGACGCGGCGCCCAGAAAAACCTGATCTCGCGACGGGAGTCGTGCGGAAGTACAGCTACGAGCGACTATCGGGCCAGGACCGCTCTTTCCTGGCGTTCGAGAATCCCCATGTGCACACGCATGTGGGGGCGACACAGATCTTCGAAGCGGGTCCGATGCGCACCGCTGACGGCGGCATCAACGCCGACTTGTACAAGCGCGCCATCGAGGGGGTGTTGCACCTGATCCCCCGTTACCGGCAGCGGTTGATGTGGACGCCGATCGAGAACCGGCCGATCTGGGTGGATGATCCGGAATTCAACATCGACTACCACATCCGGCACACGGCATTGCCGCGCCCTGGAGGCGACGAGGAGTTAAAGAAGTTGACCGCCCGCATCATGAGCCACCAGCTCGATCGCGCACGGCCGCTGTGGGAACAGTGGGTGGTCGAAGGGCTGCAGGGGGACCGGTTCGCGGTGATCAGCAAGTTGCACCACTGCATGGTCGACGGCACCTCCGGCATCGACGTGGCCCACCTGACGTTGTCGCCTACGCCGAAGTACGAGATCCGCAAGCCCCAGCCTTACGTCCCGCGTACGTCGCCATCCGAATGGGCGTTACTCAAGGATTCGTTGACGCGACGGCTCAACTTGCCGTTTCAAGTGGTGAGCGGGTGGCGTCATTTTCGCCGTGAGACGAAAGATCTCCGGCGCGAACTGCGCACCCGGGTAGAGGCCGTGGCCGAGGTGCTGGGGTGGGCGACGCTGCCGCGGGCGGAGTCGCCCCTCAACGGGGCGCTGGGGCCGCACCGCCGCGTGGACTGGCTGGCCACGCCGCTGGCAGATTGCAAGGCGGTGAGCAAGGCGACGGACTGCAGCGTGAACGATATCCTGCTCGCGACCGTCGCCGGGGCGGTGCGGGAGTTTTTCCTGTCGCGGCGTGTGCATCCGGGCGATATCGAGTTCCGCGCCGCCAATCCAGTGAACGTGCGACAGGAGTCAGAACGGGGAAAGATGGGGAACCGTGTTTCCTCGTGGCTGGTACTGCTGCCCATTGGAGAGCCGGATCCCCGCAAGCGGCTGGCACAGGTGCATGAGCTCACCGAGGGGCTGAAGTCGTCGAAGCAGGCGCTCGGGGTCGACATGATGATGGCCGTCGCGGAATGGCAACCTGCGGTCATGCTGACGATGGGGTTGCGGGCGACCAATCGGTCGGCGAACATGATCGTCACCAACGTCCCCGGACCGCCGCAGCCGCTCTACCTGCTGGGGGCGCGCTTGCTGGAGATGTACTCCACCGTGCCGCTGCTCGAAAACCAGGGCATGGGCATCACCATCCTCAGTTACGCCGGCAAGATGTGCTGGGGCATCAATGCCGATTACGAACTGGTGCCGGATCTGCGCAACTTCGTGAAGATGATCGGCACGTCGTTCACGCAATTGGTCCGCGCGACCACTGCGAGTGCCGCAACGGAAGCGGCCCACACGGGAGAGTCGGCGGGTGCCAACGTCCCCGCGGCTGCGGTGGGCAGGGGCACCAAGCGACGGCACCGCGGCTCCTCGGAGCGGCGTGCGGCCGAACGCGCGGGACTCGACCGGGCCGGCTGAGCAGGCGCCCGGGCGGCCTCATTCGGTCGGTCACTCGATACCGTAGCGCTTGCGCTTGCGCCACAGGGTGGTCGGGTTGATGCCGAGGCGCGCCGCTGCTTCTTCGAGCGTTTCGGATTCCGCCAACGCCTGCTCGATGTGCCGGCGCTCCAGTTCTTCAAGCGAGAGGGTTGCGATGGCGGCTGCCGGCGCCTCGGAGGCGGGCGCGTACAGTCGATCCGGCAGATCGTCGGTTTCAATCTGCGCCCCACGCGCCAGTACCACCGCGCGTTCGAGGGTGTTCACCAGTTCACGAACATTCCCCGGCCACGCGTACGCCAGCAGCGCGTGCCGCGCCGCATCCCCAAGCTGCAGCGTTCCGCGCTGGTGGCGGGCACACATCGACGTCAGCAGATGGTCGATCAAGGCGGGCAGGTCCTCGGTTCGCTGTCGCAGCGGCGGCAGCGCAATCGCCACGACGTTGATGCGGAAGAACAGGTCCTCGCGGAAGCGCCCGGCGCGGACATCGGCTTCCAGGTCGCGGTTGGTGGCCGCGATGATGCGTGCGTCGACGTGCACGGTCTCGCTGCTCCCGACCCGCTCGAAACGGTGCTCCTCGAGAAAACGCAGCAGCTTGCTCTGTAGCTCCCCGGGCAGGTCGCCGATCTCATCAAGGAAGACGGTTCCGCCCTGGGCGGTTTCGAGGCGGCCCGGCTTGTCCTTCCAGGCGCCGGTGAAAGCGCCTTTTACGTGGCCGAACAGCTCACTCTCGAGGAGAGACTCGGTCAGGGTCGTACACGCGACGGTGACGAATGGGCCTGGCGCGCGCCGGCTCCACGCATGCAGCGCGCGCGCCAGGACGTTTTTCCCGGTGCCGCTCTCGCCGCTGAGCAACACGGTAACGTCGGAGTCCGCGACCTGCCGCGCGGTTGCGAGGGCCCGCTGCATGGCGGGATTGGCGGATTCGAGCAATACGGGTTGGTCGACCGCCGCACGCAGGACGCGGTTCTCGCGCCGTAGTTCCCGCAGTTCAAATACCCGGCGCAGCAGCAGTTCCACCTGATCGAGGGAGAAGGGCTTTACGAGATAGTCGTAAGCGCCGGCGTGGATCGCTTCGACTGCCTGTGGGACCGTAGCGTAGGCGGTCATCAGCACGACAACGGCGTCCGGCTGACGGCGCCGGATCTCCCGCAGAAGGGCGAGGCCATCCATGCCCGGCATGCGCACGTCGGACAACACGACATCGAAATTGGAAGCGGCCAGGGCCGCGAGCGCGGCCGTGGCGTCCGCAGCCGCCATCGTTTCGTGGCCGAGAGTGCGCACGTAGGTCGCCAGGTGCGCGCGGATGTTTTTCTCGTCATCGACGATCAAAATGTGGGCCATCTCACCCTTGGGGGAGTTCCAGTGTGAATCGGCTGCCCTTTCCGACTGCGCTTTGCAAATGGATGCGTCCGCCGTGCGCCTGCACGATATCGCGGACAATGGCCAAGCCCAGCCCGGCAGCGCCAGTGTCCCCTGCCTCCGCCAACTGGGCAAACGGTTCGAAGATCCGCTCGCGCTGTTCGGGCGGGATGCCCGGGCCGGTATCGGCGACGGACACCAATACACGTCCATCGTGGGACATCGCCTCGAGGCGCACTGTCCCACCGGCGGGGGTATAGCGCAACGCGTTGGACAGCAGATTGGACACCGCCCAGGTGAGCTTCGTGGGATCACCGACGATCGTCAAGCTTTCGGAGGGCACTTTGGCCTCGATAGTCACGCCCTTTTCCTGGGCCTGTAGGGCGAAAATTCGGACGGCACGCTGGATGGGGTCGCGCAGGTCGACCGTCTGGCGCTCGAGTGCGATGTGCGCGGCGCGGATACGGGAGAGATCGAGCAGCCGTTGCGCCACGTCCTGCAACCGGCCGACGTCTTCACGCGCTGCATCCAGCAGGTTGCGCTGGTCGGGGGTCAGCGTCAGATCGCTTCGTTGCAACAGGTCGAGCGCCATATTCAGCGACGTGATCGGGGTGCGCAATTCGTGTGACAACGTAGCGATCAGCGCCTCACGGCGGGCTTCCTGATCCCGCAGGTAGGTGACGTCTTGCAGCGTCAGAATGAGTCCCGCGTGCGAGCCGTCGCGGGTGCGGTAGGGCGTCGGCCGCAAAACGAAGTAGTGGTCGCGTCCCCGGAGAAACAGCGCGATCTCGATGCGCTCGCCTTCGCGCTCCGGATGCGCGACCAGGTCGCGGACCGCGGCGCGCAGGCGCAAGTAGTGCGGATGACTGGTCCCGAGATCCTCGAAGCGCTGTCCCAGCACCTGGCCGTGCTCGAGTTCCAGGATGGCACAGGCCACCTCGTTCATATGCAGGACCACACCTGCCGGATCGAGCACGATCAGGCCGTCCTCGCTGGCCTCGATGACGGCTTCAGTCTTGGCCTTCTCCTCAAGCACGACGTCGACCCGTGTGCGTTCGATGGCAACGGCGGCCTGCCGTGCCATGGCCTCCAGAAGTTGGCGTTGGTCGAGCGGCAGAATCGTTTCCGGGTGCGGCAGGTTCAGTGCCAGCACGCCCACGGCACCGCGCGCGGTGTGCAGCGGGATATACATCCAGTCACCGCCCGGTAGCGTGTCCGTGCCGCGTCCCGCCGCCTGGTTGTGCTCCCATGCCCAGGTTGCGGCCGCTCGCCCGGCCTCGGATAGTTCGGTTTCCGGTGGTTGCGCGGCTCGGAGGCTGAGTTGACCGCGATCGGGCAGGAACACGGCCACCTTGGCGCGAAACTGCTCTGCCACGTGCTGGGCGAGTATCGGCAGCAGGTCGTCGATGCCGACGGCGGCGGCCAGTTGTCGGCTGAATGCGTACAGTGCGGCGGTCCGTTCCTCGCGGCGCCGGGCGGTCTCGGCCTGGTTGCGAATACGTGCGGTGAGATTGCTCGTGATGCCCGCCACCACCAGGAAGACCAGCAGCGAGAGCACGTCCTGCGGCTTGGTGACCGTGAATCGATACAGCGGTTGGACGAAAAAGATGTCATAGACGAGGACACTGGCCAACGCCGCGAAGATCGACGGGCCCAGGCCGCCAAGGACCGCGGTGAACAGTACGGCGGTGAGAAAGACGATGGCGGGGTCTGGAAGGGCGAACCACAACTGCAGGCCCTTGGCTGTGGCTCCGGCCAGCACCACGGCGACCAGTCCCAACAGGTACGGTGTCCACTGGACACGGAGACGCGCCGGCCGCAGCAGCGGATGCGTGCGCCGTGGGGGGACGTCTGGTTCGCCGGTGATGACGCGCACGTCGATGTGGCCGCTGCGGCGGACGATATCGTTCACCGGGGAGCCACGCCAGAGATCGCGCCAGCGCGGGCGGAGCGGCTTGCCGAGAATGATCTCGGTGACATTGCGACGCTCGGCGTAGCGGACCAATTCTTCGCCCACGCGTTCGCCGGGAATGCTGACCGCCTCAGCGCCCAGCTGCTCGGCGAGCCGGAGCAATCGCGCCACCCGTGTGCGCTCCGTCTCCGGCAGTCGATGAAAGGCTGCGGTTTCGACGAAGACCACGAGCCAGTCGGCATGCCGCCGGTCCGCCATGCGGCAGCCGGACCGGATCAGCCGTTCCGCCAGGCTCCCGGCGCTGATGCACACCATGATGCGCTCGGTGACCGGCCACACGCCTGGGATGGCGTGCGCCTGCATGTAGGTGCGCATCTGATCATCCACCCGTTCGGCCGTCTGCCGCAACGCCAGCTCGCGCAGTGCCGTCAGGTTGCCCGGCTGAAAATAGTTGCGGATCGCCCGCTCGGCGGCGGCCGGCATGTAGACCTTGCCTTCGCGCAGCCGCTGCAACAGATCCTCCGGGGTGACGTCCACCAGCTTCACCTCGTCGGCGCGTTCGAACATCCGATCTGGGACGGTTTCTCGCACCTGAATGCCGGTGATCTGCGCGACCACGTCGTTCAAGCTCTCCAGATGTTGGATGTTGACGGTGGTGTAGACGTCGATGCCGGCATCGAGCAATTCCTCGACGTCCGAGAAGCGCTTGGGATGTCGAGACCCGGGCGGGTTGGTGTGTGCCAACTCGTCCACGAGCACCAACTGCGGGCGCCGCCGCAAGACCGCATCAAGATCCATTTCCGCGATCACCGTACCGCGATACTCGACTCGCCGCCGTGGGATGACTTCCAGGCCGGCGACCAGCGCCTCGGTTTCCGCCCGCCCGTGCGTCTCGACCACGCCGACGACGACGTCGAGCCCTTCACGGCGCCGTTCGTGGGCCGCTTCGAGCATGGCGTAGGTCTTGCCGACGCCGGGTGCCGCGCCGACGAAGATCTTCAGGCGGCTGCGTTCCTCCTGCGTGGCCGTCTTGAGGAGGGCTTCGGGGGAGGGGCGCTGTTCGCCCGCTGCGTTCGCACTCACTGTGATCCGCGCTCCACCGCCTAGTGTCTCACTGGGCGGTCGCGGCGTCCAGCGCGAGATTGAGTCGCAAGACGTTCACGCGCGGCTCGCCCAGCAGCCCGAACTGGCGATCCTCGGTATACCGCCGCACCAGTGCGCGGAGCGTGTCCACCGACATGCCGCGCACGTGTGCCACCCGCGGCACCTGAAATTCGGCGGCCGCATGCGTGATGTGCGGATCGAGACCGCTGCCGGAGGTGGTCACGAGGTCGACGGGAATTGCTGCGGCAAAATGTTCTTGATGCAGCGCCGTGGCGCTGACGCGTACCCGGTCGATGAGGCGGCGATCAATCGGGCCGAGATTGGAGCCCCCGGATGCCGTTGGATCATAGCCCTTATCGCCGGCTGCCGACGGTCGGGGGTGAAAGTAGCGGTCGCTCGCGAAGGGCTGCGCAATCAAGCTGGAGCCGATGACGCTCCCGTCGCGGACGACCAGACTGCCCCCGGCTTGCACCGGAAACAGCGGGCCGGCAAGGCCGGTGACAAGCAGCGGGTAGACGACGCCGGTGAGGACGGTGAGCACGATCGTCATGAGAATCGCGGTCCGAAGCTGGGACAGCATAGCGTTCCTCCAGGTCTGTTAGGCCCAGTGCAAGACGGTGATGAGCAGGTCGACGATTTTGATACCGATGAACGGCACAATGATGCCGCCCAGCCCATAGATGAACAGATTCCGGCGCAAGATCGCCGCCGCTCCCAGCGGCCGATACTGCACCCCGCGCAACGCCAGCGGGATCAAGGCGATGATGATCAGGGCATTGAAGATGATGGCGGAGAGGATGGCGCTCTGCGGGGTGGAGAGACGCATGACGTTGAGCGCGTTGAGTTCCGGATAGGTCGCGGCGAACATGGCCGGGATGATGGCGAAGTATTTGGCCACATCGTTGGCGATGCTGAAGGTGGTAAGCGAGCCGCGGGTGATCAGCAACTGCTTCCCGATCTCGACGATCTCCAGCAGCTTGGTGGGATTCGAGTCGAGGTCGACCATGTTGCCGGCTTCCTTGGCGGCCGAGGTGCCCGTGTTCATGGCCACGCCGACGTCGGCTTGCGCCAATGCCGGCGCGTCGTTGGTACCGTCGCCGCACATGGCGACGAGCTTCCCCTTCGCTTGCTCCTGGCGAATCAGCGCCAGTTTGTTCTCCGGCGTCGCTTGGGCGAGGAAGTCGTCGACGCCGGCCTCGGCCGCGATCGCGGCGGCAGTGACCGGATTGTCGCCGGTGATCATGACGGTGCGAATGCCCATGTTACGGAGCTGCGCGAAGCGGTCGCGGATGCCGCCCTTGATGACATCTTTGAGGTGGATCACACCCAGCACGCGTTCATTCTTGGCCACGGCGAGTGGCGTGCCGCCGGATGTCGCGATGCGCGCGGCGGCGGCGTGCAATTCGGGCGGCGGCTGGAACTGCGACCCGTTCCGCGTGGCGACGAATTCGATGACGGCGTCCACCGCCCCTTTGCGAATCTCCGCGCCGTCAATATCCACGCCGCTCATGCGCGTCTGCGCCGTGAAGGGGATGAAATGCCCGCCGAGATCCGCAACCTCACGGGCGCGGAGGCCGTAGCGCTCCTTTGCCAGCACCACGATCGAACGTCCTTCCGGCGTCTCATCGCTCAGCGAGGCGAGCTGGGCAGCGTCGGCCAGGTCGTGTTCGCTCACCCCGCGCACCGGTACGAACTCCGTTGCCATGCGGTTGCCCAGGGTAATCGTGCCGGTCTTGTCCAGCAGCAACGTGTCGACGTCACCAGCAGCCTCCACCGCGCGGCCGGACATCGCCAACACATTGTATTTGATCAACCGATCCATGCCCGCGATGCCGATGGCGGACAGCAGGCCGCCGATCGTGGTCGGGATCAAGCTGACCAGCAGGGCGATCAGGACCGTGACCGAGATCGTCGTGCCGGCGTAGCTGGCGAACATTTCGATGGTGGCCGTTGCCAGGAGAAAGATAATGGTCATGCCGATGAGCAGGATGCTGAGCGCGATCTCGTTGGGGGTCTTCTGGCGCTGCGCGCCTTCGACCAGGGCAATCATGCGATCGAGGAACGTGTTCCCGGGGTTCGACGTAATTGCAACTTTGATCCAGTCGGACAGCACGCGTGTGCCGCCGGTGACGGCGCTGCGGTCCCCGCCGCTCTCACGGATGACCGGCGCCGATTCGCCGGTGATCGCGGATTCGTCAACCGACGCGATGCCTTCCAGCACGTCGCCATCGCCGGGAATGATGTCGCCGACCTCCACCACCACCACATCGCCGCGGCGCAGGCTCGTGGCGGGCACCAGTTCGTAGTCCGAGCGTTTCCCGTCGCGCAGCCGTTTGGCCATGGTTTCGGTCTTGGTGCGGCGCAAGGTATCGGCTTGCGCCTTGCCCCGGCCCTCCGCGACCGCCTCGGCGAAGTTGGCGAACAGCACCGTGAACCACAGCCAGACGGCGATCTGGCCGACGAATGCAGGTTGTGCCTGTGGACCGCCGGTCAAGTCGCGCACGAAGAGGATGGTGGCGACGACGGCGACCACCTCGACGACAAACATGACCGGGTTGCGCACGAGGGTGCGCGGATCGAGTTTGTGGAAGGAGTCGATGATCGCGCGTCGGACGATCGCGCGGTCGAAGAGGGAGAGTTTCTTGGCTTTGGTCATCGGGTAACGTCCTTAAAAAATCTTGCCCGCGATCATCATCAGGTGGTCGACGATGGGCCCAAGCGCGAGGGCGGGGAAAAACGTCAGGCCGCCGACGATGAGGATGATGCCGGCAAGCAGGAAGACGAACAGGGCGCTGTGGGTCGGAAACGTGCCGGCGGACGGGGGGACGACTTTCTTCGTCACCAGCGAACCTGCGATGGCCATGATCGGGATGATCATGAAAAAGCGACCAATCCACATCGCGAGTCCGAGGGTGAGGTTGTAGAAGAAGGTGTTGCCGCTCAGGCCGGCAAAGGCGCTCCCGTTGTTTCCCGTTGCCGAGGTGTAGGCGTAGAGAATCTCACTGAAACCGTGGGGGCCTTTGGCTGCGGGGCCGGCCAGACCGGCGGGCAGCACGCTGGCGAGTGCGGCAAAGCCGAGGATGCTGGCCGCCAGCACGAGGATTGCCAGCATCGCCATTTGCACCTCCTTGGCCTCGATCTTTTTGCCCAGATACTCCGGTGTCCGCCCGACCATCAGTCCCGCGATGAAGACGGCCAGAATGGCAAAGATCAGCATTCCGTACAGGCCGGCGCCGACGCCGCCAACGATGATCTCACCCAGCATGATGTTGACCATCGGAACCAGTCCACCGAGCGGCGTGAAGCTGTCGTGCATGCCGTTGACCGCACCGCACGACGCGTCCGTGGTGAGCGTGGCGAACAAGGCGGTGTTGGCGATGCCGAAGCGAACTTCCTT
>Ga0316603_10002157_pt1 | contig 10725 bp, 10 predicted proteins | sample OWC_soil_day10_n_FD_207649 | JGI IMG/M metagenome (GOLD analysis project Ga0316603, IMG submission 207649) | Wetland soil microbial communities from Old Woman Creek delta, Ohio, United States - OWC_soil_day10_noCT | ecosystem: Environmental > Terrestrial > Soil > Wetlands | place: USA: Ohio...
TTTTAAGCTTATGGCTTGCAAATAACTATGAATATGCCCAAGAAGAAAAGAGAAATCATGGTCTAGATGAAGATACAAACTTTGAGAAGAAAATTAAATCTATTATTTTGGAAAAAAGTATAAATCCAAATAAGCTTTCACGCTATTTTCAAAAAGAAATAGAGCCAAGTCAAACCATCTCGTTATCATCTCTTTGGGATAATCCTACTGTAAATCAATACCTAGAATTTATAAAACATGCTGATGAATATAAAATTAGAGAATTAATCGTCAAGTTAATAATGAATAATGAAGTAAATGAAAATGAAGCCAATGTGGAAATGATAGTTTCAAGTAATTCTTCTTTACTTGAGTATATTAAAAATAAGGATATTAATGTTTCATTAAAATGGGAAATATTTTGTATTCTGGATAATACCGAAAGTTATCTTAAGGAATTTACAGAGTTTATAAATAAATACCTTAATGCATATAAACGTCTCTGTAAAGAGAGAAAAAAAGAAATAGATATATTTAACAACGAGTTTAAGAAAAACCTTGAAGAAGGTGGAATTAACTACCTTAATGAATTCACTAATAAATTTGTTGATTTTGATACTTATGATAATATTTTTATTACCTCTTCCGCATTAATAGGCCTCTCTGTTAATATGGAGCCCGAAAAGAAATCCTGCTACGTATTGGTTGGTCCTAGAACAAAAGATATAATTAAAATAGCATCTCAAAAAGATGAGTTTGAAAAAAACATTCTTATGCTTAAAAACATTTCTGATAGTACAAGGTTTAAAATAATAAAAAAATTAGTAGAAAGAGACCACTTTGGTCTTGAATTAGCTCAACATTTTGGATTAAACAAGGCCACCATCTCACATCATATGAATTTTCTACTTTTATCCGGTGTTGTCCGAGTGGAAAGAAAAGAACATAAAGCCTACTATTCTCTAAATAAAGATGAATTAAGAAATATAATCCGATTTTTATCTAAAGAATTAAAGCTGTAGCTATTAATACTCAACCCTGATTAAGCAAAAGTTAAATAAAAAGCGAAAGGGCAACCTCTCGCTTTTTATTTAGCTTTTTTATATGCACCTTATTACCCTTTTCTTTTCCCGAAAAAAGACTTAGCAATAAGCCCTATACCTGCCGCTGTCATTCCATACATTAATACTGCTTGATATAAGGAAACGGGCTTAAAGTATATCTTTAATCCCATAAGAATACCTAATAAAATAGTTACTATACCAAATATAGTTATAAGCCACCCTAAAATTGATTTCTCGTTAAAAAACAAAATGCCTATACCTATTAAAAGTGGCAATATTACTAACCCAAAGGGTGGGTTAAAACCTATCAAATCCATTAATGAAAATTGAGTTGATACTATTGTATTCTGAAAAATAAGATAAACCCCTATACCAAATAAAATTGCCCCAAAAATAAAACTTCCGAAGTTCTTTTCTTTTCCCATCTTCTTCCCCTGCCTTTCAATCTCATCACAAACCAACGTTACTAATCTTTTTCGAAGTCTATATGTACATTTTAGTAGTTTTAGAACTAACTTACAATATTTTTCATCATCTTCATTAAACTTTTATTACTTAATATGTAATTAGATTAATTAACTTGCAATAAATACAAATACATCTTACACTTCCATTCGCTCTCACATTTCAGTATAATACAATTACTGTAATATATAAAAAGTATTTATTTTTAAGAGGTGAAAAATATGAAAGACAATAAGCCATCTATCAATTTACCTGAGGGATATATGAAAAAAAGAAAAAGCGCATCGTTGCTATTCATCTTTGCAATATACGCCTATTGCCTAATTTTACTTTCAAAGAATTTTGGTGTACTTGATTTCCTCAGTAAAGCTTCACAGGGACTGTTTAGTTCTGTAATCTTTATAGGTAGCATCATAGCCCTAATTCATGATTTTCATTGTAAAAGAGTGTACCAAAAAGTGGACATGATAAACTATAGGGAATTTTCAACTTTCACTAAAATAGAAAAATCCCTTTATGCTATTCCTATACTGGCATCAGCATATTTTGTTCCCTTTCAACTTATGATATATTTTGTTGTACTAGGCTTTATTTATGCAGCAATTTCCAAAGGACGTCGACCATATGGAACATATCATAATCCTGGATTCTAGTAAGTGGCAAAGAGGTGCCATTGGAAACGTCCCTTTGGCTCAGCACCTTACTTCTCCTGATAATTAAGTACATGCTTAATTATCATATTTATAGAACCGTCTCCGTTTCTCTGTATTTCAAAACGACGATTATCATGATATGCTTCCTCGTTAATATACACATCTATATCCTTATCAATCTTTAATCTTTTTCTCTTAAGTTTCTTCTCTACCCATTCCTTATCTACATTTACATTTTCATTTACACCTTGTGCAGTTACAAATTCAACAAAATCCTGCTTAGCATCATGCTGATCCATAAATAAATTTTCAGAAAGATTCCTTACATCTAAATTATCTTCCTCTTTTAAAGCCTTTTTTATAGTGGTTCTTATTCTCTCTGCTTCATGAGCATCCTCTTTTAGATTCTTTCTAGTCCAAGTTTCCGCAGCTTTTACAAAACTTTTTGTCATATCTCTTTCATTATCTACTACAGTACAGTCTAAATAGCTTCCTATAAAATAATTAGAACCATACTCCTCAGCCTCTTTATTCTTAGTCTGTTTATCTATTACCATCATATGAAAGTTTACATCTTCCCTAATCGGCTTGATAAACACACATTTTTGAAGTCTTTGACCACTGCCTGGCAAACCAGTATATTGAGGAACAATACTTATGCCTATCTTGTTATCCACAAAATCAATATTATGAGTGTAATTTTTTATATAATCCATCTTCATAACAGCAAGCATAGGTCCATGTTCCGTTGATATAGATACAATCATTAAGTCGCAAGAAGGTATATTGCTATTACCCTTCATAAGAACAAACAGTTGTCTTGCTAATTCCTTAGAAACTTCGAGAAAATTATTTTCACCATATAAATACTCTTGAGATAAATCCTTTATTATGTTTCTTCCCTCATTAAAAACTGCATATCTTAATTCTTCATCCTTAAAAGCTTTTTCTATATGCTTCAATAAGAAGTTATATATTTCTTCATTTAATTCTAATGTATATTCATTTAAAACAGGCTCATCTGAATTATTATCCAGTATGTGTATTATTGCTTCACTTATATTAACCTCATTTATATATTCCAAACTAATCCCTCCTGTATTCCTTATATGGCCTAAACAATTATTAATTGTTTAGCCTTCCTAACTGTTTAAAATCACATATAAATTTTAATATATTGATGAGTTTTTAGCAATTAATATTGTTTACCCTTCTGCATTATATATGTTATAATCCTATATAAATATATAAGTAAATTATTCCCACTTAAAAGCATATTTATTTCATAAGGAGTGATAAACAATGCAAGAATTAGAAACTAGAATTATAGATATAGATGTTGATGATATTCGCTCAAAGCTTATAAACTTAAAAGCAGAGAAGGTTAAAATTGAAAATCAAACTAATAATTTATATGATTTTTCTGATGGAAGATTATTAAATAACAAAGGATATGCCAGAATTAGAGTTGTGGAGGATATGCTTAACAATATCACAGTATATTACATGACTACTAAAAAACTATTAAGCCAAGAAAAGTACAAAATAATGGAAGAACATGAAGTTACAATAAGCTCTGAAGAAGGAGGAAAAAACATCTTCCTTTCCTTAGGCCTGGAGCTAGTCCAATCTGTAAAAAAATATAGAGAAAGCTATAAATATAAGAATACATTAATAGAAATTGATATTAACGATAAAAGCTTCTGCCCTTTCCCATATATTGAAATTGAAACAGAAGATGAAGAAGAACTTAAAGAAGTAGTTCATCTTCTTGGATATACTTTACAGGATACCACTTCAGAAACTATTTACGAAATACTTAAAGGTAAGGGAGTTGTAAAAGGTATATAATGTTTGGATATGTAACTCCCTGCAAAATGGAATTAAAAATAAAGGATTATGAAAAGTTTAAAGCCTATTACTGCGGTGTATGTAAATCTATAAAGAAAAACTTCGGCAACCTGCCAAGGCTAGCCTTAAATTACGATATGACCTTTTTAGCTGTGCTTTTAGATTCCCTTGAAGGAAGCAAGTGTACCTTTGTAAAACAGCGCTGCATAGCTCATCCCATTACCAAAAGACTAGTAATAATTAATAATAAAGCTGTTGATTATGCTGCATTTTCCAATGTAACCTTGGCTTATTATAAGCTTTTAGATAATGTAAAAGATGATAAATCTCCCCTAAGCAAACTGTGCTCTATATTTCTAAAGCAATATATAAAAAAGGTTCCAAAGGAATTAAACTGTCACAGTTCTCAAATTGAAAGCTGTTTAAATGAGTTATCCGATCTCGAAGCTAACCTTATTGATAAAGCTATAGACAGTATCTCCCATCCCTTTGCAGATTTAACAGGCTTTATTATTTCTTCATATGGAGAAGAAAAACCTTATAAGGATAATTTATATTGGCTTGGATATAATCTTGGTAAGTGGATATATATTATTGATGCCTGGGATGATTTAAAAAAGGATATGAAAAAAAACAAATTTAATGCTATTAATAGTGTATTTAATGATAAAAACTTACCTTATGAAAGATTCTCTAAGGACTTAGAAAATAGAATAGATTTTATATTAGTAACCTGTGCATCACAATGCAATAAATTTCTTAATGAGCTTCCACTTAATAAAAATGTGGATATACTGAATAATATACTACAATTTGGCCTTATGGAAAAAATGGATAAGGTTTTTAACCGTACTCTAGTAATGGAGAGCGAGCTATCTTAACGTACCCAGTGTTTCGAATGAAAGGAGAATGTAAAAAATGAGAAATCCCTATGAGATTCTAGGAGTTAGTCAAGGAGCTTCTAAAGAGGAAATTAAGCGTGCTTATAAAGAAATGGCCAAAAAATATCACCCAGATCAATATGGCAATAACCCATTGAAAGATTTAGCTGAAGATAAAATGAAAGAGCTAAATGAAGCTTATGATTATCTAATAAAAAATGCATCAGATAATGGCTATAACAGCGATAGTTATTCCCACGGCTCACAAAGCGGTTATTCATCCTATGAGGCTATTAGAATGCATATACAAAATGGAGATATAAGAGAAGCTGAGAACCTTCTTCAAGATGTAAGAGTGAGAGATGCTGAATGGCAGTTCCTTATGGGCTTAGTTCACATGAAAAAAGGCTGGTATGACAGCGCTTATAATTACATTAGTACTGCCTGCAATATGGACCCTGGCAATATGGAATATAGAGATGCCCTTAATAGAATGAATTATAATAATAATTCCTATAGGCAAACATACAATAATAGACACCGTGGAGATAATGATATGTGTGACTGCTGCTTTAAGCTTTGGTGCTTAGATACCTGCTGCGAATGTGCAGGTGGCGATTTAATAGACTGTTGCTAATAACCACGGCATCTCAGCTGCAAATATCTTCTTTTAGGGAGAGGATTTTATGAGTAAAATAAATAATTTAACCAAGGGGGGCATTTTTACTGCCCTTACTCTTATTTGTATTTACCTTAGTAGTATTGTTACAACAAATAAGTTGTTTCTATTAGGAGCTGCTTCCTGCATTATTCCACTTTCTATACTAACAACAGATATAAAAAACAGTATTATTGTATATGGAGCCTCCAGCCTTCTTAGTTTTATTTTAGTTCCTAGGGGGGCCGCCCTAGCATATTTGCTTTTCTTTGGCTCCTATGGCTTTATAAAATATTATGTTGAAAGGCTTAGAAAGCTCCCAATTGAAATCTTCTTGAAGCTTGCCTTTTTTAATACCTGCTTTTATGTAGTACTTAAGCTTTATAGCTTACTATTCACTGGCATGTTTAAGATAAATATACCTATATACTATATGGTAATAATGCTTCAGGTAATATTTTTAATTTATGACTATGCCTTAACGGTATTTATAGCCTATGTGAATACTCGAATCTTAAAGAAAACAATCTAAAGCAGAACCTTTTTAAATTTAAAATTTAAAATAATTGATGAAATTTCTAAGGGATTTCATCAATTATTTTTTTTTAAACTCCTTTGGAGTTTTTCTTTATTCTAAATTTTACATTTCCAATTTGAAATTATTAGGTATATATCTTCTAAATATGGATAAAATATCTTTGATTTGTAAATTAAATTTGGGGGCAATTTTCAAACCAAAGGAGGAAAATTATGAAAACTTCACCAAAACAGAGAAAATATTTTTTAACTACTGTATTCTTTGCCTTTGTAATAACCACTATGTTACTTCCATACTACACCGCAAAAGCTTATAAAGAAATAAAACCTGTTGATGTAAAAAGTGAATTAAATACCCCTATGTCCAAAATGATATTAATAGATGTTCGAACCCCAGAAGAATATGGCGGCGGACATATTAATAAAAGTATAAACATTCCAATTCAAATATTCGAAGAAGAAATAAAAGCTAAAAATTATTCAAAGGACAGCTTTGTAGTGGTTTACTGTAAAAGCGGAGTACGTTCTAAAAAAGCTGCTCAAATTTTAGATTCACTTGGCTTCACCAATGTTTATACCTTAGGCGGAATAATGGATTGGCCTTATGAAGTAACACAAAAATAACATCTTGACAATATAATATATATAATCTATAATATTTGTAAAATATTATAAGCCTTGAACAGGAATATTAGTATTCAAATCATCTTTAGAGAGCTGCTGTTTGGTGCGATGCAGTGTTGATAGAATATGAACTCGCCTGGGAGCTTATCTGGCCAAAACCAGATACGGTTAAAACCGTTATATTTTCAAGTGGGGCTTTATGCCTAATTAGAGTGGTACCGCGGAACTATATCTTTCGTCTCTTTTTTTTGAGATGAGAGATTTTTTTATTTTGCAATAATATTTTTAGAGGAGTGATACAATGGCTAAATATGGTACATCCGTAGATAAGAAATGGCAAGAAAGATGGGAAGAAACTAAACTTTATAAATTTGATGAAAATAGTTCAGATAAAAAGTTATATGTTTTAGAAATGTTCTCCTATCCATCAGGAGCTCAGCTTCATGCTGGTCACTGGTTTAACTATGGCCCAGTAGATTCTTGGGCAAGAATGAAAAGAATGCAGGGATATAATGTATTCCAACCAATGGGCTTTGATGCTTTTGGTCTTCCTGCAGAAAACTATGCAATAAAAACAGGAATACATCCAAAGGATTCTACCCTTAAAAACATTGAAACTATGGAAAAACAATTAAAGGCTATGGGAGCAATGTTCAGCTGGGATAATGAAGTAGTTACTTGTGTTCCAGAATACTATAAATGGACTCAATGGGTATTCTTAAAGCTATATGAGAAAGGTCTAGCTTACAGAAAAAAAGCTCCAGTAAATTGGTGCCCTAGCTGTAACACAGTGCTTGCTAACGAGCAAGTAGTTGATGGCGCTTGTGAACGTTGCAGCACTGAAGTTACTAAAAAAGACTTAACTCAATGGTTCTTAAAAATTACTGATTATGCTGATGAGCTATTAACTAAGCTTGATGACTTAGATTGGCCAGAAAAAACAAAAATGATGCAAAAACACTGGATAGGCAAATCCACTGGTGCTGAAGTTACTTTTAAGGTAGATAATTCAGACATCAGCTTTGACGTATTTACTACTAGAATAGATACTCTATATGGAGTAACTTATGTAGTTCTTGCGCCTGAAAATTCTCTAGTAGATGTTTTAACTACTGCAGAAAACAAAGCTATGGTTGAAGAATATAAGGATGCTGCTAAAAAGCAAACAGATATAGAAAGACAGTCCTTAACTAGAGAAAAAACTGGAGTATTCACTGGTTCATATGCTATAAATCCTGCAACAGGCAGAAAGGTTCCAATCTGGGTTGGAGACTATGTATTAAACACTTATGGAACTGGTGCAGTTATGGCTGTTCCTGCTCATGATGACAGAGACTTTGCTTTTGCTACTAAATATGAACTTCCAATAGAAAGAGTTATTGAAGGAGGAAGTGAACTTCCTTATACTGAATACGGAACTCTAGTTAACAGCGAGGAATTTAGTGGTATGTCTTCTGCAGAAGCAAAAGAGGCTATCGTTAACAAACTTCAACAAGTTAACTTAGGTTCTTCAAAGGTTAACTTTAGACTAAGAGATTGGCTTGTTTCAAGACAAAGATATTGGGGCGCACCTATTCCAATAGTTCACTGTGATAAATGTGGTACTGTAGCTGTACCAGAGGAGCAGCTTCCAGTAGAGCTTCCATACAATGTTGAATTCTCTCCAGATGGCAAGTCACCACTAGCTAAATGTGAAGAATTCATAAATACTACTTGCCCACACTGTGGAGGACCAGCTAAAAGAGAAGCAGATACTCTTGATACTTTTGTATGTTCATCCTGGTATTATTTAAGATATCCAGACAGCAAAAACAGTGATAAAGCCTTCGACACTGATACTATAAATAAAATGCTTCCTGTTGATAAATATGTTGGAGGACCAGAGCATGCATGTATGCACCTTCTATACGCAAGATTTATCACAAAAGCACTTAGAGATATGGGCTACCTAAACTTTGATGAGCCATTTACTTCTCTTACCCATCAAGGATTAATACTAGGACCTGATGGACTTAAGATGAGTAAATCAAAAGGAAACACTATTTCTCCTGATGACTACATCAAAGAATATGGTGCTGATGTATTTAGAATGTACTTGATGTTCGGCTTCGGCTACACAGAAGGTGGAGCATGGAGTGATGATGGAATTAGAGCTGTTGGAAGATTCGTAGACAGAATAGAAAGAGCTCTTGAAAGCTGTACAGCTGAAATTCTAAAGACAGAAAATACTAAGACTACAATAGATAAAGCAGAAAAAGAATTAAACTACTGGAGACACTTTGCTATTAAAAACGTAAGTACTGATGCTGATATACTTCAGTTCAATACTGCTATAGCAAGACTTATGGAGTTTACAAACGCTGTTTATAAATACCTTAATGAAGAAGTTAAAAATACTGTCTTCCTAAAGGAAGTAGTTATAGACTTTATAAAGCTTCTTGCACCATTTGCACCACACTTCTCAGAAGAAGCTTGGAGCCTGCTAGGTATGGATTATTCAATCTTCAACCAAAGCTGGCCGGAATTTAACCCTGCTGCTTTAATTAAGGATGAAGTTGAAATAGCTATACAAATAAACGGTAAAATTAAAGCAAAAATTAATGTATCATCAGACTTAAGCGAAGATGGTATAAAAGAAGTTTCCTTAGAAAACGAAGAAATAAAAGCTGCGCTAGAAGGAAAAACTGTAGCCAAAGTAATTGTAATCAAGGGAAGACTTGTTAATATAGTTGCTAAGTAATAATAAGGAGTAGTTTACACTACTCCTTATTATTATTTAATTAAAAATTTAAATTTTACATTTTATTTGTATTTATCCAAGCATTTTTCTGTAGCTCGAAGTAAATTGCTAAGTTCTGCTACTTCTCCCTCTTCAATTAATTTGTTTAAGTTCATTTGGAATCTTGTAGATTCTGCAAATTTTCCTAGAGAGGATAGCATTATTATATTATTCATTATGTTAGAGATTAAATTAGATTTAACTTCAAATAGCTTTTGGGCATCTTTAATCTCATCTTTTATTTCAAGCATCTGCTGATCCAGTTGAAAAGCTGCATCTGCTGCACTCTTAAGCTTATGTTTTATATCTTCAGGTATGTTATGTTTGTACTTATAATTCAATGAATGCTCTATAGTAGCCCAAAAATTCATCGCTAAGGTTCTAATTTGAAGCTCTGCTAATATGTCTGTTTGCCCCCCTGCCATATTCACTGGGTATTTTATTATCATATGATAACTTCTGTATCCGCTGCCTTTAACATTTGTAACATAGTCCTTTTCATACATTATCTGCATGTCTTTTCTTTCTCTAACTATATTTACAACCTTCTCTACATCATCAACAAACTGACACATTATTCTTATACCAGCAATATCCTCCATGTCATATTGTATTCTATCAAGGGCTATTTCAAATTTATTAGCTTTTTCTAATATACTTGATATCTCCTTCACTCTTCCTGTAACAAATTCTATAGGCGAATACTCATTACGAGTTCTATATTCTGTTCTTATACTTCTAAACTTAACCTTTAATTCTTCTACAGCTTGCTTATAAGGTATTAAAAATGTCTTCCATTCAACTATAGCCATGGCCTTCACCCTTTACATTTTTATTATTTATTTAATATAATAAAATATGCTATTAAATTTTCATTTAATAATATAGCTTATTTTTCAATTTTACTATATAATATTATACATTAAATAGTATAATAAAAATATATTATTTTTCCACTTTTTTTGTTATACTAAAATGATAATACATATTATTGTTATTATGAGGTGAAGCATATGGATAAAAATTTATTTTCAGGATTAGAAGATCTAGGTTTTGAAGATATTAACAAAATAGACATTTATAAAAAAGAAGAAAAAAATGAAGTTAATTCTAAAGCAACATCAGCAGAAAATCAGCTTTCTGAAGAAGAGAAGCAGAGATCTCTTTTATATGATAAGGAGGTTACATGTCCTGTATGCCAGAACGTTTTTAAGGCTAGAGCTGTAAAAACCTC
>Ga0316603_10002161_pt1 | contig 10716 bp, 5 predicted proteins | sample OWC_soil_day10_n_FD_207649 | JGI IMG/M metagenome (GOLD analysis project Ga0316603, IMG submission 207649) | Wetland soil microbial communities from Old Woman Creek delta, Ohio, United States - OWC_soil_day10_noCT | ecosystem: Environmental > Terrestrial > Soil > Wetlands | place: USA: Ohio...
CAAATGATCGATCGAAAATATCCATTACACCCATATTTTGAAACCATGCCGGGCATTGGCTCTGAGCTGCAAAGAAGCCTGAAAAAAAATATTGAGGAACTGCAAGAGCAGGAAGCCTTGGTGGCAGCTGAGGTGGATCGAGTCAAAAATGCGGGCAAACCCACAGAAAAAATGAATCAAACCGGCGAATGGACTGCGTGGCAGCGCCTGGAATATTTGGTTGATCCGGGTACTTGGTGCCCCCTTCATACCATTTATGATCCCGCCTTCAACGAAGAAGGAACCACCGGTGTGATCGACGGATTGGGCAAAATCAATGGTCGTTGGGCGATTATCATTGCATCAAACAACAAGGTCATGGCGGGAGCCTGGCTGTCGGGGCAAGCAGACAACGTACTGCGGGTCACAGACATCGCCAAGCGTCTGCATTTGCCCCTGGTTTGGGTACTCAACTGCAGTGGCGCCAAGCTAATGGAACAAGAGAAGTGCTTCCCCAATCGACGTGGAAGCGGCACACCTTTCTTCCGGCATGCTGAACTACAAAAGCTGGGGATTCCTATCATCGTTGGAATCTACGGCACAAACCCAGCCGGCGGTGGATATCATTCCATCAGCCCAACTGTCTTGATTGGTCATGAGAAATGCAACATGGCAGTAGGCGGCGCTGGCATTGTCAGTGGCATGGCTCCAAAAGGCTACATCGATGATGAAGTTGCCCAGGCCCTGATCGAAAACACCAAAAAATTCAAAGCGACTCCTCCGGGACGGGTGGAAATCCACCACGACGGAACGGGATTTATCCGTGACGTCTGTCAGACAGAAGAAGAAGTCCTTGATGACATCAAACATTACATGGCAGCATTGCCCGCGTACAGCCCAGAATTCTTCCGTGTTGCCGCGCCGGCAGAACCAAAATTCCCGGCTGAAGATTTGTACAGCTTGGTTCCCTTGAATCCCAAGAGAATCTATCCCATGGAAGAAGTGCTTGCGCGTCTCTTTGACAGCAGCGAACACATGGAGTTCAAACCCGAGTCCGGTCCGGAAATGTACTGCGGTCTGGCCAAGGTGGACGGCTTCCTGTGTGGATTCATTGCCAACCGTCAGGGAGGTCTTGGTACCGGGTATCCCAAGTATGCGGATTATGAAGGCATCGGCGGCAAACTGTATCGGGAAGGACTCATTAAGATGAATGAGTTTGTCACCCTTTGCGGACGGGATCGAATTCCTCTTATCTGGGTGCAGGATGCTACCGGAATCGATGTGGGAGATACTGCAGAAAAAGCCGAAATGCTGGGTCTTGGCATGAGCTTGATTTACTCCATCGAGCAGTCGGACAATCCCATGATGACCATCATCCTGAGAAAAGGAACGGCTGCAGCCCACTATGTATTGGGCGGACCCCAGGGAAACAACAACAATGCGTTCACCATCGGCACAGCTGCGACAGAAATCTACGTCATGCACGGAGAAACCGCCGCCGCTGCCACCTATGCTCGAAGACTGGTCAAAGACCAGGAAGAAGGCAAGCCGCTGGATGATACCATTGAAAAGATGAATGGCATAATCAAAATGTACACAGACAAATCCAGACCGGTGTACTGTGCCAAAAGTGGTTTTGTGGATGAAATCGTAGAATTCCCAGAAGTGCGGAACTACTGCAAAGCGTTTGTAGGATCCTATTACCAGAATCCCACGACGATTTGTGCTCCTCACCAAATGATTTTGCCCAGAACCATAAAAGGATAACATGATATTCCTACTAAATAAACACACGGAAAGAGGCCGGCATTCATTGCCGGTTTCTTTCTGTACAAAACCAAGTGTCATACTTTGCAAAAATCCCAGAAAACCTCTTATTCCAAGGCAAAATGCCGAGTAAACTTTTGACAAAGCAGGCCGATTCATACATAATATAATAATGAAGCAATATACCGGAAAGGAATAAGACCATGCCGAAATCCAATCCAATCAATTCCACAAACCTTCTCACCGTCGGACGGATGATGAACCAAAATTTCAAATCCCTGCGGGAAGAAGATTCCCTGCGAAAAGTGGTGGAATATTATCAGGAATTCAAGATCACCACCTTGCCTGTTGTGGACGAGGAAGAGAATTTGGTTGGTGTATTCCCCAGGAAACGCCTGTTTCGTGCTTTGTTGGAAGGCGCAAGCCTTGAAGAACCCTGCAAAAAATACATGGTCGATCATCCGGTTTTTGTGATGGCTGACCGCACCTATGATGAATACTCCCTGGTGGTACGTGTCACCAAAAGTCGAGTTGACAATGTGGTTGTCCTGGACAATCACGACAAAGTGGTGGGCATGATTGGTACCGCAGAATATCTGAAGACGGGACTTGATATGATTATGTCCGCTTCGGCGCTGCTGGAGTCCTTGTTTATGGTCAACTACGAAGGCATCATCATCGCGGACCCGGAAGGCTTTATCCAGCGGATGAACCCTGCAGCCCAACGGATGTTCCAGATGACCATCGAAAAAGTGAGAGGCAGAAGACTGGAAGATATTTTCCCTGGCGTCGAAATCTCCAAAACCAGACAGCTTGGATTGCGTCGAAATATTGAAGGACTGCCGGTCATCGTGAACCAAATTCCCATCATGGACAATGACCAGGTTCTGGGATACAGCCTGGCCATTATGGATATTTCAGACATGGAGAAGATGGCACAGGAACTGGAAATGGTCCGGGACCTGCAGAGCACCATCTCAGGCGTGCTCAACGCCTCATCCGACGGGGTATTTGTATCGGATCATACCGGTCATATTAAATACGTCAACGAGCCGGCCTGCCACCTGGTTTCCCAGGAATGCAGCGCAATCATCGGCAAAAACATACAAGAGCTTTTCAACACCAGCAGACTTGAGAAGGTATTGGATTCCGGCACGCCGGAAGTGGATACGTATGATATCTTTGGGAAGCAATTCATTGTATCGCATATTCCCATTCGTATGAATCCCTCAGAAGATGGCGTCAAAGGCTCAGAAGACGGTGTCAAAGGAATGGTCAGCACAGCCTATCTCAACGACAATTCCGTCACCGAAGAAATAGCCAGGAAATGGCTTTATCTCAACCAGCAGGTTCAGTATTACCGGGATGAGCTTGAAAAACGCTCCGGCGGAGTCAGCAGGTTGGATCAGATGGTATCACACAACCCGGCTTTCCAGGAAATCAAACGAGAGGCGCAGTTTATTGCCAGAAGCACTTCTACTGTGTTGCTCACCGGTGAAAGCGGTGTAGGCAAGGATATGTTTTCCCGAGGTTTGCATGAGGCCAGCCCTCGTGCCCAAGGACCCTTTATCAAGGTGAACTGCGTATCCATTCCTGAAACCCTATTTGAATCCGAACTTTTTGGCTATGCCCCGGGATCGTTTACGGGTGCCCTCAAAAGCGGCAAATCCGGATATTTTGAACGGGCCAACAATGGAACCATATTTTTGGACGAAATCGGGGACATGCCCCTTTCCATTCAGGTAAAGCTGCTCCAAGTACTGCAGGAGAAGGAATTTACCAGAGTGGGCGGAACAGAAAAGCAAAAGGTGGATGTTCGCATCATCGCGGCAACCAATCGTGACCTTCGGGAGGCCATTGCAAAGAAGACCTTCCGGGAAGATCTTTTTTACCGGCTCAACGTCATCGAATTCCATCTGCCACCCCTGCGGGATAGACCGGAAGACATTATCCCCCTGGCGGAATCTTTCATCGAGAAATACAATCAGATTTTGGGGTCCCGGGTAACCGGCATTCAGAAGTCTGCCAAAGAAGCCCTTCAGAACTACAGCTGGCCCGGGAACATCAGGGAGCTGGAAAACGCCATGGAGCGTGCCGCCAACTATGTCTGGGAAGGTGAAGTGGATATCGACAACCTGCCGGCTCAAATACGGTTGGGAGAGGAAGGCATTCCGATTCAACCTATTAAGGCGGAAGAGCCAGTAGCCGCTCCCCAGGCTTCTTATCATGACAAGTTGATGGACGTCGAAAAAAACATGTTGTTGGATGTGCTTGAAAAATGCCATGGCAACCGTAGCGCCGCGGCTAGAATGCTGAACCTGAGCCGTTCTGCTTTTTATGACAGACTGACCAAATACGGCATCAAGTAGAATCGCACCGCCCTATTGAAAGCGACCGTGACATTGAACAGCAACCCCTGACAAAGAGAGGAGCATCCGTTGAATCTGACCACCATGTACTTTAGCCCAACCGGCACCACCCGCAAAGTGGTGACTCACTTGGGAGCCCAAATCGCCAACCAACTACCTTTGCAGCAAATCCGGGAAATTGATTTTACCCTCAAAAAAGCCCGCCAGGAAGTCGCCAGATTTGGCCGTGATGATCTCTTGATCATTGGGGTTCCGGTCTATGCCGGGAGAGTTCCTAACGTATTGAAAGATTATCTGGGATCCATAGAGGGAAATGGTGCAAAAGCGGTGGCGGTAGTGCTTTTTGGAAATCGTAGCTTTGATGACGGACTGGTGGAACTACGCGCACTGCTTGCTTCGGGCGGATTCCTGGTCATCGGAGCAGGCGCCTTTGTGGGGGAACATGCCTTTTCCGATACATTGGGCAAGGGAAGACCTGACTCAAAAGACTTGGAATTGGTAGATCAGTTTGCTCGTGCGCTGACCGAAAAAATCAAATCCGGAAATGACAGCACGGATTTTTGGGTGAAAGGCCAGATGCCCCTTGGCAATTACTACACCCCCCGCAACATGGAAGGGGAAGCAGTGAACATTCTCAAGGTGAAGCCCAAGACAACAGCGGCCTGCACGGATTGTAAACACTGTGTTGAGATATGTCCCATGGAATCCATTCTGTGGGAAGACCCTACTCAGGTGGTAGGGATATGCATTAAGTGTGGCGCTTGCATCAAAGGCTGCCCGGTCAACGCCAAGTATTATGACGATCCCGGGTTTTTGGGGCACAAGCTACAAATCGAATCTACTTTTATGGATCCCAAGGATCCGGAATGGTACCTATAATATGTTTTTTGATTCACACACACACCTTGAAGAGGATGCCATCGAGGCCATCCAAAAACCGGACTCACGAATCAGCTATGTCATGGACATCGGCACGGATTTGGAGACCTCTTTGCGTGCGGTGGAACGGGCGGCGCGCTACCCCTGGTGTTATGCTGTGGTGGGGTATCATCCCCACGAAGCCAAGGATATGGGACAGGTGGAGCTTGACATGATTGCGGCGCTGGCCCGAAAGCCCAAGGTCAAAGCCATCGGCGAAATCGGCCTGGATTTTCATTATAACTACTCCGAGCCGGACGTGCAGCGGGACTGTTTCCGCAAGCAAATCAGACTGGCCAACGACCTTCGGATGCCCATTGTCATCCATTCCCGTGAAGCGGATCAGGAAGTCATGGAAACCCTCAAAGAAGAGCAGGCGTTTTCCAATGCCCGCAAATCCTGGTTTGACGGAAAAGCCGGGGTGCTGCTCCATTGTTACAGTGGAAGCACAGAAATGGCGGAGCAATATGTGAAGCTGGGTGCCAGCATTTCGGTTGCCGGACCCATCACCTACAAAAACAACAGGCGGACCATTGAGATGGTAAAAGTCATTGGTCTTGAGCATCTGATGATTGAAACCGATGCGCCTTACCTGACACCGGAACCCCATCGTGGGAAGCGGAACCAATCTCCCTATGTGGAATTCACAGCAATGAAAATCGCAGCCATTAAAGGGATCTCACTGGACGAGGTGGCCAAAATCACCTGTCAGAATGCAAAAACCTTTTTTGGTATTGTGTGATATAATAGCGACATGATTCAACAACCAATCGAAGAAGACTTTAGGGCAACCCTGCAACGGCACGCCCTGATCAAAAAAGGAGACCACGTCGTCATCGGCCTTTCCGGAGGTCCCGATTCGGTGTGTCTTTTTCATTTGCTCCTTTCCATTGCGCAAAGCAAACAGCTGACCTTGCATCCTGTCCATGTCAATCATGGATTCCGCCCGGGAGCGGCAGACGAGGATCAAGTCTTCGTAGAAGAGCTGACGGCTTCCCATGGGATTGACTGCCGATCTTTTGTCTACGACTGTAACCGGATAGCAATGGAAGAAAAGATTTCCGGTGAAGAGGCGGGACGGCGGGTCCGTTATGATTCTTTTGCGCTGGTAGCCGAGGAAATCGCAGCGACCGGTATTGCCAAAACCCAGATAAAAATCGCCGTGGCACACCATCTCAACGACCAGGTCGAAACCGTACTTTTCCGGCTGCTTCGGGGAACTGGAACAGACGGATTGGCCGGCATGGAATACAACCGGGACAACGGCGCTGGGATTTCCATCATTCGTCCCCTTTTGGACGTGAAGCGGGAAGATATTGAAACCTATTGCCAGACCCACGACCTGGCGCCACGCACAGACTTGACCAACAACCAGCCCCTTTACACCCGGAACAAAATCCGGTTGGAGCTGATTCCATATATCAAGGACAACTACAACTCCAACTTTGAAGAGGCTATCCTACGGCTTTGCAAGATAGCCGGAGACGACAGGGCATACTTGGGTAAAATCGCCGAGCTGGCCTTTGATGAACTGGTACGGGATGCCGAACCTTTCCGGTGTTCGTTGGATGCGGCGGGACTTCGGGAACTTTCACCTTCCATTCGTAGCAGGGTGCTTTTCAAAGCACTTGAATCCATAGGTCTGCCCAGTGGGGTCGGATACGTCCATATGGAACAGGCGGAATCACTGCTCGACGAAGGAAAGACTTCTTCCCGGATGAATTTCCCTGGGGGCGTTGTAATGGAAATCACCTATGACACAGTTGAGCTTTTTCGGCTGGAAGAGATCAAAATGTCCAAGCCAAAACCGCCGGATCTGAAGGTAAGAATCTTCAACGTGGAGGACCATGTCGGCAAACCCAATATCGCCGTTTTTGATTTGGATTTGTTCCTGGAAGAATATGCATATCTGGTGGATCCCCTTTCCATGATTGTGGCAAGGTCCAGAGAGCCGGGAGACTTTATCGTTCTGCCCGGTGTGGGAGGTCGCAAAAGGATTCAGGATTTCATGGTGGATATGAAGGTGCCAAAGGATCTGAGGGACGGCATGTACATCGTGGCGATTGGCAACGAAATTCTATGGATTCCCAAAGGATTGACCAATGCAAGATATACCCAGAACTACAAGGTGAATGAAGGGACAAAAAAGGTCCTCACCCTTGAATTAGATGGTGAATTATGATAAGATAACAAAACAAATTTTGTTTTAAACAACAAATTTGTGGGCATCAACAAGCATCACGCTTTATGGAGGAAATAAGAACTTGAAAAACATGTCAAAAAACATCGGCATCTACCTGGTCATCTTCGGCCTTGTATTAGCCATGGCTTGGTTTTATAACAAAACACCCCAAGAAGAAATCAAAGACGTCAACTTTTCCAAATTCACAAGTTACGTCGCAGAAGAACAATTAACAGAGATTTACATTGATACGAACACCATGCTTTTGATGGGAACTTTGGCGGATGATACAAAGGTTCAAACTTTTGCATCCTCCATCCTGGAAATAGAGTGGCTCAATGAAACCTATATATATCCTCAGATTGAAAAAGGAATCATTGTCAACAACGAAGGACCGGATATAACGCCATGGTATATTTCCATATTGCCAACGGCCATTATGATGGTGCTGCTTTTGGTCTTCTTCTGGTTCATGGTGATGAATCAGGGTGGCGCCAACAACAAAGCCATGTCGTTTGGCAAGAGCCGTGCCCGGCTTCAAAAGGATGTTGACCTCAAGAAGCTGACATTCGCAGACGTAGCCGGACTGGATGAAGAAAAAGAAGAACTGGAAGAAATCGTAGACTTCCTCAAGTTCCCCAAGAAATACAGAAACCTGGGCGCTCGGATTCCCAAGGGCATTTTGCTTGTAGGGCCTCCGGGAACCGGCAAAACATACATCTCCCGTGCAGCTGCCGGAGAAGCCGGCGTGCCGTTTTTCACCATCAGCGGTTCCGATTTTGTGGAAATGTTCGTAGGCGTCGGCGCATCCCGTGTCCGGGACCTGTTTGAGCAGGCCAAAAAGAACGCACCCTGTATCGTTTTCATCGATGAAATCGACGCGGTCGGTCGCCGAAGAGGCGCTGGCATGGGCGGCGGACATGACGAACGGGAACAAACTTTGAATCAACTATTGGTAGAAATGGACGGGTTTGCAGAAAACCTGGGCATCATTATTTTGGCAGCCACCAACCGGCCGGACATCTTAGACCCCGCTCTTTTGAGACCGGGACGTTTCGATCGCCAGATTTTCATCGGCGTGCCCGATATCAAAGCCCGTGAAGCCATTTTCCGAATCCATTCCAAGAATAAGCCGTTGGACGACGAAGTCGAACCCAAAGTGCTGGCTCGAAGAACACCGGGATTCACCCCTGCGGATATCGAGAATATGCTCAATGAAGCAGCCCTTTTGACCGCCAGACGAAACGGCCTGAAGATTCGTATGGAAGAAGTGGAAGAAGCCATCACCAAGGTCATCGCCGGACCGGAGAAGAAGAGCCGTGTCATCAGCGAGCCCGAGCGAAGGCTGACCGCCTACCACGAAGCCGGACATGCCATTGTGGCGGCATCCCTGCCCAACACGGATCCGGTTCACCAGATTACCATAGTGCCCCGGGGTAGAGCCGGCGGCTTTACCATGATATTGCCCAAGGAAGACCGTTACTATACCACCAAGACCAACATGGAAGAACAAATCATCCATCTGCTTGGCGGACGTGTGTCGGAACAACTGACCCTGCACGATATCAGCACAGGCGCCAGCAACGACATCATGCGCGCCACCGAAATCGCCAAGGAAATGGTCACCAAATACGGCTTCAGCGCCAAGCTGGGCCCGGTGAACTATAGCTCCTCCGAAGAAGTTTTCCTAGGCAAAGACTTTACCAGCAAACAGAATTACTCAGAAGAAACCGCATCGGAAATCGACGCTGAAGTCAAGGCCATTATCATTGCGGCTTATGCCCGTGCGGAAGAGATTTTGAAGAAGCATACCAAACAATTGGATTCCGTGGCCAAAGCCTTATTGGAACTGGAAACCCTGGATGGGGTTCAGTTCAAGGCCCTATACGACGGCAAAACCACCGCCAAGAAGCTGGCTGAAGAGGTCAAGGCTCAGGAGCATCGCACCCGAATCCGAAATGAAGAAGAAGCAGCGGGCATGAAGAAGCTCATCGCCCAGCAGGAAGAGGATGAAGCCAAGGAACTGATGGAACCCGACAGCGACGAACTACCTTCAGAAGAAGAACTGGCCATTTACGACAAGGACTACTTCAACGAAGACGTCAAAGAGGAACCAAAGGCCAAAGCACCTGCCAAAGCCAAAAAGGCCAAGGCGGAGGCAAAAGACGCAGACAAGACGGAAGCTGTGACAAAAGCCCCCGCAAAAGCCAAAAAGGCTAAGGCGGAAGCTCCGGCAGAAACCACGTCCGACATAAAACCGGCCCCCAAAAAGCCATCGCCCAAAAAACCCACAAAGAAGGATGAATAAATGAAGGTTACGGTAAAAGATTTCTTTGAGCTGGCCGCCTTTGCAGATGCCAAGGTCCTTGCCGGCGAGCGGAACTTAGGGAGCACAGTCAAAAAAGTGTCGGTGCTGGAAGCCACGACCAAAGATGACGTGCGCCGATTTTGCGCAGCCCCCAATCAGATGATGTTGACTTCGTTTTTTGGGATCAACCAAAACGAAGAAGCTCAAAGCCAGGTCATAGAAGCCCTGGTCTCAGGCGGCACCACCGCATTGGTTGTTTTTCATGTTGGACAAGTGGTCAAATCCATCGGCAAAAAAGTCATCGATACCGCCGAGCGATTGGGGTTGCCCCTGATTGCCCTGAGCGAGCGGTTGGACCTGGACATGGGAGACGTCATTGACGAAACCATGAGCAAGCTGTTTTACGGCTCCAGCAACAGTTTTGGCAACGACTTGATCAACAACACGATTTTTCACCTATTGAACTTTGAGAAATACAGCAACTTCCAGTCGGCAATCCGGGCAGCGGCCTTGAACAACGACTTCCAGCTGATTTTGCTCAGTGAAGACTTCAACCCCATTTTCTCCGTAGAGACCCGCAACATCACCACCATCGACGAAGCTATTCGTCTGGGCAAGGAGCGGGAAGTGGAAAAGCAGTCGGCGGTTTACACCATGATTGACGTCAATGGCGTGCTGACTTACTGGGGCCCTGTGAGCATCCACGACCAGAAGTACTTTATGTTTATCGTGGACAACGAGGATTCTTACTCCAAAGCCGAAATCACCAAGCTGGCCGAGATCATTGAGCTGGCCATGGGGATGTGGAAATATACTCCGGAGCGGGATGCCAAGGCAGAGTTTATCAAGGCCATCCGCAGAGGCAACAAGAGCCTGGCCTATACCCTAAAGGACGAAGCCGGCATCAACGTCAGCGAAATCCGAAGCGTGTTTTATGCCAAGGGGATTGAACATACCACCAGCAGCTCCCAAATCGCCAATTTCGAAAAGGAAACGGATTTCCGGGTCCTCAAGATTATTGAAGGCGAAGAAACCTACGGCATCATCCTGGGTCAAAAGATTGAAGGGATTTCTTATGTGAATCTGTTCGACCGTCTGAAGGATGACAAGCAAGTCCGAATTTTTCACGTCACCGGCATCGATGGCATCGAAAGCGCCGCAGATGCTTACCGGCTGATCAACGAAACCTGGTC
>Ga0316603_10002162_pt1 | contig 10715 bp, 6 predicted proteins | sample OWC_soil_day10_n_FD_207649 | JGI IMG/M metagenome (GOLD analysis project Ga0316603, IMG submission 207649) | Wetland soil microbial communities from Old Woman Creek delta, Ohio, United States - OWC_soil_day10_noCT | ecosystem: Environmental > Terrestrial > Soil > Wetlands | place: USA: Ohio...
CAATCTCCACGACCTGGTTGTCATAGAAGTACAGACCCACCACGGCCAGGTTTGACTTGGGATGCTCCGGCTTCTCCTCGAGCGAGATGACCTTGCCCTCGGGCGTGAACTCGACGACACCGTACTGCGTCGGGTCCTTCACGTAGTAGCCGAAGATCTGCGCGCCCGAGGTCAGCTTCGCGGAGGTCTCGAATAACGTGGTAAGGCCCATGCCGTAGAACAGGTTGTCGCCGAGGATCAGGCACACCGGATCCTTGCCGATGAAGTCCGCGCCGATGATGAACGCCTCGGCGAGCCCGCGCGGCGCGGACTGCTCGGCGTAGGTCAGGCGGAGGCCGAAGTCACGACCGTCGCCGAGCGTGGCCTCGAACGCCGGCCGATCGCGCGGCGTGCAGATCAGGAGGATGTCTTGAATGCCCCCGAGCATCAGCGTGCTCAGCGGGTAGTAGATCATCGGCTTGTCGTAGACCGCGAGCAGCTGCTTGCTCACGGCGCGCGTCATCGGATAAAGGCGCGTACCCGCGCCGCCGGCGAGGACGATGCCCTTCACGACGTCACCTGTCTTTGGACCATACGAGGTCGACACACTAGCAGAACTGCGTGGGCCCGTTCTCGGGGAGCATGGTGTAGGTTTCGCGAATGGCGACGTTCCAGCCACGGAGACTGATGATCACGGGGGGCGCTGGCTTCATCGGCAGCAACCTCACGCGTCGGATGCTGGCCGCGGGGGGCGAGGGTGCCGGGCTCGAGAAGGTCGTCGTCCTCGATGCCCTGACGTATGCGGGGCACCTGGCGAACCTCGAGGGTGTGACGGGCGACACACGGTTCACGTTCGTCCATGCCGATATCTGCGATCGGGCCGCGGTCGAGCGCGCGATCGCGGACCACGCGATCGATGCGATCTTCCACCTAGCCGCCGAGTCGCACGTCGATCGCAGCATCGAGGCCGCAGACGTGTTCGTCCGCACCAACGTCACCGGGACGTTCACCCTGCTCGACGTCGCGCGCCGCGCCTGGGCCGACCGGTTCGACGCGACCCGGTTCGTCCACGTCTCGACCGACGAGGTCTACGGCGCACTCGGCGAGACCGGACACTTCACCGAGCAGACCGCGTACGCGCCGAACTCGCCCTACGCGGCGTCGAAGGCCGCCTCCGACCTGCTCGCGCGGTCGTACTTCCAGACCCACGGCTTCCCGGTCGTGATCACGAACACCTGCAACAACTACGGGCCGTATCAGCTGCCCGAGAAGCTGCTGCCGCTGATGATCTCGAACGCGGTCGAGGGCAAACCGCTGCCGGTCTACGGCGAGGGCAAGCAGGTCCGCGAGTGGCTGCACGTCGACGATCACTGCGCTGCGCTGTGGGCCGCGATGACCCTCGGCACACCGGGGGAGAGCTACAACTTCGGCAGTGGCGAGGAGACCGCGAACCTCGCGCTCGTCGAGCTGCTCGCGGATGTCGTCGACGACCAGCTTCAGCGTCCCCGCGGCACCGCGCGCGCCCTGATCAAGTTCGTGCCCGACCGCAAGGGGCACGACTTCCGCTACGCGATCGACAGCTCGAAGGCCAAGCGCGCGCTCGGCTGGGAGCCCGCCAACCGGCTCGCGACCCAGCTCGCCGAGACCGTGCGCTGGTACATCGCGAATGCGGCGTGGCGACAGGCCGTGAAGAGCGAGGAGCACGCCCGGTTCCAGGGCGTGCACTACGGCGCGAGCATCGCCAAGCCCGTCGTCACGGGCTGAAGGTCGCGGTCACCGCGCGGCGCCAAGACCCGCTGACGCTCCAGGTCACGGCTCCGAGACCGCTACGTTTCGTAGCTCGAAGCCGGCATGGGTTCCTGGCTTGACGGCGATGAACACGTGCACATCACGGATCTCGCGAACGTTGGCCGTGCTGTCGACGAGCTCGAGACGTTGCGCGCGGTAGCCAGGGACCAGTGTGAACGTGCCGGTGAAGCCGAACTGCTGCGCCACAGGATCCAGGTTCCAGCGCCAGCGGACCGATCGGTCGCTCTCGCTCTGGGCGTAGACGTAGAAGCCCACGATGTTCTCCGAGTTGATCAGGGTGACGTCGAAGCGCGCAGCGCGCAGACCGTTGACCGGGATCCGGACCCCGGCGTGGTCACCACCTTCGCCAGTGTCGGGACACGGCTGGCTCGCCGCGCCCGTGGTGCAGCGGATCCCACCCGCTACCGGTGCTACGACGATCTCGTTCGCCGGGCGGTGAAACGTGGAGACGTGCTTCCCGTAGGGAGCGGTGAACGCGATCGATCGGAACGTCCGAACGGTCACGTCGGGCGGCCCCGGGAGCTCTGCGGTCAACGCCTCGTAGTTGTGTGCCAGGAGCTTCCACTCGTCGCTGTCTCGCACGAGCGGGGTGGTGACCAGGCGGTATAGCTCGGAGCGAAACGCTGCAGGCATCCCGGCGGCGCTGTCGACCAGCGAGAGCCGGACCCGCGGGTTGTTGACCCTTCGTCGGATCCAGTCCTCGAACGTCTGGTGACCGTACGGCAGGGCGACGAGGTACGCGTTCGGATTGTCGATCATCTTGTGCAGGAGCTCGGACCCGCTGCGGATCCCGAAGCGGTGGATGTACTCGAACCAGGGGGCGGTGAACGTTCCCCACCCGCTCGGCAGGGCGTCGTAGCCTCGCGGATCCGCGAGCAGGGGATCCATCTCGGTGATCCCGACCGCGACCATGATGATCCCGTTGCGTGCTCTCACTCGCTTCGCGAACTCTCGAAGCGTCGCGTGGTAGGGCCACGAATCGCGATCGGTCCACGCGATCAGATTGCGGGCCCACACGAACATGAAAAGCGAGACCACGAGCAAAGCAACGACCGGGCGTCGCTGGCTGTCCACTCGCGCCGGGCGACGCGCGATCTCGCCGGCGAGGAACACGAACATGGCGAACGCAGCCACCGTGTAGAAGGACAGCGACAGCCGCTGAGGAAAGCGAGATAATGCCGACATCGCGACCGGCACGAACGTCACGAACACGAGATATCCGACGCTGAACCAGATGGCGCGCCGGCGATCGACGACCCCGAGCCACGCGAGCAAGAGTGCCCCGGCGACGCCGGTGAGAAACAACCAGACGCTCGCGGCCGAGTGGGTCGCGATCTCGCGCAACACGCTGAAGTACTCCGCGAGGCCCATCGGCGTCGGGACGCCCCCGGTGTCGGCCAGCCGCCGCAACTTCTCGGTCGAGAACTCGGTGTCGTCGGCCAGGAGCCAGTTCGAGAAGTCGCGATACTCGTCGAGCGTCCAGCCTGCGCGCTCCAGAAGCTCCGGTGCGCGGGTGTCGAGGTTGCCGAACGCGGCGGCACCACTGATCACGCCGCGGACCGTGTTGAACTCCTCGTACTCCGCACCAGGCGCCTGCGGAATGCGGCCCTGGACTGCCAGGACGACCGCGATCGGGACGAAGAACGCGATCACGGCAGTAGGCCGCGGGAGGTGACGCCTCCGAAGGAAGCGGACCCCGATCCAGACAAGCAGCGGCAGCAACGCAGCCGCCATTGCAAAGATCGCCGCCTCGCGGAGCGCGAAGCCCGCGACGAACAGCAGGCCGTAGATCAGCGAGCGCAGCCGCGACGCTGGAGTCCGCGTGGCGTGGCAGGTCTGGAGGTGCGCGACGAACGCGACCAGCGCGGTACCGAGCGCGGAGATCGACACGGTGGTCCAGGTGACGCCGATCGCGAGGATGATGTGACTGGCGACGAGCAGGAGCGCGCCGAGCGACGTGGAGATGCGTGCGTACTCGCCCCGACGATCGACGAGCTCGATGCACGAGTGGATCAGCACCGCCCCGGTCGCGATGATCAGGGCATAGAGATACAGCCCATACCACGGTACGTCGGGTGCCACCTGGTACCCCGACACCAGCGCCTGGTTCAGCACGGGCGACATCCACGGCGTGAAGGTGCCCAGGCGCAGGTAGAGCGCGAACCCCGGATCGTCGTTGACGAGATAGGCGCGAGGAAGCAACGCGGCGATCAGCACCACCATCGCCGTCGAGCCGCCGAGCGCGACCGCAACTCGGCCCAGCCGCACGTGCGGAGCGCTCACCTGCTGCGACACGACTCAACATACCGCACGCGCCGGGCGACCGTTGTGGTCTCGGCGATCAAGCGGCGGACGACTTCTCGAGAACGAAGTAGTGCGAGGGCACGAGCGGCCACCTCCACGTCAGGCGCACGCCGACGCGGTTCACCTGAGTCAGCGCCTTCCCCACCAGCTCCAGGATGCCGGTCCGGTTCTCGGTTGGCGCAGGAAGCACTTCGACGAGCCGCAGCCCCACTCTGGCGCACATGGCCTTCATTCCGAGCGGGGAGATCAACAGTACGTGATACGGAGTCGCCAGCCAGGTCCCCAGATCGGGAACCAGTCGATCTGGAAACAAGGTCAGATAGGCGCGAGCGATCAGCTGGCCGAGATAGGCGGTCGGCTGCAGGGTGATGATGCGTCCGTTCGGCTTGAGCAACGACGCGAGCGACTTCAAGGCCCGCTCGTGATTCCCGAGGTGCTCGAACACGTTGCTCATGAACACGCCTTGAAAGCGCTCGGCTCCTGCAGGTGGGTCGTCGATATACCCCTGCTGCACCTCGAAGCCGCGGTCTCGCAACGACGTGGCCATCTGCTTGGATGCTTCCAGGCCGACGGCTCGAAAACCGGCCTGCTGGAGCTCGTCCATGAACAGGCCGTGGCCCGGTCCAACCTCGAGAACGGGGCCCGGAGAGCAGTACTTTCTGATGAGGTTCAGCGAGAACTTTCGCTGGCGGGCGTGAATCGTGGAGATCACATCGTCGCCCGGCAGATGGCCGGCCTCGACGTACTCGTCGGCGTAGATCGCCGTGAGTTGTTCCACCGTCGGCACGGGATCCATCTGCATCGAGTCGCACTCGCGACATGAGACATAGCTGCAGTCCTTCTTGCGGCCGACTAGCCGGGTCTCACCGCCGCAGGCCAGACAGGGTCCAAAGAACGTCGCCACGTCGCGCGAACCTTAAGCGATCTCCCAGCCCAAGTACAGGGCGCCTACCGAGGCTCGCAGAGCGGCTCGATCACCACCGATTTGACCTCCGGACGAAGCTTCTTCGGCTCCGGCTGCATGTCGTCGAGACTGATGATGTTGAGGCCGGGACGGACGTCGTGCTGCGAGACTCGCACCGACACCGAGGACGCTCCCCACCGCGGATCTCCACACGACAGCACGACCTCGCCGTTGAACGCGACGTCGACGGGCGCAGGCGCTGCGAACGTGATCGTGATCTGCTGATCGCAGACGCGCTCGACGCGCACCATCAGGTCCGCGCGACTGACTCCGCCCATGTCGAGCACATCGAGCCCGTTCGCGGTATCGACCACCGGACATCCGTTCCGCGCGGGCTGCGTGCTCGCCGCGATCGGATTCCGGCAACGGCCATAGCCCGCGATGCTCGAGAGTGTGGCGCGCGTCTCGTTCGGTTCCACCGGATCGCCCCAGCCGAGCAGCTGGTGTCTGACCGCCTGGAGACTATCGAAGTCGATCCGTTGCACGACGGGTAGCGACCGCGCTGCCGTCTCGAGCGTGGTCGAGCGATCGATCCGATAAATGTCGAAGTTCCCGAGCTGGAGGACTCGCTTCGCACCGACCGCCTCGAGCGCGCGTAGGACGTTCCTGTCGAACGCCTCGATGAAGCGATTCACCTTCGCCCGGACCAGATACGGCCAGCCATCGACCGACGCCATCGGGCGGCGCACTACCTGCCGGATCGATCGGTCGACGAACCGAGATCCGGGCGTCGTGAAGATGATCGCATGGACGTAGTCGGTTCCGGCGGCCTCGAAGAGCTCGAGCATCCGGACGGGCGCGCTCGACGGGTCGGGATGATGTAGCGCTGTCCAGCCCCGGCGACCGAAGGCCGCCTGGATCGGGCCGTCCGCGAGCAGATTGGACATCAAGAAGCCGTTGCCATCGTTGCGCGCGAGGTACTCGTTGGCGCGGGCGAGATCGTCGCGATCGAGAACCTCGCGTGGATGGGAGAACATGAGCCAGAACCCCCACAGCGGCGTCACCACGCACCACGCGAGTGCGAGCATGCGGCGCAGCCAGCGGCCGTGGTCGAACATCCGTGCGATCAGGAGCGCCGAGCCGAACGCGTAGAACGGCAACAGGAGCTGCGTGCGCAGCATGGCTGACTCGGGGTGTGGCGGTGGCAGACACGCGAACCCCACGGCGGCGACCAGCATCCAGGTCGTGCCGTCCTCGATCGCAGCCTTCAGCGAAGGCGCCCGCAGCGCACGCCACCCCGCCCAGCCCACCGTGATCCAGAGCAGCGGCGTGAATATCATCGTGTAGCGGCGCACCAGCGTCGCGTACGTTGCCGCGTCCCGCTGGTCGAGCGTCGTCTGCCAGCTGCTCGGGTCCGACCCGAACAGCGACCGCAACAGCACGGCGAGCAGGCCCCCGGCAGCGCACACCGCGACGACTCGCCAGTTGCCGCGCGCGAACGGGTTTCCGCGCTTGACGTGAACCGTGAACAGCACACCCAGTGGCAGAAACAGCCAATCATTGGACGCGGCGAACAGGCACACAAACGTCCCGACCAGCGCGGCGATGTGATGACGCCGCAGCCCGGTCTCGAGTGCACGCACCACGCCCCACAGCGCCAGGAAGCACGCGGCGTGCATGATCGGCGGCCGATGGATGCTGTCCGCGAACATCATCCACAGGAGGCTCGTGGTGGTAAGCGTGGTCGCGATGATCGCGACCTTGTCGTTCCACATCCTGCGCGCGTACTGGTACAGCAGCCATGCGCCGAGCGCCGAGAACACGAGTGCGAGCAGGCGAAAGACCATGATCTGGTCCGTCCCGACGAGCCTTCCCACTGCGCCGTAGAGGATCTCGGGGAGCGGCGGATCGCGCGTCGGACGAAGCTGACCGGCGCTCTCGACATCCGCGATCGCGCTCAGGACGGACGCGTCGGTCCACGCGTCGCCGACGTTGAGCCGCAGCGGCTCGCCGGCGTGAACCGCCAGATACCCGAACGCGAGCGCGATGCACGCGAGCAGGTAGATCCGAAGGTTCCTCGGCATCGGAACGCCTAGCTCTATCATCAAATCGCGCGTGATACAGTGATGCTACGTGAGTCGCCGCGAGGATTTGCTCGACAGAGTTCGCCCGAGCCTCGTCTGTCCGTCGTGCAAGTGCAGCCTCGATGATGAGCGCACCACCCTCGTGTGCAGACGTTGCGGGATGACCGCACACCGCGACCGGGGCGCGTATCACTTTCGCGCGCTCGCCTCCGAGGACCAGGAGCACGATTGGCTCAATGCGCTCAAGGCGAAGGTGAAGCACCGCGCGGGGCGGTTCTACCCGCTCGCGATCGCGGCGCTGGGCCCCGTCTACGGCGACACGGGCGTGAAAGCGTTCATGGCGTCGTTCGGCGAACAGGACCTCGTCTGTGATCTCGGCTCCGGCACGACCAACTATGATGATCGCATCGTGTGCGTCGATGGCTTCGCCTACGACACGGTGAACGTGGTCTGCGACCTGGCCGAGCTTCCGTTCGCCGATGGCTCACTCGACGGCGTCATCAGCCAGGCGGTCCTCGAGCACGTGCCGGATCCGGCGGCGCACGTCGCCGAGATGTTCCGCGTGCTGCGGCCGGGCGGGCGTGTGCTGTGCTTCTTCCCGTTCATGCAGCCGTTTCACGCCTCGCCGTACGACTACAGCCGCCTCACGATCCCGGGCATGCGCCATCTGTTCGAGGATTTCACGGCAGTGGAGACGCGCGTCGCCGGCGGACCGACCTCCGGCCTCCTGTGGACGCTCCAGGAGTGGCTCGCCATGGTCGGCTCGCTGGGCAGCGAGCGGCTCTATCGCATGCTCGTGCCGCTCATGTGGGCGCTGTCCCCGCTGAAATACCTCGACGCGATTCTGATCCATCATCCGGCCGCGCACGTGATCGCCTCCGGGTTCACCGTCGAGGCTACGAAGCCCGCACTGCCCTAGCGATTCGTCTCGCTCTGGAGCTCGGCCTCGCTCGGCGCAACGCCCTCGCGCTTCAGCAGCAAGTAGGGAATCACGCAGAACAGACACGGCACGATCTGGCCGATCAGGTACACGTTGAGCACGTTCGCCCCGCCGCTGAGCCCGACCATGGCGAACAGCTGCTTGAACGCGATGTGCCCCACTCCGAACCCCGCGTACGAGATGGGGAGCAACACACTCAACATCCCGAGTGGATAGACGACCGCCATCCGCGCGACCGAGACGTGCTGATCGAGCACCGCGCTCGCGACGGCAGAGAACCAGATGATGCTGCAGACATGGATCGCGATCGAGAGGCCCAGGCTGAGCACCAGCAATGCCGGTCTCTCCGAGACGAGACGCGCCGCCGCGACGAGCCGACCGCGTAGCTTCGCGAAGCGGGACGCGCCCTCGGTCGGTCCTTCGTCACGCTTCGCGAAGCGGCGGACGAGCACCAGCCCGACGACCGGAAGCACCAGCGTCACGACTGCGAGGAGCGCGATCGCGGTCGTCGGCTCGCCGAGCCGTGAGTCTCCCGAGACCGCACGCACGCCGATGTTCAGCACGACGGCGACCGCGACCAGCCCGGCCATCGCGAGCAGCCGATCGAGCAGCGCGATCAGATACACGCTCGGCCGTCGCGCGGGCGCCTGGTCACGGGCGACGTAGATCGCCTTCACGATATCGCCTCCGACGCCGCCGGGCGCGACGACGTTGAGGAACGCGCCGGTGAAGGTGAGATGGACGGCACGCCGGAACGACAGCTCGACGCCGGCGATCCGGAGGAGGAGCCGCCAGCGGACCGCGGCGATCAGGTACGTCCCCACGAACACCGCGAGGTTCGCGACCAGCAGCGCGGGGTGCTCGAAGAAGAGCGCGAGCGCGCCGAAGTCGAGCGAGCCCGATCGGACCAACCACCCGAGCAGCAGCGCGGCGATGATCATCCTCACGAGCACGCTGACGTGCCGTCGGCTCATCGCGTGTGCGCCGGGGCCATGGGAGGCGAGACCATAGCAGGACGATCAGCGCGTCGGTGAGCGTTCGATCACGAGCTCGTGAAGCGAGACGCGTGCGCCACCGTAGCTCTCGACCGTGACCTCGACGCCAGTGACCGGTCGCCTGGCGGTGAACGTGAACCGGACCAGCTCGGAGCGAGCACGCGGAATGGCGTGCGCCTCGAGCAGGATCTCCGGCGCGAGCTTCTGCAAGACACGTCCGCGCGGAACACCGGTGATACGAAACGCGAGCTGGCCGGCGGACTCGATTCCGCTGCCGATCCAGGTCGCGATGTAGTCGCCCTTCGGAAGATCGATGTACGGACCGTAGACCACGATGCCTTGCTTCCCCGTCGCGACGATCTGGCCCGCCTCGAGTGCGACGTCTCCGCGCCGGAGCTGGAGGTGGGTCGCCGGGATCCGGATCGGGAACGAGGCAAGCTCGCGATCACGGATCGGAAGGTCGAGCCAGGCCAGCGAGGTGCCCTCGGTGCGAAACACGTGGATCTCGTAGGTATCGCCGACGTGAAACCGCTCGAGCTCGTTCGGCAGCGTCGTACGGATCGCGGTCCGCTCGCGGTCGTCCTGATATGCGACGACATAGAACCGATCGGGGAGCGCGGACGCCGTGTAGCACGAGGTGTCCGCGAGCCACCGCTGCGGCATGAGGATGTCGTTGAGCGTGATCCGGCACGTCAACGCCGCGCCGCCCGAGTCCAACGTCAACAGATTCGCCGAGAGATTGTCCGCGAAGCCATGGGTGAGGCCGCGCCGCACCAGCTCGTCGGCGACCTCCTGAAGCTCGGCCGCATCGGGCCAGACCCCACGCACGGGAGCCGGCGGGCGCGTATCGGTGGCCGCCACCAGCGCCGCCACCGGGATCACGGCGAGCCAGCCAGTGGCGAGACAGCGCCGCCACGCGCCTACGGCCTCGCCCAACGTCCGGACCGCGATGAGGACCGCGAGTCCGACCACCGTGAGCATGCTCGGGATCACGTATCGCGTGGCCTCGGGACCATCGAGCAGGTTACCGAGCAACAGAGGCACGAGGACGAGCGCGAGCTGCGCGAGCACGACGAGGCTCAGCCACCGGACCGAGGTCAACGCGCGAGAGAGGGCCTCGCGGATCACAAGTGCGAGTGCGCCCGCGAGGAGCAGCGCACCGGGGATCGCCCACAGACCCGACCTGCCACCGGCGGCGCACAGAATCACGAGCCCACGCCCAAGCATCGCGACGTTCGCCTCGATCTGCTTCAGTCCAACGAGCACGAACCCAGCGTGGCCGCGCGGGACCGACCAGGCGACGACCGGTGCGAGCCACCACGTGTAGATGGCGAACCCGACCGCCCACCCCGCGAACGCCGTCGCCGAAAGTACGAGGCGACGGCGAATGGCGAACGGCCGCCAGGGCCACGCACATCCGACGAGGATGGGTGCGAACAGGTAGACGAGCGCGCGGGTCGGGTTATTGACCGCGATCGCCGCAACCACCAGACCGGCGACCGCAAACCGCCACGGTCGAGCGTTCGTGTCGTGCGTGAGCGTCGCGAACAGATGAAACGACAGCAGGTAGACACAGGTCGCAAACCCGTACGCGAGCTGAACGTAGGCGTAGGCGACGTGCGCATTCGACCACGCCATGAACGTGACCATCGTCGCGAGCAGCGCGATCCAGGTCTCGCCGCTGTGCCGGAGGTAGACCT
>Ga0316603_10002163_pt1 | contig 10714 bp, 11 predicted proteins | sample OWC_soil_day10_n_FD_207649 | JGI IMG/M metagenome (GOLD analysis project Ga0316603, IMG submission 207649) | Wetland soil microbial communities from Old Woman Creek delta, Ohio, United States - OWC_soil_day10_noCT | ecosystem: Environmental > Terrestrial > Soil > Wetlands | place: USA: Ohio...
TCCATGGACAGGCAGGTGGGGAGCATGGTTCGAGCATGGGCAACCGGAGATGCGCAGGCAATGGAATCCATCCTCTCGGAGGCCGCGCTACAAGATGTGAGCCTTGCACCAATAGTCGTAAAGCTTTTCGATGAGCGGAACATGAGGATGACGTCGAAAATCGAGGGATACCTCAACTCGAGCGGGAGCTATTTCGTGATCGTCGGCGCCGGACATCTGGTCGGCAAGAGGGGCATTGTCGAGCTGCTTAAGAACAAAGGTTATGGGGTTGAGCAACTCTAATAATGTATGAAAATCAAAATCCAACCCTGCCAATTGTCATGAATAAATTTCGTTTTGATCTGACATTGGCTCTTATGCTGGATTGTGACTGCATTTGGGTAACCTTGAATCGTCATCTGTCTGCCAATTCGAAACAATTCATATTGTAATATTAAGTAGCGCCTGAATTCTATCAATGGCGGTTGGGATTCCTATCTCACTTCAGCCCTGCCTTTCTCAAGGCGCTTATCATATTATCTTTTGCAGTTCTGTCTTCTAGGATGCATGTCTTTGCAAAGAACTCCAATGAAAATTTGGGATTTATCCTGACAGCTTCTGCAAATTCAGCATGGGCCCCATCCTCACGGCCCAACATATTCCCAGAATCTCCATAACCTCCAGATTGACTTCCTTAATATTCAGTTCAAAGGAGGCAAACACCAGGGCCAAGGACGGCGTTGGCTTTGTGTAGCACATGCCGTCGGGTGTTACAAACGGCCCCCAGTATATCCTAAAAGTAGCGATAGCTCATGTGCGGAACCTTTAAGAGGTTTAAGATACTTTCGGCAGCGATCAGCGGTGAACCGTTGGATTAAACCCCCAATGCTGAGTGCAGCACACGCTTTTTGAAAAGCATCAAAAACCGGAACTGCCATTGCAGCAAGTTCCGGGATTCTTTCTCCTAGGCTTATAGCAAATCCGCATTCGCGAATAGCCTTAAATTCTTTTTCTAGCTGCCGTCTGTTTACGATAGTTGAATTGGTTATTTTTCTTAGAGTTAAGTTGCTCAATATTTGATCGCGTAGCTCTTCTGGAGCATAGGCCAAAAGAACTTTACCGCCCGCCCCTGCGTACAATTCCTGAGTCTTTCCTTCAGTCATAACATAACGGATTGGAAGAAACCCCTCTTGTTCGATTAGACACAGCCGTTTTAGACCCTCAATAATATAGAGAGCCGATGATTCGCCTGTCTGTAAGGAGAGTTCTCGCAAAATCGGGCGTGCGACCGGGGCTAATGGGTTGCTCTTTTCGTAGACATTCCCTAAAATTAAAAGTTTAGGTCCAAGCCTGTAAGTCGATGCTGGCATTCGAACAAGATAGCCCTGAGCGACCAATGTCCCGCACAAGCGCAATATGCCGCTTTTATAAAGCCCTGTCTTTTCATTGAGTAGCTTCAGTGACAATTGCGATTCGGAAGCAGTAAAGCAGTCTAGAATTTTTAGAGCTTTAGTCACTGACTCTACTATGCGTTCAGGTTCTTTAGTGGTCTTTGTAGCAGTCTTATCCAATTGCCCCCCCTGAAGACATTAAGACTGATTTCATTCTGCCAGGAAGCTTGCGCCCCAATTTTTCTTCGAGGAAAGCCACAGCAACACAAATGCTCTTAATATTTATATCGGTATGAACTCCCATAGCTTCAAACATGTGAACGGCATCTTCCGTAGGAACGTTTCCCGCTGCACCTTTGACAAAAGGGCAACCCCCAATTCCACCAGCACAAACATCGAAGTAACGCACACCCGCTTCGTAGCCGGTTGACATGTTTAAAAGGCCAAGGCCCCGAGTGTCATGGAGATGCAATGATATTTTCGTTGAGGGAAATTCTCTGTGCATTCTGGCTATTAAGCTTCCTATGGATTTAGGTGTTGCCATCCCTGTCGTATCTGCCAGGTTGATTTCAAGAGCACCTGCTTGAATCATCTTTGCTGCGGCGGATAGGACTAAATCCTCACTTATATGCCCTTCATAGACGCAGCCGAAGGCACATTGTATTCCCGCGCGGACCTTTAATCCAGATGCCAAAGCATAACTGATTAATGTAACCATGATCTCAAGCGCTTCTGCACCAGGCATTTGGGTGTTTTTCCTGCTGTGGGTGTCACTCGCAGAAACCGACATACTTAAATGCCCTATCCCACAGCTAAGTGCCCTCTCCAAGCCTTTTTCATTTAAAATTAGTGCCGATAGGAGGTTCTTATCTTGCTCGCCTATAGCTTTTATCAAGTCTTCTGTGTCCGCCATTTGGGGTACTGCCTTAGGGCTGACAAAAGATCCAATTTGAATGCGCTTTACACCAGCTCCTTGAAGTAGTTGAAACAAATGCAGTTTGTCATTCAGATTAAGAATACGGGCTTCTTGCTGCAATCCGTCCCGTAACGCCTCATCCTCAAGCAGTAATTCATCATTTTGTCCCGACATATTAAACAGGGTCCTCCTTAACTCTCATCGAGAATTATTTTGACATCTAATTCGACTCCAATTATTCTAAAAGGCATTATAGGATTCTAAGGTATAGAATTTTAAAAATCAAGGGTTCTTAGAATAGAAATGAACCCTGCAAGCCGTACCTCCTAAAACAGTTGAGGATCCGGTGAAGGGAGACGGCATGGGAAATAGGAAATAGTCTATCGCCATGAAAACATCGTTAACAAACTGCTCTTCAAAAGAAAACAAGACAAGGAGAAAAGAGATGCTCACTGGAGGTCAAATCGCAGTCAAATGTTTAGAAAACGCCGGTGTAAAATATATTTTCGGATTGTGCGGACACACAGTGTTAGGATTGATGGATCCCATAATTGATTCGTCCATAGAATTTGTATCGTTCGCTCATGAGCAGATGGCAGCTCATGCAGCTGATGCCTATTTCCGAGTAACCCACAAACCAGGAGTCATAATGACTCATCTCGGACCCGGTCTAACGAACGCGGTCACTGGTGTTGCAAATGCCGCTATGGATTCTTCGGCCATGGTTGTTATTGCTGGCGATATTCCCAGTCAGCATTTCGGGCGCGATGCGCACCAAGAATTCAAAATGCACGGCGACGCAACACAATACGAAATATACAAGCCTTTCGTGAAGAGGGCGTGGCGAGTTCATTCAGTGGAAGCACTCCCCAGAATACTCGCAAGGGCTTTCGCAGTGTCAGTTTCGGGTCGGCCGGGGCCAGTTTTGGTTGATGTACCTATGGATTTCTTCTCGCGGCGAGCCGATGTTGCGATACCGAATATGACAGCGCATATGGCAAGTGGACGCCGCGTTCGTGGAGATCAAAAGGAAATTGAGAAGGCCACGCAGCTTTTGGCAAAAGCAAAAAAACCTCTAATTTATGCTGGAGGGGGAGCGCTTCTGTCCGAAGCATCCGTTTTTATCACCCTGCTATCAGAAGCCCTTGGCGCTCCGGTTGCCTATAGTCTCATGGGTAAGGGTTCAATCAGCGATGATCATCCACTCGCCGTTGGAATGACAGGATTTTGGGGAACACCTGTGGCAAATAAGGTATCCCGAGAAGCCGATGTTATTCTTGCGATCGGCACAAGGTTTGCTGAGGCCAGCAGTTCATCTTGGATCTCCAAGTATACGTTTAATCCGACATCAACCAAAATCATCCAGGTTGACATAGATGAAAATGAGATTGGTAAAAACTATCCAGTTGAAGTCGGCATCATAGGAGATGCCTATAGCGTGGTAGAGGATATCCTTTCGGGAATTAAATTAAGAAAGGCAGGTTACCACTGGAAAAAAGATTCTCGACTTCGCAAAATTTCAAAAGAAATGACAAGGTGGCGTGATGGGATTGCTATTCACAACGCGTCCAACGCCGTTCCAATAAGACCGGAAAGGATTCTTGCGGAAGTAAGGTCTGTTCTGCCTGAAGATGGTATCGTAGTGACCGATGTGGGGTGGAATAAAAACGGATTAGCTCAACAATTTCCTGTCTTCAAACCGATGACCCATCTGCCACCTTCTGCTCTTGCCACAATGGGATTTGGACCAGCAGCAGTCATTGGCGCCAAAATAGGAGCTCCGGACAAGAAAGTTATCACCCTCATTGGTGACGGTGCAATGAGTTCCGTAATGGGGATTTTGAAAACTGCGAGGGAATTAAACATCGAGGCTGTGTGGTTGGTGATGAACAATGGGGCCTTTGGGACAATATATGGGTTACAAAATTTCGCGTACGGACGCAACATAGGAACAAAATTTGTGTGTAAATCTACTCAACAAGACTGCAGCCCAGATTTTGCCGCTGTTGCTCGGGCCTGCGGAGTCGATGGCATTCGTATCGAAAAACCAGACCAGTTGCGGCCTGCCTTGGAAAAAGCTTTTAACACCAGTGGACCGTCCCTGCTGGACGTTATCATGGATCGCGATGTTGCGGTTCCCACAGACGGGTACTGGGACATTCTTGACATCTATAAATATTAGCTGGTTCTAACGCTCTGATGAGCCCAAGCAAATGCAACGTCTCAGAACTAGGTGTAAAATCGAACTGAACCGTTGGACCTCACTAAACAGCAAACAAAGAAAGGAGAACATTATGAAGTGGACCCTAAAGAACAAAAAGTTTGGATTGATTGCTGCGCTCGTGTTGATCATTTTTTGTGTTGCGGTGAGTGCTCAGGCTGCGGTGGACAAGGTTCACATACGGGCAACATGCAACGTCGCGAAGGGCGATCTGATGGGCGAAACGATGGCCCACTTTTTGACAATTCTTAAGGAAAAATCTGGCGGCAATGTCACGTATGAAATGCATTTTGGGGGTGTTCTAGGTACCATCAGGGAAGTTCATGAATCGATGAAATCGAATGCTATTCAAATGTTCGCTGGAACGGTAGGCGATTTAGCGACATATGATAAACTGTGTGACATCAGCAATTTTCCATACCTCTACACCAGTATCGAACAAGGCAATAAGGTTTGGGAAAAGATGGGGCCAGAGTTTTTTGATGGAGTCGCAAAAAGGTCGGGGTGGAGAATAGTCTACACATGGGTGGGTGCACCACGAGACCTAACAGCCAAAAAGACGATCACTCAACCGGATCAAATGGCGGGGTTGAAAATTAGAGTCCCCAACTGGCCAATCTTTATAACCTATTTCAAAAACGTTCTAAAAGCATCCCCCACTGTAGTTTCGTTCGGTGAGCTCTACACGGCCCTTAAGACAGGCGTGGTTGATGCTCAGGAAAACCCAATCTATCGCAGTTTGGCCTCGGGATTGTTTGAGGTAACCCCATTCGTGATTCGCACTCAACATTCTTATGATCTCAACGATGTTCACGTAACCGAGGAATTTTGGAAGAGTCTTTCACCGAGTCTCCAAAAACTATTTATGGAATCCGCTGCTGAAGCGCGTGCTTGGACATTAAACGAAAGCAATAGAATTATAAATATCAGCATCGGCGAGGCTGTACACAGGTACAAGATCAATATCATCCAACCCGATGTGGATGCATTCCGCAAGGCAGCCGTGGGGGTAGAGAATGATTACCCATATTTAAAGGATCTTGTTCAGCAGATACGCTCTGCCAAGTAGACAATTGACCCTTGGAACGATCCTGCACTCCATGCCTCATTTTTTCCGTGTGGAGTGCAGGGAGTACTAGGAGCCTTAGAGCCATGGATCACCCAACAAATAGTCTATCTTCCTTTTGCACCTGGATAAATCAAAAAGTAATTGGTCTCACTGCCATTCTTCTTTTCTTAATGTTGATCTTTTCTATTATCGCTATTTTTTGGCGGTATGTTCTTAATAATTCAATTACTTGGGCGGAGGATGTCCTTTTGCCCTGTTTCGTGTGGGTGGGGCTGTTGGGAATAAGCGTTGCTTTTCGTAGCAAAAGCCACATCAATGTTGAATCAGTTCTAAAACTCATGCCCAGTAGACTAGCAAGAATTCTTTCGTTGATTGTTGAAATAATGATAACGATTTTTTCAGGATATTTGACTCTTGAGGGCATGAAGGTAACCATAGCGACTAAATCAATGCCGTGGGGAATGCTGCAATTGTCTCCTTCATTTTTCTATGTGGCCTTTCCAATCTGTTTTTTCCTGATCACTCTGTACGGTATTGACGCAATTTTTACAAAATCTTTTAAATAAATGAAACGAAAATATCAATTGAATGGAGCGACAGCATGCTTTCAATTGGAGTTGTTACGCTGTTTGCGCTGTGCATAGTCATAGGCATCCCAATAGCCTTTTGCTTGTACTTTACTTCCTATTCAATGCTGGTTGCATTTGATATCCCGCCCATGATCATGGTTCAACGTTTGATCGCTGGAATGGAGAAATATGCTTTGTTATGCATCCCTTTCTTCATTCTCGCTGGATCATTGATGAATGCTGGTGGAATCACTCAGAGACTAGTTCATTTCGCAAATTTGTTAGTGGGCAGGTTCAGAGGTGCATTGGGGTTGGTCAATGTTTTGGCCTGCATGTTTTATGCAGGGATTTCAGGGTCTGCCGTTGCAGATGCCACGTCCATAGGATCTATCCTAATTCCGGCCATGAAAAAAGAGGGGTATGATGCCAAATTCGCCGCTGCTATTACTGCCGCTGGAGCTGTCTGTGGTCCAATTATCCCTCCCAGTATTCCGTTAGTGGTACTGGGAATAACTGCCGGTTTACCGATTGGAAAACTCTTCTTGGCCGGCGCCATTCCGGGCATACTTTATGGTTTGTTGCTGATGATCGCTGCCTATTGGATGGCTGTTAAGCGCAAGTATCCTAAACACGAGCCGGCCTCATTAATCGAGGTGATTAAGGGAACCAAAAATGGTGCCTCTGCTATAGCAATGCCATTGGTCATTGTCGCAGGTATTGTTACGGGTGCTGTCACAGACGCCGAACTCGGTGTTGTGGCCGCATTATATGCCTTGGTTGTTGGGCTCATTATTCATCGAGAGTTGACGCCGATCAAAGTCCTTAGCTGTCTGAAAGAGGCCGTCATTAGTACCTCCGTTGTGCTTTTCGTTATGGGAACAGCTAATTTGTTCAGTTGGTTGTTATCCATCTCCGGTATTCCAAAGATAATGGTCGATTTTATACTGGCACTAACTAACAACCCTGTGCTTGTTATTATCTTAATAAATTGCATGCTGGTGGTGCTTGGTTGTTTTATCGATCCGATACCGGCAATCCTTCTTTTAATTCCTATACTAATGCCTCTGACGAAAATGCTGGGAATGGACCCTATACAATTTGGGATCATGTTCGTGTTTAACATGATGCTGGGTATGATAACACCGCCGGTTGGGTTAAATCTTATGGTTGTGTTGCGGTTTGCAGATGTAACGCTGATGGAAGCGTCTCGTGCAGCTGTACCTTTTATTCTTGTGGGAATTATTGTTCTTAGTCTGATCGTTATATTTCCTTGGATTACGCTTTTTCTGCCAAGCCTGGTCTTCTAATTCGAGAAGAAGAGTTAAGGGTAACTTTAAAAGAAATAAAATCAGGCAACTGTTTTTAACAGCTCAACTGGCCGGATTATAGCTGTAAGTTTCTCCAAATTGGCGAGGTCAGTATGCTTAAGTCTTTTTCAAGAGGTGTCACCCTAGAATATTCGCACAAATATAATTCAGCGGATTCCTTTCATCAAATATGTAATAGGGCAATTCAGTTAGAGGCAGTCAATTGTAAACCAATAAATGGATTAATGGAGGTTTTACCGAAATGACAACACGATTAGTTTCTCCTGAAGAGAAAACCTATGCTGCTGAGCTTCTTACCCGAGCTCGTACGGCGATGCAGGAAATAGAAAGTTACGATCAGGCTAGGGTTGATAGGCTGTGCCAGGCCTTGGGTTGGGCGACGGCTAACGAGAAAACTTTTGATCGGATCGCCCGATTGGGGGTTGAAGAAAGTGGGCTTGGCGACCCAGACGGGCGTGTGGGTAAGCGTTTTAAAATTATCGGGATCCTACGGGATATTCTAAGACAAAAGAGTGTAGGAATAATTGAAGAGATCCCGGAGAAGGGACTTGTCAAATACGCTAAACCGGCTGGAGTCATTGCATCGATTATCCCCACAACTAATCCAGAACTAACGCCGCCGGGAGTCGGACTGTTTGCCATCAAGTGCCGAGACGCTGTCATTTTCGCTCCGCATCCTCGTAGCAAGAAGACGACTTCAGAAATGGTGGGCATTATGCGGGAGGTACTGAAAAGAGAAGGAGCACCAGTTGACCTCTTTCAGTGCGTTGGCAAACCAAGCATCCGGCTTTCGCAAGAGCTAATGGCCATTTGTGATCTTGTTCAAGCCACGGGTGGCGCTGCCATGGTGAAAGCGGCCTATAGCTCCGGTAAACCTGCTTACGGTGTTGGCGCTGGCAACTCGACGATGGTCATAGATGAAACTGCCGATATTGCGGAAGCCGCAAAAAATACCCGAATCAGCAAGACGTCGGACTTTGGATCAGGTTGTTCTGCTGATGGCAACCTTGTCGTTGAGGCGACTATTTATGATCTGTTTCTGACGCAACTGATTAAAGAGGGCGGGTATCTGGTATCGCCTGCAGAAAAAAAGCAATTGGAGACTGTTCTTTGGGACGCAGAAAGGCATCGCACGCCTGACACTGTTGCAATTTCAGCCCAAAGGATAGCACTGCGGGCTGGCTTTGAAATTCCTGCAGACCGAAAGTTTATCATCGTCAAAGAGGATCGGATCGGCAAGGATCACCTTTTCTCAAGCGAGAAACTATGTGTGGTGTTGTCCATCTTTAAATATAGCGGTTTTGAAAATGCCTTGGAAATGGTGAGACAGATCTTCGAGGTCGGCGGTAAAGGCCACTCGTGCGGGATCTATTCCTTCAATAACGAGCATATTCATCGCCTGGCGCTAATTGCGCCTGTCAGCCGCATCATGGTTCGCCAACCGCAATCGAAAGCCAACGGGGGGGCGTTTAATAACGGCATGCCAATGACATCCAGCCTAGGATGCGGCACGTGGGGAGGCACCATCACTAACGAGAACATCCATCTAAAGCATTATATGAACGTCACTTGGGTGAGCCGCCCGATCTCTGAAGACAGACCCTCTGATGCTGAAATTTTCGGAGAGTTCTATAACACCGAAACGTTTTAATGCTAACTTGCTTTAGGTACACCACAGCTCTGGTCACCGCTAGGTGTCTGTCCATTGAACGGTATCGTTAAGAAATATAGCACCACCGGGCCTCGCTATTAACACCCGTAGGATGCAAATACTTTGCGATTTTCGCACCAAGGTCTGAAGCCCTTTTTTCCCTGGTGCGTTTGTGTGCAGCAAGGGTTCAAGTGCAGTCTACATTGTTCAAGGGTAAGAGACTCTTGCATCAATCGGGCGAATTGGATGACCACCATTAACCTCGACCATATGGCCATTGTTCTCGTAGAGCCGCAGATCCCTGAAAACATCGGGGCTGTGGCCAGGGCTATGAACAACATGGGAATCCGGCGTCTCATCCTGGTCAAACCTGAGCGTTGCGACCTGACCCGAATTCTCAGGATGGCCACAGGGACTTCCATCGACATTGTGGAAGCGATGGAGGTCTTCGAGGATTTGAACGAAGCGCTCGCCCCCTTTCACTATGTCGTCGGCACCACAGCCCGGAGCGGATCGCACAGGCCGTCGCTCACCAATCCCCGGGATCTGGCTCAAGAACTGATCAGCATTTCTCAAAACAACCATGTCGCTATCCTCTTCGGCCCTGAAGACCGGGGTCTGTCCAACGAGCACCTCCGTTTCTGCCACACGATTGCGACCATCCCGACAGCCCAGTTCGCTTCGCTGAATCTCGCCCAGGCCGTGATGATCTTCTGCTATGATTTTTTTCTTGCCAGCCGTCTCCCCTCAGAAGAGCCGCTTCCACGCCTCGCGAACAAATTCGAACTGGAAGGCCTGTACGAGCACCTCAAGACCGTCCTGACGAGAATCGGTTTCATCAACCCGCAAAATCCCGAACACTGGATGCTCAACATCAGGCGCTTCCTCTCCAGGGTCCCCCTGCGAGCGAGGGACGTCCGCATCCTTCGAGGAATATGCCGCCAAATGGACTGGTATGCGGGGCAAATAGAAAAGCATCGAAAGAAAGACGAGGGAAATCTTGATTCCCCCTGAAAAGGGTATTAAGAGTAAGACATCGGACAGCGAATTAAAGGAGGTCGTTTCATGACTGAAAAGAGCTTACTGGAAGGCAAACGAATTCTCGCCGTAGACGACGAGCCCGATATTCTGGAAACCCTCGAAGCCTTGCTCCCCATGTGCGTTGTTGTGAAAGCTTCCACGGCGGATCAGGCTAAGAAGCTGATGGACACTCAATCCTTTGACATTGCGATCCTCGACATCATGGGGGTTGACGGGTACAAGCTTTTGGAGATTGCCAAAAAGAAGAATATCATTCCCGTCATGCTCACGGCCCATGCTCTGAGCGTTGAAAGCACGGTCAAATCCTTTAAGGGCGGTGCGGCCTCTTATGTACCCAAGGACGAGATGGCCAAAATCGAGACCTTCCTCACGGACATCCTGGAAGGAAAAACCAAGGGGGAAAGCGGCATGTGGCGTTGGCTGGATCGCCTTGGCTCTTATTACGAGAGGAAATTCGGCCGAGACTGGCAAAAGGAAGACAAGGACTTCTGGCGCAAGTTCCCGTCGTGGTAACAAGACGGGTCACACCATTCCCCGGTTCCGATCCAC
>Ga0316603_10002165_pt1 | contig 10711 bp, 9 predicted proteins | sample OWC_soil_day10_n_FD_207649 | JGI IMG/M metagenome (GOLD analysis project Ga0316603, IMG submission 207649) | Wetland soil microbial communities from Old Woman Creek delta, Ohio, United States - OWC_soil_day10_noCT | ecosystem: Environmental > Terrestrial > Soil > Wetlands | place: USA: Ohio...
CCTCGCCGACTACGTGCTGATGTCGTACGGCACCGGCGCGATCATGGCGGTGCCCGGGCAGGACCAGCGCGATTGGGAGTTCGCCACCGCGCACGCCCTGCCGATCGTCCGCACCGTGCAGCCGCCGGACGGGTGGCAGGGCGAGGCGTACGTCGACGACGGCCCGGCGATCAACAGCGAGTGGCTGAACGGCCTTCACAAGGCCGACGCGATCGAGCGGGCGACCCGCTGGCTCGAGGAGCGTGGGATCGGCGAGCGCAAGGTCAACTACCGGCTGCGCGACTGGCTGATCTCGCGCCAGCGCTACTGGGGCACGCCGATCCCGGTCGTCTACTGCGAGAAGGACGGCGTTGTCGGCGTGCCCGACGACCAGCTCCCGGTCGTGCTGCCGACCGACATCTCGTTCGGCGGCGCCGAGGGCAACCCGCTCGAGCGCAGCGCCTCGTTCCTGGCGGCGACCTGCCCCCGCTGCGGCGGGACGGCCCGGCGTGAGACCGACACGATGGACACGTTCGTCGACTCGTCGTGGTACTTCCTGCGATTCGTCAGCCCCGAGGTCGACGACGCGATGTTCGACACCGGCCGGGTCGCCCGCTGGATGCCGGTCGACCTCTACATCGGCGGCATCGAGCACGCCATCCTCCACCTCATGTACGCGCGCTTCATCAACCGGGTACTCCACGACTTTGGCATGGCGCCGTGCGAGGAACCGTTCTCGGTGCTGTTCAACCAGGGGATGATCGTCGCGCCCAGCACGACCTCGGGCAAGCTCGAGAAGATGTCGAAGTCGAAGGGCAACGTGGTCGCCCCGGACGAGCTGATCGCCCGCTACGGCGCCGACACCGAGCGTGTCTACACGCTGTTCATGAGCCCGCCCGAGAAAGAGGCGGAGTGGCGTGAGGACGGCGTCGCCGGGGCTTTCCGCTTCCTCCAGCGGGTCTGGGCGCACCAGGATGCGCTCGCCGCCGCGGTCGGCCGGACGGGCGGCGGCGAGGCCGACGAGCGTCTGCGCGTCGCCACCCACCACGCGGCCCGGCGGGTCCACGAGGATCTCGCCCGTTACCACCCGAACACCGCGATCGCGGCGATGATGGAGCTTTCCAACGCGATCGCCGCCGGGCAGCACGAAGCCGGCGAGGATGTCATCCGTGCCGCGGTCGAGACGCTGGTCCGCCTGCTCCACCCGATCGCGCCGCACGTCACCGAGGAGCTGTGGCGGCGGCTCGGCCACGACGGCTCGGTGCTGCGCGCCGGCTGGCCGAGCTGGGACGCCGAGCTGCTCGCGCGCCAGCAGGTGACGATCGCGGTGCAGGTCAACGGCAAGCTGCGGACCACGGTCGAGGCCGACCGCGGCCTCGCCGCCGACGCGGCGACCGCGCTCGCGCGCGCGGCGGCGGCGCGCTGGCTCGACGGCAAGGAGGTCGTCAAGGTGGTCCACGTGCCCGACCGGCTGGTGTCGTTCGTGGTGCGCGGATGAAGAAGCAGGCAAGAGGGAAGAAGGGAGAGGGGAGAGTGGAAGCCCGCATCGCGTCGTTCCTCTCCGCTCTCCGCTCTCCCCTCTCCGCTCTCCCCTTTGTCCTGGGCTTCGCACTGGCGCTGGCGTCGATCCTCACGGGGTGCGGGTACGGGCTGGTCGGGAAGTCGTCGAACCTGCCGCCGCACCTCGAAACGCTCTACGTCGTCCCGTTCATCAACCAGAGCGGCCGCGCCGAGCTCGACCAGCGATTGATTGAGGCGGTCACCCAGGAGTGGGTGCGTCGCGCCCGCTTCCAGCTCGTCACCTCGGCCGAGACCGCCGACGCCGTGCTGACCGGCAAGATCACGGCCGTGATCTCGACGCCGGTGCGCTTCGACGAGGCGGGCCGCGCCAACGAGTACCAGCTCACCGTCGCCGCCGACATCCAGCTCGTCGACCGCACCACGCCGAAACCGACCACGGTGTGGCAGGACGCGCGCTTCAACCGATCGGTCGCCTACCTCGTCGACGTCGACGCCGCCGACTACTACGACCGCGAGGTCCAGGCGATGGACCAGCTGTCGCGCGACTTCGCGCGCGCGCTGGTCGCGACGATCCTCGAGGGCTTCTGAGACACCAGGGGACAGGGGACAGGGGTCAGCGGCGCAGGTCGATCGACTTGAGCCGGTTCAGCTCGTCGCGCAGCCGCCTGGCCTGTGCCTCGCTCTCCGCCAGGCTGGCGCGCAGCCGCGCGACCTGCTCGTCGTGTGCCTTCTTTGCCTCGACGCCCGCGGTCTCGGCGGCGGCGAGGCGCTCGGAGGTGCGCGCCGCCTCGGCTTCAACCTCGTCGAGCCGGCCGAGCAGCCCGAGCAGCACTCCGGCGGCCGGGCGGTGCGGGCTCTGCGGGTGGCGCTTGACCAGGAGCTCGAGCGTCGCCGCCGCGCGGCTGCGGTCGTAGACGCGGCTCTCCGGCACCGTGTACGCGAGCGCGAGGCGGAACAGCGCGTCGTCGGCATCGGCGGCGGTCGGATGACGGTCGACGTAGGTCTCGTACGCCGCTGCCGCCTGCAGGTAGTCGCCGGACGCGAACGACCGGTCGGCCTCCTTGAGGCCGGAAGCGCAGCTGGCGAGCAGCGCCGTCGCGACGAGCGTCCACGCGGTCGATCGTGTCATGCCGGGTTCCTCCCCTCGGGCTCGTCGCCGGTGGCCGGCGCCGCGCCCGGCAACGCCACGGTGAAGACGGCGCCGCCGCCCGGCGCATCGGCCGCCCAGATCGCGCCGCCGTGCGCCTCGACGAGCTGTTGGCAGATCGCGAGCCCCAGGCCGACGCCACGGCCGGAGCCGGCGCCCGGCAGCTGCTGGAAGCGCGCGAAGATCCGCTCGCGGTGGGCGGCCGGGACGCCCGGCCCGCGATCGGTGACTGTGACGACGGCCCAGCCGGTGCCTGGGCGGTCTGCGTCGAGCGCGCGTCGCCGACTCGACGACAACTCGGGCGGCAACTCGGCGGCCGCCGCGAGCGAGACGACGACCTCCGAGCCGTTCGGCGCGTGTTTGATCGCGTTGTCGAGCAGGTTCTGGACCACCTGGACGACCCGGTCGGCGTCGACCTCGACCGCCAGCGCCCGGGCGGGCTTGACGGCCCGCAGAATCACGCCGGACTCCGCGGCGTGCGCCTCGAGCTCGGCGACGCTGCGCTCGACCAGCCGGACCAGGTCGTGCGGGCGCCGGTCGTAGCGCATCGCCCCGGCGTCGAGGCGCGAGAGGTCGAGCAGGTTGGCGATCATGCGCTGGAGCCGTCGGGCCGCCTGCAGGTTGAGGTCGAGCAGCCGCTGCTGCTTGGGCAGCAGCGGGCCGGGCGTGCCGTCGAGCAGCAGGCGCGTGGTCTCCTGCATCGCGACGAGCGGCGTGCGCAGCTCGTGCGAAACGTGCGAGACAAACGCCTTCTTGAGCCGGTCGAGCTCGTCGAGGCGCTGGACCATCGCGTTGAAGTCCTCGGCGACCGCGGCAAACTCGTCGGCGCCCGAGGTGTCGAGCCGCTTCTCGAACGACCCGCCCGCCACCGCACGGGTCGCCTCGGTGAGCCGGCGCAGCGGCGCCCGGATCGAGCGCACGGTGAGTGCGACGGTGAGCAGGCTCGCGAGCAGGGCGAGGCAGCTCGCCGCCAGCGCCAGCCGCTCGGCCGCCGACGCGTCGCGCGCCGACCGCTCGATGGTTCGCGCGGTGACGACGCGGCTGGCCTCGAGCACGGCCGAGACGTGCCGACGCAGTTCCTCGAGTGGCGCCGCGAACGCAGCCACGCCGTCGGCCTCGCCGAGCCCGGCGAGGCGGCGGGCAACGTCGTCGGCCGGCAGCGTGGCGAGCGGGTAGGAGCGCCAGGCGAGGGTCAGCTGTTCGAGCGCCGCGGCCTCGGGCTCCGGCCGGGGACGCCCGCCCAGCTCGGCGAGGCGCCGGGCGAAGGCGTCGCGCGCCTCGACCGCCCTCGTCGCGTAGGCCGGGTCGCGGGTGACCAGCGACTTGCGGACGAACTCGTCGAGCGCGTCGAGCTGGCGCAGCGCGTCGAGGCCGGCGGTCGCGGTCTCCAGCGTGACCGCGGCGAGCCCGCGGTTGACCTCGTGAAGGCGGCGGACCAGCCAGACGTGCCAGGCGAGCACCGCGAGCAAGACGGCCAACAGCACGATCGAGCCGGCCGCGACCCGGCTGGTGACGGTCACGCGTCGTCCCCGTCGTGCTGCCAGGCGCGCAGCTTGTTGCGGATCGTCTTGACGTCGAAGCCGAGCCGACGTGCGGCCTCCGCCTTGTTGCCGCCGACCCGCTCGAGGGTGGCGAGTACGAGCAGCCGCTCGGCCTCGGCGGCGGTGGCGCCGGCCGGGATGACGACGGCGTCGCCGGCGTCGGCGGCCGGCCGCTGCAGGAACGCCGGCAGGTGGGTCGGCTCGATCCAGCCGGTCCGGGCGAGGATGACGGCGCGCTCGAGCACGTTGCGCAGCTCGCGCACGTTGCCGGGCCAGCCGTAGCCCTCGAGCAGAGCGAGCGTCGAGGCGCTCGCGCCCTCGACGTCGGCGCCGTGCTTGCGGTTGAACTGGCGAACGAAGTGCTGGGTCAGCAACGGCACGTCGCCGCGCCGCGCGCGCAGCGGCGGCAGCGCGAGGGTGAACACGTTGAGCCGGTAATAGAGATCGTGACGCAGCCGGCCGGTGGCGATGGCGGCGTCGAGGTCGCGGTTCGAGGCGGCGACGACGCGGACGTCGAAGGCGATCTCGTCGCGGCCGCCGAGCCGGCGCACCCGCCCGTCCTCGAGCACGCGCAACACCTTGGGCTGCAGCGCGACCGGCATCTCGGTGATCTCGTCGAGGAACAGCGTGCCGTCGTGAGCGAGCTCGAAGCAGCCGGCGCGCGCGGCGACTGCGCCGGTGAACGCCCCCTTCTCGTGGCCGAACAGCTCGCTCTCGAACAACCCCTCCGGCACCGCCGCGGCGTTGACCGCGACGAACGGCCCGGCTCGTCGGCTGGACAGCTCGTGGACCGCGCGCGCGACCAGTTCCTTGCCGGTGCCGCTCTCGCCGGTGACGATCAGCGAGGCGTTGGAGGGCGCGATCCGGCCGATCAGGTCGTAGACCTCGCGCATCGCCGGCGCCGTGCCGACCAGCGGCCCGAGCCCGGCGCCGCGCTCGAGCGCCGAGGCGAGTTTCGCGGCGGCGCGCCGGCGGGCGAGCGCGGCGGTGGCCGCGTCGAGCGTCGCCTCGAGCTTGTCGTAGTCGAGCGGCTTGGTCAGGAAGTCGAGGGCGCCGAGCTTCATCGCCTCGACCGCCTCGTCGACGCCGCCGTACGCCGTGATCAGGATGACCGGGCGGTGCGGGTCGCCGGCCTTGAGCCGACGGAGCAGCTCGAGGCCGGAGACCTCGGGGAGGACGACGTCGGAGATCACGAGGTCGGGCTGCGCCGCTGCGACCGCGCGGTCGGCCTCGGCGGCGCTGCCGGCGAGCACGACGCGGTACCCCCACTGGCCGAGGCGCAGCTCGAGCACTTCCCGCATCGCCGGCTCGTCGTCCACCACCAGGATCGTCGTCACGCCTTCGGCCAACGCTTGCTCCACCCGGGAAAACCGCCCGTCTCGGGCCGGCCCCGGATCGGGACCCCACGCTGTCGCACAAGTGGAATGGAATCAGTCCGCTTGCCGGTGGCGGTGGTCCCGCACTCGGCGATCATAGCCGATCGACCGGGGAAATACTCCCTGCCTGGCGGCCCCTGTCGGTTTCGTTGGCTCACTTCCAATATTGCTATAAATCATTTATTTATAATGTTTTACGAATCAACGTCGAGCCTGGCACGGCGGTTGCTCTACACGGCATCGGAAAGGGGACACGAGCCATGAAGCGATCGATCCTGACAACGGTGGTGGTGATGGCGGGGCTGGCGCTGGTCGCCGGCGGCTGCGCGACCAAGACCTACGTCAACGACCAGGTGGCGCAGTACGGCAAGGCGACCGACGCCAAGGTCGGCGAGGTGCAGAAGCAGGTTGAGTCGACCCAGATGGAGGTCGCGACGCTCAAGAAGTCGGACGCCGCACAGACCGAGCAACTGGGCAAGCTCTCCGACACCGCCAAGGAAGCGCTGGCGCGCGCCCAGGAAGCGGGCAAGCTGGCGCAGGGCAAGTTGATCTACGAGGTCGCCCTGACCGACGACCAGGTGCGGTTCGGCCTCAACTCGAGCGAGCTGTCGGCCGAAGCGAAGGCGGCGCTCGACGCCATCGCGGCCAAGCTCAAGGCCGACAACCAGGGCGTCTACATCGAGATCCAGGGCCACACCGACGGCTCCGGTTCGGACGACTACAACCTCGCCCTCGGCGCCCGTCGCGCCGAGTCGGTGATGCGCTACCTGAGCACCCAGGCCGGCCTGCCGCTGCACCGCATGAACTCGATTTCCTACGGCGAGAGCAAGCCAATCGCCGACAACAACACCCGCGACGGCCGGGCAACGAACCGGCGCGTCGTGCTCGTCGTGCTGATCTAGAAATCGCGGCGAGCGACCTCCTCTCTCGGCCCCGGGGCGGCCAACCCCGGGGCATTTTTCTGCCCGAACGGGGCGGGGGAGGCGGCGGTCAGCAGCCGGCGCGCGCGGCGAACCACGCGGCGGTCGCCGCGATGCCGTCGGCGAGCGGGGTCGCGACCCGCACGCCGAGCTCGTGCTCGAGCCGTCCGGCCGCGATCACCGAGCGGCGCTGCTCGCCGCCCTTGGCCGGGCCGTGCACGGCCGGCCGTTCGATCCCGAGCGCGTCGGCGATCTGGCGGTAGAGCCGGACCACGTCGGTCTCGATCCCGGTGCCGACGTTGTAGACGTGGAAGCCGGGCCGGCCGAGCGCGGCGAGGTTGGCGGCGACGACGTCGGCGACGAACGTGTAATCGCGGGTTTGCAGTCCGTCGCCGTTGATCAGGCATTCGCGGGCTGCCAGCAGCCGGTCGAGGAAGATCGCGACCACGCCGGCCTCGCCGTGCGGGTTCTGGCGTGGGCCGTAGACGTTGGCGTAGCGCAGGCAGGTGACGTCGAGGCCGTACTCGGCGTGGTAGTAGCGCAGGTAGTGCTCGACCGCGAGCTTGGCGACGCCGTAGGGCGAGAGCGGCCGGGTCGGGTGGTCCTCGCCGGCCGGGAAGACGTCCTGCTCGCCGTAGATCGCGCCGCCGGTCGAGGCGAAGACGACCTGGCGCAGCGCGCCGCGCCGGCCGCCCTCGAGCAGGTTGATTGTGCCGCGCACGTTGACGTCGGCGTCGAACAGCGGGTCGGCGACCGAGCGGCGCACGTCGATCTGCGCCGCGTGGTGGACCAGCACCTCGACGCCGGACTCGGCGACGAGCGCGGCCGCCCGGGCCGACCGGATGTCGAGCACGTGGAGTTCGGCGCCGGCCGGGACGTTGTCCTTGCGGCCGCTCGAGAGGTCGTCGACAATCAGGACCCGGTGGCCGGCGGCGACCAGCGCGTCGGCCACGTGTGAGCCGATGAAACCCGCCCCGCCGGTGACGCAGACCGTCCTCGAGCTCATCGCGGCGCCCCTCTCCCGGCGCGTTGTGGCGCGCCTCCAACCCCTGGGGCGGCGATTCTATCAGCGCGACACCGTGGCAGTCGCGCGCGGCCTGCTCGGCAAGGTGCTGGTGCGGCGGCTCCCCGAGGGGATCGTCGCGGTCCGGCTCGTCGAGGTCGAGGCCTACCTGGGCGTCGCCGACCGGGCCTGCCACACGTTCGGCGGGCGGCGCACCCCGCGGACCGAGACGATGTGGGGAGCTGCGGGACACCTCTACGTCTACTTCACCTACGGCATGCACCACTGCGCGAACGTCGTCACGCGCCGCGTCGGCGACCCGCAAGCCGTGCTGCTGCGCGGCGCGGTGCCGCTGCTCGGACGCGAGCTCATGGCGGCGCGCCGGGGCGGCCGCGACGGCAGCGACCTGCTGACCGGGCCGGCCCGCCTGACCCGGGCGCTCGGCATCGATCGTTCGCTTGACGGCGCCGACCTCACTACCGGCGCCGACGTGTTCCTCGCCGACGACGGCTTCCGCCGGAGCGCAGACTGGACGATGGCGCTGCCGCGTGTCGGGATCGCCTACGCCGGCGAGGCGACGGCCTGGCCGTTGCGTTTCGTGCTCGCCGGACGAGGTGGCCGCCGCCGCGGCGCCGGGTCGGCGCGCCGGCGCTAGGAGCCGGGCGGGAACGGCGACGGCTGTCCTGGGCGATCAGGCGCGATGTGAACACCCCTGGGCGCACGGGCGTCGAGCTCGTCGTAGAACCGCTCGCGCAAGGCGTCGAGCAGCTCGGTGTCGACCGGTTGGTCGCCTGCGTGTGCCCGCGCCTCGACGACGGTCTCGTCCTGATGCCGTTCGAGGCGGATGTCGAGAAAGAGCTCCGGGCCTTCGCCGGCCCCGGGGAACGAGGCCGTGATCGACCCGGTGCGGCGGTCCTCGTAGAGCGTCCTGCCGTTCAGTGCACCGACCGTCATGAGGACGGAGTCGAACACCCGGTTGTCCGGGTCGACATAGGTCCGCTGGAGTGGGATCGCGCCGGTGGCACAGCCGGTCAAGAGGCCACAGAGCAGCAGTGAGTTCGTCGCTCGCATCGTCGACCCCCGCCGCGTCACCGTAACACGACGACCCGCCGGTGCCGCTAGCGTTCGCGGCGGGTGTTGCGGCGCTGAGACGGGCGGCGCGGTGAGGACGCCGCCGGCTTCAAGTCGCCCTTGCCGCGAGGCCGAGGCGGGCGGGGCCGGGGTTGCGGCGCGCGGGCGCTCGCCTGTGGCCGGGTCCGCGGTGCCGGTCGCGCGGCGGGGGCTGCGTGCGTCGCGCGTCGCGCCAGCCGCTGGCGCAGCTCCCGGACCACGCCGGCGAGGTCGTCCGGCAGCGGTGCGGAAAACTCGAGGCGCGCCCCGGAGGTCGGCTGGACGAAACCGATCCGTGCGGCGTGGAGCGCGAGCCGGGGCGCGGTCACCGGGTCGGCCTTCGGCTCGCCGTAGATTCCGTCGCCAAGCACCGGGTGGCCGAGGAAGGAAAGATGGACGCGGACCTGGTGGGTTCGCCCGGTGTGGAGCTCGGCCTCGACGAGCGTCGCCGGGCCGAGCGCTTCGACCGGGCGGACGATCGTCGTCGCCGGCCGCCCGCCGCTCGCCAGCGCGGCGCGCCGGGAGCTCGGAGTCGGCCGGCCGATGCCGCGGTCGACGCGGGTCTCGCCGGCGAGAGCACCGGCGACGATCGCGAGGTAGCGACGGGTCACCGAGTGGATGCGCAGCTGCTGCTGGAGGTGGCGCGCCGCCGCGTGGCTGCGCGCCAGCATCATCACGCCGGAGGTGTCGCGGTCGAGCCGGTGGACGACGTTGACGCGATGGTGGCCCGGCTCGCGCCGGCCCAGCTCGGCGAGCGCGCGGGTGATCACGGTGTCACGCTCGCCCTCGAGCGTCGGGTGGACGACCAGGCCGGCCGGCTTGTTGATGACGATGACGTCGGCGTCGAGGTAGAGGAAGGGCAGCGCCGGCACGCGCGGACCGCGCGCCAGCCGCGGCCGGTCGGGTTCGTGTTGGATGCGTGCTCCCTCCGCGACCCACGCGCCGGGGTCGATCACGACCGTGCCGTCGACCAGGACGTGGCCGACCTCGACCTCGTGCTTGGCGCGCGAGAACGAGGTGCCGAGCAGCTGCTGGACCGCCCGCGCCAGGCGCTGGCGCGGTGCGCCGGAGTGCCTCATGCGGCGAGCGTAGCACCACGATGGACAAGCGGCGGAGGCCGCGCTAGCGTGGTCCGATGAAGGCGAAGATCCGTGGCGGGGCAGCCACCGGGGTCGCCGGGCTGCTCGAAAGCGCGGTCCGCGCCGGCCTCGCGCCCGGACTGGTCGCGCTGGCGGTGCGCGCCGGGGGCGGCGGCCTGTCGTGGTTTGTCGGCCGGCGGGCGGTCGGCGACGGCGCGCTCGACGCCGACACGCTGTTCGACCTCGCCTCGCTGACCAAGCCGCTCGCGACCACCACGCTACTGCTGCTCGCCCGCCGCGACGGCATCGGCCTCGAGACCCGACTCGGCGACCTGCTGCCCGAACTCGCCCGTTCGCCGTGGCGCAGCGTCACGGTCATCCAGTGCGCGAGCCACACCGCCGGCTTCCCGGCCTGGGAGCCGCTTTACGCATCCGGGTCGGGGCCCGCCGCGTATCTCGAGGCGCTCGCCGGGCTGCAGCCGATCGCCGCACCGGGGGAGCGCTGCGTCTACTCGTGCCCGGGGTTCATCGCCCTCGGCCTCGCGCTCGAGCGCGCCGCCGGCACCGACATCGCGACGCTGTTCCGCGAGCTGGTCACAGTGCCGCTGGGGCTCGCCGACGAGCTGCTGTTCGCGCCGCCCGCCGGCACGCCGGTGGCGGGCGGCCAGCGCGAGCCGTTCGTCGAGCGCCGGCTGCTCGCCGAGCGCGGGATCGTCGCGGCACTGCCGCCGGCTGCGCCGGGCACGGTGCCGTGCGACGACGGCAATACGCGCGGCCTCGGCGGCGCCGCCGGCAACGCCGGCCTGTTCGGCACCGCCGCCGCGGTCGCGGCGCTCGCCTCCGAGTACCTGCCCGGCGGCGGCGAGCTGGTCACCGGTGAGGAGGCTTCGCTCGCGACCGCTGCGCTGACCCCCGGCCTGGAGCAGCTGCGCGGGATCGGCTGGCAGCTCGCCGCGACGCCCGGGTGCTCGGCGGGTCCGGCGCTCGCGGGCTCGTCGTTCGGTCACACCGGGTTCTCCGGGACGTCGGCGTGGG
>Ga0316603_10002166_pt1 | contig 10709 bp, 9 predicted proteins | sample OWC_soil_day10_n_FD_207649 | JGI IMG/M metagenome (GOLD analysis project Ga0316603, IMG submission 207649) | Wetland soil microbial communities from Old Woman Creek delta, Ohio, United States - OWC_soil_day10_noCT | ecosystem: Environmental > Terrestrial > Soil > Wetlands | place: USA: Ohio...
CGATATCTATAACTTGGTCTTTAGCAAACTTCAATCGAGCACGAGTTGTTAATTCTTCTTCTTCAACTTCAGCTATTTTATTACCGTAAACGAAGGGTTCAACATACTTCTCCAGTTTAGCCTTACTAATTACTGTGCCTCCAACTACAGCAAGAATCAAACCAACAATTACATATGCGATTGCAATCTTCCAGTTAAAGATGCTGGCGAGCAAAAGTACAGACGCTAAATCCACAAGTGGGGAGGATATTAAAAATGAGAAGGTTACCCCAATAGGAAGTCCTGCACTTGTAAAGCCTATAAAAAGGGGTATGGAGGAACAAGAACAAAAGGGTGTTACAGTCCCCAACAAAGCGCCAAGAATGTTGCCGGATATTCCATTAAATCTCCCCAGTATTTTTCGGGTGCGCTCTGGCGGGAAATAGCTCTGTAGATAGGAAATCACAAAAATCAGCACAGATAAGAGGATAAATATTTTAACTACATCATAAATAAAAAAATGAATGCTTCCCCCTAGGCGGTCTTGAATACTAAGACCCAACACCTGTTCAACAAAATTTTTAATCAGGTCAGAAAGCCACTCCATCTTAAGTAACTGGCTATTTAACCAATTGAAAATAAACATGAAATCATCCCCTATTTCCCTATTTATTTAAGTCCACTGCATAATTTATACTTTTTCTCATATAACTAATGAGCATCAATAGAAATCAAACGAGATCGCGGTATGACTCCTCCCTAAAATTAGTTACTTTTTACAAATGCAATCTTCCTTATCAGTCGTTATATCGGTAATAAAGGATTGTAAGGCATCAATTCTTTCTTGATTAACCGTGTACCTCATCCATGCTCCGTCACGAACACCATTAACAAGTCCGCAATCCAATAGAATTTTCATGTGATAGCTCAAAGTAGACTGAGAAATACTGAACGATTTAAGTATTTCGCACGCGCACAGTTCTCCACAGGACAACATATCAATAATCTTTAAACGTGTTTCATCAGATAAAGCTTTAAATACAAGAACATATTCTGCATAAGAATACTCCATCAAATCATCCTTCTTTCTTATATTCATATAGTTCAATGACATCGATACTTTTCAATGTCATAAAAAAATTATAACACGATATTGATGGTTTTCAATATGCTTATATAAGTTTGGTTAATTAAAATAACCTTTTCTCAAAAAAAACTCTTCTCAAATTTGAGAAGAGTTTTGAACTTAATGTACATTGTCTGCAAGTATGCAACAAAGCCATGTTTATTAGTGTTCTAGAAGCAGCCTTTAAAAATAGAGGGTATTGGAACTTAAAATCAAAGTTCCAAACCCTCTATTTTTAGAGTATAATTGGTCACAAATACCCGGTGAATATTTCGTTGAGAGAGTGCAGTCATCTCGGACAGTCAGAGCAGTCGTCACGGACTATGAGGGCAAGCGTCTCAGAATAGAGTGCAGTGGTTAAATTTAACAAAATGTGAGGCATACTGACTTACTCTGGGGTTAAACTTGACATGGGTCCCTACGGAATGTGATTCGATGGGTCGAGGGGTGTGGCTCAAAGGATGCAAGTCTTTGGGGTAAGCCCCACCCCTTAGTTTGAGGCTATCACATTCCGCCCCCATATCAAGTTTTAATCTGGGGTCAGAGAACCGTTTAGATGCACTGCTGTCCGAAATAGGTGCACTGACCGAAATAATCACCAAGGTGTTCTGTTAAGTGCGAAAGGTGCTCAATTTGCTCGTGACAGATGCTCTGATTCACCGTGATACCTGCTCTGCTGAAACGAAATATTCACCCGGTTCATTCGTTTTAAAGTCTACGCTTGGCAATTGTTTTGTTTCTGATTAGTCCTAATTGTTAACTTTAGCCTGGGCTGCTGCTATCATAATAAACCAATCTCAATTTTTAACCATTATGGAACACTTCTTGTAACCGTTAATGTAATATCTGTTCAAACTTACTACAGGGTATTCGCGTTCTTTTTAAATAACTGCTGAATATAATCAAAATCAATACTTGCTGAACTGTCTCTATAGAAAAATAGGTCTTTTCGGATGGTATTATTCGAGTTAATTATGAATTTCTTATATACATTACCATCAAGTTTATAAATCGTTGTCCTAAAATAATATCCCATATAGCCTAATGAGATTTTCTCTTTTTTAAGAGATACAGTATTTAGGTTTTCTATAATATGTCTAATTTCAGTTTTTTCAGTAATCACAATAGATTTCCCTGTCGTACCATTAAAAATCTCAACTTTAGAAACCTCTGATGGTGGTATGTTAATTATTGAGGAAGGAGCATTCCAACAAAACAAAATGTCACTTATGGCAAGAATTAAAGATGACATTGCAATCAGCATTTTCTTACTTTTCGTTTAAGTTTCCTCCTCTCAAAAACTTATCTAAATTATATTACTTCACATATTGCTAGTAATGCCTCATAGCAATGGATATTTAGAATTATGCTTCATGCTATTGACCCTCAATTTCATCCTCTTCGTTAATCCATTCCTGGCATCTATATTCTTTACAATTAGCAGGACGTTTCTCCCATGCAATAATGCAACCGCCTTCCTTAGACCAGTAAGCGCAATACCCCATAATTATGCCTCTGTCATTCAGTTCTTTAAGAAATCTCAGGGCCTCTAATTTCCTGACCGAAGAATCATCGTAGATGTAAGAATCAAGCCAAGCACTATTAGCCTCAAGAACATCATATCGTGGTTCTATGTAAAAGTTGTCTTTCTGTATATACCATACGCTGTGTGTGAAATAATAATCAAAGTTCTGTGTATCGTCTAAAATATTATCATTGGCATAATGAATATAATCAGGCATTTGCCCACCTTCACATCTTTTTTTGTAAAGCTGACAACACTTCCCTCCGCAGGATGCGCATCGAATAACTTCTCTGTATTCCAATATGGCACACCTCATCCAACCTTTATTGTAGACTATGTGGATTTTAGATAAAGTAAGACTACACAGACGCACCTCTCTCCTCATCATATATACCAATCTTTTTCATCCAGTAGTTACTACCGTTATACTAGATGACTTCTATTCATTACCATAAATATCCTTCTGCGTCCTATAAATTACGTTACGAAAAGAGCTGCCATTTTCACAATGACAGCTCAGCTTTCTGAATCAACTTCGCAGAATCAGAAGAATGCACAACAGATTTAATTAATGCGTAAGCGTCAAACCCAACGTATCTAGAAATGGAGCACTCCATTTCTAGATGCGTTGGGTTTGACGCTTACCTTTAAATATTGCACATTACCATATTCTCTGCCGTATCCATCTTAAGATTCTAGAGTGTCTCGTCATTTTGAAATTTCAAATCATATTAGCTTCCTAGTTAAATTATTTCAAACCATATTTCCAACCGTTTAGACCATGTTTCATATGATATATGTTACTGAAATTGTGCTTTAAAAGAACTCTGACTGCTGCAGGGCTTCTACCCCCTGAAGCACAATGAACTAATATAGGGGTATCTTTATATTTTTTGAGTTCATCAATTCTTGAAGCAAATTCCCCAACAGGGATAGATTTTGATCCACGTATATGTCCTGATTTATATTCTTGCTTAGTTCTTACATCAATAATTACTAGATCTTTGTTAGTTTTAATTAATTGGTAAGCTTCTTCAGTAGAAATATTGTTTATATTTCTATTCATAGAAAGGGAGAATTTACGATATAAGATAAAGGACAAAAGAGCAATAATGAGTATCAACAATGTATAGTTTTGCATTTAGCTACCCCCTGATAATAGTTTTTGGATATGGACATGATCCAGCCATACGCATATTATACCACTAGGGGGTATAATGACAAGAGCTATCTAATCTACAGAATTAAGAACTTTCTCTTCTACTTACCTATTTTTTCCAATCCTCATGACTATATTCAGATGGTTCTTTAATGCACATTATTCTCCAAGTATGCAACAAAGCCATGTTTATTAGTGTTCTAGAAGCAGCCTTTAAAAACAGAGGGTATTGGAACTCAAAATCAAAGTTCCAATACCCTCTATTTTTAGAATATAATTGGTCACAAATACCCGGTTTATTCGCTTTAAAGTCTACGCTTGGCAATTGTTTCGTTTCGCTGATTAGTCCTAATTGTTAACTTTAGCTCTTGGGGGGCTGCAATCAAAAAGGGGCAATCTCATTTTTTAGCATTATGGAACACTTCTTGTAGACCAATAACATTATATCTGTTCGGACTAGTTGTACAACATTAGAGAAATGCTTAATAATTTTGATATTATTCATTAAAAAAAACAAATCGGCATAAGCAATTGAGAGTTTATTCTGCAGCACTCTCTAAAATCGTAACTATACCTTGTCCGCCATCGACATACACTCGATCACCCGTACGTAAGTACATAGTTGCATTACCACAACCCACAACAGCTGGAATCCCCAACTCACGAGCAATGACAGCTGCATGTGACAGTGGCGCTCCCACATCAGTGATTACTGCTGCTGCACGAGGAAAGAGCGGAGTCCAAGCGATGTCCGTTTGGGAAGTCAGTAAAATCTCGCCACTTTTCAGCTGTTCCCCTTCTTCAATGCTTTTTAGACAGCGAACTACACCTTCAATTCGTCCCGCAGATCCTGCAGAACCTTTTATAATTTTTAGCTTCAATTCATTTGCGGAAGCATATGCGGATAATTGTGTAGAATCACTTGAATCATAAATATCATTGCGCCGATTAGGTTCTGCAGCCCATTGAAACGGATCGAAATGACCACAAATAATGGATGGATAGGCCGGTAATGCTCTGTACCTTTGATCCATCTCTTTACGGAAAGAAATGAACTTCAACGCCTCTTCGTTACCCATAAGTGCTTCTAACAATTCATCAAGGGTCAAATAAAAAATATCTTCTCCGATACCTAGCAATTGCCCGGCGCGGAGAGCAAACGTACGAGCTACCCATCGATCCCGAACGTATTCAGAACGAATCGCTTCACGCTTGCGAGCTATTTGAGCAACTTTCTCTATTCGGCGACGTATATTGGATGCTTTCTTTGGATTGCTTTTTTCCAAACGCCTCCATGCGTTATCACACTCAGTACGTTTTTTGAGTAACAATTCCTCTACATTTATCGGTGACTTTTCAAATTGAGCTAATAGCTTATCGAGCCATTCTGAATCCTCTATCGGGCGAGGAACCGATAGCTCAAATTCATTGGGTCCGCGGTGTCCATAAAGTGCTAAATATTTAGCATAGGTCATTTCACCCTTTGCTAACTTGGAAATACCAAGTACCGGTCCAAGACTTGCTAACAACTTTGAACCCTCTCGAGCGTCAAAACTTGTACTCAGTCCAGAAATGAGTGTATCCGCATCATCGGCTCCTACTAATTGAGTCAACTCATTGCGTAACTTAATGGTATTGCCTGATTGAGTTACACTGCCCATGACATACCATACCGTATTCTTTAGGTGCGGAAATATCTCCTTTTCCCACATAAAAATTAATTGTTCTTTACTGTTGCTTGCATGAATCTTCTCTCTCATACTCTCGCACCATTGCGGATTACTTTTTAGGAAGTGAGGAACTTTTCGAAAGGCCATTGTCTCTTTAACTATATTTTTGATCAAATTAAAAATATAGGAAAATATAGCTCTCTTGGAAACTTGAATAACCGGTATCTCCATATTTTCAGGAATCTGAGTGTATAACATCCCTTCAAAAAAACTGAGTATGTCTTTTTTTCTCATTCTTAAACGATGTAAAACTGAGGCATAGATACTCAAATTGAGATAAATTCTTCCACCAATATTCCCGGACGATTGGTATCCGGGAAGCAACTTCCAGGTTGACTCGTATATATTCCTTTGAACAGTCCAAGTGAGAGGTGTCATCACTTCAGGAATCGCTTCACCGAAGTTCACATTTGACCAAAGGTAACAACCACTCTTACTATCATTCCATTCCCCCGTTGTAGGATTATGCCCGTTTAACGTTGTTATCGGACGAGATTGCAGCACATACACTTTATTTCCAGCAATCGCCCATTCAATGTCCTGCGGATAGCCGAATTCTTTTTCCAGCTGACTGCCTAATTTACTCAGTTCACTTACATACGGATACAACTCACTTGGCACATCATAATTAGTTTTACTTCCGAATTTTGTTGCTGGTTTTAATGTAAAAGTGTAAGGAGTAGTTTTTCCTGAAACAAGTTCTTCACCTAAGCCAAACATAAAGTTACCTAGCATTTCATCCCGTTTGCCAGTGACAGGATTTGCGGTAAACAGGACGCCTGAAATGTCTGCTTGTACCATCTGTTGAACAACCACAGCCATTTCATGGCTTACGTTTATCCCCTTTACCTCGCTATAAACACTTACCTCCTTACTATGTCGTGAAAAGCGTACAGCACGAATGGCTTCCCTAACTTCATCATTAGTCTGTACATTCAGCATAGTGTTAAATTGTCCGGCAAAAGAAGCCTTAGCTGAATCTTCGGCTAACCCTGATGATCGGATAGCAAAGGAAATACCAACGCTATCTTTCCGCATTTTTTCAAGGGCTACCTGGATTTGAATCCATACTTCTGGAATTAACTTGTCATTTTTAAAGGCTGAGGGCATAATTACAAAGCCATTTGGTACTGTATAACCTCTCTGAAAGAGCTTTGTTAATGCCCCCCCTTTTCCCCCTGCGAAAGGTAATTGCTCACTTTTCAATTCGCTGAAAAAATAGATACTTTGTTTCATAGTTCCCTCCCTCTCTTCCTCTACTTTAATTTGACTTAGGTTTACAAAGCATCAACAACCTACATTAATTACACGAAGCACATCCGGCGATACCACCTGACACCCCCCCTACTGGTCTTCGAATACTTTATTCTGGCGCATTACATCTTGAATGATCACCCGTAAAACCCACTCCAACGTATTTGCAGTTTCCTTAGCACTCAAATCAAATCGTTGCCGAAGTGTGACCCAGGTAAGAGAGCTGTGAAGATGAGAAATTATCGCTGCAGCTTGTGTTGCTGTTTCGGTAGGCAAAGAAGGTGCATTTTTCTTAACAATATCTAAGTACTTCCGATCTCTTTTACGTCTACTTTGGGGTTGAATATTGTTCGTTGCCAATACCATAGTAAAAGCCTGTAAGACAGTAGAATTTCTCTCGAATACTTCTATTGTCTTTTTGGTAACCTCAGATAATTCGTTAATTGCAAAGGATTTCAAGGAAAGATCCTGTTCCAAAATTTCAGTTGCAAACTCATAAAGGCCTTCCAAAAGCGATTCTCGTGTTGGGAAATGCCGATATACCGTACCATAAGAAACGCCGGCACGATCTGCCACATCTTTTATACTGAAGGTGAGTATGTAACCTTCGCTAATTATCTCGGCAACTGCATGCATTATTTTTTCTCGAGTAATCTCCCGCTGCTGCAACCGCAAAGGACTATTATAAGAGCGCCGAATTGAGTCGTCTTCAAGCATACATAGACTCCTCCTCAATTTAATAGTGATGATCTCTACTCAATTATATCAATGTTATTACTAAAAGTATTGCTTTTTTTAAAAAAAGCTCCCTCAGAACATTCATCTGAGGGAGCTGAATCAAGCTATTAAACGGCAAGGAAAAGACTCGATTTTGAGTTTCTACACCATTTTAATTCAGAAATACGGCTTTTAATAAAATAAGGGTATCGGTACTTAAAATCAAATTAAGTTCCAATACCCTCTATTCTTATTACGATTAGTCTCAAAGACCCATTGATTAGTTATTCGCCGATACTTATACTATTGATTTCATTTCTGAGATTAGTCCTGATTGTTAACCTTGGCTTGAGCAACCGCTATCATAAAGACCAATCTCAATTTCTAACCATTATGGAACACTTCTTGTAACCAATAACAAATAGTTAAGAACAATTGTAACTCCTAAATAGCCTCGGTCTCTATTCAACACGATTATAAACCAAAGACAAATTGACGTCTTTAAATCCCATATGCTTGTAAAAATCTACATTATCAGGGTCACCTCTAAGAATGTAAGTAACCATTTTACTACTGTTAAGAATGTTTATCATAAGTCTCTTACCAATTCCCCTACCGCGGTATTCTTGGTCAACTATAACGTTATTTATCTGGCCATTGAATACATGATCAGTAACACACCTAGCGAAACCAATCATATTCCCCTCATCCCAAGCAGTGACAACAATTTGTGAATTCTCAACCATCAACTGTAGACGGTCTAGATCCGATGTTTTATCTGTCCAGCCTGCCTGGTTGAAGAGTTGTACAAGATGTTCAAAGTTAACCTTCTTCCCCAAATTATATTCAATCATTCACATTCCCCCGAATCCTTGCCCTAACACGATGTCCTATAACTATGGAATTTCCGAAAAAAATTAAATTATTCACAAAAACTTTTTATAATTAAAATAACTCCTTCATCCTTGAGGTATCCAGCATGTTTAATCCCTTGAAATTCAGTAACACGAGCATCATCAAAATAATTTACTAACGAATACGAAATCGACCGATCCAGTGTACCATCAGAATCGGATGTGATAATCAAAGTTGGTTCTGTTACAGATTGCGCATATTCTTTTGTATTAATATTGTCTGTAATAAACCAGCCCAATGGACTATTAAAGATTGGAATAATTGCATTGTATAAATCAAAAACATCATGATATGGAGTAACTAATACCAACTTTTTACAGCCTTTTTCTGAGGCAAGATAGGTTGCTATACCTGTCCCATAACTGTTTCCCATAATATATATATTATCTTTATCTATATAATCCAAATCGACTATATAATCATAGAATCTTAATGCTGCTTCTTGCATGGTTTGTAAATTCATTGATCCTTTGCTTTCCTGACTTCCCGGGTAATCAACAGATACAAATGCATAATCATCAAAAACCTTACCATAGTCTAATACCGCATTGTAAGCTATTTCTTTAGAGCCGCCAAAGAAAAGAATCGTTTTCTTGGCTTGGGTATAATCGGTGCTTCTTACATATCCAATCAAATCTTTTTCTTGACCTATCTCTAATTTCTTTACTGTATTATCTACCTGTGTATATTGTTTCGTATTCTTATAAAAAGAGTAACTGATATATCGAAACACTTGATTAAAGGCAATGCCACAAAAGACAAATAATCCTACCAATACGACAACACCAATCATTGCCAGCTTGATATTTTTATCCATGACTTAGCCCTCCAGAATCTTTTTAGCCTCTTCACACCACTCTAAATACGTTTTATACACTTTTTCTCCAAACAGAGCTGTCAACAGATAGTGGCTATGCGCCTCCTCTTCTTTCTGAATCTTCTTTAATTCGCAAACAGCCCCTTCTAAATAGGGCAATTCACCTTTAATCTTTGTTTCGAAATCTAGGATGTGACCGATCGTTACCTCTGGACCAATCTCACTTCCAAAGAAAAGTTTCAGTAAAGTCTCGTATCTTAACTCATCTTTTGACACAGGAAGTACAAGCCATTGTTTTAAATACTCTCTTCCCGCATCCGTAATTGTATAAATCACCTTATCTCTTCCCTTATCTGTTATCTCAAGCTTTGTAACCAGTCCGTCTTGAAGGAGGGAATTGAGTGTAGGATATATACTTCCAAAGCTTGCACTCCAGAAAAATTTAAGTGCTGTATCCATTCTTTTTTTAATCTCATACCCCGTCAGCGATTCATGACTTAGCAGTCCAAGAATCACACAATCCATTTTCTTTTCATTTGCCATTTTAAGCCTCCTGAGCCTTTACTCAAATAATTACACACATATCAGTTTGATATATAAGTATTATATCAAACTGATATATAAGCCAAATGTCAAAAAAAATTTCATAACTCAAGTTTTTTAAATTATTTTCGACGAAATATACTCCCGGTAAAAAGAAAAAAGACATGCAAAATTCGCATGTCATTTTTGGTTTTGTTTTTTCTCCTATAATAAAACTTTCTGAACCTATGGGTTTTTTCCTGGGGGAAGCTTGAAGCCCTGCTAAATTAAAAGGTTTTACTTGCAGAAAAAGCAGTGATCAGATTCTGATTAAACTCGGGTGCCAGCTTTCCCGTTTCACTGGTTGCTCACCATACGGATATCGCTGCTCCTTGGTTGAACTGGCTTTTCAGTATTATCTTTTAATCCTTAGCGGATAAAATTGGTCATAACACGCTCTTCTTCAATCAGGAAAGGAATCTTGCCTTTGCTGGCATCAATCACCTTGAGCAGCCAAGCCATTGCCCGGGCATTTTTACGAAGGGTCTGGATACCCTCTCCGTCTTGGTGAACTTCTCCTTCGCTTCTTCCATATCCAACAGTCCAGTACTGGGACGGCGGGGTAACCGTTTGTGCCAAATTGAGGTAGTTATTAAGCTGATGTACCACATCCACTCCGCCGGCACGACGAACAACTGCGACTGAAGTCGCAACCTTATATTTAAAATAACCCGAACTGGTATAGAATACTCGATCGAGAAATGATTTCATGGTCCCGGCAATTCCTGCATAATACGTTGGCGAACCCAGGATAAAGCCGTCGGCTTCGCGCATTTTAGCCGCTACCTCATTGAGAATGTCATCTTTAAAAACACATTGGTTCTGTTCGGAAGTAAAACAGTGTCCGCAGGCGATACAGCCATGAATGTTCTTGTGTCCGATCTGAATGATCTCGACTTCAATGC
>Ga0316603_10002168_pt1 | contig 10707 bp, 8 predicted proteins | sample OWC_soil_day10_n_FD_207649 | JGI IMG/M metagenome (GOLD analysis project Ga0316603, IMG submission 207649) | Wetland soil microbial communities from Old Woman Creek delta, Ohio, United States - OWC_soil_day10_noCT | ecosystem: Environmental > Terrestrial > Soil > Wetlands | place: USA: Ohio...
AACCCGATCGGTTCTTTGATGAGCTGCAGAAACACATCCTCGATCGTGACATGGGCTTTGTGAGCCTGGCACGCCTGGAAGGAACAGTTCTGGCAGCGTGTGTTTTCCTGATCCACAGGCACACCGTCTACTACAAGTTCGGAGCCTCTGACGAAGCGCATCTGTCTCACCGTCCGAACCACGGCATCATGTGGGATGTGATTCGTTGGGCCAGCGCACAGGGATACGCAACGCTGGACTTCGGGCGGTCCGACCTGGACGGCGAAGGACTTATCCGGTTCAAGCGCGGGTGGGGGACGGTCGAAACGGATCTGACCTATGTCCGGCTCGGAAGCACCGGGAAGCAATCCGCAGAACCGGGCGGAGGAATGCTCGCACGTGCGAAGCCGTTCCTGCAGCGCATGCCTGTGCCACTGCTGAAGATGATTGGGAACGTCCTGTATGAACATGTCGGATAAACAGCGCCTGCCGGCGATTCCGGGGGCGGAGCGGTCGACTCTCCGCGAACTGCTGAAGATTGCGGAACACCTGCGCGATCCCGAAGGCATCGACACGGAACTCGGTGAATGGCTGTATGAACGGTATGTCGGGGATGCTCAGAGCTGGAAACGCCGTCTCTACTACGCGCTGAAGCCGGTCATCCCCCGGCCAATCCAGATTGCATTGCGTCAGCGGTATGTGAGCGTGCAGGCGGCCGCGACATTTCCCTCATGGCCCATTGAGCCGCTCCTGACTGTGAAAGTGGATGAGTATCTCCGTGCGCTGGTGCAGACGGCCGCTGCGGTTCCTCATATCGCATTCTGGCCGGACGGCCTGCGTTACGCTTTCGTCATCACTCATGATGTCGAAATGGATGCCGGACTGCGCCGCGCACCTGCACTTGCCGCGCTGGAGCAGGAACTGGGATTCACCTCATGCTGGAACCTTGTACCCGAGCGGTATCCCATCGACTGGGGCATTGTCAATGAGCTCCGCCAGCAGGGATATGAGATCGGCTTGCACGGTGTCAAGCACGACGGCCGTTTATTCCAGTCGCATGCGTTCTTCACCGGACGCCTGAACACCATTCACGACTACGCCCGGAAATGGGGGATCGAGGGATTCCGGTCGCCATCCACGCTGCGCAACGCGGAATGGATGACCGCCATGCAGCTTTCCTATGACAGCTCTTACCCGGACACGGATCCGTACGAACCGCAACCCGGAGGGTGCTGCAGCATCTGGCCGTACTTCCTCGGCTCCATGGTGGAACTTCCGCTCAGCCTGCCGCAGGATCACACACTCTTTGAAATTCTGCAGCACAGGGACGTTGCCGTGTGGCAGAAGAAAGTTGAGTGGATTGCCGCACACGGCGGCGTTGCCATGCTGAACGTCCATCCTGACTACATGCTGACCGATGAACGCCTCTCGTTCTACAGGGATTTTCTCCAGTATATGAAGGGCCGGCAGGGCCAGTGGCACGTACAGCCACGCGAGGCTGCGCACTGGTGGCGCGACCGGCAGGCGTCTGCGCTCCGCTTCGAACGTGGCAGCCTGCACGTTGACGGCCCGGCTGCCGACCGTGCAGTGATCATGCTAAGCACGTTGAAGAACGATGTGATCGTCACTGAACCGTACAATTCTCACGAACAATCAGGATAACCTATGATGCGCGTACCGTTTCTCGATCTGAAAGCGCAGTATGCCACGGTCAAGGAAGAAGTTCTTCCGGCGATCCATGCTGTGCTTGATAACACCGCCTATGTCCTGGGAAAACCGGTCCAGGAATTCGAGGCTGCGTTTGGACGCGAACACGGAGTCCAGTACTGCTACGGCGTCAGCTCCGGGACGGACGGCAACCACATGGTCCTTTGGGCGCTCGGCATCGGTCCGGGCGACGAAGTGATTATACCGGCCAACACATTCATTGCCACTGCCTGGGGGGCCACGCTCTGCGGGGCGACACCGGTCTTCGTGGACTGTCAACCCGAAAGCTACAACATTGACCCCGCGAAGGTGGAGGCAAAGATTACGCCCCGGACGAAAGCCATTGTCGCCGTGCATCTGTACGGCCAGCCGGCGGATATGGATCCGCTCAATGAGATTGCCCGGAAGCACAAGATCGCGCTCGTTGAGGATTGCGCCCAGTCCCATTTTGCTGAGTACAAGGGAAAACGGACCGGCGGGTTGTCGATGGCATCCTCATACAGCTTCTACCCCGGCAAAAACCTCGGTGCCTACGGAGAAGGCGGAGCCGTTGCCACGAATGATGCCGAGCTTGCACGGAAGTTCAAGATGATCCGTGATCACGGTGCCGAGAAGAAATATTACCACGAAGTCTACGGGCACAACTACAGGATGGAGGGGATACAGGGTGCGGTGCTCGGTGTGAAGCTGCGCCATCTGGGCGCATGGACAGAGGCCCGGAGGAGGAACGCTGCGCTGTACAACGCGGCTCTGAAAGGGATCCCCGGCGTCGTAACGCCCCAGGAGATGCCCTATGCGAAACACGTCTATCATCTGTACGTCATCCGCGCGCCGCGCCGGGACGATCTGCAGAAACATCTAGAGGCCAAAGGTGTGGCGACGGGGCTGCACTATCCGGTGCCACTGCACGTGCAGAACGCCTTCAAGCACCTGGGATACAAAGAGGGGGACTTCCCCGTGACGGAGAAGGCTGCGAGGGAAATTCTCTCTCTGCCTATGTTTCCCGAATTGACGGCGGAACAGATTGCATACGTGGCAGGTGCAATCCGGGAATTCTATTCCTGATAGGGTTCTGTCTGAATGCTGCAGACGCGTGTCACCGCCTCCGGGCACCTGACGGAGGCGGTTCTGTCAGTACGCCACGATGCCATTGCAGGATGTTTTCCTCCGTCACGCACGGTGGAAACACGGGCAGCGCCCGTTCTGCACACCCTCTGGCCGGACGCCCTACCCGCCAACCGGTTGTAGCGAAAGTAGTTGCCTGACATCAGTATGCTCAGGCGACCATGTGTGTCCCCGCGGGGACCATGTGTGGTGAGTGTCCCCATGCCGGAGGAGCGAACCCCGTCACCTTCACCCCATGTGCACACGTGACGTAGGACACGGCGATCCCTCCTGGAGTTTTCTACATTGTACACGCAGCATGATCTGTAGAGGCTACACCACCCCAGTTGCTTTTGGACACCCTTTTTTTAATCTTTACCATGTTGAGTACGGCTGATTTCGCCTACAGGAGGGTTTGAAACAATGGTTTCGCTGAGAAAACGCGCAGCATACAGCTACATACTGCCGGTTCTTGATTGGTTGACGATTGTTGCTGCCCTTTTCATTGCCACCGTGTTGCGTGGCCGCAGTTTCACGGGCGAATTCACGTTTATTGGCGCCCCTCTCGAGGCGGAGATCATATTCCTCGTTCTTTTTAGCGGCGCGGCGACCCTGGTGTTCCGTTACCAGAGTCTGTACAAGGTTAACGTCTTCATCACCGTCGCAGACCAGACCGTCCGCATCATCAAATCGCTGGTCTACACAATCCTCGGTCTTGCGTTACTTGCCTTCTTCATCCGCACCACGTGGATCCTGGATAGCCGTCTCGCGATGGTCTATTTCACGCTCATTTCGGCTGTGCTCCTGGTTGGCGGCCGTGTCATCGTGTTCCGCAACCTCTACCTCTGGCTGTCCCGCCGGAAGGTCTTCCACCGCAATGCGCTGATCGTCGGTGCAGGCGAAAACGGGAAGAACCTGGCAATCAATCTCTTTCTGAACGACCATCTTGGCCTGAACCTGATCGGTTTTCTGGATGATGAGCTCCCGCTGGGAAAGGTTGTGTTCAACCGTGCAAAAGTGGTCGGCCGCGTGTCTGAACTCAAAGACATTGTCAAGGTGTTCGAAGTCCAGGAAGTCATCGTGAGCCTGGAGAACGTCGACCATGGCCGGCTGATCAATGTGCTGGAGACCGCCACCTCGACGGATGCGGTGGTGAAGATCTCCTCGCCGTTGTATGACGTTGTTCCGGCCCGGCTGTTTATTGAGAAATACGGCAATCTTCCGGTCGTGGGTATTTCGCAGTTCAGCCCGAGTCCGTTCCTGGAAGGCTACAAACGGGTGTTTGATTCCGCGCTCGCGCTGATCGGACTTCTGCTGTTGCTCCCCATCTTTGTTGTGATTGCCGTCATGATCAGGTTCAATTCGCGCGGTCCGATCCTCTTCGCGCAGACCCGCATCGGCAAGAATGGCAAGCCGTTCAAGTTCTACAAGTTCCGGTCCATGACTGTGGGTAGCGACAGGGACAAGGATCGGGAAAAGACTGTGCTTGAGTTCATGCAGGACAAGAGCAAGGCCAAAACAAAACCAACCCAAAAAACCTCAACAGCAACAAAGATCGTCAACGAGTCACGCGTGACGTCGGTCGGCCGGTTCCTCCGGAAGACCAGTCTCGACGAGCTGCCGCAGCTGTTCAATGTGTTGAAAGGCGACATGAGCCTCGTCGGCCCGCGACCCTGTCTCCCGTTCGAATGGGATCACTACGAGGAATGGCACAAGCGCCGTCTGAGTGTGATGCCGGGTTGCACGGGCATGTGGCAGGTAGCCGGACGGAGCGTGGTCGGGTTCGAGGATATGGTTGTTCTCGATCTCTACTACATCCAGAACGCGTCCGTGCTGCTCGATTTCGGTCTTCTCCTCAAAACGCTCCCCGTGATGCTCTTCGGCTCCGGGGCCAAATAAGGAACTTTTCCTGATGAAGATCGGTGTCGTCGGTTTCGGATACTGGGGACCGAATCTGGTACGGAATTTCCAGAGCGCGCCCTCAGTAGAGGGAGTAGTGTGCTATGACGCTTCTGACAAGCGTCTCGCCATAGCCAAACAGAAATTTCCAGGGCTCGAGGTAGCCAAAACATACGAGGAACTCCTTGCACGCAAGGATGTGGAAGCGATTGCGATCGCAACGCCCGTCTCGACACATTACCCGCTCGGGATGAAGGCACTCCAGGCAGGCAAACACCTGCTTCTGGAAAAACCCATGGCGGAAAGCGTCGAGCAGTGCAGGCAGTTGATCGAAGTCGCAGAGAAGAACAAGCTCGTCCTGATGGTGGATCACACGTTCGTCTACACGGGCGCGGTCCGGAAGATCAAAGAGCTCGTGGAGAACGGCCGCCTGGGCGAAATCATGTACTTTGATTCTGTCCGCGTGAACCTCGGACTCTTCCAGCACGATACAAACGTGGTCTGGGATCTCGCGCCGCACGATCTCTCCATCATGGACTACATCATCGGCCTTGAGCCGACGGGAGTCTCGGCGATCGGGTCCACCCACTTCAGCGACAAAGAGGACGTTGCGTATATCTCGGTGCGGTATGCGAATCAGCTGCTGGCCCATTTCCATGTCAACTGGATGTCGCCTGTGAAGGTCCGGAAAATCCTCATCGGCGGGAGCAAGTTGATGGTGGTGTATGACGACATGGAGCCGAGCGAGAAGATCCGGGTGTACGACAAGGGCGTGGATATCAAAGAACGGGAGTCCATCTACAAGGTCCTGGTGGAATACCGGACCGGCGACATGTGGGCGCCGAAAATCGATCTGAACGAGGCGCTGAGCCTGATGGTCAAGGACTTTGCGGAAGCCATCAAATCAGGGCGTCGTCCGACCACCGATGGGCGTTCTGGCATGAAGGTTGTAAAGATTCTTGAGGCGGCACAGGCATCCCTGCGTCAGAATGGTGCCATGATTTCGCTGGTGCCGTGAGAATCGGTACACCCCGTTCCCATTATTGACGGAGATACGCCAATGTCTTTCCAGAAGATCGCCCCCGATGTGAAGCTGGGCAAAGACGTCAAAGTGTACGATTTTGTGAATCTCTACGGCTGCACCATCGGTGATCGCACCAAAATCGGGACGTTTGTAGAGATTCAGAAAGGGGCAAAAATCGGCGCGGACTGCAAAGTCTCTTCGCACACGTTCATCTGTGAAGGTGTGACCATCGAGGATGGTGTCTTCGTTGGCCATAATGTCTCTTTCATCAACGACAAGTATCCCCGATCCACAAACCCCAATGGGGCCATGCAGACCGAAGCCGACTGGGCTGTGGTGCCGACGCTCGTGAAAAAAGGCGCGTCTATCGGCACAACCACTACAGTCCTGTGCGGAGTGACCATTGGGGAAAACGCCATCATTGGTGCTGGCAGCGTGATCACCAAGGATGTCCCACCCAACACCGTCGTTGCGGGGGTGCCGGCCCGCGTGATCAGAAAACTCTAATCCATTTCCTCTCGCAATCGGGGAGTCACCGCATGAAGGTAGCAATTCTTGCCGGCGGCGTGGGCACGCGTCTGGTCGAAGAAACGGAAGTGAAGCCGAAACCGATGGTGGAGATCGGCGGACGGCCGATTCTCTGGCACATCATGAAACACTATGCCCACTACGGCTTCAACGAATTCGTAATCGCCCTTGGCTACAAAGGCGAAGTCATCAAGAAGTACATGGTGGACTACGCAAATCTGAACAGCAGCGCGCTGACGGTGCGGATGCGTTCGGCAACGGTAGACATTGAAGGCGGCTCGCGGCCCGACTGGACCGTCCAGCTTATTGATACCGGGATTTCCACCCTGACCGGCGGGCGCATCAAACGGCTGAAACCGTATATGGGAAATGAAACATTCATGCTCACATGGGGCGACGGCGTTTCGGATGTCCACCTGCAGGAACTGCTGAAATTCCACAAATCCCACGGGAAACTCGCTACGCTCACCGCAGTACGGCCGCCTGCCCGGTTCGGACATATGGTGTTCGATGGCGACAAAATCGTGGAATTCCTCGAAAAACCCCAGACCGGTGAAGGGTGGATCAACGGGGCTTTCTTCGTGGTGGAACCGGGCATTTTCGACTACATCGCCGGCGATGACACACAGTGGGAGCACGAACCCCTTGAGCAACTGGCCGCCGATGGCCAACTGATGGCGTATCGCCACACATCGTTCTGGCAGTGCATGGATACCCTGCGCGATAAGAAGCTGCTCGAAGACCTCTGGCAGCACGGCGGTGCACCATGGAAAGTCTGGAAGGAGTGACATGCGCGTACTCGTAACCGGTCATCTGGGCTATATCGGAACCGTGATGGTTCCGATGCTCATCGCTGAAGGGTTTGACGTTGTGGGTCTTGACACCGATCTCTTCGAACGGTCCACGTTCGGAGAAGGGATTGTGCCTGTTCCGCATATCAAGAAGGACGTCCGCGACGTCGAGGCCTCGGACCTGAAAGGCTTTGAGGCGGTCATCCATCTTGCGGGACTCTCCAATGATCCCCTCGGAGACCTGAATCCCAATCTTACATATGAGATCAATCACCTGGCCTCGGTCCGCCTTGCAGAACTCGCGAAGCAGGCTGGTGTCCGCCGCTTTGTGTTCTCTTCCTCGTGCAGTAACTACGGGGCGGGGGGCGAGAACCTCCTGAATGAGAACTCCGCATTCAACCCGGTTACGCCGTATGGCATTTCGAAGGTCCGTGTGGAACAGGATGTGTCGAAGATGGCCAGCAGCACATTCAGCCCGACTTTCCTTCGCAACGCAACCGCGTTTGGCGTGTCACCACGGCTGCGGTTCGATCTCGTGCTGAACAACCTGACTGCCTGGGCATTCACGACGGGAAAAGTCTTCATCAAAAGCGACGGCACACCCTGGCGGCCGATCGTCCACATCGCCGACATCTCTCGGGCATTCATCGCGGTGTTGAAATCTCCGGTCGAACGCGTACACAACGAAGCATTCAACGTGGCACGGAACGAAGACAACTACCGCATCCGCGAACTGGCTGACATTGTGAAGGAGACTGTGTCCAATACCGTCATCGAGTACGCGAAAGATGCGGGTCCCGATAAGCGGTGCTATCGTGTGGACAGTTCCAAAATCCTGAAGACGCTTCCGGTATTCAAGCCGGTCTGGGATGCACGGAAGGGTGCAAAAGAACTGCTCACGGCATACCAGAAGGTCGGGCTTCAGCTCAACGACTTCGAAGGCCCGAAGTACAAACGCATTGACCATATTAAAATGCTCATGAGCTCCGGCCTCCTCGGTCCGGATCTTCGCTGGAAAAAGACTTCGTAAAGAGGACACTACCATCATGAAAACGAAGTATCCCCCTTGCCGTTCCTGCGGAAAGAAGGACCTGCAGCTCATCATTTCGTTCGGGCGCACTGCGCTGGCGGACCGCCTGGTGACGCATGAGCAGTTGCTGCTTCCGGAGATCACCGCGCCGCTGGATCTGGTCTTCTGTCCGTCATGCTCGCTTGTGCAAATCACGGAGTCCGTCGACCCAGAAATTCTGTTCGGTCCGGAGTATCCATACTTTTCTTCGGTCTCGCCATCGCTGCTGAAACATTTCCGCGACAGCGCTGAGCACCTGATCGAGAAGCGCGGCTTGAACAGTACGCATCTGGTCGTCGAAGCGGCCAGCAACGACGGCTACATGCTGAAGGTGTTTCACGAGCGCGGGATTCCCGTTCAAGGAATTGACCCGGCCCAGGCTCCCGCTCGGAAGGCGCAGGAGAACGGAATTCCGACCCTGATTGACTTCTTCGGAAAAGAACTCGCGACCAAGCTGCGCACGGAAGAGGGAAAGGCCGCAGATGTTTTCCTGGGAAACAATGTGCTTGCGCACGTCCCGGACCTCAATGGCTTTGTCGAGGGAATCAGGATCATCCTCAAGGCCGATGGCGTGGCGGTGATCGAGTGCCCGTATGTCGTGGACCTGGTCGATCACTGTGAGTTCGATACGATCTATCACCAGCACCTCTGCTATTTCTCCGTCACGGCCCTGGACAAGCTCTTCCGCCGTCACGGGTTGTTCCTGAATGAAATCAAACGCGTTCCTGTCCATGGTGGGACATTGCGCCTCTTCGTCGAACCGGTGGAACGTGTGGGCAGGAGCGTGAAGAGTCTTCTGGCAATGGAGAAGAAGCGGAAAGTCGACAAGATGCGATACTACCGCGACTTTGCCGCCCATGTGGAATCCATCAAGTGCTCGGTGCTGGAGATCCTCGAGGGATTGAAACGGAAAGGGAAGACGATTGCTTCGTACGGAGCGGCCGCAAAGGCGACAACGATGCTCGCCTATGTCGGTCTGGACAAGCGGCTCATAGACTATGTCGTGGACCTCAATCCGTTCAAGCATGGAAAGTACATGGGGGTCAATCACATTCCCATCTATCCACCTGCGAAGCTGGCGGAGGATATGCCTGACTATGTCCTGATCCTGGCCTGGAACTTCGCGGAAGAGATCATGCGTCAGCAGGAGGAATACCGGAGGAAAGGCGGGAAGTTCATCATTCCTATCCCGAAACCGAAGACTGTGTAAGGTTGTCCTCCTGGTGAATGTTAGCCATAGACTCCGCTCGCTGTAGGGGCGGAGTCTGCTATTTAAGGCAGGAAAGGGAAGTTCCGTTCTTTCACATGGGTACAGGGTTTGCATATCCTTCCCCGAACGGGGCTCGTCCCGAGGAGGTTCTGTGACTTCTGTCACAAGATTGACAATCGGCGTGTGCTAGGTTATCTTTGATACACTCGATTTTTGACGAGAATCGGACGAAACAGTACGTGTACTACTTCTAGGAAAGGCACAAGTCATGGATAGACTGCTCCGGCGGTTACCCGCAACCCTGGTTCTTCTTTTGCCGCTTGTCGCGGTTCTTGTCGCTCAGACCGCATTTGCTGGTCCGACCACATTCACCTCCGACGCGTTTAATTCCCGGAATCTGCTCCGTCCGCTCTGGACATTCACCGATCCTAACGGCGATGCGTCCATACGCATGCAGGGATACAAGACGGACAATGCGCGCGTGGAGATTTCGCTTCCTGGCGGGACCCCCCATGATCTCTGGTCCACGGGCTACATGACCCCGCGCATTCTGCAGTCCTGCACGAACACGGACTTCACGGTGGAGGCAAAGTTCTTCTCCTCCATGCAGGGGGTCTCGTTCCAGTCATACCAGGCCCAGGGTATCGTCGTGGAGCAGGACGAGAGCAACCTCATCCGTTTTGACTTCACAACGGGCCACGAGATTGACAGCGTGAAGGCCTTTGCCGCCGTTTTCCTCAATGGGCTTGGATCTCCGGTCGTCAAGATTAACAACAAGCACTTCACCGGGTATGGCGTCGCGCCGATGTGGCTGAGGGTGTCACGCACCGGGAATACCTGGAAGATGTACTATTCGCTGAACGGAACGACATTCACGCTTGCCGACAGCTTCGTTCAGGCGCTGACCGTGACGAAGATCGGCGCGTTCGTTGGCAATGCCGGTCCAAACCCCGCTCCGTTCACCGCAAGCATCGACTATTTCTTCAACAACGATTCCAAGATCACGCCCGAAGATGGTTCCCCGGTTGGCGATAATCTCGGACCGCTTGTCTACAACATCAGTTCGGTGGTCAAACCCAACGCCATGGTGATCAGGTGGAAGACTGATGAACCTGCTGACGGCGTCGTCGAATGGGGGACGAGCACTTCCTATGAGTACGCTCCCGTATCTCACGGTGGTGCCTTCTACGATCACCGGCTGATCGTGACCGGCATGAACAGTGAATCCGACTACCATTTCCGGGTCAGGGGTACGGACGACAGTCTCCGCACAAATGCCTCAGGAGACTACCTGGTCAATTCGGGATCGTACATCGATGACAAGGCAATGATTTCCGATGACTTCAATGGGACGAGTATCGACGGCACACTGTGGACCACGGTCAACCCGCTCGGC
>Ga0316603_10002173_pt1 | contig 10702 bp, 3 predicted proteins | sample OWC_soil_day10_n_FD_207649 | JGI IMG/M metagenome (GOLD analysis project Ga0316603, IMG submission 207649) | Wetland soil microbial communities from Old Woman Creek delta, Ohio, United States - OWC_soil_day10_noCT | ecosystem: Environmental > Terrestrial > Soil > Wetlands | place: USA: Ohio...
GTCTGGTGCGTGCCGCTGTCGATTACGGCCGAGTCGGGCACGGTGAGGACTTCACGCTTCGGACCGGCCTCTATCTGCACCGTGCCATACATCCCTGGCCTCAGCTGACCCTGTGGGTTCGCGAGCTCGATCCGGACCCGCGCCGTGCGCGTTTCCGCGTTGAGGGTCGGATAAATGAATGTGACTTCGCCGGGGAAGGCCTTGTCTGAGTAGGCACTGACGGTGATTGAAACCCGCGTGCCAATCCGCACCAGCGACAGATCCTGCTCGAACACGTCCGCAATCAGCCACACGCGAGACAGATCGGCGATCTTGAACAGCGCTTCCCCCGGCATGAAACGCATCCCGGCTACCGGGGGGTCCTTGATAATCACACCCGAGGCCGGCGCCGTGAGCGTCAACGTCCGGCGCGGCTCACCGCCTTCGCGCAGTCGTGCCAGCTGTGCCTCGCTGATGTCCCAGTTACGCAGGCGCTCAAGCGCCGCCGTGGCCAGCTGCTGCACGCCCGTTTGGGCGTCGGAGCCCGCTCCGCTCAGCGTCTTGGTCGCCTTGAACGCGATGAGATATTCACGCTGCGCCGAAACGAGCTCGGGGCTGTAGACCTCCGCGAGCGGCTGGCCGCGAGAAACGGCCTGGCCGGTGGTGTTGACGTGAAGCTTCTCGATCCAGCCCTCGAACTTCGGCGCGACTGTGTGCTGCCCGCGTTCGCTGATTTCGATGGTGCCGACGGCGCGAACGACGCGCGCAAGCGACCGTTTGCTGACAGTTTCCGTGCGCACACCCAGCGTCTGGATGCGGTCGGCAGACACCTTGACCGTGCCCGGCGCGCCCTGGTCCTCGCCTTCGTAGACAGGTACATAGTCCATCCCCATTGGGTCCTTCTTGGGCACTGGCGAAGTGTCGGGAAGGCCCATCGGATTGCGGTAGTACAGCAACTTCCGCTCGCCCGGCTTCGTGGGTGCGCCTGCATCGGCCGTGGTTGCCGTTGCCGGAGTCGGACCCGCGTTGCCGCGCCCAAGCCAGTAGCCGGCGCCAAGCGCGACGCCAAGCAATGCGATGACGACGATGGTTCGCGCAGTGGAATTCATAGGTCCTCTCCGACGATGCGCTCGATTTCGGCAAGCCGCATCTGCTGTTCAAGTTCGACCTTCAGCAAGTCAAGTCGCGTGCGCCGGATCTGGCGCTGGGCGTCCAGCAGAGTCGTGAAATCCACGCGCCCGGACTGATAGCTGGAAAGTGCCGACTGGTAAGTCAGCTCGACCTGGGGCAACAGAGTTGACCGCACGATCTCTCCCTGCTCGCGCAGCGCGTCCAGCGCAGCCCAGTTCTGGCCCAGCTCGGACTGCAACTGCGCGGCGGCCGCATCGCGGCGCGCTGTGGCCGCATCGCTCATGGCCACGGCTTCGTTGACGTTGGCGCGGATGATGTCGGTCTGCCAAGGGATGTTGACTTCGAGCATCAGTTCGTAGTCGGTGAGCCGCGTTCCCTGCTGGATGACGGCAACGCCGACGCCAAGATCCGGAGTCCGACTCGCGCGCATCAGTTGCGCGTTGCCCTCGGCAGCGGCGATCTGCGCCTTGGTCATGGCCAGGGTCGGACTGCGCTCGCCGACGGTCTTGGTGAGCGCCGCGAAGTCGAATGCGCGGCTCGGCACCGGCCGCAACTCGCGCGGCTCCGCCAGCGGTGCGTCGGCCGGCCGTGCCAGTACGCCGTTCAGGCGCGCCGCCGCCTGGCGCCGTTCTGAACCGATCATGACGAGGTCGGTCCGCAGGCCTGTGAGCTCGGTCTGCGCCTTGATTACGTCCTGCTGCGGCGCGAGTCCGCTGGAGTAGCGGGAGCGCGCGACCTGCTCCAGGTCCGACATCACGAGCCTGAGGCTTTCGGTCACTCGCTGGGCATGCACCGCGTACCAGTACTGGCTGTATGCGGTCTTAGCGCGCATGCGCGTCTCGGCTACGACGGCACCACGTCGCGCATCGGCCACCGACGCCTCGGCCGTCGCCACACCTCGCCGCAGTTCACGCTTGTCACCCAGCGGATACATCTGCCTGAGCGAGTACCGCGTACTGCCGGCGTTGGCAGGTGACAGCGTCGGATCGCTGAAGGGAATGTCGCGCAGTTCCATTTGCACGATCGGATCCGGCAGAGCGCCGGCGCCGCGCAGGCGCTGCTGGGCGGCATCGGCTTCGAGCGACATCGCCCGCAACTCCGGATTGCGCGCCTCGACGAACGCAAGTACGCCCTTCAGGCTGGCGCCGAGCTCACTTTCTGCTGGCGAGCCCGGTGACTGGCCAAGGGATCCTGCGCTAACGCCAAGCAGCGCAAGCGCAAGGGAGAAACGCAACCACCAATGATGTCTATGCACGGCAACCTCCGGTCGAGACCTGGCGAGTGCGATCACGCACACGCCGTCAAGCGATGCGCACGTCACGTGCGCATACCGGAAGGGCTAGAGCAGAAGTCTGGAGAGCCGCGCGTAGAGCGGCGTGGGTGATGAGTCGTTTGTGGCCGTATCGCCGCGCAGTTCGCCACCCGAAGGCGAGGGCGGAACCCGCAGCTGCACCGCAGTGACCGGCAGTCCGACGGCCGGAGCATCGCCTCCACGCACTTGGGCACTCGGGTCATCCTGGGGGCAATGCGGCGACGCCGAGGGCTGGTTTGGCAACGCGCCGGCGTCAGCACCTTCAACGTGCTGTGGGCAGGGCGCCTGCTCTGCAGCGCTCACCGCGCTCGCGGCGGGCGCCGCCGCCTTGGCGATGCACAGTCCCATGGCCGCCAACGCGTGACCGCTGACCAGCACCAGCGCGCACAACAGCGCCAAGGCCCGGACGGAGCGCCGGGCCTTGCGTTGTGGCTGCACGTGTCGGTTCAACATGGTCGGCGCAGTATCGGTATCGCGGCCAGCATACCCTTGACGCGGGTCAACGGCATCAGCAGCCCGGGCGACAAATCGCCTACTTCGCCACCTCAATGCGGGTGACAACCATGTTTTCGCCGGACTGTTCGAGCGAGAACCTGACTTTGTCACCCACCTTCAACGGCGCCAGCTGCTTGGCGTCCTTGACCGGGAACGCCATCGTCATCGCCGGCATGTCGAAGCCTTTGAGCGGACCGTGCGACAGGGTGACCTTGTTCGTTTCCTTGTTGATGCGCTTGACCTGGCCTTCGTAGATCTCGTTGCTGGTGGACTTCGCGGCCGGAGTGCCGTGCGCATGCGGCGCAGCCATCTGTGCCTGCACCGGCAGAGCCAGCGCCAGGCCGAGCAGGACAACGGGGATCCATGTCGACTTCATTTCCATCTCCAGAGGTTGAAAGCAACGATTGCGCAGTGTGCCGTCGCGGCTCACACGACTGACGACCTGCGTCAATTCATTCCGGCGGCGGCGCGCTTCTCGTGCACGGCCGGTGACCAGCGGCTCTTTATGTAAGCCAACGTCGCGACAATGTCTTCGTCGCTCATGGTTTTCCCGTAGGCGGGCATGTCCGACTGATAGCCCCGCGGCGCGTGCTTGCCGATGCCGTACTTCGTGACCTCGAACAGGACCTGATCGTCGTGGTGCCACGTATGACCGCTTTCGTCGTGCGGTGGCGCCGGCAGCCGGCCACGCACATCACGGGTGGTCCAGTTGGGTTCTCCTTGCAGCTGCGCGCCGTGGCATGGCGCGCAGTGCAACTGGTACAGCGATTCTCCGCGTGCGACCAACGTGCGATCGGTGTGATTGATCCGCACCAACTCCTGCGGCCGCAGCAGCCACGCCACAGTAGCGGCGGCCGCAGCGATTAGCGGAACAAGGAGCAGGAACAACAGCGATCTACGAAACGTCATCGGAATGGGCAGGGTTATGTTGGCTCCGGCCGCGGCGATCATCGCTTCACCCTGGAGACGCCGAGCACCAGAAAACTGCCTCTAAGTATCTCCGATCGCCGGAATTCATCCCGGCCGACCCCGGATTTCAGGTGCACCACGCGTGATGAGCGGAGCGCACTAGCGACAGTGATGCTCATACCGTGAATAGGGCATTAATCGTCCGCGAGCACGGTCGATTGGCTGCCGCCCCCGATTGAAAGAATTTCGTCATCTGACATGGACCGCCGCCGCGCGCGGGCGGCCTTGGCGAAATTCGAACAGGGAGAGCGGCACCGTCCGGTGCCCACAAGAAAAATGAACGCAGTGCCGTTTCGTGCACTCGGCCTGAACCGCAGGGTCGTTGGTAAGTCGCCGATGTTCCGGTTATCAAGCACCGCGCTCGGCACTTCATGCCTTGCCGCCGTGATGCGCTGGACGTTGGCTGTGCTGCTCGGGCTGATGGTTGTCGTGCCCGCGCATGCGCTCCAGACGGAAAACGGCATCACGATTAATGAAGACCTGCCGCAGGCTCGACGTGGCGTCGCGTACTCGCACACGATCCCGGTCGTGAGCGGCGGCACGGCACCGTACTTTTTCACGTTGTCCGGTCCGTCGACACTGCCGATACGACTGACACTCTCCGCCAGCGGACTCGTCAGCGGCGTGATCAGTTGCAACGTCGGCAACGGCAACTACGGCCAGAATGTCACCGTCACGGATTCTTCGGCCGTGCCGATCGTCGCAACGTTCTCCGGGAACAATGGCCTGGCGATCAACGTCACGGCGGGCCCGGCCGGCACATGCGTGACTCTGACCATCACACCGTCGACCTTGCCTGCGCTGACCGCCGGCAGTTCGTTCAGCCAGACTATCACGGCCTCCGGCGGCTTGGGCCCATATACCTACGCCGTCACCGCCGGCTCATTGCCCGCCGGGGTCACCCTGAATGGAACGACGGGCCTGCTCAGCGGCACCCCGACGTCTGGAGGGGCCTACAACTTCACGATCACCGCAACGGATGCTGCGGACTCGACGGGGTCAAGAATCTATTCCGGTACGGTCAACCCGGCGATCCTCGTTAATCCGGCCACGTTGCCCGCCGGCATGGTGGGAACGGCGTACAGCCAGACGGTCACCGCATCGGGAGGCAGCGGCACGCTGACATTGAGTCTCTCCGGTGCCTTGCCCGCGGGACTGGCGTTCAACGCATCGACCGGCGTGATCTCGGGCACGCCGACCAGTGCCGGCATCAGCAACTTCACGATCACCGCGACCGACGCCAACAGCGCAACCGGGTCGCGTCCCTACAGCATCACAGCCAGCACGCCGGTCACGGTGGACCCCACGACGTTGCCGGCCGGCACCGCCGGCACGGCGTACAGCCAGACAGTAACCGCGACGGGCGGCACCGGGCCATACACGTATGCAGCCACCGGCACGCTACCGGCGGGCCTGTCGCTGAACGCGTCGACCGGCGTGATCTCCGGGACTCCGAGCGTCGCCGGGTCCAGCAACTTCACGATCACCGCCACGGACAGCGTTGGCGGTACAGGCGCGCGCAGCTACACGGTGACCGTGAATCCAGCGGTCGAGGTGAATCCGTCCAGCCTGCCGGGCGGCACCGTCGGCACGGCCTATTCACAGGTTGTCTCGGCCACCGGCGGCAGCGGCGCTCCGTACACCTATGGGGTCGTCGGTTCCCTGCCGGTCGGTTTGTCACTCAATACGTCGAGCGGTGTTATCTCCGGCACGCCGACGGCCTCCGGATCGAGCACGTTCACGATCAGCGCAACGGACACCAACGGCGCAGTCGGCACGCGCGCCTACACGCTGACCATGAACGCAGCCATCACTGTCAATCCGTTCGGGCTGCCGGTCGGCACCGTGGGCACGCCGTACTCGCAGAACGTGACGGCGACCGGCGGTACGGGCAGCTACACGTTCAGCGTCACCAGCGGCGCGCTGCCGGCGGGCCTGTCGTTGAGCGGCGCTGGCCTGATCTCGGGCACCCCGACGAGTGCCGGTTCGAGCAGCGTGACGATCACGGCCACCGACGGCAACAGCGCCACCGGATCTCGCAGCTACACGCTGACGGTGCACCCGGTCCTGACCGTGAGCCCCGCAAGCCTGCCCGCGGGCACCGTGGGAACGGCGTACTCGCAGACGATCATCGCGAGTGACGGTACCGGGCCCTACACCTTCGTTGTGACCGGCGGCGCGCTGCCCGCGGGGCTGACACTGAACGCAGGCTCCGGAGTCATCAGCGGCATCCCGACCAGCGCTGGCGCGGCCAGCTTCACAGTCACCGCAACCGACAGCAACGGGGCGACCGGCTCGCGCGCCTACAGCGTCACGGTGAACGCCGCCATCACCGTGAATCCCGCGAGCCTGACGACCGGCACCGCCAGCACGGCCTACAGCCAGACGATCACTGCGACCGGCGGAAGCGGCAGCTACACGTTCAGCCTGACCGCGGGCGCACTCCCGGCCGGGCTATCTCTCAATGCGTCGAGCGGTGCGATCACCGGCACGCCGAGCGCGACCGGTACCAGCAACTTCACGGTCACCGCCACCGATGGCAACAGCGCGACCGGATCGCGCGCCTACAGCATCACGATCAATGCGGCGATCTCCGTCAACCCCGCGAGCCTGCCTGCGGGAACGGTTGGCACCGCGTACAGCCAGACCGTTGCTGCGACGGGCGGCACCGGCAGCTACACCTTCAGCGTGAGCAGCGGCGCGCTGCCCGCAGGCCTGACACTGAACGCAGGCAGCGGCGCCATCACCGGCACCCCGACCGGCGCAGGATCGAGCAGCTTCACGATCACGGCCACCGACGGCAACAGCGCCACCGGGTCGCGCGCCTACAGCGTCACGATCAATGCGGCGATCACGGTCAACCCAGCGAGCCTGGCCAACGGCACCGTGGGCAGCGCCTACTCGCAGACCGCGTCGGCCACCGGCGGCACAGGCAGCTATACCTTCAGCGTCAGTGCCGGCGCACTGCCGGCGGGGCTGAGCCTGGCCTCCGGCACGGGCGTCATCTCCGGCACGCCGAGCAGCAGCGGCAGCAGTAGCTTCACGATCACGGCCACCGACGGCAACGGCGCAACGGGTTCGCGCGCCTACAGCGTGTCAATCACGGCCAGCATCAACGTCAGTCCGTTGTCACTTCCTGCCGCCACCGTCGGCACTCCGTACAGCCAGACGATCAGCGCGAGCGGCGGTACCGGTAGCTTCACGTTCAGCGTCACCGCCGGCGCGTTGCCGTCCGGGCTCTTGCTCAATGCAGCGACTGGTGCAATTACCGGGACGCCGAGTGGTTCGGGCAGCAGCACCTTCACGATCACCGCCACGGACAGCGCCAGCGCCACCGGCGCGCGCAGCTACACGCTGACCGTAAACCCGGTCATCGCCGTCAATCCTGCGAGTCTTCCGGCCGGCACCGTTGGCGTGGCCTACAACCAGACTATCAGCGCGACGGGAGGCGCCGGCAGCTTCACGTTCGCCGTCACCTCGGGCGCGCTGCCAGCGGGCCTGTCACTGAATGTGTCGAGCGGTGCGATCACCGGCACACCGGGCGGCTCGGGCTCCAGCACCTTCACCGTCACCGCGACCGACGGCAACGGCGCCACGGGCGCGCGCTCCTACACCGTCATGATCAATGCCGCCGTCGCCGTCAATCCGACGAGCCTGGCGAACGGCACGGTCGGCGTCGCTTACTCGCAGACAGTTTCGGCGACCGGCGGCTCCGGCAGCTACACGTTCAGCGTGAGCAGCGGCACGCTGCCCGCGGGTCTAAGCCTGAATACCGGCAGCGGCGCCATCACGGGTACCCCGACCAGCGCCGGGTCGAGCAGCTTCACGATCACCGCCACCGACGGCAATGGCGCGACCGGCTCGCGCGCCTACACGGTGTCGATCGCCGTCGGCATTAGTGTCAGTCCGACAAGTCTCGCGGCCGGAACCGTCGGCATTGCGTACAGCCAGACCATCAGTGCCAGCGGCGGCACCGGCAGCTTCACGTTCAGCGTGACCGCCGGCACGCTGCCGGCCGGACTGACATTGGATTCCTCGGGTGTGCTGTCCGGCACGCCGACGACCGCCGCGACCAGCAGCTTCACGATCACCGCCACCGACAGCGCGAGCGCCACCGGCTCGCGCGCCTACAGCGTCACGATCGGCACTCCGGTAACGATCAGCACGGCAAGCCTGCCGGGCGGCACCGTCGGCCTTGCCTATAACCAGACGATCGTCGCGACCGGCGGAACCGGCGCCTACACGTTCAGCGTCAGCGCGGGCACGCTGCCCGCAGGGCTGTCGCTCAACGGCGCAAGCGGGGTCCTGTCCGGAACCCCGACAACCGCTGCGACCAGCGCGTTCACCGTCACCGCGACCGACGGCAATGGCCGGACCGGATCGCGCGCATTCAGCGTAACGATCGCCGCCGGAATCGCCGTGAACCCGGCCAACCTTCCGGCAGCCACCGTCGGCACACCGTACAGCCAGAGCGTTTCCGCAACCGGAGGCACCGGCAGCTACACGTTCAGCGTGACGGCCGGGACCCTGCCGGCAGGTCTGGCCCTAAATGCCACCACCGGCGCGATCACCGGCACGCCGACCAGTGCGACGGCAGCGACGTTCACGATCACCGCGACCGATAGCAACAGCGCGACCGGCTCGCGCAGCTACACGCTGACCGTCAACGCGGCGATCACGGTGAACCCGTCCTCGCTGCCGGCCGGCACCGTCGCGGTCGCGTACAGCACCACGATCAGCGCCGCCGGCGGCAACGGCAGCTACACGTTCACGGTGACTGCCGGGACCCTCCCAGCGGGCCTGTCGCTGAACAGCACCAGCGGCACCGTGTCGGGCACGCCGACCACGGCAGCTACCAGCAGCTTCACGGTCACCGCGACCGACGGCAACGGCGTCCCTGGCGCCCGCGCCTACAGCATCACGATCGGCACCGCCCTCGCCGTGAATCCGGCGAGCCTGCCGGGCGGTTCCGTCGGTGTTGCGTACAACCAGGCCGTCAGCGCGACCGGCGGCACCGGCCCTTACACGTTCGCCGTCACCGCCGGCACTTTGCCGGCCGGGCTGTCGCTCAACGGCAGCACGGGCGTGCTGTCCGGAACACCGAGTGCCGCTGCAGCAAGTTCGTTCACGATCACTGCCACCGACAGCAACAGCGCGACCGCGTCCAGGCCCTACAGCTTCGCCATCAATCCAGCGGTCACCGTCAACCCGGCAAGCCTGCCGAACGGCACCGTCGGTGCTGCGTACAGCCAGGCCGTCACTGCCTCCGGTGGCAACGGCTCGTTCACCTACGGCGTCAGCGCGGGGTCACTGCCTGCCGGGCTGTCTCTCAACCCGTCAAGCGGCTTGCTGTCCGGTACACCGACGAGCGCGGCGACGAGTTCGTTCACCGTGACAGCGACCGACGGCAACGGCGTCACCGGGTCGCGTGCGTACAGCGTCACGATCGCGGCCGGCATCGCGGTCAATCCGGCAACGCTTCCGTCAGCCAGCGTGGGTACACCGTACGCCCAGACGATCACCGCGACCGGAGGGACAGGTACCTACACGTTCAGTGTCACGGCCGGAGCCCTGCCCGCGGGCCTTGCGCTCAACCCCACCACGGGAGCAATCACCGGTACGCCCACCACGGCCGCGACCAGCAGCTTCACGATCACTGCGACAGACAGCAACGGCGCCACCGGATCGCGCAGCTACACGTTCACGGTCAATGCCGGTATCGCGGTCAATCCAGCCGCCCTTCCGGCGGCCACGGTCGGCGCGCCGTATTCGCAGGCGGTGTCCGCCACCGGCGGTACGGGCACGTACACCTACAGCGTCACCGCGGGGAGCCTCCCTGTCGGACTCACGCTCAATGCGTCGACGGGTGTCATCTCCGGAACGCCGACCGGTGCCGCGACCAGCAACTTCACCGTGACAGCCACGGATGGCACCGGTGCCACCGGATCGCGCGCCTTCAGCTTCGTCGTCAATGGCGCGATGGCGGTCAATCCGGCGACGCTGCCGAACGGCACTGCGGGAACCGCCTACTCGCAGACTGTCAGCGCGACCGGCGGCAACGGCAGCTACACGTTCAGCGTTACCGCAGGATCGCTGCCAGCAGGCCTCACGCTCAATGCGAGCACTGGAGCCCTCACGGGAACACCGAGCACTGCGTCGAGCAGCAACTTCACCCTCACCGCCGTCGACGGCACCGGTGCGACGGCTTCGCGCGCCTATACGGTGACGATCAACGCGGCACTGTCGCTCAATCCGCCGTCGCTGCCGAACGCGACCGTCGGCACGGCCTACGAACCGACCCTGGCCGCCACCGGCGGCAACGGCAGCTACACGTACAGCATCACCAGTGGCAGTCTGCCGGCGGGACTTGCGCTGAACGCAGCGACCGGCGTGCTTGCTGGCATGCCGACGGCCGCGGCCACCAGCATCTTCACGGTGATGGTGACCGATGGTCTGGGAGTCACAGCGTCGCGCGCCTACACCGTCGAAGTGGCCCCGGCAGCGCTGACGCTCGAATCGACAACCCTTGGAAACGGCGTCGTCGGCAACCCATACAACCAGGCCATCGTCGTCAGCGGCGGCGTGGCCCCGTACGCGTTCTCCATCAGCAGCGGGCAGCTGCCAGTCGGTGTGAGTCTCAATCCGGAGACGGGCGCGCTGAGTGGCACGCCGATCGCTGCAGGCACCTATGCCTTCACGATCCGCGTGGTGGACGCGAATGGCGCAACGGGAGCGTTCGCGCAATCGATCGTCGTCGAGCCGCGCCCCGACCCGACGGCTGATCCGACCGTGCGCGGCATGCTGGCAGCCCAGGTA
>Ga0316603_10002175_pt1 | contig 10701 bp, 9 predicted proteins | sample OWC_soil_day10_n_FD_207649 | JGI IMG/M metagenome (GOLD analysis project Ga0316603, IMG submission 207649) | Wetland soil microbial communities from Old Woman Creek delta, Ohio, United States - OWC_soil_day10_noCT | ecosystem: Environmental > Terrestrial > Soil > Wetlands | place: USA: Ohio...
CGACGTGCCGGACCCTGCCCGAGGTCGACGTCGACGCCGCACCGCTCGCTGCGGCCCTCACCGCGCACGGCTTCGCCGCGGAGCTCGTCGCGTGGGACGATCCGACGATCGACTGGGACGCGCCGACCCCGACGATCCTCCGCTCGACCTGGAACTACGCGCACGACATCGCCGGCTTCCTCGCATGGATCGATCGGGTCAGCGAGACCTCACCGCTGTGGAACCCCGCCGATGTCGTGCGCGGCAACGTCCACAAGCGCTACCTCCTCGAGCTCGCCGCGCGCGGCGTGCCCGTCGTGCCGACGCGGATCGTCGAGCGCGGCGCGACCGCAGAGCTCGCCGAGCTCGCCGCGGAGCTCGGATCTCCGCGCCTCGTGATCAAGCCCGAGGTCGGCGCCGGCTCGCTCGGCACGCGGGTGTTCACGATCGGCGGCGCGGATGCCGACCCGACGCCCCACGCGCACCTCGCGGCGTTGACCGCGCGCGGCGCCGCGCTGGTCCAGCCGTACGTCACCTCGGTCGACGGCTATGGCGAGCGTTCGCTGGTGTGGATCGACGGCGAGCTGTCGCACGCGATCCGCAAGGCGCCGCGGTTCGCGGGCGACGTCGAGCGGATCGAGGGCCCGTTCCCGATCGCGGGCGACGAGCGCGCGGTCGCCGAGGCCGCGCTCGCGCCGGTGGTCGATCGGATCCTCTACGGGCGCGTCGATCTCGCGCGCGACGACGCGGGGCAGCCGATGGTGATGGAGCTCGAGCTCGTCGAGCCGTCGCTGTTCTTCTCGCGCCAGCCCGGCTCGGCGGATCGCTACGTCGCCGGGCTGCGCCGCCGCCTCGGCTCCGCCTGATCAGGCTGCGAGCTGGCTCGCGAGGCGATCGAGCGCGTCGATCGTCCACGCGCCGTACCAGAACAGGTCCTTGCCACTGACCCGCACGATGTGCGCGGACGGCAGCGCGTCGCGGAAGACCGCCTCGTCCTCGGCGGAGAACGCGTGCGGCTCGTCGGGCAAGATCACGAGCTCCGGGTTCCGGGCGCGCACCTCGTCGAGCGTGATCCGCGGGTAGCGCTCGTCGCGTCCACCGGCGTCCTGCGGCGCGGCCTTGCCGAGGTCGGCGGCGAGCGGATACAGCCGCAGCCGATCGCCGAACACGTTCGCGATGCCGATGTGCGCGAGGACGTCGGAGCCGAACGTGTCGGCATTGAGCGTCATCAGCGGATCCATCCAGATCGGGACGAACGCGCGGCGGCTCGGCACCGTCGCGCCCGCGAGGCGGTAGCCGCGCTGGATCAGCGCGCGCGCGGGACCACTCTCGGCGAGCCCGAGGATCCGCGCGAGCCGCGCGAGGTGCGCGATGCCCTGGTCGACACGGCGAGGCAGCGACACCAGCACCGGGATCCGCGCCGCGCCGAGCGCCTCGAGCGCGACCCGGGTGTTCTCCTCCTGGTTGGCGATCACGAGCTGCGGCGCGAGCGCGATCACGGCCTCGACGTCGACGTCCTTGGTCCCGCCGACCGTCGGGACGGCGGCGACCTCGGGGCTCACGCAGTAGGTCGTCCGGCCGACGAGCCGCGCCGCGGCGCCGAGCGCGACCAGGCTGTGGGTGTCACTCGGGACGAGCGAGACGATCCGCTGCGGCGGCTGCCCGAACACCAGCTGGCGTCCCAGATCATCGGTCACCTTGAGGGTCGGCACGGGGCAGGTATACCTCGCCGTGCTAAGGTCGCGCCGTGGCCACGCAGGCTGAAGACGAGCTCGTCTCGCAGGCGTTCAACGCCGACAAGCACGAGGATCTCGCCCGCGCGATCGAGCAGCTGACGCCCGAGGAAGCGGCGTTCTTCGTCGAGAAGCTCGAGGCCGCGGTCCGCAAGCGCAAGATCCAGCTGACCGGCTACCTGGTCGCGATGCTGGTGTGGTTGCTCGGCATGGTCGCCGGCCTGATCTACTACGGCACCCACGACGGCTTCGTCGGCTGGGTGTTCCTCGCGCCGTTCGGGCTCGTCGGTGCGACGCTGTGGGGGTTCGGCAGGTGGGCCGCCAAGGTCGGCGCCAAGGCCGCGCCCGGCCTGCCCCCGAAGCCGGCCCCGCGATCCTGACCGTCCCGGGCCTGCGGGCCAGAGGTATGATGGGGGCCATGAAGAAGTCGGCCCTGGCAGCCCTGATCTGCGCGGCGTGCGGTGGTGGCAGCGCGAAGACCGACGCGGCGATCGACGCCGCCCGCCTCCCCGGCTGCGAGACCCCGATCGCGGGCACCACACTCAGCGTGCGCCAGGTCGGCCGCGTCGACGACGCTGCGATGCTGGTCACCGCGCCGCTGCTCGACCCGCGGCGGTTCGTCGTCGAGCGCGCCGGTGCGATCCGGATCTTCGACAACGATCAGCTGCTCCCCGCCCCGTTCCTCGACGTCTCGAATTCGATCCGCGCGGGCGGCGAGCAGGGCCTGCTCGGCCTCGCGTTCCACCCGAAGTACGCCACCAACGGCCTGTTCTTCATCTACTACACGACGAGCAACGCCAACGTCGTCGCGCGCTGCTCGGTCAGCGCGGATCCCAACGTCGCGAACCCGACCTGCACCCCGGTGCTCTCGATCCCCGACTTCGCCGGCAACCACAACGGCGGCATGATCGAGTTCGGCCCCGACGGCTACCTCTACATCGGCACTGGCGACGGTGGCGGCGGTGGCGATCCGAACCGCAACGGTCAATCGCTGGTCAACGGCGACACCAGCGCGAACAGCGTCGCGCTCCTCGGCAAGATCCTGCGGATCGACGTCGACACCAAGGACGCCGGCAAGGAGTACGGGATCCCGCCGACCAACCCGTTCGCCGTCATGGGCGGCGCGCCCGAGATCTTCATCATCGGCGTCCGCAACCCGTGGCGGTGGTCGTTCGACAAGGACACCGGCGACCTGTGGATCGGCGATGTCGGCCAGGGCGAGATCGAGGAGCTCACCGTGCTCCGGGCCGGCGAGCAGGCCGGCAAGAACCTCGGCTGGAGCATGTACGAGGGCACCACGTGCTTCCGCGCGCCGTGCGACCCCGCCGGCAAGACGCCGCCCCAGGACGAGCACACCCACGGCGCGGGCTGGCTCTCGATCATCGCGGGCGAGGTCTATCGCGGCACCTGCTACACCGACATGATCGGCTGGCACTTCTACACGGATCACGCGTCGCAGAACGCGGGCCTGTGGAAGGCCCGGCTCAACCCCGACGGCTCTCTCGAGGTCGTCGACACCAACGTCGTACTCCCCAATGGTGTCGCGAGCATCCACGCTGATGCGCGCGGAGAGCTGTTCCTGACAACGATCAGCAACAACATCTATCACATCGAAGCCGGCCCCTAGCGGGCGTAGGATGTGGGCCATGCGGACCCTCGCCTGCGCCCTGATCCTCGTCGCTGCCTGTAGCGACTCGAAGAACGCGCCCAAGGATTCTTCGACCTCCGGCGACGGCCAGACCGGGGACGCGACGCCGATCGATGCGCCCGCGTGTGAGCCCGCGCCGCTCGCCGCGTGCGCGACGCCGGTGACGGGCTCGAACGTGACGCTGCGCCGGATCACGCCGGACCTCCCCGGTGCCGATGCCGCGCTGCTGGCGGTGTCGCCGAAGAACGATCCGCGGCTGTTCGTGGTCGGGCGCGCAGGCCAGATCTTCGTCTACGAGAACGAGGTCCGCCGCGCGACGCCGTTCCTCGACATCAGCAACTCGATCGTCGCCGGCGGCGAGCAAGGCCTGCTCGGCCTCGCGTTCCACCCGTCGTACGGCTGCAACGGCCAGTTCTTCGTCTACTACACGACGAACAGCTCCAACGTCGTCGCGCGCTGCACGGTCAGCGCATCCGATCCCAACGTCGCGAACCCGACGTGCACGCCGGTCCTGACGATTCCCGACTTCGCCGGCAACCACAACGGCGGCATGATCGAGTTCGGCCCCGACGGCTACCTCTACATCGGCACCGGCGACGGTGGCGGCGGCGGCGATCCGAACCGCAATGGCCAGTCGCTGACGAACGGCAGCCCCCTCACGCGCAGCGTTGCGCTCCTGGGCAAGATGCTGCGGATCGACGTCAACGTGAAGGATCCCGGCAAGGAGTACGGGATCCCGTCGACAAACCCGTTCGCTGCCGGCGGTGGCGCGCCTGAGATCTTCCTGATCGGGCTGCGCAATCCGTGGCGATGGTCGTTCGACAAGGGCACCGGCGACCTGTGGATCGGCGACGTTGGCCAGGGCGTGACCGAGGAGCTCACCGTGCTCAAGGCCGGGGAGCAAGCTGGCAAGAACCTCGGGTGGAGTGTGTTCGAAGGCAACACGTGCTGTCTGACCCAGGGCGACGCGTGCACCCAGACCGGGGCCCAAGCCGCCTGCAATTCGATCACGAACCCCGTGTTCCCGCAGGACACCCATGCGCATCCGACGTGGATCTCGATCATCGCGGGCGAGACCTACCGGGGCTCATGCTACCCGGATCTCGTGGGCTGGCACTTCTACACCGACTACTCGTCGCAAGCAGCCGGCCTCCACAAGGCACGGCTGACGGCCACCGGATTCGAGACGCTTCCGGTCACGATCACGATGCCGAATCGCATCTCCAGCATCCACGCCGATGCCCGCGGCGAGCTGTACCTGACCACGGACCAGGGCCGGCTCTACCACCTCGAGGCCAACCCCTAACGATGCGTCCGTTCAGCTTCGTCAGCGGTCTCGTCGCCTCGGCTCAGGCTGCACTGCTCGGCGTCTCCGCGCTGTGCGCAACCTCGTGTACGGCACCGAATCCGCGAAGCTGCGCAGATGGAACCTGCACAGATCCATCATTCCCCTACTGTGATGCCGACGCCACGTTTCAAGATCATCCGAACACGTGCATTGCCGTAGCCTGCAACCCGGGCGAGTTCGCCGCATGCAGAGGAGCCGCAGGCGATGAGGCGCTCCGGTGCAACAGCACTGGCAACGACTACGAGCTGACGATGTGCGAGAACGGATGCGTCGACGAGGCCGGCGGCTGCGTGAGTTGCGTTGACAACTCCCAGTGCTCCAATCCGGCCCCCTATTGCGCCCCGTCATCCCATACGTGTGAGCGGTGCACCCTGGACGCGGACTGCCTCAGTGCGGTGTGCGACGAGGCCCGTGGTGAGTGTGTCGATTCGTCGATGGTCGTCTACGCGGCGCCGAGTGGGAGCGCAACCGGGAATTGTGGCACTCAAGCGTTGCCTTGCAGTCTCGAGCGAGGGTTCGCGAGGCTCGATCAAACGCTGCGGATCCTGAAGCTGGAGCCCGGCGAGTACGCTCCGCCGCAAGGGGTCTCGATCGGAGGCACAGCAATCGTTCACGGGTGGGGGGCAACCGTTCGCGGGGAAGTCACGATCGAAGACCCCGCACAAGTTCAGATCCTCGGGCTCACGTTCATGGACGCCAGCGTTGCCGGAGGCGTTGCCGGAGGTGTCACCTGCCAAAGAACCGCCGGTCAGCCCTCGCTCGTGCTCGATCGAGTGAAGTTCCAAACGTCCGGATCACTCCAGGTCTTCGGCTGCGCGGTCACGATCCGACGCACCCACTTCGCCCTTCAGGGCGGCGGCCGTCCGATCTTTCAGGTTGCAGCCCCGACGACCGCCGTGACGGTGGACCGGACGCTGTTCGATGGCACCGGCGGAGGCAACGGGATCTACGCCGACGGCAGCATTCAGATCACGAACAGCATCTTCCGGAACATCACATCACCCATCTCTCATCCCTCGGGCAACCAGGATCGAAGCAGGATCTCGTTTTCGACGTTCATCAACAGTCCGATCACCTGCAACGGCGGCCCGATGACGGAGTACACGAACAACATCATGTACACGGTGTCAGGCGATGCCATCGTGGCGCCCATGGATGACCTTTGTTCCTATTCGTTCGATCTGATGACCTCGCAGAGTCAGCCTCCGACGAACAGCTTCATGAACAAGAGCGGCGACCCCAAGTTCGCGAACGTGCAGGCCGGTGATTTTCACCTGCTGACCGGCAGCCCTGCGATCGATGCCGGCAACCCCTTCCCGACGGTCCTCGAGGACTTCGATGGCACACCACGGCCACAGACCTCTCAGATCGACATCGGGGCCTACGAGTACAAGCCGTAGACCTTGTACGAGGGACCAATGAAGAGTCGCCGGCTCGCGCTCGCCACCGGCCTCGATGCCCACGCGCTCGAGTGGGACGGCCCCGGCGACCTGACCTACGTCCTCGTCCACGGCTTCACCGATCTCGCGTACGGCTGGCGCCGGGTCGCGGAGCGGCTCGCGGTCCACGCGCACGTGGTCGCGCCCGACCTGCGCGGCCATGGCGACACCGCGTGGATCGGCCCCGGCGGCTACTACCACTTCATGGACTACGTCGCCGATCTCGACGACGTGATCCGCCAGCTCGCGCGCACGAACGTGATCCTCGTCGGCCACTCGATGGGCGGCAGCGTCAGCGGCTACTACGCGGGCACGCGCCCCGAGCGGCTCACGGCGCTCGCGCTGATCGAGGGCCTCGGACCGCCGGACATGGCCGGCCTCGATGGCCCGACCCGGACCGCGATGTGGATCGACGGCTGGCGCGCCGCGCGCGGCAAGGTCAAGCCGATGGCATCGATCGACGACGCCGTGCGCCGCCTGCGCAAGCACGACGAGCGCCTCGACGAGGCCCTCGCGCGCGAGCTCGCGGAGCACGGCACGCGCGCAGTCGAGGGCGGCCTCGCGTGGAAGCACGATCCGCTGCACATGACGTTCGGCCCGTACGCGTACCGGCTCGACAGCGCGATCAAGTACTGGCAGCGCGTGACGTGCCCGGTGCTGATCGTCGACGGCGAGCAGTCCAAGCTCAACCTCCCGATCTCCGAGCGCGCCGCGCGCCGCGCGCACTTCGCGTCGCATCGCCACGTGATCGTCCCCGACGCGGGCCACGCGGTGGCGCGCCATCAGCCCCAGGTGATCGCGGACCTGCTGCTCGAGCTGCGCCCGCGGCAGTAACGCCTGCGGCTCGGCAGTCAGCCCACGGGTCTCGGACACCGACGCAGCGCTTCACGGATCACGACCTCGATCGTCGCGGTGGCGCCCACGTGGGCGCAGGCCTCGTCGACCGCGGCCCGTGCGATCGCTGCTTTCCATCCGAGGCCGACCAGGGCATCTCGCGCCTGCACGCGGACGACCGCCGCGTCCAGTCGGACGGCGCCACCGACGGGCGCCGGATGATCGGAGCACCGCCGAACCTCGAGCCGGTCTGGCGCCGATCCACTGATCGCGAGCAGACCCGCGTGGTGCGCTGTGTGACACGAGCTGCACCTCAACGTGAGGTTCGAGGCCTCATGCGTGCCACCGTCGGCACGCCGTACGATGTGGTGGATCTCGAGGCCGCGCGCCGAGCGGCAGCCCGGAGTCTGGCAGCGTCCCCCATCTCGTCGCCAGACGAACCGCACGACGCTCGGCGGAATGTCCTGAGACGCACGTTCGGGACCCTCACCATCGAGCGAACCGATGTGCTGCGCCTCGCACTGCGCCCGCTCCACGGTCGCAGCGTCGACCGGCACGCGTACCCCCGCTCCTTCCTGCCAGCCTTGCTCGCAGCGTTCGCACACGGTGAGCGCGATCTGGTACCTGGCCCGCCCAGTCGGTTCGGCGGTCGGCTGCCCATCGAGCACCGCCCCGCACAGCGCGGCCACCAGCTGATCATCGTCGAGATGACGACCGTGCTCCTCGTCGAGCGCCAGCCGGGCCTGGCGCAGGAGCGCGAACGTCGCCGGCGACAGCTCGAACTGCACGACGCGAGGCTCGATCTCGGGGTTCGGCGGATCCTCCGGCAGATCGCCCGGCGCGTGCCCCGCCACGAGCTCCTCGATCTCGCGCAGGCTCTTGCCGCGTGCGTGTTCGAGCCACGCCGCCTCGGTCGCCGGCGTCGCCGTGCGCAGCAGCTCGCGAACGGCCGAGAACGACAGCTCGCCTTGCTCGAGCGCTTTGGTCATCGCCGGCAGCTCGGCGAGGCCGCGCGCGACCCGCAAGCGATGCTGTGCCGTCCGCGGCGCGTGGCCAAGCACGCGCTCGAGGTAGTCGACCATCGAGACCATACCGAGCGGCTTCCAGATCCGCAGGCGCTCCGCCTCGCGCAACCAGCGGGCCTCCTCGGCATCGAGCGCCGCGCGGCGACGTGCGATCCCGCGGAGCCGCCGATCCACCTCACGCCAACCATCGTCGTGGCTCGCGCGCCGCTCGATCACCGCCCCGTCTTCATAGCTCCCCACTCGCGCTTCATCACGCAGCATCGTCCACGCTCCTCTCGTCCTCGTCGCTTCTACCACGCGAGTTTCGGGCTCGATGTACTGCGCCATGTGCGACGAGAGCGCCCGATCTTCGTCGAGAACTCATGACCCCATCGACGAACGCGCAGCGAGTCAGCCAACGCCTCTCCTGCAATCCCAGCACGACGTTCGCCGCATCGGCGGCTCGGGCACAGCGGAACTCGTCAAGCACGATCGACAAGATCGACAAGAAACCGACGCGAGTGAAATCGACTCGACTGTCAGCGACGCGACGATGAAGCGCGACCTGCATTTCCGCTCGAGGCGCCGTCCAACGAACGCAGCGAGCGCATGCGTCTCTCGATATCGAACGCGGAGCGCCGCTTGCTCGCGGCGACAACTCACGTGTGGCCATTTCCGGTCCGGAGCCTCTTCCGCGCGCGCTCTACGCTGGGCCGGTCGAGCGTGCACCGCGTTCGCGCTGCGCGCACTTCTCGTCGCATCGCCACGTCGTCGTCCCCGATGCGGGCCACGCGGTGGCGCGCCACCAGCCCCAGGGGATCTCGGACCTCCTGCTCGAGCTGCGCCCGCGGCAGTAACGCCTGCGGCTCGGCAGTCAGCCCACGGGTCTCGGACACCGGCGCAGCGCCTCACGGATCACGACCTCGATCGTCGAGGTGGCGCCCACGTGGGCGTAGGCCTCGTCGACGGCGGCCCGCGCGATCGCTGCCTTCCAGCCGAGGCCGACGAGGGCATCTCGCGCCTGCATAGGCTGTCGGGAGAGCGTCTCGCGATCGGTCGGGCGAACGCGACCGGCCACCCTCCCTCTTCTGTTTGGCGGCCGTGGCGCCTTGGCGGTTCGCTCTCCGTCCGTCATCACGGCCGCGAGCCGCGCGGAGCCGCAGCGCGGCGGCCAAACATCGTCACCGGCGCTCACGCCGGCAGATCGTCGACGACCGCCGGCACCTGGATCTGCTTGGTGGCGCGGCCGCGCCACACCAGCGGCACGGAGACCGTGAACGTCGAGCCCTTGTTGACGGTCGAGTCGAGCGAGAGCTTGAGCGCGAGCAGGTCCGCGAGCTGCGCGACGAGAGCGAGGCCGAGGCCGACGCCACCGAAGCCCTTCTCGTCGCCGTGCTCGCCCTGACGGAACGGCTCGAAGATCTTCTCGTGGTCCTCGGGCGGGATGCCGATGCCGGTGTCCTCGACGGAGAGCTCGACCGCCTTCTCGATCGCGCGCGCGCGCACGGTCACGCGCCCCCCCTCGGGCGTGAACTTCACGGCGTTCGCGATCAGGTTGACGAGGACGTGGGCGAGCCAGCGCCCGTCGGACTGGACGGCCGGGAGATCGGGGGCGAGGTCGACCGCGAGGTTGAGCTTCTTGGTGCCGACCATCCACGACACCGACGCGGTGACGCGCTCGACGAGCTCGGCGACATCGACCGGGCCCGGCCGCGCGTCGATCTTGCCGGCCTCGGCGCGCGTGAGCTGGAGGACGTCATCGACGAGCTGGAGCAGCGACTGCGCGCTGCGCTTGATCGACGCGCACGCCTCCTTCTGCTTGTCGGTCACCGGGCCGTAGACCCCGGCGGCGATCACGTCGGACAGGCCCTGCACGCCGTGGATCGGCGTCCGCAGCTCGTGGGTCATCGACGCGACGAACTGGCTGCGCTGCGTCGCGGCCTCGATCAGCTGCGCGGTGCGCCGCTCGAGATCGGACTCCTTGCGGCGCAGAAGGCGCAGCGTCGCGGCCGAGAAGAACGCGGGGACGCCGACGACGATGGCACAGTAGATGATCGCGGTGATCGTGTAGCCCGCGGACGGCACGTGTCCGGGCGAGCCCGGCACCGGGGTCGGCGGCAGCACGCCCGCGGCCATCAACAACAGCATCGTCGCGAAGCTGAGGACGATCAGCGTCGCCATCATCATCGTGACGACGAGGTTCGACAGCAGCGACAGGACGGTGATGATGATCACGTACGTCGGCAGCAGCGGGCTGTACGCGCCGCCGGTGAAGTACATCGCCGCGGTCAGGAGCACGACATCGGAGACCGTGTTGAGCGCCTGGGTCCCGATCACCCAGCGATCGCGGGACAGCGCGAGCCACGCGAGCGAGTTGGTGAGCAGCTTGACCGAGACCAGCGAGACATACGCCCACTTCCACGGCGTCAGGCCGAAGATGGCGGCCGCCGCGGCGAGCACCGCGAACCCGATCGAGACCGCGAAGCCGCTCCAGATCCCGTACCAGAGCTTGGGGCGGTTCGCCGGTGCCGTCAGCTCCGCCAGCGAGGCGGCGAAGCTACCGAGCGGGGGCCGTGGCCGTGGCACGTCGCGATGGTACTCGCGATCAGCCGAGATCAGATCTCACCGAGCAGCTGTCGGACCGTGCTCAGCAGCTGCACGAGATCGAACGGCTTGCTCAGGTACCCGTCGGCGAGCGCCCCGAGCTGGACCGTAC
>Ga0316603_10002176_pt1 | contig 10700 bp, 6 predicted proteins | sample OWC_soil_day10_n_FD_207649 | JGI IMG/M metagenome (GOLD analysis project Ga0316603, IMG submission 207649) | Wetland soil microbial communities from Old Woman Creek delta, Ohio, United States - OWC_soil_day10_noCT | ecosystem: Environmental > Terrestrial > Soil > Wetlands | place: USA: Ohio...
TCGTCACGAACCGCGAGCAGCTCGTACGCATCCTCGAGCACCGGGCCTTCCTCGCCGGCGAGCTCGACACCCACTTCCTCGAGACCCACGCCGGCGAGCTCGCCGGTCGCGCGCCCGGCCTCGACCGGGTACGCGTCGCGGTCGTCGGCGCCGTGCTGCACGGGATCGCCGCGCGTCGTTCGCCGACCGCGCTCGCCCCGCCGGGCTGGCGCAACGTGCGGTTCGCGGACCAGCAGATCGAATTCAAGCTCGGCGACGCCGATGTCCACGTCGGCTACCGCATCGCCGACGAGCGAGGCGATGGCGTCGTCGAGCTCGCGCTCGGCGGCAAGACCACGCGCATCACGCGCTACGGCGTCGACGGCGATATGGTGTGGTTCGTCGAGGGCGGCGGCCACCGCCGCACCGTTCGCATCGCGACCCTGGGCGCCCACAACTGGGTCCTCTCCGAGGGGACGCTGTTCCACTTCGTCGAGGCCCCGCGGTTCCCCGACACGACCGCGCACGCCGTCGAGGGCGGCCTCACCGCGCCGATGCCGGGCAAGGTCGTCAAGGTCCTCGTCGATCAGGGCCAAGAGGTCGCGGCCGGCGCCGCGCTCGTCGTCCTCGAGGCGATGAAGATGGAGCACACGGTGCGCGCCGCGGGCGCGGGCATCGTGCGCGCGATTCACGTCGCGGTCGGCGAGCAAGTCGACGCGGACCGCCTGCTCGCCGTCGTCACGGCGTAGGTCACGCGTGAAGGCAGCGAAGCACATCCTGTTCGTCGCCGGGTTGCTCGGCCTGATCGGCATGTTCGTGCCGCTCGTGTCACTCGGCCACGGCATCACGCACGTCGAGGTCAGCGCGAAGGAGCTGTCGTTCGGGCTCTCGCGCACGCACCAGCTGATCGACAAGGAGATTCCGCCCCTCATCGCGAAGCGCATGTCGAAGGACGTCCTCTCCGGCCGCGACGACGTGCGGACCGTGCTGAAAGCCCTGCGCGGCGCGGCGGCGACGTACATTCCGTCGCTGCTGATCCTCTTGCTCGGCGTGAGCGGGATGTGGCGCGGGCAGTTCAGCCGGCGCCTCGCGATCGCCGCCGTCGCGTGTGGCGTGGCATCGATCGCCGCGTACCTCGGTCTGCGCTACGGCATCGACTACGGCGAGGCCGAGGAGCCGCTGTTGAAGCGCGTCGAGCTCGCGATCGAGGTCGGCGCATATCTACTGATCGTCGCGGGCGTCGGCGGGATCGTCGGTGGTGCGCTCGGCGTGTGGAAGCCCGAGCTGCCGCGACGCGCATCGCGCACGTCGCCACCACTCGCGCCGCCGCCGATGCCACCACCGATGCCGCCACCGATGGCACCGCCGGCGGCCTAGTCAGCCATCGACGGCCACGCCCGCCGCCGTCGACCGCCTTCGGCGCGCGCGGGCCCGTTCGCCGATCTGCGGCGGCATCGATCCGAGCGTGCGCCGGCGCGCGTGTCGGATTGGGACACGGCTGAGACGAATTGCCAGCCCGGGGTTTGCAAGAACCGGCGACAGTGCCCATGGCTCGCTTGTTGATCGTGGCCGGCGTGATCGGTGTCGCCGCGCCCGCCTTCGCGGAGGAGCGCACGCTGTCGCTCGACGACGCGCTCGCGCACGGACTGAGCGCCTCCGAGTCGATGATGATCGCGCGCGCCGAGGTCGACCGCACGCGCGCGCAGGTCGTCGGCGCACGCGCCGGCTACCTGCCGACCGTGGATGGCACGGCCGCATATCAGCGCACGCTGCGCTCGGAGTTCGAGGACATCTCGTTCGGGGCGCCGGGGACGGGCACCGCGGACCTGCCGTTCGGCCAACGGAACAACTGGCGGATCGGGCTCGTGGTCTCGCAGCCGCTGTTCGATGGCTTCCGCACGCCGTCGGCGGTCGCGCAGGCCAAGTCCATCGCGCGTGGTGCGGCGCTCGGTGTTCGCGAGACGCGCGCGCAGGTCGTGCTCGCGGTCACGGAGGCCTACTACGAGGCCGCGCTCGCGCAGCGTCAGGTCGAGATCGCCGAGGTCACGCTGCAGCAAGCCGACGAGACGCTCGCGGAGACGAAGCTGAGCTTCGAGCAAGGCGCGGCACCCGAGTTCGATCTCGTGCGCGCCGTGGTCGCGCGCGACAACCAGGCCACCCTGCTCGTGCAGTTCCGTGCGCAGCGCGATGTCGCGTTCGTGCAGCTGCGCCGCCGCGTCGGCGTCCGGCTCGATGCGCCGGTCGTGCTCTCGACGAAGCTCGAAGCGGACGACCTCGAGCAAGTGATCGCCGTGGCGCTCCGCGCCGCGGGACTCGCGCACGAGACCGGCCGACTCGTGGTCGCGCGCGCGAAGGAGTTCGTCGCCGCGCGCGATGCGGGCGTGCGCAGGGCGCAGGCGGAGCTCCTGCCGACGATCGCGGCGGGCAGTGACTTCGGTCTCGTCAACTATCAGCGCTCGCCGTTCGACGACGGTTGGCGCACGAACTGGACGATCGGCATCACGCTCACGCTGCCGATCTTCGACGGGCTGCGCCGCCACGCGCAGATCGCGAGCTCGAAGGCGGAGCTCGCGGCGGCGAAGGCGGAGCTCGCGGCCACCATCGAGGTGTCCGCGGTCGAGACCGCGCAGGCCGCGGCGGACGTGACCGCCGCCGCCACGACGCTCGAGACCAACAAGCGCACGGTGGGGCAGGCGAAGCGCGCGTACGAGATCGCCGAGCTGCGCTTCCAGCAAGGCGCCTCGACCCACCTCGAGCTCGTCGACGCACGCGTGCAGCTCGAACAATCACTCCTCATCCAGGCGCGCTCCTCGCGTGACCTCCGCGTCGCGCGCGTTCGACAGGCGCTGTTGCCGGGGTTGCCGCTCGTCGCCGCGGGAGGGTTCTGATGCGTTCGTTCGTGATCGTCCTCGCGCTGCTGGCGGCTTGCAAGAAGCCCGGCGGCACGCGGCCAACCACAGATGCGCCGGCGCTGCGGCTCGCGGCCGAGGATCTCGTGACCGTGCGGCGCGGCGAGCTCGTGACGGGGCCGCGGATCTCCGGCACGCTCGCGGCGAGCTCGCGCTCCGTCGTGCGCGCGGAGGCCGCGGGCTCGGTCATCGAGATCGGCCCCGAGCTCGGCGACACGGTGAAGCGGGACGACCTGCTCGCGCGCATCGAGGTCAAGGCGCTCGGCGAGGCGCAGGAGTCGGCGGAGGCGAACGTCACCTCGGCACAGGCGCAGCGCGACCTCGCGCGCCGTGAAGTGCAACGCACCGAGGCGCTCGTCAAGGGCGGCGCGCTCGCGCAGCGCGAGCTCGATCGCGCGCGCAGTCAGCTGACCGCGGCCGAGGCCGCCGTCGAGCAAGCCCGCGCGCAGCTCTCTCAGTCGCGCTCGCAGCTCGGCGATGCCATCGCGCACGCGCCGTTCGCGGGCGTGATCGCGAAGCGCTCCGTGAACCCCGGCGATGTCGTCGCGCCGGGCGCGGAGCTCTACGAGGTGATCGATCCATCGACGATGCGGCTCGATGCCTCGGTCGCGTCGGATGACCTGTCGCTCGTCGCGGTGGGCAAGGCCGTCGACTTCGCGGTGCGCGGCTATCCGGGGCAGTTGTTCACCGGCAAGATCTCGCGCATCGCGCCGTCGGCGGATCCGGTGACGCGTCAGGTGCAAGTCCTCGTCGACATCCCGAACCCCGGCAACAAGCTGCTCGCGGGGCTCTACGCGGAAGGTCGCGTCGCCGTCGAGAAGCGCGAGGCGTTGCTCGCGCCGCTGGGCGCGATCGACACGACCGGCGATCAGCCGAGCGTGCTGCGGATCGAGAACACCGTGATCCAACGCGTCACCGTCGCACTCGGCATCCGGGACGAGCGCGCCGAGGTGGTCGAGGTCACGTCGGGGCTCGCCGCCGGTGACACCCTGCTGCTCGTGCGCGCGGCCAAGAACGTGATCCCCGGGACGAAGGTCGAGCTGCCGGCGAAGCAAGCGACCGGCTCGGGCGCGGGCTCGATGGCAGGGACGCCGTAATGTGGATCTCGAACTTCGCGATCAAGAAACCGATCATCACGACCGTCGTGATGATCGCGCTCGTCGTGTTCGGGCTGATCGCGCTCGTCCGCCTCGACACCGACGAGTTCCCCGATGTCACGGCGCCGGTCGTCAACGTGTCGATCGTCTATCCGGGCGCGTCCCCCGCGGTCGTCGAGCGCGAGCTGGTCGATCCGCTCGAAGAGGCGTTCCGGTCGATCTCCGGCGTCGACAAGGTCATCTCGACGTCGGTCGACGGCTACGCGAACCTGACCGTCGAGTTCGTCTTCGAGAAGAATCTGCAGGAAGCGGCGCAGGACATCCGCGACAAGATCTCCGAGTCGCGCACGGACCTGCCGGTCGAGATCGAGGAGCCGTTGCTGACGCGGTTCTCCGTCAGCGACTTCCCGATCATCTCGTTGACGCTGACGTCGGAGACGCAGTCGCCCGTCGCACTCACGCACCTCGCCGACAGCCACATCCGCCGCGAGCTCACGGCGCTGCCCGGGGTCGCGAGCGTCGACGTGATCGGCGGCGTCGAGCGCGAGCTCACCGTCGAGCTGCGGCCGGAAGCGCTGCGCGCCGCCCAGATCACGATCGGAAAGATCGTGCAGGTGCTGGAGACCGAGAACCTCGCCGCGCCGGTCGGCAAGCTCTCGAGCACGTTCGAGGAGCGCACGATCCGCCTGCGCGGCCGGCTCGCCGGGCCGACGCAGTTCGAGCAGCTCGTCGTCGGTCGCAACGGCGATCGCCTGGTTCGCCTCCGGGATGTCGCGAAGATCCACGACAGCTCCGAGGAGCCGCGCACCGCCGCGCTCTACAACACGACGCGCGCGGTCGGCATCGATATCAAGAAGGCGATCGGCTTCAGCACGACCGACGTCAGCAACCGCGTGCTCGCGCGGCTGAAACAGCTCGAGACCGAGCTCCCGGCCGGGACGAAGCTCGAGGTCGTGCGCGACTCCGGGGCGCGCGTCGCGGAGTCCGTCGGGGACGTGCAGGCGTCGCTGATCGAGGGTGCGTTGTTGACGATCCTCGTCGTCTTCTTGTTCCTCAAGTCGTGGCGCTCGACGGTCATCACCGGCCTCGCGCTGCCCGTCTCCGTGATCGCGTCGTTCATCGCGGTGCTCGCGTTCGGCTTCACGCTCAACGTGATGTCGCTGCTCGGTCTCTCGCTCGCGATCGGGATCCTCGTCGACGACGCGATCGTCGTGCGCGAGAACATCGTGCGGCACATGGAGATGGGCAAGGACCACGGGCGCGCCGCCGCCGAAGGCACGTCCGAGATCGGGCTCGCCGTCGCGGCGACGACGTTCTCGATCGTCGTCGTGTTCGTGCCGATCGCGTTCATGGGCGGCATCGCCCAGCAGTGGTTCGCGCCGTTCGCGCTCACGATCGCGTGCTCGGTCATGGTCTCGCTGTTCGTCTCGTTCTCGCTCGATCCGATGCTGTCGGCGGTGTGGGAAGACCCCGATGTCGAAGGCGGTGCGAAGCGCTCGTGGATCTCGCGCAAGCTCGACTGGTTCGACCGGCGCTTCGATCGACTCACGAACCGCTACACGAAGATCATCAGCTGGGCGCTGCGCCACCGGGTCAAGATGGTGGTGCTCGCGCTCGTCGCGTTCGTCGGCGCACTCGCGATCCCGGCCGTCGGGCTCGTCGGCAGCGGCTTCTTCCCGATCGAAGATCGCTCGGAGTTCCAGATCACCGTCGAGACCCCGCCGGGCTCGAGCCTCGAGTACACGCAGCGCAAGGTCATCGCAGCGGTCGAGCTCGCCTCGAAGCGGCCCGAGGTCGCGTACACGTACTCGACGATCGGCGGCCAGACCGGCTCCGACGTCGCGCAGATCTACGTGCGCCTCGCGCCGAAGCAGCAGCGCGACGTGCACCAAGACGTCGTCGCGCAAGCGCTGCGCAACGAGATCCGACGGCTCAGCGGCGTCAACGCCTTCATCTCGACCGGCGGCTTCGGCGCGCAGAAGCAGATCCAGATCCAGCTGATCGGCCAGGACATCGATATCCTCGATGACCTCGCGGAGCGCGTCGCTGCGGTCGTCCGGGGCGTCCCAGGCGCCGTCGACGTCGGCCTGTCGAGCAAGGGCCAGCGCCCGGAGCTCGAGGTCGAGCTCGATCGCGATCTCGCCGGTCGCCTCGGCGTCAGCGCGGCCACGCTCGCCCAAGCGCTACGTCCCGCCTTCGCGGGCATCGACGCGGGCCGGTGGATCGATCCCGACGGCGAGACGCGCGACGTCGTCGTGCGCCTCGGCGCCGACTGGCGACAGCGGCCCGAAGATCTCGAGTCGCTGCCGCTCGCGCTGCCGCAGGACGGGCCCGATGCGCCACGCACCGTGGAGCTCGGCCAGATCGCGAAGGTCAGCCGCGGCCTCGGCCCGGCGATGATCGAGCACCTCGACGGGGCGCGCGTCGTCACCGTCGGTGCGAACGCGGAAGGCCTCCCGCTCTCGGCGGTCGTCGGCGAGATCGAGAAGCGCATCGGCGCGGTGCAGTTGCCGCCCGGCTACACGCGCAAGCAAGGCGGGGAGACCGCAGACCAGAACGAGGTGTTCGGTCGCATCCTGCTCGCGCTCGCGACGGCGGTGATGCTGATGTACTTCATCCTGGTCATCCAGTTTCAATCGTTCCTCGAGCCCCTCCCGATCATGGCCTCGCTGCCGATGTCCCTGATCGGCGTGATGCTCGCGATGCTCGTCACCGGCTCGACGCTAAATCTGATGAGCATGATCGGCGTGATCATGTTGATGGGCATCGTCGCGAAGAACGCGATCCTGCTGATCGACTTCGCGAAGCACGCCGAAGCGAACGGGATGACGCGCGAGGAGGCGATCGTCGAGGCCGGCCGCGTGCGCCTCCGCCCGATCGTGATGACGAGCGTCGCGATCATCGCCGGCATGATCCCGGTCGCGATCGGCTCGGGCGAGGGCGGTGACTTCCGCGCCCCGCTCGGTCGCGCGGTGATCGGCGGCGTGATCACGTCGACGGTGCTCACGCTCCTCGTGATCCCGACGTACTACGACATCCTCACGAACTGGCGCGACGCGCTCGGTCGCCGGCTGCGCCGCAAGCGCGTCGTACACGTCCCCGCGCAGGCGCCGCCCTCAGAAGGTCCCGCGGATCGCGGTGCCTGACTTGACGGGTCAAACCGTGCGGCGGGGATCGCGACCGCGCGGTATACCCGCGCGGTGCGTGGTGTTGTCGCGTTGCTGTCGGTGCTCGCCGCGAGCTGCTCGTCGGGCGACCCCAAGCCGCGCGAGCCGGCGCGGCGACCGTTGCGGACGACGGATGCCGTGTCGTCGCCGGCGAAGGCGCCCGGCCTGCGCCTGCCCGCGGGCGTGACGCCGCTCGCGTACGACGTGCGGCTCGAGCTCGATCCCGATCGGGAGACGTTCGCGGGTCGCGTCGCGATTCGCGTGAAGCTCGACGCACCGGCGCGCCAGATCTGGCTTCACGGCGACGAGCTCGAGATCGACAAGGCGCGGTATCGCGCGGGCACGCGCAGCGGCGCCGCGACCGTGTCGCGCGCGACCGAGCACGAGATGCACGCGATCGGGCTCGGCGACGCGGTGCCGGCAGGGGAGGTCGTCCTCGAGCTCGAGTACACCGGGCACGTCGGCGATGACCTCGAGGGACTGTTTCGCCAGAAGTTCGGCGGGAAGTGGTTTCTGTACTCGCAGGCGGAGGCGACGTACGCGCGGCGGATCGTGCCGTGCTTCGACGAGCCGCGGTTCAAGGTGCCGTGGCGCGTGACGCTCGTCGTGCCCGACGGTCAGGTCGCGCTCGCGAACGCGCCGGTCGCCTCGGAGCGCGTCGTCGACAAGCGCCGCGAGGTGACGTTCGCGGAGATGCCGAACCTGCCGTCGCACTTGTTCGCGGTGGCCGTCGGGCCGTTCGCGCTCGTCGATGTCGGGAAGGTCGGCAAGCAGGGCGTACCGGTGCGCGTCGTCGTGGCGCCGAAAGACACCAAGCGCGTCGGCGCGGCCGGCGCGTGGGTGCCGAAGCTCGTCGACACCCTCGAGCAGTACTTCGACCAACCGATGCCGCTCGCGAAGCTCGATCTCGTCGCGGTGCCGCGGTTCTTCGGTGCGATGGAGAATCCCGGCCTCATCACGTTCGAGGTGACCTCGCTCGTCGGTGACGACAAGGACCCGAGCTTCCTGCGGCGGCACATCCGGTTCCTCGCGCACGAGCTCGCGCACCAGTGGGTCGGGAACGCCGTGACGCCGGCGTGGTGGAACGACCTCTGGCTCGCCGAGGCGTTCGCGACCTGGCTCGACGACAAGCTGTCGAATGCGCTCGGCACGCTCGACGATCCGGCGCTGCGCACGCAGCTCGCACGCGCGCACGCGCTCGCCGCGGATCGCGAGCTGACCGCGAAGCCGCTGCGCCGCGAGATCGCCTCGAACGACGACATCGAAGACGCGTTCGACGCCATCTCGTACGAGAAGGGCGCCGCGGTGATCGCGATGTTCGAACAGTTCGTCGGCGAGGAGAAGTTCCGCGACATCGTGCGCGCGTACATCAAGCGGCCCGGCACCGCGACGGCCCAGACCTTCGTCGCGGCGTTCGATCGCATCGACGCCCCGCTCGCGAAGGCCTTCGCCGGCTACCTCGATCGCGCGGGCGTGCCGATCGTCGACATGGAGCTCGATTGCAGCAGCTCACCTCGGCTCGTCGCGTCGCCGCGCGATCACGCCGCGGTGCCGGTCTGCGTCCGCCATCCCGCCGGCAAGTCGTGCGTGCTCGCGAGCGGCCCGACGACGATCGCGCTCGCGAGCTGTCCGGCGTGGCTCGTCGGGAACGCGGACGGGCGCGGCTACTACCACGTGCAATGGTCGGCGCCGGCGAGCGACCGCAAGAAGGCGAAGCAGTCACCGATCGTGCCGACCGCGGTGTCGCAGCTCGCGCCGGCCGAGCGCCTCGCGCACGGCGAGGACCGTGCCGCGGCGATCGCGCGCGGCGAGCTGACGAAGCGCGACGCGCTCGTCGAGATCGACGCGCTCCTCGCCGCCCGCGATCCGTACGCGGAGCTCGCCGCCATCGCGATGGCCGTCGAGGTCAACCGCACGGTCGACGAGGCAGGCGTCGCGAGCTGGGGCCACGAGCTCGGCAAGCGGTTCGCGAAGCGCCTGTCGCGCGCCGCGACCTGGCAACCGCGCACCGCCCTGGACTTCGCGATGCGCGATGCGCTCGCGGACCTGGTGCCACCCGATCGGTTCGCGAACGACACCGCGCACGCCGCACGCGCCCTCGTCGACCGCGCGCTCCGCGACGGTCCGACGACGATCCGGTCTTCGGAGCTCGTCCTCGCGATCGCGCTCGCCGCGCCCGCCGGCGGCAAGGCGCTGTTCGAGCGCATCGTGACCGCCGCGGCGAAGAACACCGCGTTCGTCGACGAGTGGTTCGAGGGGCTCGCGTACTTCGACGCGAGCTTCGCGCCGCGCGCCGTCGAGCTCGTCCTCGACAAGCGCTTCGAGCCCGATCGCGCGTGGCCGATCGTCGGCGGCATGCTCGGGCGCACGCCGACCCGCGATGCCGCCTGGCGCGCGGTGCAGGCACGTCTCGGCGAGCTGCTCGCGACGCTCGGTGCCAAGGACGCCGCGGCGATGATCGAGGCGACCGCCGGCCTGTGCGGCGCGCACCAACGCAAACAGGTCGAGACCGCGTTCTCGCCGCGGGTCTCGACCATCGTGAACGGGAAGCGCGCGCTCGATCAGGCGCTCGCTTCGATCGATCGCTGCATCACATCGTCGGGCGCGCCGACAAGCTCTCCGGCTCCGTGAGCCCGACGTCGTCGAACCCGACCTTGACCGCGACGTCCATCGCCGCGACCAGGTTCTGATAGGTCACCGGCGCGGCCCGCGTGCTCGCCGCGGCGATCTCGATGTCGGTCTTCTCGAGGAAGAACGACGACGCCTTCTGCGCCTTCAGCCGCTCCTCGAGCTTCTGCCAGTCGTGCTTGCCGCCGATGTTCGGGATCTTCTCGAACTCGTTCACGCGCGACACGCCGATCCAGATCTGATCGGGCTCGACGAGCACCGACAGCTTCGGATCGTCGCACGGGCCGCCCTCGCAGGTCGGCGCCTCGCGGGACTTGCCGGCCGGCTGCACCTGGAGCCGCGACATGTTCACCCACACCGCCGTCACGAGGAGGAAGGCGGTCAGACAGCTCATCAGATCGATGAACGGGATGATGTTGAGATCGACGTTTCTGCCCTTCTTGTCGTCGCCGGTATCGATGTGCGCCATGCGAGGAAGACACGGCTCCGAGCCCCCCGTTGCAGCAGGCCAACTAGCGGTATCGCGCGGCGTGCCACGCCGGCAGGTCCGACATCGTGGTCAACACGGCGTCCGCGTCGCTCAGCTTCTCCGCCGGATCCGAGCCGGTCGCCACGGCGACGACCTTCGCGTTGCACGCGCGCGCCGCCGCGATGTCGTGGATCGTGTCGCCGACGACGATCACCTCCTCGACGTCGCCGCGCTCCCGCCCTCGTTCGATCGCTTTCGCGACGAGCTCGGCCCGCACGTGCGAGTCACACCCGAAGCCACCGAAGTCGAACCACGTGTCGAGCTTGCCGGCCGCGAGCTTCGCGTGCGCGCCCGCCTTCACGTTGCCGGTCGCCACGCCCATCACGCAGCGCGGCGACAGGTACGCCAAGGTCTCGACGACGCCCGCCAACACCTCGACACCCTTCGCGTC
>Ga0316603_10002177_pt1 | contig 10696 bp, 9 predicted proteins | sample OWC_soil_day10_n_FD_207649 | JGI IMG/M metagenome (GOLD analysis project Ga0316603, IMG submission 207649) | Wetland soil microbial communities from Old Woman Creek delta, Ohio, United States - OWC_soil_day10_noCT | ecosystem: Environmental > Terrestrial > Soil > Wetlands | place: USA: Ohio...
TTATGAGTACTCTAGGGAGCTGTTTTAGGGTGCTCAGTGTCCGAATAAAAGGAGGAAAACTTATGAATGGAAAATTAAGTTGTAGTGCTACAGAGTGTGTTCATAATATAAACAGTCTATGTTCGGCGAATACTATTCATGTTGGAGGAATAAATGCATACACCAGCGGAGGCACACAATGTGATACCTTTGCAGAAAAGAGTTTTAAAAATGCTTTTGCCAATATGGGAAATATGAATGTGGTTGGTGAGATTAAACAATTATTTACTAATAGTTCTGTAGAGATGAGTCCGCAGATTAAATGTGATGCTATAAGATGTACGTATAATGAGGGCAAAATATGCGTTGCAAGCAATGTTCAAATATACGGACCAGCGGCAGGAACTAGTGAAGGAACACAATGCGAAACTTTTATAGATTAATAAAAATGGCGGTAAGTATACCGCCATTTTCATTGCTCAAATATTTATTTTTACAAAGAAGAATATTCCTCTTTGGCGTAAAACAGAATTTGTGTAAAATAATTGAAAAACCAACATTATTATACCATAATATATATATTTATGAAATACATGAATAAAAAGTAATTATAAAGGATATAAATGTTGAAAAAAATTCTTTCTATGATATAATAGTCAATTAGCAGTATTATATATAATTGAATTTTTATTTTGAAATATCAATTAATAATTAGAGAAAGGTAAAAGAAATATTTATTATGGATAAGTTTATTATTTCTATAAAAAAGAATTTAAAGGGCATTACTTTGATGATAATAGCTGCGTTATTAACAGCAGTTGGACAACTATTGTGGAAAATATCTAATGGAACAGATTTAAAGTGGATAATTATAGGCTTTGTGTGTTATGGCTTAGGGGCGGTACTTATGATTATTGCTCTTAGGTTTGGAAGCTTGTCGGTGATTCATCCAATGCTTAGTTTTGGATATGTATTTGCTATTTTCTTGGGGCAAATTGTTTTAAAGGAACATATTACAATCACTCAAATAATTGCTATTACCATAATTATTACAGGTGTTGTATTTATTGGAGGCGGCGATGTATAAGTATTTTTTATTATGTATTGTTTTTACACTAGCTGGTGCTTTTGGGGGCTTATGCTTTAAGAAGGCAGCATCAGAAGCTGAAAGTATTATAAAAATATTATTTAAGCCTTATTTATATTTAGGTGGAGTTTTTTATGTAATAGGGGCAGTTCTTAACATAATTGTGTTGAAGGGTTTGAAATATACTGTTGTACTTCCTATGACATCAATCACTTATGTATGGACTATTATTATTTCATATTTTGTGCTTAAGGAGAAAATTACTGTGAAGAAGATTATAGGGATTTGTCTTATAGTGTTTGGCGCAGTTATATTAGGAGTATTTCAATAACTGTTGGCTTATAGTCAACAGTTATTTTTTTTATTATATAAAACTGTTGGTGTTAGAGCTAGCAGTTTTTTTATAAGCATTTAATCTAATGATTGGTTGTTTTTAAAAAAATAGGTGAAGAAATATTTTTACAGATGCTTAACTATATAGCAAATAATATGACAATAAAAGAAAATATATGCATTAATGTGTGGAGAATTGGGAATATTATGGATAATATGTAATACTGTTTAGTTATGAAATATCTTTACAAAATCAGAGCATAAAGCTATAATTTCAATATAGTGCTTTATTTTACATATAATAACACATAGAACCGATGGTGAAAAGTAAGATGTATAGTTTAATAATTAATTTTTGTCTGTTATAACTATATCCTGTGTTATTAAGTCGTAATAGTAAGGGGAAATATTTAATAATATGTTTAAGGGGGAACATAATATGTTAATTTGTGATAAGGATTTTCAAGATGTAACTACTTATGTGGATTTTTTTAAAGAAAATAATAAGATTTATAAACCATTAGCTAAGCTATTTAAGACAGATTCATGCTATTACATTTATGATACAGGGACTAGCAAGGTAATGAGTTGTGGGGAATTGGAGTATCATATATTAGATAAAATTATAAAAGATAAAATTGATGAGATTTCTGAACTAAGTGATAGATATACTGAAGAGAAATTCTTTTCTGCTTTAGATAATATAAAATCAGCAATTGAAGAGGAAAGTATATTGAAGGCTGGAAAAACAGGGGTATTTTATTCGCCAGGACATTTCGAGAACTTAAATGGAATGTTAGATAACGCATTAAGGCAAATAACATTAGAGCTTACTGAAAAATGCAACTTGAGATGTGGATATTGTATCTATAATGATTGTTATGAACAAAAAAGAGATCATGGAACTAGTGATATGACTGAAGAAATTGCAAAAGCAGCTATTGATTATGCTGGATTACATGGTGATGTTAATGATGGTGTTGCAATAACTTTCTATGGAGGAGAACCTTTATTAAAATTTGATTTGATAAAATATAGCATCGAATATGCTAAAGAGACAATCAAAGATAAGAAAGTATGGTTTTCTATGACTACTAACTTGACATTGATGACCCCAGAAATTGCCGAGTATTTAGCATCAGTAGGAACCTGTAGTGTTCTGTGTAGCATCGATGGGCCTGAAGACGTTCATGACAGTTATAGAAAAGATTTAACGGGCGAAGGAAGTTTCAATAAGGTAATTAATGGATTAAAATGCTTAGTGGAGGCTTTCGGTGAAAAGGCAGTAGGAATGATATCTCTTAGCATGGTCTTTGCTCCGCCTTTTTCATATGAAAAGTTGCAAAAAATTGAAGAGTTTTTCAATAGCTTAGAATGGCTGCCTAAGGAAATAGGAAAGTTAATTACATATCCTACTTTGGGTAGTGTGCCAGATGAAGTGGTTGAAATGTTGAAAGATAATGATGAGAGCAGGAATAAAGACAAGATAAACGATATATTAGCAAATTGGTCAAAGGCAATGTATTTTAGCAAGCTTCATGAGGACACTCCAATAGAATTCTTTGCTAAAAGGGCAGTTGAGAGTCCATTTTTAACTATACATAAAAGACCTATTTATTCATTAGCTAATTCTAAGTATCCACTAAATGCATGTTGTATTCCAGGAAGTAGAAGATTATATATTACTTCAAAGGGTGATTTTTTAGTTTGTGAAAGAATAGATGGTTCACCAGTGATTGGTAATGTGTTTACAGGAATAGATAAAGAAAATATTAAAAAGGTATTAGTTGATCAGTATAGTTCTGAATCGGTAGAGGAATGTAGTAATTGTTGGGCTGCACGTTTATGTAATGTATGCTATGCCCATTGTTATACAGATGGCAAGTTAGATATGGAGAAGAAAAGATCATACTGTTATCTTACGCAACATTTCATGTTGAATAATTTAACTTTTTATCATAAATGTTTAGAAGCTAATCCTACCAAACTTGAATATTTAAATGAAATACAGACCTCTTAATTAAGCTCTAGACATAGTTAGGTAATTGTTAATTTAGTGAGGAATTAAGATATGGATACAATAAATAAAGAGGAAAAGCTCGTTTCTGATAAAAGGTTAACTAAGGGTTGGCTAGAGAATGGATTAACTTACTATATTTACAATAATGATTATCCAAAAGGAATAATTAGATTAGCTTTAGCGATAAAAGCAGGCTCCTTAATTGAAGAAAATGGCCAAAGAGGAATTGCGCATTTTACTGAGCATATGTGCCTTATTAAAAACCATAATGATAAACGGAATAATCAAATATACTTTAATAATAGTTTACCTGAAGGTTATACAAATTTTGAGGAAACTGTATTTATGCTAAATTGTACTATAGAAAACATTGATGAAGGAATGAATTTATTTAAAGATATAATATCAGGAACTGTAATACAAGAAGATAATGTAGAACAAGTAAGATGGGATGTAATAAATGAATTGAATAGCTTAAAAAGTAAGCTTGCATTCAAAATAAGACAATCTACACTTCCATTGGTTATGAATGATACAGAATTTGGGCATAGGTTGCCAATAGGAGAATTGAAGGATGTAGAAAAGATTACATTTGATTCAATAATTGACTTTCATAAAAAATGGTACATGCCATCTAATAGTGCACTGTTTGTTATAGGTGATATAGAAAGCTTTGATGTTGGCGAATTAATTCAACGGTACTTTTCAAGTGTGAAAAATGAAAAATCATATAAAGAAATGAATATTATAAATAAATTTCCTAATACAAATAGATTTGTAATAAATACATTCGAAGATTTTAGTGGGTTTGAGGTTCAGCTATACTACTTGAAAGTACCATCTAAATGTGAATTAGTTTCGGATCTTGAAAAAAAAGCAAAAGAATTCTTTCTGCTTAATATTATTCAACAGCATTTATTACGAATGTCTGCTATTAAGGGAATAACCTTTTCTGAGATCAATTGTAATTCAGAAAAACTTATAAAGGATTTCGAATTTAACATTATAGAGTTTAAAGGAGATGCTGAGTTCTTAAAAAAAATAAATTTTATATTCACTACATTAAAGGAATTCATTTCTTATGGAATATTGGAATCAGAATATAAGGAATATAAAAGAAATTTCTTGGAAGAATTCAGATATTCATATATTACTAATCAAGATTCTAGCACAGATTTAATTACTAAAGAGTGTATAAACGAATTTTTATATAATGAATCTTTAATATCAATAAATTATGAGTACGATATCTGCTCATTAGTATTTGAAAGTGTGAAGTTTGAAGAAATTAATGAAAGTATTAAGCAGCAGTTTAGAGATTCACAACTAGCGCTAGTTATAAATGTAGCAAAGCAGTTAGATATAGACAAAGAAAGTTTATCAAGCTTACTTAACATGTATGTTATTAATTAACATAAATATTAAAAAAAGGGGGATGAAATTATGAAATTAGTAAATCCAGCAGGAAGAAATGTATCATCTTTTGATACACAGGCAGACTATTGCCGTTGCATATGTTCTACTTGGGATCTTCATAGTGGCACATATTCATATTCTTACAACTATGGATGGTGCGCATGTGAATGCTCATATGGAAGTGATAATGCAAATGCAAATCACACAATTTCTTATAACTCTAACTAATTAAAAAACCATATATCGATTGCGTGGACAAGTTGTTCTCGCAATCGATATAAATTTTATTACAGGTATTGAAATTAAAAAAACATTTGGAATATAATGTATATGTATGGGGTTGATTTGCAATTCATTAATTTATGTGATTTGTATTTTAATTTAAGGAATTAGTGTGGTTTTACATCTATTTTGAAAGGGTATGTTTATAAATGTTAGGTATTAAGTCCGTTAAAAATAAAATAAAATCCATGAAAGAGTTTATAAAAAGAATAACAAGAACCATTACGATTATATGGAAAAGTTCTAGAATTAGCGCTGTAATATCACTAGTAGCTACAATTTTTAATGGTGCTATCATTCCTATAAATATGTTGATAGGTAAATATTTTATTGATAGTGTTATAAATGCTTTAAATAACAGAAATAATTATGAATTTAGAAATGAAGTCTTTATATGGCTAGGTCTAGAGTTTGGAGTGGCTATTCTTTCATATGTAATAAATAGACTAAGTCGCTATTTTTATGACATTCAAATAAAAACTTTAAACATTTATATATCAGGGCTTCTTATTGAAAAATCTAATAAATTAGATATTTCATATTTTGAAGATAGTGAGTTTTATAATAAAATTGAAAAAGCAAATAATGAATCACTTTCCAGCGTTATGGGTATAATGAGTGCTTTAATAGAAATAGTTAAGAATTGTTCTTCTTTAGTAGGATCTATTATAATAGTTATTAAATTAAATCCTCTTATACTATTTTTATGTATAGTAACTACGATTCCTATGTTTTACATTAATGTAACAGTTTCGAAATGGAAATATGATGTTTATAATAAAAGAATAGAAGAGTCAAGATTTGCATCTTACTTACAGAGATTGTTAATGCATTATAACAATATAAAGGAAATAAAATTAAATCGTTTAGGAAATTATTTTGAAAATATTATAATATCAACTTATAAAAAACATATAAATCAGGATAAATTTATTGGGAAAAAGCAGTTTAAAAGATTAACTGCAGCAGATTGCTTAAATTCAATTATTTCATATTGTTATAAGTTGTATGTAGTTTTTCTTACATTAAATAAGGGATTGACTATCGGATCAATGACTATGTATATATCAGCGTTAACTAATGTTGATAATTCTGTTAAGAATACTTTGGACAATTTTACTTTACTTTATTCTAATAACCTTTATATAGAGAATCTTTTTTCAGTACTAGAATTAGAACCAAGGATAATAGATAAGGGAGGAGAAAAAACATTCAATAAAAAAGAAATAAATCTTATTGAATTTAGAAATGTGTCTTTTAAATATCCCAATACCGATAGGTATATTTTAAAAGATATTAATTTAACAATAAGAGGAAACCAGACCTGTGCTATTGTTGGTCTAAATGGAAGTGGTAAAACTACTTTAATAAAGTTAATGACAAGGTTGTATGATCCTACAGAGGGAGACATTCTTATTGACGGAATTAATATTAAGGAATATAGCTTGGAAAGCTTGTATAAGAATATTGGTGTGGTGTTTCAAGATTTTATGAAATATCCCTTTACGGTTAAAGAGAACATTGGTTTTGGTAATATTGAAGATATTGAGAAGATGGAGTTAATTGATTTAGCAGCAAGGAAATCAAACGCATATGATTTTATACAAAAATTAGATGAAAAATATGATACTAAATTAGAAAAACTATGGACTAATGGTGTAGATTTATCATTAGGACAGTGGCAAAAACTAGCTATAAGCAGAGCTTTTGTAAGTGACGCTGCAATTTTAATTTTAGATGAACCTACAGCATCTTTAGATGCAGTTGCAGAATATGAGTTGTACAAAAATTTCAAAGAGTTAATTGGCAGCTCTACAAGTATTTTAATATCCCATAGATTTTCAACTGTTAAAATGTCAGATGTAATTTATGTGATAGAGGATGGAATGATTACTGAGGCAGGAACACATGAGGATCTAATGCTAAATAATGGACTTTATGCAAAGTTATATATAATGCAAGCGGAGTCATATCAGCTTCCTGGTAGAGTAGAGCAGAAAAATAAAAAGGCTAGAGAAAAAATAGACATTGTTGCGTCGGATGGTTCTGTGATAATGATAGGATAGATATAAAGATTATGAAAAGGTTGTTGATTAAAAGACAACCTTTTCCATACTGGAGGGGGATTTGTGAAAGTTAAGTTAAATAGAAATATATGCTTAAAAGCACTAATAATTAGCTTGTTTATTATTTATATAATTATGTTATTTAAGATTATATTATTTAAAGGTATTACTATAGCTAAATTATTTGGAAATTATCAGAAGCTACGATCAATTAATGTAATTCCGTTTAAAACTATGGTAGATTATTTTACAGTAAATAAAGGAATTGGCTTTTTAAGAGCAGTTTCTAATGTGTTTGGAAATTTAATTGTATTTATACCGCTTGGGTATTTTCTTCCTACAATAAATAAAAGGTTTTCAAAATTTAAGTACTTAATAATTACAGTAATTAGCTTCAGCTTGTTTTTTGAAGTTATGCAATATATTTTGGGTATAGGAAGCAGCGACGTTGATGATCTTATATTAAATACTATTGGTGGTATTATAGGATATATTTTATATAGAGCACTTCATAAGTTAGTTGCTAAAGAATATGTTTTCAATACAGCAATAATATGCGCCACCGTTTTATTTTTTGCGGGTAGCTTTTTTGTAGCAAAAAAGGAATTTGGACTATACCTCGGAATTGATAAGTTGGACAGGGAAGTCATAGGAGGAAGTGAAATTCCTAAAAGAAAGGGCGATATTATTGGGTTTTTTATAGCTATGGAGGGCAATTCAATTACGGTTTTTAAAGGGAAAGATGATGGGAACGACAAAGATAAAGGGATTTTTGTTAATGGTTCTAATGTAGATATGAAAAAAAATGATCGAGATAAAGTTAATATATTATTAAGTGAAACCACAAAAGTTTTTTCAATGAAAGCAAAGGCAAAGGATAAAAAGCTAATTATGATATATGAAAAATTATCAATTAAAGACCTTGAACATATAGGCAAGGAATCACTAATGAGTATATGGGGAGAAGAAAAGGATGGGAAGTTTATAGCAGATACAGTTTTGGTTACTCTTACTCAAAAATCTGATGCTAAGAATACTAATGAACCGCCTAAGGTTGATGCTAAAAATACTATACCTAGTCGAGAGCCAGACCTAGATGGTCATATTAAAAGTATAAATGGAGATGAAATTATTATTACAAGGATTATGACAGTGGCGCAGAATAGCAATAGTAAAACAATTGTTAGTACAGATATAAAAGATAGCTTTAGAATTACAAAAAATACTTCCTTCATAGTACGCAATATATATGAAGGTGGTAAAAGACATAATGACAAGTCAGGTAGCCTTAGTGACTTGAAAATAAAATCTCAAATAAGTGTGTGGGGGCAGAAAGAAGGGGATTATATTAATGCAGAATTTATACTAATTAATATAGTTAATTAATGCTTTAAACCTTCACAATACATTTAACATTTTCATAATATAATTATGAAAATATTATTGTAAGGAGAAAGTTGATGGCTACACTGCCAACATTGAAATTATATTACGAAGGAACGTCGGTAAGAATACTTCAAATGAATTTAATAGGAATAAATTATAGGTATAATGGTCTTCAAGTTACTGGCGTATTTGATTCGTTGACCTATGAGATAGTAAAAGATTTTCAGACTGAGAATAAGCTGGTTTCAGATGGTATTGTTGGTCCAGTTACTTGGAATGTTTTACTTGGAAAGGTTGTAAAAATACAAAATAAACTAAACTCTTTGAACTATAATACTGGAATTGCAGATGGGATTTATGGTGCAAGGACTACAGATGCAGTAAGAAGATTTCAAAGCGTTAGTGGCCTTAAGATGAATGGAATTGTAACCCCAAGAACAAGGCAGGAATTATTTAATCCAAACCCATCAGGTGATTATAATACACGTCCAAGTTCAACTAGCTTAACCGCCTTAAATCCATATGTGGCATCACTAGCAAGAAAATTTCTTGATCTGTGCGCTGCAAGTAATTTGGATATTAAGATTATAGTAACCTTTAGAAGTTGGAATGAGCAAGATTCACTATATGACCAAGGGAGAACTACGGCAGGTGCTATAGTAACTGATGCTATGGGAGGAGATTCATATCATAATTGGGGGCTAGGATTTGATTGTGCGCCTATGGAGAATGGAGTGGTTGCTTGGAATGCAACGGATAAGTTTATTCAAATGGGTAACCTAGGCCAGCAGGTTGGATTGGAATGGGGAGGCAATTGGACGACTTTTAGTATCAGTATTGTAGATTATCCACACTTTCAATATACTTATGGACTAAGTACGGAACAGCTTTTAGAGGGTGCAAGACCTTAATAAGGTTATAATTTTATAAAGCTAAAAATAAAGAAACATCCTATGTCCTGAAAAAAGGAATAGGATGCTTCTTTTTAATTGTCTTATGAACAAACAAAGTTTTTAAGATCTTTTAAATCCAAGCTGAAGGATATCCATCGGCCTCCTATATATCGCCAACCAGAAAGTGAGATATTACCTATACGAACAATATAGGACCAATAGGATTCACCATTTTTAAGCCATAAATACGTATATTTATAAATACAAGGAGATATTGCTCCAGATTCAACCTTTGTTAGGTTTGGTTCCGGCAAATCAGAGAGCTTAGGTGTGTAGCTAGGTGGCGGATTTTTTGGAGGTTCCTGCTGCTGAAGTTGATATTCTTCAGCCTTTGGCCTGTATCCATAACAAAATGGACATTCAGTTAGATACATTGAGTAGGGGCAATAAAATGCTTTATAGGGTGTTCTTGCTGAGTAATCTCTATAGCCGTACATTAAATATCCTCCTAAAGTTATCGATTCTTCTATTATAATATTCGTTAATAATAGAAGTGCCACTAATTGATAAGAAATACTTAAAGGCGTGAATTTATCACGCCACTAATTTTTGTTGGATAAAAATTAAAGTATAAGGTATAATGAAGAATGGCATTATAAACAGTAAATAATGGAATGAAATTGATGAAGTTTACATAGAAATATTTGCAGGAAAGGTGAGAGTATGGCAAAAAATATACCAGTTGAAAAAAATCAAGATTACGTTATAGATATTACAGGAATGGGCTTTGAAGGAGAAGGCGTTGGCAGGATAGAGGATTATACTGTCTTTGTTCAAGGAGCACTTTTAGGTGAAAAAGCGAAGGTTAAAATAGTGAAGGCTAATAAAAACTTTGGTTTTGGGAAGCTATTAGAGGTGATTGAGCCGGCAGTAAATAGAGAGGAGCCGTCTTGCACCATATATAAGAGATGTGGAGGGTGTCAGCTGCAGCATCTTTCCTATGAAGGGCAGCTTGAATTTAAAACCCAGAGGGTTAAGGATGTTATAAGCAGAATAGGAAAACTTGAAAATGTGATAATACATCCAACTATGGGAATGAAGAATCCTTATAGATATAGGAATAAGGTTCAACTTCCTGTAGGTATTAATAACGGACACGTTGAAATAGGATTTTATGCTCCTAGAAGTCATGACATAATTCCTATGGACAGCTGCGGTATTCAAGATGAGGTTG
>Ga0316603_10002178_pt1 | contig 10696 bp, 7 predicted proteins | sample OWC_soil_day10_n_FD_207649 | JGI IMG/M metagenome (GOLD analysis project Ga0316603, IMG submission 207649) | Wetland soil microbial communities from Old Woman Creek delta, Ohio, United States - OWC_soil_day10_noCT | ecosystem: Environmental > Terrestrial > Soil > Wetlands | place: USA: Ohio...
CATGCCCGGGATCGAGGAAAATGCGGTGTCCTTGCAGCGCCGGCCGATAGGAAGCGAGGATGGAATCTACGGCCGACGGGGATGCCCATTCCCGAGGTATGACGTAGTACACCCCTGATGCGCAACCGGCAAGAAACGTCACTATCAGAATGAAAAAAACAAAACGGGGAGGGACGCGCATAGCCTAAACTACTGACCTGCGGTAAGATATGCAATATCCTTTGGGGGAGCAGCCCATGATAATCGTTAAGAAAATAGAGCAATACCCGCAAAATTGCCGGCTTGACTTTCTAGCCGGCGTGCAGTAGTATTTGCCTGTAATGTATCCGTCTGGAGGGACTCATGTCACTTCGACCTGCCCGATTGCTGGCGGCGTTCCTTCTCGCCTTTGCCGCCGATACCTTTGCCCAAACCCCGCCGTTTGACATCAATGCCTACCAGAATTTTCTGGCGGCGCACCAGGAGTTGACCTCTGAACAGTTCCTTGCTCTTCATCCGGCTGGCGTGTTTGCCCATAGCGCACCGACACAACCTTCCTCGGTGCCCTATATGGATTCCATCGTTTTGAAATATGATCTCACGACGTTCGAGAAATCGCTTATTGAGCAAAATGGTTTCATGGCAACTGAACGGCTGTCAAGTCCTTCGCCTGCCGCGGCATTCCTGGACATCTATCACAAGGATCTCCCTGCCTTTGTTTCGACGGACGCGATCCTGCACGCCTGGCATATGTCGTATGATGAGATTCTGAAGGTCGTGGAGACCTATCTCCTCATTGGACGGCTCGACACGCTCCTCGCAGCGTTGCATGACCAGCTTCCCGCGCGGGCCACGGCATACGGCGGCAACCCCGCCATGCGCCAGATGCTTCTCGATGTCGATCTCTACCTGACCATTCCCCGGAGGCTTCTCGGGAGCGCCGCCGGCCCCTTGTTCGCGGAGAATATGACCGATGTATCACAACTGCTGGGTTATATCGAAGCGCAACGGGTGGTGGAGCTCCCGCTGTTCCAATCGGTGCCCTATGAGGTAGATTTCAGCCAGTTCACCCCGCGCGGCCACTACACGCAATCTCCGGAGCTTACCCGGTATTTCCAGGCCATGATCTGGCTTGGACGGACGGAGCTTGCGATTCTTCCTCGGATACAGGATGCGCTCACACCGCCGGAATCTGACTTCCAGCGCCAGGCGATTGATGCCATGCTTATCCATGAAGCGGCCCTTGCCGCTGATGGATACCGAAAGCTGGATGATTTGGACAAGGTGATCCGTTTCTTTGTCGGAGAATCGGACAACATCACATTGCCACAAATCCAGGCGATGGCGGGGGAGACCGGCCTGAGCAATGCGTCTGACCTTCTAGATACGTTGGTCTTTCGCAATTTCTGCAGCGTGCTCGAGCAGAAGTCATATGCTTTTCAGCGGATCAACTCCCAGATCCTGTGGTCCAACCCACGCTCGCCGGAGCAAATTCAGCCTGCCGGTGCGTTCCTTCTGCTCGGCCAGCGCTTCGTCATAGATTCCTATGTAACGGGGAGTGTGGTCTACGACAAAATCCTCTATCAAGGTCAAAAATTCTGGCGGGGGCTTCCCTCGACACTTGATATCCTCAATGCCCTGGGGAACGATGCAACTGCGCAGTTGCTGGTTCCGGAACTTGACCAGTACCATTATGGACCCAACCTGGCCGCGGTGCGCTATCTGGTGGATTCTTATGAGCCCGAATTCTGGGCGGGGACTCTTTACAACGGTTGGCTCCGGGCGATCCGAACGCTCAATCCGCCTTCCAGCCGTGTAACGCTTCCCGCGTTCATGCAGACCGCTGCCTGGTGGCAGGAAAAGATGAATACCCAACTGGCTTCCTGGGCGCAGTTACGACATGATAACCTCCTCTATGCCAAGCAATCCTACACGGGTGGGCGGACCTGCTCGTTCCCGGAGACCTATGTGGAGCCTGCACCCGATTTCTTCGGTGCGCTGAAGGACCTGGCTGACAGCGCTGAGTCGGCGTTCCGCATGACGGCCCTGCGGGATCATCCCTTCAGTGCGGGTATCCGGATGCACTTTAAAGACATGGCCGGTATCATGGACACACTTCGCGGGATCGCGCAGAAGGAACTCCAGGCAATCGCGCTCTCCGATGTAGAGAAGGAATTTCTCAGACAGATCATCTATGAACTTCATGACGGTTGCGGCGCGGCCTACCGCGGCTGGTACTCAAGGCTGTACTACACCGGCGAAACGGGTTTTATGAAAGAAGATCGCGTGGTTGCGGATGTTCACACCTGTCCGACCGATGACGGTGGCGCAATGGTTGGATGGGTGCTTCATGCCGGTACAGGGCCCGCGAACATGGCAGTGGTGGTGGCCGCGCTCCCTGATGGCCGGCCGATGGCCTTCGTCGGCCCGGTCTTGAGTTACTATGAACATGTGACCACGAATTTCAAGCGCCTCACCGATGAGGAATGGGCGACGGCATATGCTTTGTCGCCTTCATTCCGGCCCGCGTTTGTGAACCTCTACCTTGCCGATGCCGCCGGAGGGTGGCGTGGCGCCGGCCCTTCTCTTGTGACCGGCATCGATGTTGACCCTGTGCCAGGGTTGCAGCCCGCGACGGTGAGGCTGGAGCAGAATTATCCAAACCCATTCAACGGCCAGACAGTGATATCGTTTGCCATACCTGCTTCGCTCAGCGGTACACATGTCCAGTTGGCTATCTATGACGTCCAGGGACGCCGCTTGCGCACGCTCCTCAACCAGAAGATGCCGGCCGGGACGTTCCTCGCCCGGTGGACTGGTGACATCGAGAGCGGCGTGCAGGCAGCGACCGGAGTGTACTTCTATCAGTTGAGGGCAGGTCCTCAGTTGCGGACAGGGAAAATGGCTCTGGTGCGTTAAGGACTTTGATTCTCTTCCCGTGAATCCGTAATTTGTTCTCATGACCCACCCGGGATTTGTCGTCGGTGTTGACGGCGGAGGAACGAAGACCATTGGAGAACTCGCAGATCGCCAGGGTACTTCTGTTGCTGCGTATGACGTCGGCCCAACGAATCCGAATGTCGTAGGAGTTGAAGAGTCGGCCCGCACGCTCTGCGATCTCATCCGCCACCTCGTTGTCCAGGCTTCGTGCCCCCTGAACAGTCTGCAAGGGATTGTCCTGGGACTGGCCGGAGGGGGAGCAGAGAAAGTCCAGAAGGAGATCCGCGAGAAGGTCCAACGCTGTCTGTATGGGGATGGACCTCCGGTTTTCCCGATACAGGTGGTGACCGACGTGCGGATTGCCCTCGAAGGAGCCTTCGGCGGCGGTCCGGGAATCGCCCTTGTGGCCGGGACAGGCTCGTCGGTCATGTACAAGACAACGCAGGGTGATGTTGGACTCACAGGAGGATGGGGGCGAATTCTGGGTGACGAAGGGAGCGGCTATTTCATTGGGTTGGAAGCACTGAAGGCGGTCACCAGAGACTACGATGGTGTTGTGCCATCCGGTGCGCTTCGCGAAGCCCTGGCTGCCCGATTCGATCTGGGATCCCGATACCAGATCATTGAAGCCGTCTACCGCCAGCAATTCCCTGTTGCCTCCCTTGCCCCGCTTGTCTTTGAACTGGCCGCCCGGTCGGACGGTGTCAGTCATGAGATTCTGGAACATGCGGCTGCTCTCCTCGCGAATCATGTCGGGGCAGCCCTCTCACACATGGAAGAGGGCACCATCGGAGTTGTCCTTACCGGCGGATTGGTCGAGCACGACACGCCGTATAGAAGTATTCTCATGTCGGAGTTGACTGATCGGTTTCCGCGTGTCCGGATTCAGTCAAGGCTCTTTTCGCCTGTGCACGGTGCGGTCATGATGGCTCTGTCTCAACCACGGGAGGAGCCCGGAGTGTGATTGATATGCGTTTGCGGTTTGCGATTTTCCTTCCCTTCCTCCTCTTATTCTTTTCCTACACATCACATCAGACAGGCACCAGCCGGGGCCCGCTGTCTCATGAGGAGGCACCGCATGGCTCCGCGCAGATGCCTCCGGTTGTGACCCTGGTGGATTCGCTCATTGCTCGCGCAATTGCTGACTCCGCATTTCCCGGGGCTCAACTGGCAATCCTTCGAGACACCACCCTTATCGCCGAAAGAGCGTACGGCAGGTATACCTACGACCTCCAGGCACAAGCCGTCGACACGTACACGCTATTCGATCTTGCCTCGCTGACCAAGGTCTTTGCGACGACCGCTGCAGTCATGAAACTCTATGAGGAAGGAAAGCTCTCGCTGGATGATCCCGTGATGAAGTATCTTCCCCGCTTCACCGGAGAGGCAAAAAAGAATGTCAGTCTCCGCCATCTGTTGTTACACCGAAGCGGACTGCCGGCATTCCGCCGGCTGAGTGATATAGCTGCGACAGAGGACGCAGCGCTCGACTCAGTTTTCTCCACCGCGCTGGTCGCCGGGCCCGGAGATTCAACGATTTACAGCGATCTTGGGATGATAACGCTTGGCAAGGTGGTGGAACAGGTCACCGGAATGTCTCTTGCCCGGTATGTACAGAAGGAATTCTATGCGCCGATGGGAATGGCCCATACGATGTTCAATCCTCCCCCTGAACTACGCTCAACCGCCGCCCCGACGGAATACGATGCAGTTTGGCGAAAGACGTTGGTCCAGGGCACCGTGCATGATGAAAATGCCGCAACACTTTCGGGTGTGGCCGGACATGCCGGGCTTTTCTCGACGGCCTCTGATCTCGCGCTCTTTATGCAGATGCTCCTGAACGGGGGCCGCTATCATGGAACGCAGTATCTCCGGGCTTCGACGATCGACGAGTTCCTCCGAAAGCGGTCGCCGGGACAGGAACGATGGCTTGGGTGGGACATGAAAACGAAGAACGGCTCGTCAGGGGGAACACTCCTTCCCGAGTCCTCCTTCGGGCACACGGGTTTCACCGGTACCTCCGTCTGGGCTGATCCCGACAGCCGTCTTGCCATCATTTTCCTTACAAACCGGGTATACCCGACACGTGCTAATACCCGGCTTTACAAAATGCGACCCCTTCTCCACGACGCGGTCGTGGGCGCGACGGAACGACCGAAGCCGTGAAGGCGGACTCACGTGCTGTGGCCTGCCGATAACATCATCATACGAAACATACCGTACCATCGCAAACCTGTCAGCTCATTGTCATTGACGACATTTGTCGCGTTCCTCAGCCCACGTCAAGATCTCTCCTGATCTCTTTGATGCTCTGGTGTCCTGAGAGAGCTATTGTCCGGAAACGCCTTGCATCGCGGGTGTGTTATAGAAATGGAGTGAGTTTTCGGAGTGCCCATTGCGGCCCATGAAGCTCTTCTCGTGCCGCAGCGAGGCGGCAAGTCCAAACAATCGGCGGAAAGGTGGCGCTTCGGTGATTGGATGGTTGCAGGGGAGAGAACGGCTTGTTCTCATATCCATAATTCTGGTGGCAGCGTGCCTGACGAGCATCGAACTCTACCGTGCCGACCGCTATGTTTTTCTTTATTCCGGTGATGCCAGTTCCCATCTGGTCCGGACACGGCAGTTCGTGGATTCGCAGCAGACCGGCATTCACAACATTGGGACCGCCTGGCTCCCGCTTCCCCATCTTCTCCTCCTTCCTTTTGCCGCGATCGATTTCCTCTTTTATAATGGACTCGCGGCCATAGTGCCGGGGCTCACTTGCCTGATCGGGGCTGCGATTGCACTCTACGGGATCGTCAGGCGGATAGCCGGGTCGAACCGAACCGCGCTGCTCTGCGCGCTTGTGTTCGGCTTGAACCCGAACATTCTGTATCTCTCGCTCATCCCGATGAGTGAGGCCTGTTTTCTCTTGTTCTTGACTTGTGCCGCCTATGGTCTCCTCCGGTGGCTAGAACGACCCGCTGTGCTCCGCTGGATGGCACTCGCCTCCGCATCTCTCTGTTGTGCAACGTTGAGCCGTTACGAGACCTGGCCTCTCCCGGGAGCCCTGCTCCTCATCAGCGTCTATCTTCTGGCCACACGGCAGATACCGGGCGGCCCGGGAAAACGGGTGCTGGTATTTCTGATTTCGGTCTCGTCGTTTGCCGGGATTCTCTCCTGGCTTCTCTGGAATCTCAGCGAGTACGGCAACGCGCTTCAGTTTGCCGGAGCGATTTATGAGATCGGACCGGACCACTCCCGCGAAGGACTTGCCGGGCATCCGATCACCGTGCTGACGCTCTACGGTAAGACAGTTCTTTACATGTTCGGGCCTGTGCTGATCGGGCTGGCAATCGCGGCCATAGGAAAGAAGCGCCTGAACGACAAAGCATCACTTTTCTACGGGTTCCTGTTTCTCCCGCCGATATTCACCCTTGTTTCCCTGGAGCGGGGCTTCGCGCAGATGGACCCATGGTGGTGGAACTCCCGCTACGTGCTTCCTGTCGGAATTCCTGTCCTGATTGCCGGATCCACCGTGCTCCGACATCTCTGGAGCATCAGTACCGGACCGACAAGAAAGCTTGCCGTGGCAGGCATGCTTTTCACGTTTTCTTTGGTGCAGGTGACAATCCCATCCATCGGGGTTATCACATTCATCGATGCCGCCAAGGGTTTCTTTGAGCAAAGCCTCGATGCCACTGAAGTGGGGGAGCGACTCGGAGAGGTGTACAACGGCGGGAGCATTGCTTTGTTGGCCGGGCACGGGCAGGGGCACAGGATCATGATCCCCAGCGGGATTCCAATCAACAGATTTCGGATCGTGAACGGGCAGGACTCCCTGGAGTTCCATTCCATGCCATGGGAGAGGAACCGGTATTTCGTACTCGCGAAGGACCCCGATCCGGAGGCTCAGGCCCTCGCCGGCTACTGGCTCCGTCATTTCTCACTTTTAGCCACACACTATATGGTGATCGGCGAAAACCCGGGGTATGTCCTGCTGGAGCGAAAGCAAGCTCGCCCCATGCGCGTTGTCCTGGACAGGCGGGATGCCCTAGGGCATTGAATCTAGCATGGCGTCTGTATTTTCGGAAAGCTTGAAATACGCCAATTTCCGTATTGTCCTTCGTTGCCGACTTTTCTAGCATAATGACGCGTGCAAGTGCATTCCGGTTTACATGGAGCCGGCTGTACCAACAAATTCAACAAAAGGGAGGGGAGAGTTATGTGGGGAAAGAATTCTTTGTTGGCTGTTCTCGTGGCCGGGTTGCTGCTAGGGTGTCAGCAGAAGCAAGACGAGCCAATCCGCAGCAGTTCATCGTCGGGCGGTACTTCAATGGCCCCATCTGGTGAAAGGGCGGATGAGAGCAACATGGCTCTTGTTCGCTTCATCAATGCTGTTCCGGATATGAATACCGTCAGCGCATACATGGACAGCAGTATTGCCTTTTCGGACGTGAGCTTCAAGACCGTCACGCCGTACAGGGAAGTGCCTGACGGCAGTCATACATTCCACCTGGGTGACCAGGTGTCGATGCAGGCTGGTCGAGACCGTTCCGACAACAGCCTGGCGGACAACATGCGCGGGAAGAATGACGGCCGTGAGATCAACGAATCCGAATCGCTGAGCAGCGGCGCGTATTATACGGTGGTTCTGATGCCCGGTGAGGTGGACAACGATGGCAACAACCGCGGCGTCAATGTTTCTTTGCCGAAGTTTGAAATCATCAAGGACGACTTCAGTTCGCCGTCGAGCGACAAGGCGCATATCCGCGTTATCAATGCCGCGGCACGCGCCGGCAAGCTTGATATCTTCTCGCGCACGAAGGACGACGAACTATTCAGCAATATCGATGTCAATTCTTCGCCTAGCTATGAAGATGTGGACCCGGGCAACATTACACTGGAAGTCCGAGCGGATGGAAAGAACAACGCCCTGTTCACGCTTCCCAGCAGGAGCGTGGAAGCAGGACATCACTACACCGTGGTCCTGACCGGCAAGGGGACAAATGGCAGAAACCTTGATGCAGTGCTCGTTGAGGATCAATACATACAGCAGAGAGACGCAACGCAAGGTGGCTCGGATTCTCGCTATAACAACCGCTGACAGGAACAAATAGCTTTGCAGAATGGCATTGCCGCTCCTCCGCGCGCCGAAGCGTGGAGGGGCGGTCATGGCCCGGTATCCAGGAAAGGTGAGAGTGGGTGAATACGGCCGCAGAGCATCCCGTCGATTTCCTTCCCCTTCTCTTCTACACCGTCGGCGTCCTTCTCATTGTCGGGGCAATGTACGGGCTTTCGTACATCATCGGTGAACGCCACAAAGGTCTTGCCACAGGTGTCCCCTACGAATCGGGCATCAAGGTCACAGGCTCCGCACGGGTGCGCTTTCCCTCCCGATTCTATCTCGTCGCAATGCTCTTTGTCCTTTTTGATCTGGAAGTCGTGTTCATCTTTGCCTGGGCCGTTGCGGCCCGGGAATCCGGGTGGCCAGGGTACTGGGTTCTCCTGGGGTTCGTGGCCATCCTGGTGGTGGGACTTGTGTATGAGTGGAGGATGGGGGCCCTGGACTGGTTCCCCGGTACCAGGCGTGTTAACGGACAAAAAGGTGTCGTCGATGAATCGTCTCGAAGATCCATACCAGGCTGAAGTGCGCCGCAGCGTCGTCACCGCCCGACTCCAGGATCTTCTTGCATGGGGTAGGAAGAATTCTCTCTGGCCGTTCAACTTCGGGCTCTCGTGCTGTTATGTGGAGATGGCAACGAGCCTGACCAGCAGGTTCGACATCGCCCGTTTCGGTGCCGAGGTGATCCGGGGTACCCCGCGGGAAGCGGACGTCATGGTCATCGCCGGAACTGTGTTCAGGAAAATGGCGCCTGTGATCAGGCGGTTGTATGACCAGATGATGGAGCCGCGGTGGGTGATCTCCATGGGATCCTGCGCGAATTCTGGAGGGATGTATGACGTGTATAGCGTCGTCCAGGGCGTCGACACGTTCATGCCTGTGGATCTGTATGTCCCCGGCTGTCCTCCCAGGCCTGAGGCGTTCATGGAAGGCCTGCTCCTGCTCAGCGAGGCCGTCGGCGCGGAAAAGAGGCCGTTAAGCTGGATGCTTGGCCCGCAAGGCGTGGAAAAAGCCCCCCTGCCGTCGCTCCGTGATCTCAAGCGCGAGGAGCGGATCAAGGCTACCGAACTTCCAACGCCTGATCATATCTGACCCGCTGCTATGATCGATCAGCCCATCACACAGACGGAATTCGAAGAAAGCCTCCGGTCCAGCTTCGGGCCGGCATTGCTCGCCGCCCAACCCCTGCGTGACGGGATCCCGACGTACTGGATCCATCCGGACAAGATTGTCGGCGTGCTGCGGTACGCGAAGGAAAGCTCGGGGGAGCGCTACGCAATGCTCTATGACATCACGGCCATCGACGAGCGATTCCGGACACACCGGGAAGGGCAGCCGCAAAGCAACTTCACCGTCGTCTACATGCTCTTTTCTTTCGAGCAGAACGCATGGCTGCGCCTGAAAGTGCCCTTGACCGGCGAGTTCCCGTCCATTGAGACAGCGACAGGCGTCTGGTTGGCGGCGAACTGGTTCGAACGCGAAGTGTGGGATATGTTCGGCATCACGTTCCGGAACCATCCGAATCTGCAGCGCATCCTGATGCCGAAGACATGGGAAGGGCATCCTCTCAGAAAGGAACATCCAGCGCGTGCCACCGAGATGGCTCCATTCACCCTGCCGGACGACAGGCAGGTGAACGAAGAGGAAGCGCTGGAGTTCCGGCCCGAGGAGTGGGGCATGAAGCCGCAGTCGCCCACCTCGGAATTCATGTTTCTCAACGTCGGGCCCCAGCATCCCGGAACACACGGTGTGTTCCGTATCGTCCTCCAGATGGAAGGGGAGCAGATAATCGACGCGTTGCCGGAAATCGGCTTCCACCACCGCGGCGCGGAGAAAATGGCGGAACGGCAAACGTGGCATAGCTTCATTCCGTATACAGACCGGGTCGACTACCTCGGCGGTGTGATGAACAACTTCCCGTACGTGATGGCGGTCGAAACTCTCGCCGGCATCGAGGTTCCCGCGCGCGCCCAGGTGATTCGCATCATGCTGGCAGAGCTCTTCCGCATCGCCAGCCACCTGGTATGGTACGGTACGTTTGCGCAGGACCTTGGCGCGCTTTCGCCTGTGTTCTACATGTTCAATGACCGCGAGCGAATCTTCAAGATCATCGAAGCCATCTGTGGTTTCCGCATGCACCCGGCCTGGTTCCGGATCGGCGGGACGGCGGCGGACTTGCCGGAAGGATGGGAAGGCCTGGTCCGCGATTTTCTGAAGTACATGCCTTCCCGCCTGAAGGAATATGATGCCCTGGTCATGAAGAACCGCATCTTCAAAATGAGGACTGTGGGCGTTGGCGCCTATACAAAAGAGGAAGCGATCGACTGGTCGGTGACCGGACCGGGACTCCGCGCAACCGGATTTGCCTGGGACTTCAGGAAGGCCAGGCCGTACTCCGGCTATGATCAGTTTGAATTTGACGTCCCGACGGCCACACATGGCGATTGCTATGACCGGGGCGTGGTCCGCGTGGAGGAGATCCGGCAGAGCTTACGGATCATCGAACAGTGTGTGAACAACATGCCTCCCGGACACTACAAATCGGATCACCCGCTCACGACCCCCCCGCGAAAGGACAGGACAATGCATGACATTGAGACGTTGATCAATCATTTTCTCAACGTCAGCTGGGGACCGGTCATCCCCCCTGGAGAAGCGTTCGTGGGGATCGAG
>Ga0316603_10002180_pt1 | contig 10692 bp, 5 predicted proteins | sample OWC_soil_day10_n_FD_207649 | JGI IMG/M metagenome (GOLD analysis project Ga0316603, IMG submission 207649) | Wetland soil microbial communities from Old Woman Creek delta, Ohio, United States - OWC_soil_day10_noCT | ecosystem: Environmental > Terrestrial > Soil > Wetlands | place: USA: Ohio...
CAGACGCGAACGCCCTACGACGAGTCGATCTACCTCAATGCCCTGAAGCAGCGCGGCTCGACTCTGCTCAGCAAGCTCGTCACGCAGACGTAACAGGCCTTGCGGAACGACTCAGGGCGTGAACCGGCTGTTCGAGCGCAGCGAGCTGACAGTTCCCTGCGCGGGTGCGCCGGTAACAGCGTACCCCGAGACTGATGCGTCATGGAAAGACGAAATCGGTGTTCGGCGCGTCGCCCAGGTTGAGGGAGACATTGGCGAACTTCGGCAGTGCAAAGTCGGCCGCACGGGCCTCGATCGTGTGCAGCCCTGCCTGGCCGTCAACGGGGGTGAAGCTGTACGCGGTGACACCGGTCTGCCAGAAGGCGCGCTCCGGCGACGCCGTTGGCAGCGAGAAGGCAAAGGTGCCGAAGTCGGCGTCGGCCACGGTTGTCGCAACCTCGATCAGCAACGGCGTCGAGCTGCCCGGGTAGGTGCCTACCGTCTGCAGTGCGCGCAGTTCGGCGTCGATCAGATTGACACCGAGCGTCGCGATCGTGACCGTCCCCGACACCTGTCGGAAGATCGGGCTGGCTGACGGCAGCAGCGGCGTGGTCGCTGTGCTGACGATGGTCTGGCCGCCCGTGACCTGCACGCCAGCCAGTACCGCGTTGGTCCGATCGGTCCGGGTAATGACGACGTCGTAGGTCCCCATCTCGACCGGCCACAGCACGAACCAGCCTCGGTCATCGGCAGTGGTCGACTTGATGCCGACGCCGCCCTGCTGTGCGCTGACGACTGCTCCAGGCAGCGTGTAGCCCTCAATGTCGTTCGCCGGATTGACGTGGGCCTGGATCACCGGCTTCAGGTTGTAGCGCCCGGACTTGCCGGCCTTGACCACCGACTTGCAGGGGTCGAAGTCGAGCACCAGTTCGCCGAGCTGGCCTGGCTGGATGTTCACGTCGACGTTGAGCTTGAGGCCACTTTGCTGCGCGCTCGGCGTGCTAAGCGCCACCGCACTGCCGTCGGCAAGGTCGAGCTGGTTGGCGAACGGCGCCTGGCCACCGCCGTTGGCTGCCAGGACCATTCGCACCTGCGAATACCTGCCGGCCGGCAGCGGCACCGTCCCGAGGTCGACGAAGACGCCGTTCCTCAGCGTCAGCAGGTCGACACGCCTGGCGGGGGACAGGGTCAGGTCCCGCCAGCCGCTGACGCCGTCGCCCGCGGTGGCACTCTGGTGGATGCGAATTTGCTCGACCGTGACCCACACCGACCTGTAGTCGCAGCCCTGCGAATCGGTCAGGTGGATCGCCAGCTGACCGATGCCGCTGCTGGTCTGGGCGCCCCCGGCAGAAGAGGAGCTGGAGTCACCCCCACCCCCGCACGCGGCGAGCAGCGTAGCGACGGCAAGTAGGCTGGCCTGGCCGGCACGGCGAAGAAGGCGAAACATCATGCCGAGTACCTGCGATGGAATCGGTCTTCATTGTCCCGCCGTCGCGCTGCGACGAGTCCCCACATTCGCGTGCAGATGTCACCGTGTGCAAGAAGCGCCTGTAACCCAGTTCACGCCACGCGTTCGCCGCCCACGAAGTGGACCGCCTGAAATCAACGGCATGTCGGGCAGCTGCACGCCCGGCGGCGCAACAAGCCCATTCAGGTGGCTCCGTATATCACCGCCGTCGACATGATCTCCGCGGCTTCATGGCGTCGGTGCAGAGTCAAGCCCAGCATCGCCATGTCTTCGCCTTGGCGCGCCAGCACCTGCTGCGCAAAAGGTAGGAACTCCACCTCCTCAACGCGCACGTGCTCGTTGAAGCGCTTCACCAGTTCTTGTAGCAGCGCGGAGTCCAGCCCAGGCAGGTAACCGTTCGCGATGGCTTGCACGGTTGGTTCCAGCTGCTTCCACAGGGCCGCGATATCGCGATGCTCGTGGACGAGCTGCGCGACCATGGCCTGTGCCCGATCCGCCTCGGCGCCGGCCTGCGCGACCTGGAGCACTGCGGGGAACAGGTCACGCTCCTCGTCTTCGTGGTGGGCGAGCACGCTGTGGCGGAACATCTTCACCATGTCGGCGGCGCACGAGCGCGCCCGTGCCGATGTGGCGACCATCTCGGGCAAGCCGAGCGAGGTCTCGAGCAGGGTCACGAACCCGATGTGGCACGTGGAGAAGTCCTGGAGCGGACTATCGGTTTCGATCGCCTGGCGGGTCGATGTGTCGGACATGGCGCCCCCTTTTTGCGAGCTTAGGCGCAAGTCTGGCACTCTGCAGGCTCAGAAGCTTGATGTGCGTCATGCGGCAACGCCGGACGCCTTTGCGGTACTCGCGCTCCGCCATCCGCTCGAGCCCGCGTCAGCCGGCCGGCAATCCGCAGACCCGCATAGCGCGGTACATCGGCTCGTGAGACGCCACGGGCTCGGGCCGCTGGGCCAATACTCCAGCCTTCAGCCCGCCCAAGGTCCGTCCGATCAGATTCAAGACGAACGATTGGACGATATCGCCAGAAGGGCTTGATGCGGCGGCTACGGCGAGGGACTGCCTCGCTGCTGGCATGCCCGGTGATGCACCTGTTCCACGGCCACGGGGGACACGTGCGCCATGCCGGTCATGGATCGGGTACAAAGCCTTCGGCAGCCAGGGAGGAGTGAATCCATGGACATGCATGCACACGCCGGCCACGAAAGCCACGAAGGCCACGCGTACCCCCATGCGCACCAGGATCCGACGCCGCCCACCGACACCGTCCCGCTCAGGGACCCGGTGTGCGGCATGACGGTGACCGAACAGGCGCCGCACCGCCTCGAGCATGACGGCAGGCCGTACTACTTCTGCAGCGGGAAGTGCCTGATGAAGTTCAGCGCCGAGCCAACGAAGTACGTGCAGGCCGCGGAGCCTGTGGTGGTGCCTGCACCGGCGGCCGCCGAGACCGCAACCGGAACCACCTACACCTGCCCCATGCACCCTGAGATCCGTCAGGACCACCCGGGCAACTGCCCCGAAGTGCGGCATGACATTGGAGCCCGTGCTGCCCGAGCTGGAGGAAACAGGGAATCCGGAACTCGTGGACTTCCAGCGGCGCTTCTGGTGGACGCTGCCATTCACGGTAGTCGTCACCGTCATGGCGATGCTGGGCCACCGGCTGGGGTGGTTCGAGATGGCCAGGCAGAGCTGGATCGAGCTGGTGCTGACGCTGCCGATTGTCCTGTGGGCCGGCTGGCCGTTCTTCGTGCGCGGCGCGCAATCGATCGTGAACCGCAGCCCGAACATGTGGACGCTGATCGGCCTGGGCACCGGCGCGGCCTTCCTCTACAGCGTGGTGGCGACGGTGACACCGCAGGTGTTCCCGGCCTCGTTCGTGTCGATGGGAAGGGTGGCGGTGTACTTCGAGGCCGCGGCAGTGATCATCTCGCTGACGCTGCTCGGTCAGATCCTCGAACTGAAGGCGCGCTCGCAGACCTCGGCAGCCATCCGCTCGCTGCTGGGCCTGGCGCCCAAGACCGCGCGCCGCATCGCCGCCGACGGCCACGAAGAGGACGTGCCGCTGACGCATGTGCATGTCGGCGACCTGTTGCGGGTGCGGCCGGGCGAAAAAGTGCCTGTCGACGGCGTGGTGGTCGAGGGCAGCAGCGCCGTCGATGAGTCGATGTTCACCGGTGAGCCGCTGCCGGTGACCAAGTGTGGCGGCGACAAAATCATCGGCGCGACGATGAACACCAGCGGCGCCCTGGTGATGCGTTCCGAACATGTCGGCTCGGCCACCGTGCTGGCGCAGATCGTGCAGATGGTTGCGCTGGCGCAGCGATCGCGCGCGCCGATGCAGCGCATGGCCGACAAGGTGGCCGGCTACTTCGTCGTTGGTGTCGTCGGCATTGCACTGCTGACCTTTTTCGGCTGGGGCTTCTTCGGACCTGAACCGAGCTGGGTCTACGGACTGATCAATGCAGTAGCCGTGCTGATCATTGCCTGTCCCTGTGCATTGGGCCTGGCCACTCCAATGTCGATCATGGTCGCCACCGGCCGCGGTGCGACGAACGGCGTACTGTTCCGCGATGCTGCCGCGATCGAGAACTTGCGAAAGGTCGACACCTTGATCGTCGACAAAACCGGAACACTGACCGAGGGGCGGCCGACCTTCGAACGCGCCGTAGGTGTGCCGGGGGTCAACGACGATGAGGTGCTGCGCCTGGCCGCCAGTCTCGACCAGGGCAGCGAGCATCCGCTGGCGGCGGCCATCGTCGCTGCGGCTCGCGAAAGAGGGCTCACCCTCGACAAGCCCGAGCAATTCGACTCCGAGTCGGGTATCGGCGTGCGGGGCACGGTGGCAGGCAAGACACTCGCGCTGGGGAATACAGCGCTGATGACGCAACTCGGCATCGGCGTGGCCGAGCTGGCAAAACAAGCCGAGGCGCTGCGGGTTCAGGGCGCGAGCGTCGTGCACCTGGCGGTCGACAACCGGCTGGCCGGGCTGCTGGCAGTGTCCGACCCGGTAAAGGCGACGACAGCCGATGCGCTCGCCTCACTGCGCAAGGCAGGCCTGCGCGTCGTGATGGCCACCGGCGACGGTCTGACCACGGCCCGCGCTGTGGGGCAACGCCTGGGCATCGAAGAAGTGCACGGCGAAGTCAAACCCGCCGACAAGCTGAAGCTGGTCGAGAAGCTGCAAGCGCAAGGCCGCATCGTCGCGATGGCCGGTGACGGTATCAACGATGCGCCGGCGCTGGCGCGTGCCGATGTCGGCATCGCGATGGGTACGGGCACCGACGTGGCCATGAACAGCGCGCAGCTGACCCTGGTCAAGGGCGATCTGCGTGGCATCGCGACCGCGCGGGCGTTGTCTGTGGCCACGGTGGCCAACATGAGGCAGAACCTGGGCTTCGCTTTCGTCTACAACGCCCTGGGTGTGCCGCTCGCCGCCGGGCTGCTCTTTCCGTTCACGGGCTGGCTGCTGTCGCCGATGATCGCCGCGCTGGCAATGAGCCTGAGCTCGGCGGCTGTGATTACAAATGCGCTGCACCTGCGCCGAAGTTCCTGACATGTCCCAGGCGATCCGCAACTTCCGGGCGTGACCTACACCGATGGTGGTGCCAAGACGCTGTGGACCGACTTCAAGGCGCAGAAGTCAGTGCCGCTGCCGGACTGGGTCGAGCCCTCGTGAGCTGAACGCGCCCGCGTGGGCGACTATGCAGGCTCGTTGGCGACTTACATCGAGTGCGCTGCACCTGGGATGATGTTCAGGTGGGTCGCGATGTCGACGCCCGGCACGACGGTCACGCCGCCATTGGCGCGGCACGTCGCCCCGCCCATCGCGCTTTCGGCGCCATGGTGGACGAAGCAGAAGCGATTCTTTGCCGTCAGCTGAAGCACATAGCCTGTCGCATGGTGATGCGGCATCTCCATGCCCGTCCAGTGGAAGTGCGAGTAGGCGCCAGGTTGCGGAATGTCGGCCCGAGGCATTGTGAACATCGGGTGGTCGTGCATCGGGTGGTGCGAGAACATCGCGTGCGCCGGCTTGCCCTCCATCATCCAGCCGACCACGCAGTCGCCGGACATGGCGTTGCAGTTGACGTGGCCAGCCACCGGGTAGCCGTCGGCCGTGACGACCCCCGTATAGCGGACATACAAGAACCCCCACAGGCTGCCGTCGACGCGCACGCGCGATTGCTGGTGGGTATCGAAGTCATTGCCGAAGAGGAACGGGTACGGCGCGGCGTGGTTGCGCCAGGGGTACATGTCGCCGGCGTTGGCGCCCGACAACACGAACAATGCAGCGGCGCCGAGCAGGTTGCGAAGGGTCTTGGTCACGGAGCTTCTCCTGGAGTGAAACGCGGTCGCCGACCACGTTGCGTGACGGCAGGCGGCGCGCTCGTCCGGCCAGCCGGCTGGCCCGAGCATAGGCCGACGACCATCGGCCCGCAACTGGGAATATGCGATTGCCGGGTAGCCGATCCATCCTGCATCTAAGGGGGTCAATCCGTGGGCGTCCCTGGTGCCGCTGGACGTCCCGTGCCACTTTGTGGCCGAACCGCCGGCACCGGGTCGCAGCGATCAGTCCAGACTGTCAAGCCGCGATCGGCCGACCCGCGTTGCCGGCTTGGGACTGTTTGCGCTGCTGCGTCGCCGGCAGTAGTCCCGCGGCTTGCCCGCCTAATAGCGCAGTGGCGTCTTGGCAAAATGCGCGGCAGGGCGCAAGAAGCACCGCAGCATGGATTCAACTCAATCGCTCTATGAGCCGCCTACCTGTGCGTGCCTTCCTCCGTGCGGCCACCTTCTGGTGTTTGCGCCGCGACATCGACAAGATGAGATGCCAGGAACCTGCCTGTGGCCACCGCCTGCTGATGGCCGGACATGACGCACCCAGTCGTCGACCGTATGGCAGGCCTGTTCGGCCGGCAGGTCTACGGCATCGAGATCGAGTTCGCGTAGATCCGTCGCCGACCCACTGCTGACATAGACCCAGCAGATCTGGCCGCTGCAAAGCAGTCTCTCGATGTGCAGTGGCATGAACGCCAGTGGCGGCATCACCAGGTGCCTCGTGCCATCGACGCCACGGCGCCACTATCTCGAGCTCCACCTGCCGGGCGGCGTCGCACTGCACCCGTTCGTCCGACAGCGCCAGGCGGGTGATCTAGATCTGAACAAGTCCACCGAAGCCGCTGCGACCGCGTTTCCAGCAGATGCCAGGTGAGCACTCGCTGCACCACCTCCAGCACCGGGGCGATGAGCTGCAGCCGTACGGCCAGCAGCTGGCGCCGCGCGATCGGCAGCGACATCACCCACCGGCGCACCGGAACATGCGGGCTGACGTGGTCGACCAGATGCGCCGCGGTCTGGGACATCCGGCGCGCGCCGCAGGAGGAACCGTACCCGCGGCGCCTGCAGCTGAACGCCAGCAGCTTGTCGTGGCCGCACACGACGCAGCGCAGCCTGAACTCAGAACCCGTGCGCCAGAATGCCGTACTTGAGGAAGGCGTCGAATTCGTCCTTGTTGAAGCGGGCCAGCTCGACGCCGGTGCTAACTTCGGTGTGGGCAAAGAAGTGGGCCGCGTCGCGGGCGCCGCGGCACTTGCGGCATTGTTATCCTCGATCGTCATGTCCTCGAACCGCGAACAGCTAGCAGCCGCCATCGAGGCGCTGAAGGCTCAGCGTGGCCTGCTCGGCGATGCTGTCGTTGACGCCGGCCTCGCGCCATTGCGCGACAGACTGGCCGCCCTGGCCGACGAAGTGCCGGCGCCGGTCGGCCCCGCGCCAGCCGACCAGACGCTCAGGCAGGTCACCATCCTGTTCCTCGACGTCGTCGGTTCCACCGGGCTGAGCCAGCACCTCGACCCAGAGGACATCCACGCCGTGATGGACGGCGCGCTGGCGCGCTGCACTGCCGTCGTCGATGCCCATGGCGGCAAGGTGCTGCAGTACGCCGGCGACAGCCTCCTGGCCGTCTTCGGCGCCGACACGACGCGCGAAGACGACCCCGAGCGCGCCGTGCGCAGCGGCCTGGCCTTGCTCGCCACCGGCCGCTTGCTCGGCGACGAGGTCCGGCGCCGTCACGGCCATGTCGGTTTCGATGTGCGCGTGGGCCTGCACACCGGTACCGTGCTGCTCGGCGGCGGGGTCAGTGCCGATGGCAGCATCCGCGGCATCGCCGTCAATATCGCCGCCCGCATGGAACAGAGCGCGCCGACCGGCGCGCTGCGCATCAGCCACGACACCTACCGGCATGTGCGCGGCGTGTTCGACGTCGAGCCGCAGCCGCCGATGCAGGTCAAGGGCATCGATGAGCCCATCGTCACCTACCTGGTGTTGCGCGCCAAGCCGCGCGCATTCCGGGTCGTCACACGCGGCATCGAGGGCGTCGAGACGCGAATGGTCGGTCGCGATGCCGAACTCGACCTGCTGAAAGATGCGTTCGAGCGCCTATACCAACAACCCAGGCTGGCGGCGGCCAGCGTCGTTGCCGAGGCGGGCGTCGGCAAGAGCCGGCTGCTCTACGAGTTCCAGAACTGGGCCGAGGCCCGGGCCGAGAGGTTCTACCTCTTCCAGGCGCGGGCCCAGCCGCAGACGCGCGGCCAGCCCTACGGCCTGCTGCGTGACCTGCTGGCATGGCGGCTGCAGATTGCCGACAACGACAGCATGGCGGCGGCCAGGCAGAAATTCGAGCAGGGCTGCGCGCCGCTGTTCGAACGCGACGACGGGCCCGCCACGGCGCAGGCCCATGCCCATGTGCTGGGGCAACTGATCGGGCTGGACTTCGCCGACAGCCCGCATGTCCGGGGCATTCGCGACGATGCCCGGCAGATCCGCGACCGCGGCTTCCATGCCGCGGCGCTGCTGTTTCGCAGCCTCTCCGCCCGCGACGGTCTGCCCATCGTGCTGCTGCTGGACGACCTGCACTGGTCCGACGATGGCTCGCTGGACTTCCTGAGCCACCTCGCCGATGTCAACCGCGACCTGCCGATGCTGATGCTCGGCCTGACGCGGCCCGAGCTGTTCGAGCGTCGCGCCGCCTGGTCGGGCCCGGCCGATGCGACGCGCATCGACCTGCTGCCGCTGGACGCGGGCGCCAGCGCCGCGCTCGCCGGCGAGCTGCTGAAGAAGCTGCCGGTGATCCCGGCCGCGCTGCGCGAGCTGATCACCGGCGGCGCCGAGGGCAACCCGTACTACATGGAAGAGCTGGTGAAGATGCTGGCCGACGAAGGTGCCATCGACACCCGCCAGGCGCAGTGGAGCGTGGTCGCCGACAAACTGCAGCGCACCCATGTGCCGCAGACGCTGACCGGCGTCCTGCAGGCCCGGCTGGACGGCTTGCAGCCGGCCGAGAGGCTGGCCTTGCAGCAGGCCGCGGTGATCGGCCTTGTGTTCTGGGACCAGGCGCTGGCCGCCATCGACGCCAGGGCCGTGCAGGCGCTGCCGTCGCTGGTGCGGCGCGAGTTGCTGGTGCCGCAGCTGGACGCCGGGTTCGACGGCGTTTGCGCCTATGCCTTCAAGCACCATGTGCTGCACCAAGTCACCTACGACACCTTGCTGAAGCGCACGCGTCGCGACTGCCACGCCAGGGCGGCGGCCTGGCTGGCCGGCCTGAGCGGCGCGCGTGCCAACGACTTCCTGCGCGCCACGGCGGACCACTTCGAGAAGGCGGGCGACAACGCCCAGGCGCTCGAATACCTGACTCGTGCCGCCGAACACGCCGCCGGGACTTTCGAGCACGAGGCTGCACTGGGCCATGTGACGCGAGCCCTCGAACTCGCCGGTGCGGACGAGCAGCACGACGACATGCTGCTGCGCTGGCGGCTGCTGGGTGTGCGCGAACGCATCCTGGACCTGCGGGGCCGGCGTGCCGAGCAGCACGCCGATATCGACGCGCTGCAACGGCTGGCCGACACGCTGGACGACGACGACCGGCGGGCCGAAGTGGCCTGGCGGCGCAGCGACATCGCGCTGCGCACGGCCGACTACCCCGCGATGGAGCGCGCCGCGCGCCAGTCGTTGGCACTGGCCGAGCGCGCCGCCGACCTGACGCTGGGCCTGCGCGCGCAGGCCCGGCTGGCCATCGCGCTGGGCATGCTGGGTGACGCAGCGGCTGGCAAGGCGCTGGCGCTCGACGGACTGGCCGCTGCCCGCGCGCAGGGGTTACGCCTCGTCGAAGCCCGCTACCTGAACGCGCTGTCGGTCATGGCATCGCTGTTGGACGACCTGGTGCTCGGGCTCGAGGTGGCGCGGCAAAGCGTCGTCATCGAGCGTGAACTCGGCAACCCGCGCAATCAGGCCAAGATGCTGTGCAACCTGGGCTCGTCGTTGCGCTGCTGCGGCGAGCGCGCCGAAGCCCGGTCATGCCTGGAGCAGGGCCTGCAGTTGCTGCGTGAAGCCGGCGACCGTGCCGCGGAGTCCTATGCACTGAGCGAACTCGCCGCGCTCGCGCTGTGGGAAGGCGATGCGGCGCAGGCGCTGCGGCATGCGCAGGCAGCGCTGGCGATTGCCGTCGGCGCGCAGAACCGCGAGATCGAGTGCTTCGTGCAACTGGAACTGGGCGATGCCGAGTTGGCCCTCGGGCACTGCGAAGCGGCGCAGGCGGCTTTCGTCCGTTCGGATGCCGTGGCGCAGGCCATCGATCACCACTACTGGCACGACGCCGCGGCCGGCCAGGCGCGTGTCGCGCTGGCACAAGGTGATGTCGCCGGCGCGATGCTGCTCCTGCACAGCGTACTGGCCCACCAAGCCGCCGGCGGCACGCTGGTGGGCACGGCCTCGTCGGCGCTGATCCTGCTCACTTGCCACCGCGTGCTGGCCCGCGCCGGCGACCCGCGCGCGGCCGCAGTCCTGGCGTCCGCGCACGCCGAGCTGCAGGCCCGCGCGGCAAGCATCACCGACGCCAACCTGCGTGAGAGCTTCCTGGCAAATATCCCCGAGCACCGCGATGTCGTCGCGGCCTGGTCCGCACATCAGACCGCCTCTTCAGGCAGGCATTGAAACGGCGTGGTCCTGATGGCACTCAGGCCGCTTCCAGCGCCTGCCCACGCGCTGCAGCCAGCGGCGGTGCGCGGGCCTGCAGACCCAGGTGCGCGAGGACTTTTTGATGACTGGCTGCTCCAGGATGGCGGCGATGTTCTTCAGCTCGCCACCGCAGTTCGGGCAGTGCTCCAGGTCGACCTCGAAAGCGCGCTTGAGCAACCTGGCCCAGCTCAGTCGCACCGGGCCAGAAGGCGTCGAACTCGTCTTTGACGAGT
>Ga0316603_10002182_pt1 | contig 10687 bp, 7 predicted proteins | sample OWC_soil_day10_n_FD_207649 | JGI IMG/M metagenome (GOLD analysis project Ga0316603, IMG submission 207649) | Wetland soil microbial communities from Old Woman Creek delta, Ohio, United States - OWC_soil_day10_noCT | ecosystem: Environmental > Terrestrial > Soil > Wetlands | place: USA: Ohio...
TGGAAGCACATTGCCCCGCAGGGTAATTTCGCCTGTCATGGCAACATCTTTTCGCGCCGGCGTTTTGGTCAGGGTGGAAATCATTGCCACACACATTGTCACGCCTGCAGAGGGGCCGTCCTTTGGTGTGGCTCCTTCGGGGATATGCAAATGGATGTCCATGGTTTTGTAAAAGTCTTCATCAATGCCGAACTTATCGGTCACCGAACGGATGTAGCTGATGCCCGCCTTGGCGGATTCCTGCATGACATCACCCAGTTGACCTGTCAACTGAAGCTTACCGGTACCGGGTACAGCAGAAGTCTCGATGAACAGGGTATCCCCGCCCACAATCGTCCATGCCAGGCCGGTGGTGACGCCGATTTCTGACTCATTTTCTATTTTATCATATCTGTATTTCTTTTTGCCCAGATATTCCTCTAAATTTGCCGCATTGATTGAAAATTTCTTTCGGCGCCCGGAAACGGTTTTGCGCGCCACCTTTCTGCAAAGGTTGGCGATTTCACGCTCCAGATTACGCACACCGGATTCCCTGGTGTAATAGTTGATCAGGTCGCGGATGGCATCTTCGGAAATCAGCATATTTTCAGGCTGTAGTCCGTGCTCCAGTACTTTTTTGGGCACCAGATATTTCTGCGCAATGTTCAGCTTTTCTTCTTCCGTATAACCCATGACTTCGATGACTTCCATTCTGTCCAAAAGCGGCCTTGGAATCGTGTCTGTGGTGTTGGCAGTGGCGATGAACATCACCTTGGAAAGGTCAAACGGGGTTTCCAGGTAGTGGTCTGTAAAGTCTTTATTCTGTTCAGGGTCCAATACTTCCAGCAATGCGGAAGCCGGGTCGCCTTTGAAGTCCGCACCGATTTTATCCACTTCGTCGAAGAGGAAAACAGGATTTTTGGAGCCTGCGTCTTTGATGGCGTTGATGACTCTACCCGGAATTGCACCGATATAGGTTCTGCGGTGACCGCGGATTTCCGCCTCATCCCGCACGCCGCCAAGGGACATCCGCACAAACTCACGGTTGACCGCACGAGCCACCGATTTGGCGATGGATGTTTTGCCGGTTCCCGGAGGGCCCACCAGGCAAAGGATAGGTCCTTTGATTTTGTGGGAAAGTTCCACGACTGCCAAATATTCCAGCACGCGCTCTTTGACCTTTTCCAGCCCATAATGGTCTTCTTCCAAAATCGCCTCGGCTCGTTTCAAGTCGATATTGCTTTCGGTTTCTTTGTTCCACGGAAGAGACAAAATGGTTTCAATATAGGTTCGGATGACTGAGCTCTCTGCAGATGAAGCCTGCATTTTTGACATCCGTTTGATTTCTTTTTCGACCTTTTCACGAGTCTTTTCGGGGAGATTCAGTTCTTCAAGTTGCTTGTACCACGAGTTGACCTCGCCTTCCACATCTTCATCGGTGCCGAGTTCTTCCTGGATGGCACGCATCTGCTCACGCAAATAGTATTCCCGCTGGTTCTGGTTGATTTGGGTTTTGACCTTGCTGCTGATATCATGTTCGATGTTGAGAATTTCTATTTCCCGCACCAGCATGGTGTTCAGCTTGTCAAGACGTTCGGTTATGTCCAGGGTCTCCAGCAACTCCTGTTTTTCTTCAACTTTCAGGTCCATATGGCCTGCAATCAAGTCGGCAAAACGTCCGGGTTGGCCGATGGTGGCCACGGTCGGGAAAATTTCGGAAGACAGCTTTTGGTTTAATGCCAGGTAACTGTCGAAATTCCCAAGAACAGAGCGCATCAACGCTTCCATTCTGGCCGGAATCGGATCCGGTTCCTCATCAATGATTTGCGAAACAGCGCACTTAAAGTATGGGACTTCAAACAGAATTTCTTCAATTCGTCCCCTGCTTACGCCTTCCACAAGCACCCGGATCGAATCGCCGGGGAGCTTGAGCATTTGTTTAATCTTTGCCACGGTGCCCATATGATAAAAATCATTGTTGGTGGGCAGGTCTGTGGTTTCGTCTGTCTGGGCTGCCAAAAAAATATATTGGTTCTTAATCATGGCCTTTTCTAAGGCGTTGATGGATTTTTCTCGTCCGATGTCGAAATGCAGAACCATATTTGGAAAAATTGTCATGCCCCGAAGCGGAATCATGGGTAGTACCATAAGGCCGTCTTCTCTTACTTCAATTTTATCTTCTGCCATTGTATTCTCCTTTGAATTAATAAGGCGACCTAGGAAGCCGCCTTTTTATCTGAGTCTAAAAGGACCAAAGTCGGCCTCACTTCCTCGTCTACTGTTGCCTTGGTGATAATGCATTTCGCTACATCTTTACGGGAAGGGATCTCGTACATGATGTCCGTCATGATGGTTTCCATGATATTGCGAAGGCCTCTGGCCCCGGTCTTCTTTTCGAGGGCTTTGTGGGCAATCCTACGGATGGCATCTTCTTCAATTTCAAGTTCCACATTATCCATGGAAAAGAGTTTTTTGTACTGCTTCAACAAGGCATTTTTGGGCTTGGTGATAATCTCCACCAAGGCGTCTTCAGTTAAGGGGTCTAATGTGACAATCACCGGCAACCGTCCGATGAACTCGGGAATCAACCCGTACCTCAGCAAATCTTCAGGCTGGACCATTTTGAGGGTTTCCGGCACATCTTTGTCGTTTTTCTTTTGGGTGGCATTGAATCCGATGACTTTTTCACCCAGTCGTTTGCGGATGATTTTTTCCAGACCGTCGAAGGCTCCGCCACAAATGAACATGACATTCGTTGTGTCAAATTGGATAAACTCCTGATGGGGATGCTTCCGTCCGCCCTGAGGTGGTACGTTGGCGACAGTTCCTTCAAGAATTTTTAACAGTGCTTGCTGAACCCCTTCTCCACTCACGTCTCTTGTGATGGAAACATTATCGGATTTTTTGGAAATCTTGTCGATTTCATCCACATAGATAATGCCGCGCTGGGCCTTTTCCACATCAAAATCGGCGGCTTGCAGCAGACGCAGCAAAATATTCTCCACGTCTTCGCCCACATAACCGGCTTCCGTCAGTGCGGTGGCGTCAGCGATGGCAAACGGTACCTGCAGAATCTTGGCCAGTGTCTGGGCCAGCAATGTTTTGCCGGATCCGGTGGGGCCAATCATGACGATGTTGCTCTTTTGGAGCTCCACGCCATCCTGTTCCAGGGCAGTCATGCTCTTGACGCGTTTGTAGTGGTTATATACCGCAACAGAAAGCGCTTTTTTTGCTTCGTCTTGTCCGATGACATATTCAGAAAGGGATTTGGCAAGCTCGCGGGGTGTGGGCAGCACAAATTCGCCGTTTTCTTCCACTTCCTTGGGCTCTTCGAGTCCTTCTTTGATGATGTCCAGGCAAAGGTCTACGCATTCATTGCAAATATATACCTCAGGCCCTGCCACCAGGCGCTTTACCTGGCTCTGGGGTCTGCCGCAAAATGAGCATTTTATTTCAAAATTTTCGTCGTATTTGGTCATAAGGTTGGTTTTCTCCTAATTTTTGGGGTCTGTGAAGTAATGTTGTGTTGTTTTTGGTACTTGTGGGGTTTATCGTGATGTAATTACTTTGTCCACCAATCCATAAGCAGCCGCTTCAGGCGCACTCATGAAGTTGTCTCTGTCCGTATCCTTTTCGATGGTGGCCAGAGGTTGTCCGGTGTTTTGGCTGAGAATCACATTGAGTTTTTCTCTGGTTTTGATAATCCATTCGGCATGAATTCTGATGTCCTCCGCCTGTCCGTTGATTCCGCCCAAGGGCTGGTGAATCATGATTTCGGCATTGGGCAGCGCAAAACGTTTGCCTTTGGTCCCTGCGGAAAGCAGGAATGCCCCCATGCTGGCCGCCATTCCCACACAAATGGTGGAAATGTCCGGTTTGACATATTGCATGGTATCATAGATGGCCATGCCTGCCGTCACTGAGCCGCCCGGGCTGTTGATATAGATGCAGATGTCCTTTTCGGGGTCTTCCGCTTCAAGAAACAGGAGCTGTGCAACCACCAGACTGGCCAGGTGTTCATCGATGGCTTCACCGATGAAGATAATCCGGTCTTTCAGCATTCTGGAATAGATGTCATAGGAGCGTTCGCCCCTTCCGTCCTGTTCAATTACATATGGAATTAAAGCCATATCGCTTCTCCTTCCTGTGGTCTTTGGCGTTTCATTATTTGATGATCGCCTTATCGAAAACGAAGTCCATTGCTTTTCGCATTTTGATGTCCTTCTCGAGGAATGCCAGATTTTCGGCGCCCAGCATTTCTTTGATTTTTGCCGGCTCGATCTTGTACTGTGCAGCCATCATATCGATATCCGCTTCCAGTTCTTCCGGTGTTACTGTAATGCCTTCAGCCTGTGCGATGGCGGAAACGATCATCCGGGTCTTCACCTTTCGGAATGCATCGTCTCGTAGTTCGGTTCGGAACTCGGCAGGATCCTTTTGGAGATACTCGAAATATTTCTCCAGATCCAAACCTTGTGAACGAAGCTGTTGGTCAAATTCCTGCATCATGGAGGTGATTTCATCTTCCACCAGCACTTCTGGAATATCAATTTCATTGGCTTCATATACTTTTGCAAGCACGGAATCCTTCATCTTGAGCAGCGCTTGCGCTTCTTTTGATTCCTGTAGTTTTGCTTTGGTGTCGGCCTTCAGGTCTGCAAGTGTGTCGAACTCACTGACATCTTTTGCAAAATCATCATCCAGAACCGGCTTTTCTTCAGCTTTGATTTCATTGACACTGCACTTGAAAATGGCTTCTTTGCCTGCCAGCTCTTCTGAATGGTATTCTTCCGGGAAAGTCACCTTCACGTCACGGTCTTCGTTGATGCAGATGCCTACCAGTTGTTCTTCAAATCCGGGGATAAAAGTATTGGAGCCCAATTTCAACGGCTGCTGCTCAGCGGTGCCGCCTTCAAACTGATGGTCGCCAACGAATCCCATATAATTCAAAAGGACTGTGTCTCCATTTTCGGCAGGACGTTCAACGGCAACCATACGGGCATTCCGTTGCTGCATTTTTTCGATTTCGGCATCAACGTCGGCGTCTAGGACTTCAACGTTGATTTTTTCGGCTTTGACACCAAGATAATCTTTTACGGCAACTTCAGGATATACGTCGACTGAAACGGTAATGGTGAAACCTTTGCCTTTTTCCACATCGCCAAAATCCACGGTAGGTCTGTCGATTGTTTCCAGGCCTAGCTCATCGGCTGCCTTGGGGTAAGCGTCATTGATCATGGTGTTGATTGCGCCTTCAAGAAAGATTCCTTCTCCGAAGTGCTTTTCCAAAATGCTTCTGGGGGCTTTGCCCTTTCTGAAACCATCAATCTGATACTTGTCCTTGGTGTCCTGATATTCCTTGATTATGGCCTGTTCCAACTCTTCTGCTGTGAATTCCACGCTGAATTTTGCGTTGTTCTTTTCTTTTGAAATAAATGTTGCTTTCATGAATCTTTCTCCTTCAAATATTTGTGCTAAATTTTACCAAGCAGGGCCAGGCCCCGTGCGAATTTACTTCTTGTTTCTGGCACCAACCCATATTTTTGGGCCAGATGCTCTCCTAAAGAGATGAGTTCATCCTCTTTGCCGGAGTATAGTTCAATTTCTGCTTCAGAGATTAAGCAGGTTCCGTTTTTGGTCACAACCGAACCGGAATCCAGTGCGATTTCAAAAATAGCCTGATTGTTATCTACCCTTAGCTTTCGTCTTGAAACATGGACTTCGATGAAGCCATGGAGCGGTTTTTCACCAATCAGTTCTAAAAGTTCCGCCCCGATTTCGCTTTGAAAAAATACCGTAGGATCCGGCTGATCCGTGCACTGTCCTTCTCCCAGATTCACATTCAATTCTTCTCTGGTATGAAGCGCGCCGACGGTTTTGCCGTTCCACTTGAGTGTGGCAATGACACGGGTTCCTTCTTCTCTAATTCGATATGCAATGTCGTGTTTCAAAAGGTCCAAGTCATCGGTGTCATAATAGATGGCATTTAGTTCCTCACGGCAACGGGAGCCGGTTTCTTCCATCTTTATAATTTCATCGTCTTCCCATATGGCGTCAGCGATTTCAACTGTCCCGATGGAGTACTTTAGTTCTATTTCCATAAGGCTCCTTTCTTTCGTTGCGAACTCAAATATTTTACCATTAATTTATCGATATTACAACCAAAAATCCCCAACTCCCCCAACCTTTCACTTGTCATACCACCGACAAAAAACAGCACTTAAAGCAGGATACCCCTACTGTAAGCGCTGTCTTGATTGAGCTTTTTATGGGAAACCGGTTTCATTCCCCTGCTATGCGTTGGTGATGATGGTTCCGGTCTTGCCCTGAAGCGCCAGTACAGCTTTGTCCAGGGAAGTGATGATGGCCTTTTTGCCGGGATTTTTTTCGACAAATTTCATAGCGGCCTGAACCTTTGGCAACATGCTGCCCGGTGCAAACTGTCCGTCGGCAACGTGTTTGTTGGCTTCTGCCAAATTCATGGTTGAAAGGTTTTCTTGGTTGGGCTTGTTGTAGTTGATGGCCACCTTTTCGACTTCGGTGAGAATCATCAGTACGTCAGCTCCAACGCTCTCGGCCAGCAATTCGGCTGCGAAATCTTTGTCGATGACAGCCGCTACACCTTCCAGTCTTCCGTCTTCGTGTTCAATAACAGGGATTCCGCCACCGCCGCAGCTGATTACCACTGTGGTATCCCACAAAGTTCTGACAGCTTCAATTTCTACGATTCTTGTGGGAATGGGTGATGCAACCACTCGGCGCCAGCCTCTGCCAGCATCTTCTTTCATGGTAAATCCTTGTTTGTCGGCGATTTCTTTGGCCTCTGCCTCCGAGTAAAAAGGTCCGATGGGTTTGGTTGGCTTTTGGAACCCCGGATCGTCCTTGTCGACGACCATTTGGGTCGCAACGGTGGCAACCGGAATATTCAGTCCTCTTTTGTTCAGGGAGTATTTCAGGCATTGCTGCAAATGGTATCCGATGTATCCTTGTGACATTGCGCCGCAAACGTCAAAAGGCATGGGTGGCGTGACATTCTTGGCAGTTTCTGATGCCAGAAGGATTCTGCCCACCTGGGGACCGTTTCCATGGACAATGCCCATTTCATATCCCATGCAGCTGATTTCTGCAATGAATTCACAGGTTGTTTTTACGACGGCAAGCTGCGCCTCGGCGGTGGCCGGACCGTCTCCGGATTGCAGGGCGTTTCCACCTAATGCAACAATAATTCTTGGTGCGCTCATAGATTTCTCCTTATATATCTTCGCGGGATACCGGACAGCTCATGCATCTGGGGCCGCCACGGCCTCGAGACAGCTCGGAGCTTGGCATGGTGATGACTTTGACGCCTTTTTTGTCCAGCAGGTTGTTGGTGACATAGTTGCGCTCATAAGTGATGACCACGCCAGGCGCAATGGCTAAAGTGTTGGATCCATCATTCCATTGTTCACGCTGTGCTGCAATGGGATCGTCTCCGCCACAACGGATCAGTTCAACTGCAGGCAGCTTCAACTCGGTGCTCAAAATATGCTGTAGTCCGTCCTGCAGGCTTTCGAACCGAACTTTTTTGTCCGGACCCAGGGTGATTGCATAAATCTGTAGAGGACCTTCTATTTCCGGATGGATGGTAAACTTATCATAATCCACCATGGTGAATACCGTGTCCAAATGCATAAATGCTCTGGATTTTGGAATATCAAAGACCAAAATCTTTTTGAAGGTGGAATTGGTCAGCAGGTTTTCGGCAAACCGTTCGATGCCGCATGCCGTCGTCCTTTCACTGAGCCCGATGCCTACGATATCCTTTGACAGAACCAGCACGTCGCCGCCTTCAATGGAATAATCCTGATTGTAGTCGTACCATAGATTTGTGCCTTCCGGTGCAAAATCCTTATTGTGCATATACATATACTTCAGCAGTAGTGGTTCACGTCTTCTGGCTTTGGTGCTCATATGATGCACATTCAGCCCGTCGGCCAGACATGCGCCCGGATCCCTGGTAAAGTATAGATTGGGCATTGGGTCTGTGTAATACGGGTATGCCGATGCGATGAAATCCGCCAGGGAAACAATGTGAGACACTTCCACATCGCTTTTCTTAATACCTGAGATGACGGTTTCAACCATTTCTCGGGCAGGCTTGTTCAGCAGGTAATCCTTCAGGGATTCTCGCATGCCCGGCGAGGTGATATTGCTTTCGGTAAGGAAATCTTCAACAAAACTTTTTCTGACCGACAAATCCTTTAAGGCTTTTTCGGTTTCATCCACATAATAGATGACTTCAGTGCCGTTTTCGCGGAGCAATTTGGCGAACAAATCGTGCTCCTGCTGCGCCACTTTGAGATATGGGATATCATCAAACAGCAGTCTTTCAAAATTGGCCGGTACCAAGGCTTCAATTTCATTGCCTAAACGATGAAGTAGCACTTTCTTTAGCTTTCCTATTTCTGAATAATTGTGTATTCCTCCGGACATGATGGTCCTCCTTCCGGTATAAGAAAAATGTGATGCTATATTTAATTTTGTTGGTTATGCGATTGTGGCGACGATGACTGCCTTAATGGAGTGCAGTCTGTTTTCTGCTTCGTCAAATACTTTGGAATGTCGGCTTCTGAATACTTCATCTGTGACTTCGCGAATGTCATAGCCTTCTTCTTTTTGGGTTTTGGCCATTTTGGTTTCGAAGTCATGGAATGAAGGAAGACAATGCAGGAAAACCACATCGCTGTTGCCGGTTGCTTCAAGCATTTCCATTGTGACCCTGAAGGGTGTCAGCAGTTTGACCCGTTCGGGAATTTGTGCTTCTTCACCCATGGAAGCCCAGATGTCGGTATAGATGACGTCTGCGCCTTTGAGGATAGCGGGATCCGATGAGACTTCAATGGTTGCGCCTGTCTTTGCGGCAACTTCATTAACTTTGCTCAGCACTTCCTGATCCAGTTGTTCCGCAAGCACGTCCGGGCCGTATGCGACATAATGCATACCCAGTTTTGCGCAACCGTACATCCAAGCGTAGCTCATGTTGTTACGGATATCTCCGCAGAATACAACTTTTACCTTGTTCAATGGTTTGGCGACATGCTCTTCGATGGTCATCAGGTCCGCCAAAATTTGGGTCGGATGGTCAATGTCTGTCAGGCCGTTCCAAATAGGCACGCCTGCATGCTTCGCCAATTCTTCTACAACGGATTGCTCGTAACCACGATATTCGATACCGTCAAAGAATCTTCCCAAAACCTTAGCGGTATCTTCCAGGGATTCTTTTTTGCCCATCTGGGAGCTCCCGGAATCCAGGAATGTTACGTGGGCGCCTTCATCCAGGCAAGCCACTTCAAATGCGCAACGGGTTCTTGTTGAAGTCTTTTCGAAAAGCAGAACGACGTTCTTGCCCTTCAGTACTTCGTTGTGAATTCCGGCACGTTTTTTTGCTTTTAAATCATGTGCAAGATCCAGCATGTATCGGATCTCTTCGGGACTAAAGTCCATCAAGGTTAAAAAGCTTCTTCCTTTTAAATTTACAGCCATTTTCGAATCCTCCTTATTACATTACCATTCGATAGATTTATATTAATTCATTTACAAATCAATGTTGTCCTAACATCATCATACTCTTAAATAATGAAATTAAAAGTGCCAGTTATAATCTTTTTTAGTGTGCCAGTATATAATCGCAAATAATCCTCATCCCCCGGTCGATTTGATCCGGTGTCGGATAGGAGAAATTAAGACGGATGTACGGGCTGCCACGGTGCTTGTCCGGATAAAAGACATTGCCCGGCACAAAGGAAACCCCCTCTTGCGCCATATCCGAAAAGAACCGCTTCATATCCATATCATCAGGCATTTTGCACCAGACATAAACACCACCATCCGGTTTTCGGTAAGTGACGCCCCGGCTTTTCATCCGATCCAGGTAGCCGCACATCCGGTCCATTTTCTTGCGGTATTCATCCTGAAAAACCATCAGCTTGTCATAGTATAGGTGGGTTTCGAAGGATTGCGCCAACAATTTTTGGGACAACCAATCCAAAGAGACCAAGCGGACAGAAACCAAATTGGCCAGACTGTCAATCAGTGTCTTAGGGCCAGCCACAAAGGCGATGCTGACTCCCGGCACAAATGTTAAAGAAAACGAAAAGATATAAATCACATTGTTCCCACGGTCCATGGCCTTTAGTCTGGGGATATTCGGCCCACTATAACATAAATCAGATGCAGCGTCTTCTTCAATCAGAGGAATCCGATACTGATAGGACAACGCCAAAAGTTGCTTCCGCCGCTCAAGCGACAAGCTGGTGCCGGTGGGGTCCTGAAAACTTGAGTTGACATATATAAACCGGGGGTTATGTTTTTCAATCAGTGGAGCCAAATGGTCGCATAGCATACCGTTGTCATCCACAGGCACAGAAATGATCTTCCCGCCAGCCAGTTTGATGGTCCGATATACGTCCGGTGAAAGGGGTTCTTCCGTAATGACTGTATCTCCGGGTTTGAGCATCAGCGTGATAAGAAAATCCAAGGCCTGATTCATCTCAGAAAACACCTGAATCCCGGCGGGATCCACCGCAACGCCCTTGCCGTGTAGAAAAGATGCCAGATGCTTGCGCAAGGCCAGGTCTCCGGCGTAAGGCGTATGAAAATAAGACATTCCCTGGCTGTGGGAAAGCATTTGATGAATGCTTGTGGAAATGTCTTTTTTGAGATAAACATT
>Ga0316603_10002183_pt1 | contig 10687 bp, 9 predicted proteins | sample OWC_soil_day10_n_FD_207649 | JGI IMG/M metagenome (GOLD analysis project Ga0316603, IMG submission 207649) | Wetland soil microbial communities from Old Woman Creek delta, Ohio, United States - OWC_soil_day10_noCT | ecosystem: Environmental > Terrestrial > Soil > Wetlands | place: USA: Ohio...
GTGACCTGAAGCTGCGAGCGCTTGAGGCTCAGTACCTCAACGGTGTACACGGCGGCACCGCTACGCGGCGGTCGGATGAAGATCCCGACCACCTCGCCCCAGGTCGCCAGGCCCATCCCCTTCTCGGCCCGCAACGTCCCGGTGGCCTTGTCGCTCTCCACGATGGTCAGGCTCTGACCGGCCACCCGAACCGCTGCCTTCCAGATGGCATCGTAGCTCCTGCCGCGGACCTCGAAGGTTGAGCCACCGGCCCCCGGCTTCACGCTGTCGAGCGTCGCACAACCGAGCATCACCATGGCGATAGCGAGGCCAATCACCCAAGATCTCATCGGCAGGCCCTCCCCGCTACCGCAACCCGTCTTGAGCATAGTCTCCACCGCACCACACGCAGTGCCTGCATCCTGTCGTCCGAGCACCCGGAAGCGGCACCGAGAAACGCGGCGGGTCGAACCTCGTCGATGGGCAGGACGCGGCCAAAAGCGGGCGTACCGCCAGACATCAATACCCCGGCACGTGGCCGGGGTCGTTGGCCGCTCGCAGCGCGAGTCTTATGCCGCAAGCTTCTTACGTCGCACCGCGCCGAGGCCAGCGAGGCCAAGGCCTAATAGGGAAAGCGTGGCGGGTTCCGGCACCGATTGGCCGACAACGACAGCGGCGAGGTCACCGCGGCCTGAGTTGAATGCCGAAACTACGTTTCCTATTAACAAACTGCGCGAGAAACCGCTATCGATCGCCGGATAAAGGTAGATGTCGTCAGTGCTGTTTACCTCATACGCGAACAGGTCGTCCAGCGCAGCGTTGGCCGAGAATGCGATGCCAGCATAAAAGGGAGTTGCGGTCCCTACCTCGATCACCGTTTCGGTGAACAACGGCGTGACACTAGAAGTCGCCAGATTCAAGAGGTAGAACGCACCTCCTTCAACCAGTACCGCGGTTCCGTCCGCCCGGAAGGCCAAGTCGGCCCCAGTGGCAATGTCGAAGCCGGCTACTGCGAGGGAAATGATGGACAGCACCGCACCTGTAGTGGTGTCGATCAACAGGACGTCATCGTTCAGCGCGTCAAGCGCGAACAACTGCCCACTCGTGTCGAAAGCAGCACCGCGTATCTCGCGGCCGCTGAGGGCACTGCCAATGGCAGTCCCCACCGCTGTTCCGCTGTCAAGCGAGAGCAATTGCGAGCCGTTGGGACTCAGCGCATAAGCGAACAGATTGTTTGTCTGGGAGATGGCAAGCCCGTCGGCGTCCACTGCCACCCCGGCAACGGTTACGTTGCCTGAGGTTGCCAAGCCCGTGCCATCCTCGTTGAAAGAGAACAGCGCCGTGGGAGCCGATGAAGCCGCTCCCGTTGACGGCGCCAGGGACTTGAGGCCCCACACGACTGCATGCGCAGCCGGGGCCGCGATCAGGGTCGCGCCCAGCGCGAGAGTCACGAGGAAAGACCGGGGTGCTACGACCATCGGAGTGCTCCATCAGGTTTCTGCTGGTCGGCTTCAAGCAATAACCGAGCCGCGAAGAAAATGGCAACCGCGTTAAGTGGTTGCGTGCTCGCGCCTAGCGGTGAACTTCAGAGATGTAAAGAACTCCGACAGTAGCGGCGCGGCTCCCGCGCGCCGGCCGGTGAAGCCGGCGTTGGCAGGAGTCGGCCACCTCCGGACCTCCGCACTTCCAGACAACAGACGTTCAGCAGAAACGAAAACCCCGGCACTGAGGCCGGGGTCGTTGGTCCGTTCGTGGAACGAGCGTTACGCCGCGAGCTTCCTGCGCCGCACCGCACCAAGGCCCGCGAGGCCGAGGCCGAACAGGGCGAGCGAGCCGGGTTCGGGGACGGTCAGAGCACAGGCGACATCAGTCGGCTGTTGAGAACTCCCCCCGCCGATGATGAATAGGACGTCGTTATTCCCTTCGGCACTCTCCAACCAATACCAAACCGTATTAGCGCTGGCATCCAGATTGTTGACTATTGAGACCCCGTACCGATTCCCCCAAATGACCTCGAACGGTGTCGGAAGGAAGGCGTCGTACGCGTACACGGGGACGCCCACAGTATTATTGAAACCAGCTTGAGTCCGCGTAACCGACGAGAGCGTCTGAGTGGTGGTCTAGTTAATTCCGAAGGCGAAAAGGATCTGCCGCGCGTCCTGTATGCGGAATCCGCAGCGGCGTCCGCTCCGCTGGCTGCTCTGTCGGCGGGTACCTTCTTCAGTCCATCAGGAAGACGAGAAACGTGGTCTCGCCGCTGGCCCCGCGCCGGCCGGCGACCAGAAGTCCTGACATCGCCTCGCCGTCCCCCAGGTTGAAGGCCCGCAGCTCGGTGACCGCCGGGTCGTCGAAGGCGGCGGACAGGGCGGCGCGGGCTGCCTCGGCGTTCTCGACCACGTCCAGGATCATCGGCACCGAGCGCTGCGCATCGCGGTCGGCGGTGCCCCGCAGCTCGGCAACGATATCCGGCTTCGCACCGGCCGGGCGCCGGTAAATCTCTCTCCACGGTCCCATCCACGCCGTCTCGCCGAAGCGCTCCCAGCGCTTGCCCACGAAGGTCCTGTATTGCGCCAGCGCCGCCTGCGTCAGGTCGTCGGTGTCCCGCAGGTTCCAGTAGAACACGGCACTGCCGAAGCCTTGCTGGCTCGGTGCGCCGTAGGCGGCCTCGAGCCTGGTCAGATAGTCCGGCCTCTGTGGCATGGGCGCTCTCGATGATGGGGGGGTATCAAAACAAAACTGAAGCTCTGTCGTCACCAGGGCGCATCGGCATCTTGCCGATGTCGCGGGTGACACTCGCTCAGTCGATGCCGAATGCCACGTGGTAGGAGGCGCTCGTGTGGCCGCGGTTGATCACCTCGATGACGTGATCGCCCGACTGCCACAGCTGCCCACGGTAGGGCTTGTCGACGGTAATCTCCTCGAGCAGAAACGAACGGTCAGGATTGAAGATTTGGTAGTAGACGTCCGGGCCCTGCGCGGCGACGCGAACCTGAAGGAACTGCGGCTTCTTCGCGCCGAGGACGTAACGAGCCGAACTGCCCGGCGTCAGCGTGCCCATCCGCTCGGTACCCGTCGCGCCCGCGCCGAACCGCACGCGCTCCGTCGTTGTTGTGGCCTCGACGCCGGACGTTCCCGGTGCTCCCGCCAGCGCGCCACCGCCATCATCGGCGGCATTGCTCGCCCGGAAGTGCTCGACCTCGTAGCGGGCTCGCTCCTGGTCGGAGAAGTAATAGTAGGTCTTGCCCTCGAAGACGAAGTTGGTCTCCCCCTCGGAGGCCGCATAGCGCACGGTCTTCGGCACCATGCCCTCGAAGTGCAGCTCGACCTGCTTGCCCGGCTTCCAGACCATCTCGAGCGTCTGGTCGGGGAAGCGCAGGGTGGTCGAGGTCTTCCGGCCGCTCTGGTAGTGGTCCTCGACGGTGCAGCGGTATGGGTGATCCTTTCGACCGATGAACACGCCGCACACCGTCGCGAATCCCTTGCCGGTCCCGCCCACGGGCGCTTCTGCTGCGCCTGCCTGACAGTCGAAAGCAGGAGCGAACACGATCGACGCGTAGCGGCCGTCGGACGTCCTCACCGCGATGCACTGGCCGTTCTCGTTCTCCCGCCAGTACGTGTACGAATCGTTCGCCGACTTGCTCGTGCGGACCCAGGTGTAACCGCGGTCCTGCAACGCCTGTTCCCCGCTGGAGCCACGGGCCCCGACCAAGTCCTGCACGCCGGGGACCGGGTCCTGGGCGTACACATTGCCCGCCGCGAGCACCGCCACCCCAAACCCAGCCACCCACTTCAAAGTCTTCATCACGTCATTCCTCCTCGGTTGCTCCATTCGCGCCCCTGACGGTCTGTCCCCAATGTCTCACGCCGCTGCAGATTCAGCCGAATACCGCGAACCCCTGATCGATGCGCGCGAGGATCGCATAGGTCATGACGCCGAGGACCGCGCAGAGAAAGGCACCGCCCGCGAGGAGGTACGCGAGAAGCCGGCTGACACGGGTCGCCAGCTCGCGTGCCGGCTCGCCGTCCCGGCCGCGCGCCAGTGCCGCAATGCCGGCGACGTGCCGCTGTATGCCCAACAGCAGGACACCCACGCCCAGGAAGACGGCGCCGACAGCGAGGTGTATGCCGAGGAATTCAGTGCCCTGCGGGGCGCGGTCCGCAATGAAGCGGCTGGCAATCACCAGCGCGCCCGCGGCGCTCGCGAGGAGCGCCGCGCAGAGATAGACGAGCCTGAAGGTGACGACCATGGTTCAGGCCGGCGCGCGGCGGCTCGAGCCGAGACCAGCTCGGCCGCCGCCGTGCTCGCGGGCGGTCAACGGCACTTCGGATGGCTATCGACGTCGTCGACGCTGACCACGCGGTCGCGGGTGTTGGTCAATTGGACGCATTGATGGGTCTTGGCGTTGTAGTAGGTGCCGTAGATCGTATCGCCCGCGGTCAGGGTGTCGACGTTGGTGAAGCCGCGTTCGGTCATAACGTCGAAGGCCTTGATCGCGTCCATGCCTTTCAGGTCGGAGGTCTTGGCCTTACCGCCGTGGTGGGCGGCGGGGGCCGAGGACTTCTGACCGTCCTCGGCGGCGCGGCAGCCCCTCTTGTAGGACTCGCCGTGCTGGTTCTGGTCGTAGCGGCCCTGGGAGCAGTCGTTGTAGCCGCGCTGGTATTCGCGCTCCGAGGCGGTGGAGCCAAAGGCGGCGGGGGCGGCCGCGGCGATGAGGGCGGCGATGGCGAGGGTGGAGGGCTTCATGGCTTCGGGAACCTCTTCAGGTATTGATTCAGATTAACGCCGCTCAGCGACGGCCGAGAGCGCGAAGTCGCCCCATTTGAAGATGGCACCGCCATTGCCGAGGTCCCGGAATTGAACGGCCTCCGGGCCGTGCATCCAGGTGTCACCCTTGCCGGCGAATTTGAACGCCTCGGCATTGGCCAGCTTCACCGAGATCACGGTGCCATATTCAGTTTCTTCCTGGTGGATCTGGCAGTCGCCGTCGTAGATCGACTTGTCCACGGCAACGTTCGTGAGCTTGCATTTACCCTCGGCATGGGCCGCGATTGCCGAGGTGGAGACGAAGGCGAGGGCGATGGCAGTGGCGTACCCGAGGGTGAGGTTTGACTTGCGCATTGGCGATGCTCCGGAAGTGTCGATTGATCGGGGAAGGAATGAGAGGCGGACAAAAGGGGCGCCGGACAAGAAAAAGGGGGTCGGCTAGATGGACCTCAGACCCCTTTTGCAGCGGCACCACCACGGTGGCGGCGACGATAGCCGGGTAGCGAACTATCGTCTGTCAGGGATTTCCTGACACGCCGCGCGTGTCGACCTCACGGCAACGCCGCCGCCCTCGACCGATCGCTGTCCATCGAATGCGCATGAGTCATCGCCCGCGGCAGGCGGCACGGCAGATCGTCGGCACGTTTGGTGAGAACGACGGCCAAGGGCGGTTTCGCGCCTTCGCCGGATGTCGCGGCCATGAGCCCAGTGCAAGGGGGAAGACCGGCCAACTCCGGACCTACACGGCCGGGATCGATCAGCGGTTCCCCCCTGGAAGCTGCCTTTGGGGAAACCGCGGTGATCGCCGCTGGTGACCGGAGGCGGTGACTCGCCGCGACCGCGTTGGGCGTCAGTTTGTTCGTTGCAGGCGCCGCGGCCGGTTGCTGGCTCTGCACTCGGGAAGGTTGGTAAAGGGTGTTCGCCGTGAACGGCCAAAATGTCAGGTTTCGAAGAATAGCATAGCGAAGTACTCTGTTTTTCCGGTCGAGTCGACCGGTCGTGCCACGCTCGGTCGCTCGAATCATTCGTCAAAGGAGGCAACGCCGATGGCTCACAAGAAATCCCTGTCAAGGCTCGCGGCAGCGGGGCTGCTCGTCGTCGGGGCAGCTGTGCACGCGGCCGACAAACCCAACATCCTGGTGATCTGGGGTGACGACATCGGCCAGTTCAACGTCAGCGCCTACAACATGGGCGTGATGGGGTACCGGACCCCGAACATCGACAGCATCGCCAGAGAAGGGGCGATGTTCACGGACTGGTACGGCCAGCAGAGCTGCACGGCCGGCCGCGCGGCGTTCGTCACCGGCCAGTCGCCGATCCGCACCGGCCTCACCAAGGTGGGCCTGCCGGGCGCGCCAGAGGGTATGAAGAAAGAGGACCCGACGATCGCCACGTTACTCAAGGCGCAAGGCTACGTCACCGGCCAGTTCGGCAAGAACCACCTCGGCGACCGCGACGACATGCTGCCGACGGCGCACGGCTTCGACGAGTTCTTCGGCAACCTCTACCATCTGAACGCGGAGGAGGAGCCCGAGAACCCTGACTACCCGCCGAACCCCGAGTTCAAGAAGAAGTTTGGCCCGCGCGGCGTGATCCACAGCTTCGCCGACGGCCGTGTCACCGACACCGGCCCGCTGACCCGCAAGCGCATGGAGATGATCGACGACGAGGTCACCGCCAAGGCCCTCGATTTCATGGAGCGCGCCAAGAAGGCGGACAAGCCGTTCTTCCTGTGGTGGAACTCCACCCGGATGCACATCTTCACGCATCTGAAGAAGGAGTCGGACGGCAAGACCGGGCTGGGCGTCTACGCCGACGGCATGGTCGAGCACGACGGCCAGGTCGGGCAGGTGCTCGCCAAGCTGAAGGAGCTCGGTCTCGACCAGAACACGATCGTGATGTACTCGACCGACAACGGCGCCGAGACCTTCACCTGGCCCGACGGTGGCACGACGATGTTCCGTGGCGAGAAGAACACCCAGTGGGAGGGAGGCTACCGTGTTCCGACGCTGATCAAGTGGCCTGGCACCATCAAGCCCGGCACCGTCGTCAACGACATCGGCGCGCACGAGGACATGCTGACCACCCTGCTCGCCGCGGTTGGCGACAAGACAGTCAAGGACGATCTGCTGAAGGGCCGTAAGATCGGCGACACGACCTACAAGGTTCACCTGGACGGCTACGACCTCGGCCCCGCGCTCAAGGGCGAGGCCACCTGGCCGCGCAAGGAGTTCATCTACTGGACCGACGACGGCAGCGTCGCCGCACTGCGCTACGGAAACTGGAAGATCACGTTCCTCGAGCAGCCTGCCGAAGGACTCGGGGTCTGGCAGCAGCCTTTCACAGAACTGCGTGCACCGAAGCTCACCAACCTTCGCATGGATCCCTTCGAGCGCGCCGAGCACGAGAACGCGATGGGCTTCCAGCGTTGGTACCTCGAGCACATGTTCACGATCGCGCCAGCCGGTGCCTACGTGGGCAACTGGCTGCAGAGCTTCAAGGAATTTCCGCCACGCCAGAAGCCGGGCAGCTTCAACCTTGACCGCGTGATGGAGGCGGTGACCAGCGGCTCGAAGCAGTAACGCCCAGCTGGCGTCGCGATGGGGCATATCAAGGGGCAGCAACCACAGCAGTGGTTGCTGCCCCCGATCTCCGGTGGCTTGGTGACGCCCGCCACACCGTGACGAGCGATGCACCTCAAGCCTCATCTGCGCGGAGGCAGATTGACAACGATGACATGTCGGCCAACCGTCTTCGGCCGACTACTGCGGAAAGGGGTCACTGGCCTCGAGCCACTGACTCAGAGTCGAGGATTCTGACATCGTCGAGAACTGGTTCGATCGCTCGGCCGCGGCGAGCCCGTGATGGCGGGCTGAGCGGCGGGCACCCTAGTCGCCCGCGAGCAGGCCAAACATCTCCCAAGCGGTGCTCGTCGAGCAGCGACTCGCGACGAGCGCGTAGGGGGCAAGGTCGTCGCCCTCTCCCAATACCGCCGGTCGCTCGCGCCCTGGTCCTAAGAGGCGCATCCGGCCAATAGCCGAAGTTCGGTTCGGCATCAGAGCCGGCTGCCCCTCATGACCTTGAGTGCTACGGCCGCGGTGGTTACCTAGCCAACGGATTTGGGCGTGGACGAGATGATCTTGAGTCAAACCTGTGCTGCTATGGCCTCAAGCGCATTCGCATCGCGCACGCGCAGCGTGCGATAGCCTTGCTCGATGAGCCCGTTGCGTTCAAGTTGCTGCAGAATCTGTACAAGCGTGGTCCGCGAGACGACGTTGACCAGCCTGGCAAGCTCCGCCTGCGTCACCACAACGCTAGCGCGGTCGGGGCGCGCGCGGCGCAGTGGGCGAAGCCCAGTGATCCTGAGCAGCGTCGCGGCACAGCGACGGGCGCTGTCCGAGATCAACATTTCGGCATACGCCGCTGCAAAGTAATCGCCGTACTCCAGCGCGCCGGTGCCTAGCACCCGCCACCACTCTGGTTCCGCCGCAAGGAGTTGCCGCATGGCGCGCGAAGGCAATCGTGCCAACAGGGCGTCCGTGCGCGCCACGACGGTAGCGCGTCTGCGCTGCCCCGAGAGGAGCGGACCGACCCCGAACCATAGGCCCTCGTGCCCGATGTGCAACAGCGGGTTTTCGCCCGGGGCGAAACGGGAGTAAACGTCGATGCAGCCGTCGACGATCCCGATCACATCCCCGCTTTCGTCGATCACCCGGTAGAGCGCCTCTCCGGCAAGGCACGTCCGCCAATCGACAGCCCCCAGAACCGGTTCCTTGAACTCCCGGGGCGCGCGGCCGAACCAGCGTTCGCCGCGGGTCAGAAGTTGCAGCCGTTCCGGGATGGGGATGTCGAACACGAGGCGCAACTCAATTGTGCGGATTCTGATAATCTTTTTGCGGTCCGTGAATAGACTTTCGCGCTTCGCGAGTCGCTTGCGCAAGATCTCCCGGAGGTCGGCTTCTGGAAGAGCTTTGAGCCGCCGGCGGTGAGCGCAAGCAGTTGGCCAGTAGAATTTCCCATGCCTTCGCATCGGCAGTATTCAGGAGATCCCATGACGAATGCTCTGCGCTTCGCTACCGCCGCGATGACGGCGGTGCTCATCTCCGTCTTCTGGATCGTCGGATTCGGGTTGGCGGGTGCGCCTGCCTTTGCGCAATCGGGACTCTCGCCGGCGGACGCGCGAGCGATTGCGAAGGAGGCTTACATCTACAGCTTCCCGATGGTGGACAACTACCGCGTGCAGCACTCGTACTTCGTCGACACCGGGAACCCTGAATACAAGGCGCCTTACAACCGGCTGTTCAACATCCCCCGCGTCTACACGCCGGATGACAAGGCCATCCAGACGCCGAACTCGGACACGCCGTATTCCTGGATCGGCCTCGATCTGCGTTCCGAGCCCATCGTCTTCACGGTGCCGCCGATCCCGAAGGACCGGTACTGGAGCCTGCAGCTCATCGATCTGTACACGCACAACTTCGACTACCTCGGCACGCGTACGACGGGCAACGGCGGCGGGAGCTTCATGATCGCGGGCCCGGGCTGGCGCGGCGGCACGCCGAAGGGCATCACGAAGGTGATCCGCTCCGAGACGGAAATTGCATCCGCGCAGTTCCGCACGCAGTTGTTCAATCCGGCCGACCTGGAAAACGTCAAGCGGATTCAGGCGAGCTATGTCGTCAGGCCGCTTTCCGCATTTCTGGGACAACCCGCGCCGAAGGCCGCTCCGCCGATCAAGTTCATGAAGCCGCTCACGCCGGAGCAGCAGCGTTCCTCGCTCGAGTTCTTCGATGTCGTCAACTTCACGCTCCAGTTCGCGCCGACACATCCTTCCGAGAAGGACTTGAGGGCGCGGCTTGCGCGCTTGGGGATAGCACCGGGGAAGCCGTTCGACCCGTCACGGCTGTCTCCCGAATTGCAGGAGGCAATCCGGGCAGGCATGGCCGACGCCTGGGCCGAATTCGACGCGTTGAAGACACAGATCAACGAAGGCAAGGTCACCTCCGGCGACCTGTTCGGAACCAGGGCCTACCTGAAGAACAACTACCTCTACCGGATGGCGGCTGCCGCCCTCGGCATCTATGGCAACTCGAAGGAGGAGGCGATGTACCCCGCGTACTTCGTCGATGCGGAGGGCAAGCCCCTCACCGGGGCAAACCGCTACGAGCTGCGCTTTGCGCCGGGCCAGTTGCCGCCAGTCCACGCGTTCTGGTCCCTGACCATGTACGAGCAGCCGTCGAGCCTGCTCGTGGCCAACCCGCTCAACCGCTACCTGCTCAACTCACCGATGATGGACCAGTTCAAGCGCGACCCGGACGGAGGACTGACGCTGCTGCTGCAGAACGAGTCCCCGGGTCGGGACAAGGAGTCCAACTGGCTTCCAGCCCCTGCAGGTCCGTTCTCTGCGCTTCTGCGTCTCTATCTTCCGAAGATCGACGCCCTGAACGGAAAGTGGTCACCGCCGCCCATGAAGCGAATGGGCGGGCAGGCAGGCGACCAAGCGACTTCTCCTGTCAAGGTCACGCCGGAGACCTACATCCGCGCGGAGACCGACCGCAGCTTCAACAACATTAGCCAACAGGCGGGGGGCGTCAACCGCTGGTTCTACATCCGCAAGCCCACTCCGCTGGACCAGCAGACGGTGGTCCGGATGAACCTCGACACCCTCTACTCCGCGGCCATCGTGGACACATCGCAGGGCGCGACCGTGACGCTGCCTCCGGTCCCGGATGGTCGCTTCATGTCGGCGCTCGTGATCGACAACGACCATTACGCCCCGGTCGTCTACTACGCGCCCGGGACGCATGACCTGCCGAGCGACACGAAGTACGTGGCCGTTGCGGTCCGAACTCAGGTCTTCAACCCCAAGGACCCGGCCGAGATCGCATTGGTGAACAAGCTGCAGGATGCTGTGGTGATCAAAGCGAAGAGCTCCGAGCCGCT
>Ga0316603_10002184_pt1 | contig 10686 bp, 6 predicted proteins | sample OWC_soil_day10_n_FD_207649 | JGI IMG/M metagenome (GOLD analysis project Ga0316603, IMG submission 207649) | Wetland soil microbial communities from Old Woman Creek delta, Ohio, United States - OWC_soil_day10_noCT | ecosystem: Environmental > Terrestrial > Soil > Wetlands | place: USA: Ohio...
CTGCAGAAATACCTTATCTGGTGAGAGAATTGAGATCTCCTGTGAAGAACTGGCAGAGAATCTGAAAAATAAAGCGTCCTGGATTTATAGTCATATCAGAACTACCGAATGGCTCACAAACCGGGACGGGCACTCTTGGTACAATAGTTATTATGATAATCATGGAAGACGGGTGGAAGGAGATTTTGAGCAGGGTGTAAGAATGATGCTGACCGGTCAGGTATTTGCTATTATGTCAGGTACTGCTACAAAGGAGCAGGTGGATGAGATAGTACAGGCAGCAGACGCTTATCTTTACGAGGAGGCAATCGGAGGCTATAAGCTCAATACCGATTTCAAAGAGGTAAAGGATGATCTGGGAAGAATGTTTGGTTTTGCTTATGGTCATAAGGAGAATGGAGCAGTATTCTCACATATGGCTGTGATGTATGCGAATGCACTGTATCAAAGAGGCTTTGTAAGAGAAGGCTTTAAAGCAATTAACACCTTGTACAGCCATTGCAGTGACTTTACGAAGAGCAGGATCTATCCTGGCGTTCCCGAATATATCGGAGATAACGGAAGAGGCTTATATCATTATCTTACCGGTTCTGCAAGCTGGTTACTGTTAACCGTACTTACCGAGATGTTTGGTATCAAGGGTCAGATGGGAGATCTGAGTTTTGAGCCAAAGCTGGTGAAGGAGCAATTTGACCATAATCAACAGGCACAAGCATCCCTCATCTTTGCGGAACGTAAACTCATCATCTGTTATGAGAACTCAACCGGTAAGGATTATGGAGAGTATAGACTTGGAAGAATTCAAGTTGATGGCAAAGAGTATATGTCCTCAAGGCAGCAGGGTACAATTAACAGACAAGATATCGAGGCATTATCCATGGAGACAGAACATAGAATCCTGGTGGAATTAATCTAAGCAGAATCAGAAGCTATATGTGAAAGGAAAAGGAGCATCGACTATGAAAAAAGAGTATATTGATGTGACCTCTTATCAGGGAGAAGGGTATCTGCCAATGATTGATTTCGAGACCTGGCGGGTAGCAATCTTAAGATATTGTGAGGAACTTGAAGTTCAGAATCTTGCAACAATGCAGAAGCACAACGAGACGGATGAAGTATTTGTCCTTCTGGAAGGGAACTGCACATTGTTTACCGGAGGTAAGGGAGAAGCAATTCATGATGTTGATGCAATTGCAATGAAACCTTTACAACTCTACAATGTGAAGCAGGGTACCTGGCATACCCATACTCTGGATCATGCAGCAACAGTACTGATTGTAGAGAACAGAAATACAAGTGATATGAATTCACCAACACAGTCACTGAGCAAGGAACAAATCACAGAGCTGCGAAGCTTATTTACGGAGTGGGAATAAACTGCCGGTGTTATCAAGGGATGAGTTTAGGTAAGCTGATTTTTCATAGAAGTAAGAGGATGGGGTGTATAACTAATACGATAAGTTATACTTTTCATCCTCTTTTTCTGATCATAACAAGGTGAACTGATTTATCATTTCACCTTGTTATGATTGGTATATGATGTGCGGCTGACCATATCATCGTTCATTCTATACGTTTATACATAAGATAGAAATCAATTGATATGGGTGCGAATATACTATAGTAAGTCACATTGGGAGTAAAAAAATGTTTTGTAATGATAGGGGAATGATTCGAATTAACACAAACACTCCGGTTCACGAAACTGAGGAGCGATATCTTAATCCGAATGATATTATTTTACCGGTGGGTTATCGGATTGAAGTATATATGAGTGGACTGAATGAACCAAGCTGTATGACTTTTACCCAGACTGGTGAGCTATATATCGCGGAAACCGAGCTCACTACCGGTAAAAATCAGGTACTTAGAATTAGAGATCAGAAAGCAGAATTCATAGCCTCAGGCTTTATATCTCCAATCACAGGATTAAATAGTACAGACGATGAGATCTATGTCTCTCACAAATGTCACATCTCAGTGATTAAGGCAGATCGATCAGTTCAGGAATTAATCGGTGGATTGCTCGGAAATGGAGATTACGGTAGTAGTAATGTTGCCTTTGGCAATGATGGTAAGATGTACTGGGGGCAGGGGACCGTTACAAACTCCGGAGTGGTTGGAACGGATAATCAATGGCTACCCAATTGTGCCAATCTATGTGATGAACCGGGAAGCTATGTGATATTGAACGGACAGAACTTTACTTCACCGAATATACTGGCGAATCCGAATGAAATCGTATACACCGGAGCTTTTTCACCGTTCGGTGTATTCAATCGAGAATATGAAATGAGAAAAGGCTTTGTTAAAGCTTCCGGAAGTATTCTTCGTTCTAACCTGGACGGCTCGGAGATGGAGCTGGTAGCGTGGGGTCTTCGCCATCCGAGTCATATTGCCTTTGATAGTAATTATCGTCTGTTTACTGCAAATCAAGGTTTTGACGAAAGGGGCAGCAGACCGATTGTGAATGCTCCTGACGAATTTGTGCAGGTTACAGCCGGTACCTGGTATGGATGGCCCGATTTTGCCGGTGGAGAGCCGATTACATCTGCAAGATTCCGACCGGAGGGTGGAGTTCAGCCGGATTTTCTAATGACAAATCATCCAAATATCCCACCGAGACCCCATGTGAACTTTCCGTCTAATTCCGGTATCATGGGATTTGATTTCAACTATAATCGGAGATTTGGACCTTACGGGGACGTATATATTGCAGAGTACGGTGTAGAGAACATACCCATCAGTGATGACATAACACCTTTTGCCGGTTTTGGGCATCGGGTCTCTCGAATTGATATGACGACTAGAGGAATTACTACCTTTGCTATCAATAAATCAGGATTTCCTGCGATTATTACCGGAGAAGGTGGGTTTGAACGTCCGTGTGACGTCCGATTTGGGCCGGATGGGGCACTATATGTATTGGACTACGGAACAGTTACCCAAGGTTATCCGAGCAAATATGTTCCGAATTCCGGAGTTCTATGGAGAATTATTAGTGAAACATGAAACATATTAATTCACTGGAGGGACTAATGCGATCCGCTTAAAATGGATGTATTTACTGGGTTGACATTCCGGGTTATATTCTATATATTTGAAGTTATAATTAGGGATATTTCAACAAAATATATGCTTAGAAAGGTACATAGGAGCTATTGTGAATAATAAATTTAAGGTTGCGATTAATTGGAAAAGCAAGAAGAATATACCGATTTATCTGCTGTCGGTTTACTTTGTCTATGTAATGATACATTATACCTTGCATAGGAAAGAAGATATGCCTGCTCTTGGTATGGCTGGAATCATTGCGATATGGATTGTACTAACTTTCCTCTATATGATGGAGACTACGACGGGAAGAGAGTTTATCGATCGTTATGGAAGATGGTTCCGAGGAATATTGCTTTTACTTCAGCCAGCCATAGCCTTTGTGATGATAGAGGTTATGGTAAGTAATTATAATAAAGAGATGTTCCAGAAGTATAGCTTTTATAATATTGTCTGGTATTACATAATCATATTCTTACTTTATGCACTGCTGAGAAATAGCAGGCTTACGATTTTGCTATCGAATGCGTTGATTTATCTGGTGGGTATGATCAATTATCTGGTTTATCTGTTTCGGGGTAATCCAATCATACCCAGTGATTTATTGGCTTGGCAGACCGGAGTGAGTGTTGCCTCCAACTATCAGGTCAGCTTTACCTTGGGCTTTATTCTGGCGACCCTGATGATGTATGCGATATTCGTGGTTGGTGTTAAACTGGGTAATGGACAAGTTAAGTTCTCTGTCCTCAATCGTATCTTAGGTTTCGCCGCCTATTCTGCTACAGCTACGGTAATTTTTTTGATGTTTTTTCGTACTGATTTGATCGAGACAAAGATACGGGTGATCGATTTCTTCGCTCCGAAATATACCTATTGTGCATATGGAACTGCGTTTGGTTTTGTGGCAAATGTGGAGGCGATGGAGACTGAACCACCGGAAGGCTATTCAGTTGATGCAGTAGATATAGCATTGTCCAAAGCGGAAGAGAACAAGAGCTTAGCAACCGAGGCACAGACAAAACCCAATATCATAGCGATTATGAATGAAGCATTTTCTGACCTGAGTATGGTGGGAGATTATAAGTCGAATAAAAGTTACCTTCCTTTTATCAATTCATTAGATGAGAATTCAACCAAAGGAATTATGTTTTCCTCTGTCTTCGGCGGAGCAACCAGTGATACAGAATATGAATTTTTGACTGGCAACAGTATGGCAGTAATGCCACAGAACAGTGTTCCATATCAGCAATTTGTTACCGAATCCACTGATTCTCTGGCAGCTACCCTGAAGGCGCAGGGCTATTATAATATTGCGATCCATCCTTATGAACCAAGCGGATATAAACGTGATCTGGTATATCCTCTTCTCGGATTCGATGAGTTTTTGTCGAAGAAGGATTTTAAGAATCCGGAATTGATCCGTTCCTTTATCAGCGACCGTGAAAGCTATAAAAAGATCATAGAACAATATGAGACCAAGGGAGACAAACCACTGTTCATCTTCAATGTAACGATGCAAAACCATGGGGGCTACTCCGGTGAGCAACTGTTCGATGAGGAGAATTCTGTAAGGCTCACCGAGCTTCCCAGATATCCGAAGGTAGAACAATATCTGAGCCTCTTACGAAAGTCGGATCAAGCCTTTGAAGAACTGGTTGATTATTTCTCCAAGCAGAAGGAACCCACGATTATTCTGATGTTCGGTGATCATCAACCGGTGGTGTATTCCGACTTTCAGAATCAGATTGAAAGCGAATCGACGGAAATTAACCAACGAAGATATATGGTACCGTTTATATTGTGGGCTAATTACGATATTAACGAGGATGATGTGGATAAGATCAGCGCCAACTATTTGTCCTCTTATCTGCTAAAGACGGCTGGTCTTCCGGGAACAGCGTATAATAATTATTTGTTGCAGCTTCATCAAGAACTACCGGTCATGAATGCACATTTCTACATAACGAAAGATCAGGAATGCTATCCCTATTCCGCAATCACCCCTTATACGCCGTTAATTCAGGAATATAAAGAGGTGGGCTATAATGATGCGTTGGATAAGGATAATAAATTATGGAAGTACTTTGAGATTAAAGAATAAAGCGAATGGCAACGATTCATACTGTAAAAACAAAAATGCGGCGTCGCATTAGCATTCTATGTTAATCACAATTTATATACAAAAATAGCGTGAGAATTCTCACGCTATTTTTCTGAATATTGATGTCATACCCCTGTTTTCTTTAGGCGCAGATACGTGAGATGTCCTCCTGACCGAGGGCTTCCTTCTCCAATAATTCTGCGGTGATGTCTTCCAATCTTGATTGATTATTCTTAATCAGAGTTCGTGTCTCGTCATAAAGAAGGTTCATATATTCTCTGCATTTCGTAACGATCTGAGTGTCGTGACTATTCTCGAAGATATCCATACTGAACAATCCCATTTCTTCATCCATTCCAAATTTGTTGATGTAATCCAGAATTAATTGGGAGGCTTTCTGAATATCATTACTTGCTCCGGTGGTGACTTCATCCCTGCCAAAAATGATCTCTTCTGCAATTCGTCCTGCCAGGAGAACCTGAATATTTGCTTTCAACTGGCGCTTGTTCTGGAACATGGTATCCTTGGGGATACTCAGATTAAAACCGCCGGCACCACGGACACTGGGTATTATGGTAACCTTGGAGATAAAATGCTCTGGAAGAAGGAGAGTGGTTGTCAGTGCATGACCAGCCTCATGATAAGCAGTGATTCTTCGGTCCAGGTCGGTGATATAACTGCGATCCTGCTTGGGGGCTCCCGCAATTACGGTATAGAAGGCGCGATCAATATGATCCTTGCGAATGACCGAGTCCTTATCGTTTGCTGCATTGATTGCCGCTTCATTTAATAGATTCTCCAGCATAGCTCCGCTGAAGTAGACGGTGGACTTTGCCAGACTCTCGAGGCTAACATCATCTGCGAGAGGCTTTTTCTTCGCATGTAAGGATAAGATGTGTTGTCTTGCATTAACATCAGGAAGTCCGATCTCTATATGTCGGTCAAAACGTCCGGGACGAAGCAGTGCTTCATCTAGGGTGTCCAGACGATTGGTTGCGCCGATGACGATAATGCCTTGATTGTCATGAAAACCGGACATCTCGGTAAGCAAAGCATTCAGAGTCTGATCACGTTCATCATTACTGGCAGATACATTACGTGCTCGCTTCTTCCCAATTGCATCAATCTCATCGATAAAGATAACTGCACGTTCACTTTTCTTTGCTTTGTTGAATAGATTACGAATTCTGCTTGCACCGACACCGACGTACATCTGAACGAAATCGGAGCCACTCATCGCATAGAAGGGTACATTTGCCTCCCCGGCAATTGCCTTAGCCATAAGTGTCTTACCGGTTCCGGGTGGACCATAGAGGAGAAGTCCCTTCGGCATACGTGCTCCGACTTCGGAGTACTTCTGTGGATCTTTTATAAATTCGATGATATCGAACACCATGGATTTTGCTTCTGTATTACCTGCTACGGAGGTTAGATTAATTGAAGTGGAAGTTGACTTTTTCTGCTTTCGCTTATGGTTCGAGTCCTTAATTAGGTTACCATTGCTTCCGCCGTTTCGTATAAACCAGAAAACCCCTAAGATGACCAAACCAACCATAAGTACCTTTAGAATTGTAACCAGTACGTTTTCCTTGCCATAACTAACCTTTACCTCGTTGAGCAGAAGCAGCTCGGTGAAATTCTCGGTTTTTGGATTAGGTACGAGATAGATGGTATCCGGCTGAGAGGATAGTTTGGCCTCAAAGGTGTTTCCATCCTGGAGAAAGCTTACTTCTTTGATCTGCTTGTTCTCCATTTGTTTCAAAAACTCCGGATAGGACATTTGATCCGTAGTTGGATGTTTGTATTGAACAGCGATGAAGATGAGGCCAATCATAAGAATAGCAATGGGTATCATCAGAATAATTTTTTTCATGGGACAACCTCCAATAGTAAAAAGTTTACAAATATAATATCTATTCTAACACAGATCGATAAAATAGCTATATTGAAATAATGGTAAGCTTTCCTGTTGATGCCTTGGGGGGGATCCCTACAGACCAAGGAAGGTGCTAATTCTTCGCCGCTATTTCGCAAATGTGATATAGCGCATGTGACAAAACAGTTTATAATTTTAGAAAATTTTAATAAATACTTGAAAAAGCGACGGAACAGGCATATTATTGTCTATGGTAAGGATCTGCATCCATGGATTTTGTTATCTTTTGGGTTGGAATTTACCTTAGGAAATGCCAATCTTGGCAAAATATTGGAGGCAAGAAACAATGGAAAAGTTAAAGCCAAAGTTGTTTTCAGTAATGAAGACATATACGAAAGAACAATTTGTTAAAGATGTAATTGCAGGTATTATTGTTGCAATTATTGCCTTACCCCTATCAATTGCCCTGGCACTTGCATCGGGTGTTACACCGGAGAAAGGTTTATATACCGCTATCGTAGCCGGATTTGTCATCTCGTTCCTTGGTGGCAGTCGTGTACAGATATCAGGTCCGACTGCAGCTTTTGCCACCATCGTAGCAGGAATTGTTGCGAAGAATGGTATGGAAGGCCTTGCCGTTGCGACAATTATGGCAGGTATTATTCTGATCATCATGGGACTTCTTAAATTCGGAAGACTACTCAAGTTCATACCTTATACAATTACCACGGGCTTTACGCTTGGAATCGCGGTTACGATATTTATCGGTCAGATCAAAGATTTCCTTGGATTGACCCTACATACGAAGCCGGTAGAAACCATCGAGAAATTGATTGCTTGTGCCGAAGACATTACAACGATCAATTTACAAGCATTATTAATTGGAGCTTTATCTTTGGCTATCTTAATCCTATGGCCTAAGATTAATAATAAAATACCGGCATCTCTTGTTGCGGTTATCGTTGCAGCAGCAGTCGTAAAGATCTTTGGAGTGGAAGTGAATACCATCGGAAGTCTCTATGAGATATCGTCAAAACCGCCGACCTTCCATTTACCTAATCTGAGCATCTCAATGATTAACAATATGTTTCCGGATGCAATTACCATTGCCATCCTTGCAGGTGTAGAATCACTTCTGTCCTGTGTGGTGGCTGACGGTATGATTGGAAGTAAGCATCGCTCGAACATGGAATTGGTGGCACAGGGTGCCGGTAATATCTTCTCCAGCTTGTTTGGTGGAATTCCAGCTACCGGCGCGATAGCAAGAACTGCAGCCAATGTGAAGAACGGTGGTCGTACTCCGATTGCGGGAATGGTACATGCAGTTACCTTGTTCCTGATTCTGGTTGTACTGATGCCGTATGCGGCGTTGATTCCGATGCCCACCATCGCGGCAATCCTGTTTATGGTAGCTTATAATATGAGTGAATGGAGAGAGTTTGTTAATCTCCTGAAGAAATCTCCGAAGAGTGATATTCTGGTTCTTGTTGCTACCTTCTCACTTACCGTTATCTTTGATTTGGTAGTGGCAATTGAAGCAGGTATCTTAATGGCAGCAATCTTATTTGTGAAGAGAATGTCGGATGTGGCTGACGTACAGAAATGGACGGATTACGATGAAGATATCAGTGATGATGATCTGAGCGATCCGGATAATATCCGTAAGAAGAAGGTTCCGAAGAGTACCTTAGTGTATGAGATTAATGGACCCATGTTCTTTGGTGCGGCAGATAAATTCATGGATATCTCTCTGGATTCTCATATCAAGGTTGTGATTCTCCGCATGAGAAGCGTACCGGCGATGGATGTCAATGCATTGCATGCCTTGAATAATGTAATGAAATCCTGTAAGAAGAAGCATATCACCCTGATCCTTTCTCATGTTCAGGAACAGCCAATGAAGATGATGCAGAAAGCTGGTTTTGATCAATCTGTGGGAGTAGATAATTTCTGTGATAACATTGATCGGGCTTTGGAAAGAGCAGAATTTTTAACAAGTGCGTCGGTTCATCACGCAGCAAGCTAAGATGGCAAACGAAGGCTTTTGATACTTTTAGAAATAGTGTGTGATTAATAATCAATAATCACACACTATTTTTTTGGATTAAAATGACAAACCTCTTGCATTATAAACTGGATTATTGTGTGATATATTGACATAATATGGTTGGACGGATATAATATAAGAAATATCATATATTAGATTTATCATATATAAGAAAGGCGAAAAAGATGTCACTTGAGACAGGAATTTTAGGTTATTTAAAAATGAGATCTATGTCGGGGTATGATCTCAAGAAGATATTCAATTACTCAGCTAACTTCTTCTGGCCTGCTGACCAAGCACAAATTTACAAGGCTTTAGCAAAGCTAGTGAAGGAAGGATTGGTTGAATTGCCAAAGCAAGCGCAAGGTAAAACAGTAGATCGGAAAGTCTATACAATTACAGAAAAAGGAGGTAAAGCCCTTCATGATTGGATTGCTAATCCAAATGAGTCTGATTTTATATCTCGATTGCCGTTCATAATGCAATTGTTTTATTCCGGGTCATTAAGCAAAGAAGAACAACTTGCTTTTCTCGACGAACAACTGAGAATAAATAATGAATTTGTTCAAAGGATTAAGGAGAATTATAGCGAGAATGGAGATGTATTTGCCGAAATTGCAGGACTTCCCGAAGGAGACCGCCGGTTAGAATCGGCGACTTATGCATGCAGATGGGGAATATTACGTGGAGAGACATATGCAAAATTGTTAGAGGAGATAAAAGAGGATATTTTATCAAAATAAAAAACATAGGAGGAACTCAAATGCTAAAGAAACGCGGTAGAAATTTCATTGCAATGCTGTTGATACTTGTTATAGTGATTGGCCTTATGCCTGCGGAAACAGCGAACGCGGTAACCGGAGATACATATGATTTCGGAGGCCTTGCTGCTACGCCAAGTGGCGGATATTATACTCTTGGCGATAAATTCAAGGTAGGAAATGATACAGGAGGTTCATTTGCACCATGGAACAGCGCAGCCGGTGGTGTTAATAATGCATTCTATCCAACTGATGATGCTGCTGTTAATGAAGATTCCACTAGTCTTAACCCTTATACAGTTATTTTTAAGGCAGAGGGCGGCTCTGTGTGTAAAACATTTACATTTCACAACCTAGGTCTTAGTTCCTATTCATACGCAGATATATTAGCAAATGACAATAACTTTTTTAGCTATATAAAAATAACTTTTTATAATGCGTTAGGTACTGAAATTTCAAATAACAAAGTTATAACGGATACACGCTCAATCACTAATACAGAAATCACACAACTGAGCGATATAATGGGTCTCAGTGCTTGGAATATCGACGGTGTAGCAGCAGTAAAACTTGAGTTTGTATTTTATTGCTCCGGTAATACCCATGCAACTAATCTTCTATTCGAAAACATTACTGTCTCTAATATCAGCACTTTTGTTAACACACCTCCTACCTTTAAAGATGCAGGTGATGGTAGCTTGACGGTTAATCAAGATGCGGGAGCTACGGGAATCAATTCGCTTCTTCATGCAAATGACACAGACTCAGGCCAGACACTGACATGGACTGTAGACGCGGTTCCGGCGCATGGTAGCTTGAGCGGCTTCGCAAGTGTGACAGGTAGCTC
>Ga0316603_10002185_pt1 | contig 10686 bp, 8 predicted proteins | sample OWC_soil_day10_n_FD_207649 | JGI IMG/M metagenome (GOLD analysis project Ga0316603, IMG submission 207649) | Wetland soil microbial communities from Old Woman Creek delta, Ohio, United States - OWC_soil_day10_noCT | ecosystem: Environmental > Terrestrial > Soil > Wetlands | place: USA: Ohio...
GTTTTTTCCGTTCTCTACTACGACCTCCAGCACGCGCTGCCGATCGTGATCACGTCGCTTTTCTACATCAGCCCCGTGTTCTATCCCGTGGCGATGATCCCGGAGGCCGCGAGGTCCGTTTATTACCTGAACCCGATCGTGGGCGTCCTGGAACTCTTCCACAAGGTCCTCTACGAGGGGATCTGGCCCTCGATGACGCTACTGGCGTCGGTCTCCGCAGCTGCCTTGGCCATCTGTGCAGCCGGACACGCCGTGTTCAAGCGCTACAAGGAGATCTGCGTTGAGATCGCCTGACCCTGGAGGGCAGCCCGCCGTCTTGTGCCGGGGAGTCGCCAAGCAGTTCTACCTGTATTCCCATCGCACGACCTCCCTCCGGGAGTGGTTCATCCGGAGCGCCCTCGGGCGTCCGATCCACATTCGACACGCCGAATTCTCGTTGCTGGATTTCAACCTCCGGGTGGACCGCGGCGAGACGGTGGCGCTGATCGGGCCGAACGGCGGCGGCAAGAGCACGATCCTGCGGCTGATCGCCGGAATCTACAAACCGACCGCGGGGACCGTGGAAACCTTCGGGCGCATCGCGTCCGTGATCGAACTGGGAGCGGGTTTCAACATGGAGCTCACCGGAACCGAGAACGTGGAACTCTACGGCTCCATCATGGGCCTGAGCCGGGACCGGCTCGCCCGGCATTACGAGGAGATTGTCTCCTTCGCCGGGATCGGGAAATTCATCGACACTCCGGTGAAGTACTACTCCTCCGGCATGTTGGCTCGCCTTGCCTTTTCGGTGGCCGTGAACGGTCAGCCGGACATCCTTCTCCTGGACGAGGTTCTGGCCGTCGGTGACCAGTCGTTCCAGGAGAAGTGCTTCGAACGCTTGCGGGCATTCCATGCAAGCGGAGGGACCATGGTGGTTGTTTCCCACGACCTGCACACCGTGAGCGCCTTCTGTTCCCGGGCGGTCTGGCTCGAAAACGGTTCTACCCGGATGGAAGGGGATGCCCGCGCGGTGGCGGAGGCCTACCGGGCCGGCGCACAGGAAGGGACCCCGTGAGGCCCTGGAAGCCGACAAAGGTCATCGACTGGGAGATGAGCCAACCGTTACGCGACCTCATTGGCCTCGACAGCTACGAGCGGATCCTGGTGCTCGTGCGCCTGCACGGTGCGCCTATCGGATATGTCCGGATGCCGGTCACCGGGAACCAGTGCGTGGCGGGCAGCATCATGAAAGCCGTCCTAGAGAAACATCCATGGAGCATCCTATGTGGTCTGGTGGATGAGCGGTTGAGATCCGGGCCCCTTCGAAACAGGATCCGGGTGGAAGAGATGTTCGGCCCTCCCACCAGCGTTGATCCGACTCGACCCGCGCCGTTGGTGACGATCGCGGTGTGCACGAGGGACCGGACGGCCGACCTGAAGATGTGCCTCGATTCGATGGAGCGGATCGAATATCCGGCTCTCGATATAATCGTCGTCGATAATGCTCCGGCTACCGACGGCACGGAACGCCTGTTGCGGGAAAACCACCCTTCGATGCGGTATGTCCGGGAACCACGTCCCGGCCTGAACTGGGCGAGAAACACGGCGATCCTCGAAGCCCGGGGAGAGATCGTCGCGTTTGCCGACGACGATGTGGTGGCCGACCCTCTCTGGGTCAGGGCCCTGGTGGATGTCTTTGCGGAAAACCTGGAGGTCATGGGGGTAACCGGACTGGTCGTTCCGTACGAAATCGAAACCGAGGCCCAGTATCTCTTCGAACGCATCGGCGGCTTCGGACGGGGTTTCGACGAGTTCTGGGTCCGGACCGACACAGAAGACCCGGGGAACGTCGCGCGTCTGCACGCGGGCACGGGAAAGTTCGGAACCGGCGCCAACATGGCTTTCCGCCGCCGCGTGTTCAACGAGATCGGCTATTTTGATCCCGCTTTGGACGTCGGCACGGTCACCAACGGCGGGGGAGACCTCGACATGTTCTTCCGCGTCATAAAGGAAGGGCACACGCTGGTCTATCAGCCGCGGGCGATCGTCTACCACAGGCATCGGAAAGAGTACGCCGAGCTCCTTTCGCAAATGACCAACTGGGGGATCGGTTTCTATTCCTACCTGGTGCGAAACATGAAGGCCTATCCCGACGAGCGAATGAGCTTTTACCTTTTCGGGATGTTGTGGATCCTGCGCCACATCAAGCGATTGATGAAATCTGCCTTGAAGCCCTGGAAATTCAAGAAATTGATCCTCGCCGAGTTGCGCGGTTCCTTTATCGGCATGTTCAGGTATCAGAGGGCCAGGGTCGATGCGGACAGGATATCGGGTTCATACGGCCCCCAGATCGAGTTCAAGCCGCCCGGGAAGGTTCCATCGGGGCGGAAAGGGAAGGCGCATCTTCGGAGAACCGTTGTTCGGTCGACGGATGTTTCCCGACCGATGGCTTCCATCAACGATGTGCAAGGATACAATTGCGCCCGCGTGTATGTGGCCTGGAAAGGTCGGCCCCTCGGTAGCGTGGAGATCTGCGGGTTCGACGGGTCGATCGGCGCTTCCCGTCTGCGCCGGACGATCGCAATGTGGATGCCTCTCGACCTGTTCGAGTCCAACGAATGGTCGAAGTCGAACGATTTGTTCCCGAAGATCCAGGATGCGGTCATCCGGCATTACCTGCCGCCGGAAGGGAACCCGGAAGGATCCGTCTCGGTCGTTGTCGCGACACTGGACCGGCCCGACGACCTCCGTGGTTGCCTGAAGTCCCTGGTTGCCCAGAGAACCAGCCGGAGGGTGGAGATCATCGTCGTGGACAATAACCCGTCGTCGGGCCGCACCCCGCCCGTGGTTGGCGAGTTTCCTGGCGTCCGGTTGACGACGGAACACAGAAAAGGCCTGTCCTATGCGAGGAACAAGGGAATCGTCATGAGCATGGGCAATTTCATCGCGGTGACCGATGACGACACGATCATGCCGGACGATTGGCTGGAAAACTTGGTCGCGCCGTTCGCCCGGGATTGCGTAATGGTCGTGACGGGGAATGTCCTTCCCATGGAGTTGGAAACTCCCGCGCAACACCTCTTCGAACGATACGGCGGGCTTGGGCGCGGTTTTTCCCGGTTCGAAGTGGACCTGGACTGGTTCGAATCGATCCAGTGGAAAGCGGTGCCTACGTGGAGCCTGGGAGCGACGGCTTGTGCCGCTTTTCGGGCCGATATCTTCAGGCATCCATCGATAGGCCTCATCGAAGAGGCACTTGGGGCCGGCACGCCGACCGGCTGCAGCGAGGATACGTATACCTTCTACAAGGTGCTCAAGGAAGGATACACGATTGTTTATGAGCCGAAGGCCTTTGTCTGGCACAGGCACCGCAGTAGCATGAAGGCGTTCCGACGGCAGATTTATAACTACAGCAAGGGCCATGTCGCCTACCATCTCATCACGCTCTTCCGCGATCACGATCCGCGCGCCCTGCTCCGGATCTTCATCGAATTGCCGCGCTACCATGCCTCGCGGATCATGAAAAAAGCGTTGGGAAAAGACCCCTTCCCGCTGTCCCTGAGATTCCTGGAGATTGCAGGGAATCTTGCGGGGCCATTCGCCCTGTTGCGGTCCATGAGAAGGGTGAAACGGGAGGGGCGGAGCGAGCCGTTCAACCATTGAGGATCGTCATCCGGGAGAGGCAACATCATGCACTATGCGACGAAAGTCAGATTTCTCGGCCTGATCCCAGGGTAGTATTTCGAATTCTGGTGGATCAAGTCGCAGCCCAATGAAAGTGTTGCAGGAACGATAGGAAATAGAAGATCTGAAGCGTACTGAAACCGAAAATCACGCTATCGTGAAGCCACTTCTTTTCCCTGATCAGTAGAGCAAGACCGAGGAATAGCGGAAAGATAGGTAACATGTAGCGTAGGGAGCTGTTCAGGTTGTCCCGCGCAACGACGAAAAACAGGCTAAGACCGGCATACAAAATATATTCACCCGGCAATGGATTAACCCGGAATGTCAGGGCAAACAGGACAAGGAAAAAAAGGACGAAAACGAAGCTGACGACGGTTAGATCCCAACCATAATAGGAAACCAGGTGCGGCCGAAGAACGAAATTTACCATCACGGTAAAGGGGAGCAAGGGTTGGTTACCCCATGCTTTTTGATGCATCAACAGGTTGGCGAAGGGATTGCCGGTCAAATGGAACATGTATCCCATGAAACTCAATTGAGCGACGGGAATCAGGAGCAGGGAAAGGACGCCCAAGTGATGGGTCCCACTCTCGCGATACTGTTTGTAATAGATGAAGAGCAACGGTAAAAAGAGGACGACTCCTTGTAACCTGGTGAGGGTCGCCAGACCACCGAGGAAACCGGCTAAAGCCCAGTGCTTTGATCGGGCCGAAGAAATCGAAGCAAGGACGAGGAACAGGAAGAGCGACTCAGTACCAGGGCGCAGGAAGAAATAGGAGGCCGGGTAGACAAGGACCAAGAGAGCCACCACCCGGGCGATCTCTTGATCAAAATCCCGTGCGATCAACAAGTACAACAGCAGGATCGCCAGCACGAAGAATAGGGTGCTCAACAGGATTCCGGAAAGCAGCATTTCGCCAAATAGCCCATTGTTCACCCGGAGCAGAAGGGGCCAGAGCGGATAAAAGGCCCAGTTCGCTTTTTTGTCCGGCGTGAATGACCGGTGCTCGTACCCATGTTCGGCGATGTCCATGTACCAGACAACATCCGAATACCGGAAGGGCTCGATCACCTGCTTTAAAGGGGCCTGACCGATCGGTAGGAATGTTGCGTTATAATTTGTTGTCGTAGCAGCATGAAGATAAGCAACGGAGAAGAGCAGCAAACGGCTCGCGAGGGCGAACAGAATTAATTTCGACAATTCGCCGGACAGTTTAGCAGTGGCATTCATTGCAATCGCACTACGCTCCCGCCTATTAATTTTTATAACCTATAACATCAACAGACATCAACAGAATTTTTGTAATCTCCATTAAACGCTTTATCATTGCAATCGATACGGAAATTGTAGAATGATGCCGCTAACGCGCTTTATTTTTAATTACCATATTAGTTTGTGCTGGAGTCAATGCGGTGGATGCATATCGTAAAGAGTGGTTACGCGCTTTGTTTTCTGCTGCTCATCGCACTCAAGGTGCTAAATCCAAGGATATACGCGAAGACATGAGCAAAGCCAGGGATGCATGGTTTCGCGTTATGGGACCCTATAAGAACTCTTTTGGTTGCATACAACTGCCACATCCAGCACCGATGCTTACGGACAAACAAGTCGAAGGCTGTTACGTGCTGCCTGATAGAGAAACGATCCTCCAGAAAATGAAGAGAGGAGGTATCGTTGCTGAGGTGGGCGTGCAGGCCGGAGAGTTTTCGCGTTCTATTCTTGATATATGTTCCCCCTCTCAAATCCATTTGATTGATATTGACCTGCGCAGCCATGCAATTCATGAGAAGTTTGGAAAAGAAATAAACGCAGGAATTGTTCAACTACAGGAAGAAGATTCGTCATCAGCCCTAAAGAAATTTCCAGATAGCTTTTTTGATTTTATTTATATAGATGGAGATCACAGTTACAACGGCGTAAAGAAGGATATTGAGGCAGGAAAGTCAAAAGTAAAGAAGGATGGCTTTCTCATTTTTAATGACTATACATACTGGTCTCCTTGTGAATGTATGGAATATGGAGTCATCCAGGCAGTAAATGAATTATGTCGTGAAGATGACTGGAAGATGATATATTTCGCATTCGGATATTATATGTATTGCGATGTTGCCATTCGGCGTCGATGACGAAGTAGTCAGAATTTAGGTAAAGTATTCAGTATTATCTTGTCCCTCCTGCCGACCCAGTATCCGGTTAAACGTCTCTCCCCCGCCTTCTGCCGATCCTCCCTGTGAAGAACATGGCCAGGATTACGACGCTTACAATACAGAGGAGATACACCAGACTCGCCGGACGGGCCATGACCTGAAAGACGGCGACCAGAAGATCGGGAAAAAACTTCTGATCGATTTCCAGCAGGGCCGTCGAAGCGACCACGCGATCGCGAAGATCCCATCCTCCCGCCATGACGACCAGACCGTCAACGGCCCGGGGATTCCGGATTCTTCCCAAGGCCGTGACGGCGGCACGACGCACCTGCCCGTCACGGTTCCGCAGAGACAGGATCAGGGGGTCGAGGCTGCGCGGGTCCTTTCGCCTTACGAGTTCGTTCCCGGCTTCCCGCGAACCCGCCAGGGTGTTTTGAATCAATCGCCCCAGAGGTTCTCCCAGTTCCTCGAGAACCATCGCCGCGGCCTCGCGGATCTTCGGATCCGGGTCCCCGAGGATTTTCAGGAGAGGATCCACGGCCCGGCGGTCTCCCAGCTTTCCCAGGGTCCACGTCGAGGCCACGCGGACTTTCGGATCCGGGTCCCCTAGGATTTTCAGGAGAGGATCCACGGCCCGGCGGTCTCCAAACTTTCCCAAGGACCACACCGCGGCCTCGCGGACCTCTCCTTGGGCGTCTCCAAGGGCATCGATCAGGGGTACAACGGCCCGCGGGTCCCCCAATCCCCCCAACGTATACGCCGCCGCCACGCGAACCCTGAACACCCTGTCTTGAAGGGCCAGGATCAGGGGTTCGACGGCCTGCGGGTCCTTCAATTTCCCCAGCGTGTACGCCGCCGCCTCCCGTACGGATCCGTCAGAATCGCTCAGGGCTATTATCATGGGATTGAAAGCCCGCCGGTCTTCGAGCTTCTCGAGAGCCCACGCCGCGGCTCCGCGCACGATTGGAAACCGGTCTCTCAGGGCTTTGATCAATGGTTCGACGGCCTCCGGGTCTCCGAGCTTCCGGAGAGTCCACGCCGCATTGGCGCGCACTTCAATGCTCGGCCCCCCCAACGCCTTTACGAGGGGGGCAATGGTACGGGGGTCTTTTCTTTTTGCAAGCTCATCCCTGGCTATTTCGGAGCCATTCAAACTCTTTTCAATCCAATCCCCCAGCGGTTCCTCAAGTTTTTTTAACGCCGCGGCCGCGGCAATGCGCACAATAATCTGCCGGTCGCCGAGGGCGATCAAGAGGGGATCCACGGCCTTCGGGTCGCCTACCCTCCCCAGAGTCTGCGCCGCAGCTTCACGAACCATCGCATCCTTGTCCCCCAGAGCATCGATGAGTCTCTCCACATCCTTCTCGGATTCCCACCTGGAAATGTCAACCAGATCGACGCAATCGGACTCCGTTCCAAGGAGTAGAAGAAGACAGGCGGCAAGCGCCACCGTCAACATAGTTCGATTCATGATTTGGACGCCAAAAAACACGTGTAGATCTCCCGCGTCCGGCCCTCACCCAGCTGGAGATCCAACCGCAAGGCGGAGTTCCCCCGGTTCCGTAGACTGGTTGATCACTCGAGTCTCAAGGGTTGGCAGAGTATTCCTTTCGCTTTATCTCATAAATTCCTACCCTCCCGTCGATTCCTTCATATTTAAGGGTTGCAACCATATTATTCCTTTCAGATATTTCGATGATGGAGTTCGAATATCCGAAGGTATCTGGCATACAATCCTTTATCCCTGCAATAAGCCATAATGAATTATCAGGATCACTTGGAACAAGACGGAAAAATTCAATAAGATTATATACAAGTGGGCGTCCCGTCCATATCTCTTCATTTCCTTCTTTCCTGGACATTTGCATGAATCGATTTGATTTGAAGCTAATATAATTTATATATGGTTTATCCAAATAATAAGCGCTTGTTATAGCGCCAACAACAACTATATCTCCATGCTTGTAAACCTTGTTCACGAATTCTGAAGGTGACTTCAGGTCGGCACGGGGGTACCAATGTGGTGAATATTTATTATACATTCCAGTCCGGAAATTAATTTCCTTGGCTGAAACATTGAAAACATGATAAAGATGAAAATCTTCCGAAATAAGGAAAAAGAGGATCGGAACAAACAATATTATATTGCAAATTATTTTCATTTTCTTTCCTCAATATATTTTACTGCGAAGTCCTTCATGGAAACTGTTTCTGTGTACATCAGTATAAATAATAGTGGAAAATAAAAATAACTGTAGCGAGTTTCCACATACAAAGTCTTGAAAGTGGAAACCATCAAAATGCTAATAATTATAACCAAGATAAGAAATTTCTTTGGATTATCCTCTTCTTTTTCTTTAAGAAGATACAAAAAAGCGGAAGTAAAAAGCATAAAAAAAACAACGATTCCCAACATCGGAATGACTTTAAAAAACGGGATGTATACTGCCTCAAAACCTCTTGGATAATCAAATAATTGCAAAAATATTTTTGTAATTTTACTATAACGGCTTTCTTCTGGAAAAAGAAGCTCTCTTGTTGTAACTCCAACAGAAATCCAAAATAATATTGTTGATACGATATATGGTATCCAGTATTTTTGATTTTCAGAAAATATTTGGAATAAGGATTTGTGGGAAACAAATAGTAAGATAAGTATATAAAACAACAACCCGTATTGATGAACCAGAGGCAAAAATGCGGAAAGAAAAATGGCGATTTTTTCCCAAAATTTATCTCGGTTTCTGAAATTAAGAATAAACACGTAGATACCTCCCATCAAGCACAGGAGATACCCGATTGAAAACAGAACCGATTTCCAGACTCCCCCGAACATATCCGATTTTGGAAGAAGTAATGGCATATCGAATCCAAGCTTCTCGATTGTGAAGACCTTTCGGTTCAAAGGTATCACTTCTAATATTTTTTCCTGTTGAGATTCCATTGGATATGTCCCGATTATTCCTCCCATTACTGGCAGAAATTCCCCGAAAAAAACCGGAATAGATTCGAAAACCGGCATCACCGAATACGATTTCTGAAAAGGTATTGTAAGGTCTATTGCAATTTCCCCAATAGTAATGTCTCCACCTTTCTCATAGTTCGAATCCAATTGTTTTTCAACCTGTAACTCTTTCGGGTAAGGATTTTTTACACCTAAATTGCGATAATCTATACCATAAACAAAATAATTGAATCCAATTAAAATTATAACGGAAGAAATTAATTTTATATTCTTTCGATTTAATGGATATATATCTAATAGAATAGGCAACAGGAAAATAAATGGAATAAATATGCTTCCTTCTGATACAAGTATTGATAAATATGCAATACACCATGATATTATTTTGTGAATTCTATTATTCAAAAAATATCCAGAGTAAAAAAAGTATATAAAGGAAAAAAATGTAAATTGATACGGTGCATACATTCTTGCAAACCTTGAAAATTCAATATTCCAAGAAGATAGCAAAAGTATACTTGTGCATAGGAATGCAGGAAATGTCGGTAAAAAGTGGGTGCAAAGCAGAAAAAACAAGGGAATGGAGAGGACACCGAAAACCAATGGGACAAACCTTGCCGCGAATTCAGGTTCGGGAAAAACCAACGATGTTAAAGCAATAAGATATTGAATCAACGGTCCGCGAACATAATATCCTCCGCTCGGAAATTGCGGGATTCCCTTATCTAGAATATAATTAACGGAATTGTAATAATAATACTCGTCAACCGTGAAACACCATTTGCCAAGACCTGGAGCGCGGATCAAAAGGGCAAGGAAACCGAATAATAATAATATCCCATATTTTTTCCAACGTGGACTAAAATAAAAATATTCCATATTTAATTTGAATGCGGTAACATTTTCATTGTTTCACATGGAAATCAGCCTGATGATATATTGATTGTATTCAATTAATAATTTGGTCAATCTTATACTCCTTTATGTCCCCTGCATGAACGTATATTAGGATCTCGCCAATGAGACCTATAGCAAATATTTGCACACCCAGGACAATCAGTAGAACTCCCAGGAGAAGCAAAGGACGATTCTCCAATGCAATATTATGAAAAAACTTCATATACATTAAGTAAAAAGAAATTATGGACCCTAAAATAAATATATTGGCTCCTAAAAAACCAAAAAATCGGAGCGGCTTTTTTGTAAATCTCACGAGAAAAAAGAGACTGAGAATATCCAATATCCTTCGCAAGTAGATGCCTGGAGGGTATATTCTTTGGAAAAAATCCTTCTTTGATTGTGTAACAATAACTTCATCGACCTTGAACCCTTGCTTGTGTGCCAGCAAAGGGAGAAACCGATGCATATCGCCGTACAGATTCATTTCTTTAACAACACCCCGCTTCAATACCCGAACTCCGCATCCAATATCGTGGAAAGACTTTTCCGATAGAAGATTCAACAATAGATGAAAGATCCTTGACTGGATTCGGTTCAGTATAGAATCCTTTCTTGGCCATCTCCTGGCAATGATCATATCGTAATTTTCCAGAGGTGCAAGAAGATTGGATATTTCATCCGTCTCAACCTGCTCATAGGCTGGCAAAGTAAGGATAATATCTCCGAAGGAATGTTCAAACCCGATAGATAATACGGTTGCCTCCCCGAACCCCCGCGCCAGTTTTATGATTTTAATTTTTTCCCCCATATTGATGAGGCTGTGAAGTTCCTCCCAGACCTCCTTGAAATCGCCGTCAATTATGTAGATAAATTCATATGTTTTCCCAGTTTTTACAAGAACACGTTTATATTTATGAAAAAGATCTTTTACGTTGTCATATCTTTCAACCACTGGAATAATAACTGATATTTCAGGACTTGATATCATGGGGAAATATTATTCCTTTCTT
>Ga0316603_10002186_pt1 | contig 10683 bp, 12 predicted proteins | sample OWC_soil_day10_n_FD_207649 | JGI IMG/M metagenome (GOLD analysis project Ga0316603, IMG submission 207649) | Wetland soil microbial communities from Old Woman Creek delta, Ohio, United States - OWC_soil_day10_noCT | ecosystem: Environmental > Terrestrial > Soil > Wetlands | place: USA: Ohio...
CTTCCCCGACTTCGTGCCGCGGCCGGAGTTTCCCATCCCGGGCATCGTGCGCGGCTCGAACCCCTTCGACCTCGTCGTCGACGCGAATCACGCCTACGTGACCGACGGCGGCCGGAACCTGACCTTCAAGGTCGACCTGTCGACAGGCAGGTTCTCCGAACTGGCAGCCTTCGCCAACATCGCCAATCCGTTCCCGTTCGGCCCGCCGTCCGTGGAGGCCGTTCCCACCGGCATCGCCGAGTCGAACGGAAGCCTGCTGGTGGCGCTGTTTCGCGGCGCCCCCTTCCCGCCGGGTGGGTCCGTGATCGAGTCCATCGACCCGGCCACGGGAACCAACGCGCCGTTCATTGGCGGGCTGAAGACCGCCATCGATGTCGTGGCGATCAATTCCAGGCCCGGCACCGAGCACCTCGTCCTGCAGTACGACTCGTTCGCCGGGCCGTTCTTCGGCGCTCCGGGCCGCGTCCTGCGCTATCGGTCGCCCGCCATGGCGCCGGAGTTGATCAACGATTGCCTCGCAACGCCAACCTCGATGGCCTTCGACGAGCGCGGCGGCAGGCTGTACGTGACGGAGGAAGGGCTCGCGCCCGGACTCGGCCGGGTGGTGGCGATTTCGGTGCAGCCGTAACCGGCTCCGCGGCTCCGGTTTCGGGCGCCGCGGGACCCTGCTGGCATGAAACGACAGCGGCGCCCGAGGGCGCCGCTGTCGAGTCCCGCTACCGCCGCCTCCGGCTACAGCCAGTACACGACGATGTACAGGCCGATCCAGACGACGTCGACGAAGTGCCAGTACCACGCGGCTGCCTCGAAGGCGAAGTGGTGCTCCGGCTTGAAGTGGCCCTTGAGCAGGCGCAGCAGGACGACGGTGAGCATGATCGCGCCGACCAGCACGTGGAAGCCGTGGAAGCCGGTCAGCATGAAGAAGGTCGAGCCGAAGATGCCGGAGTCGAGGCGCAGGTTCAGGTCGCGGTACGCGTGCATGTACTCGTAGGCCTGGATGCCGACGAAGGCGAAGCCGAAGACCAGCGTCATGAACAGCCAGAACGCCGCCTTGCCGCGGTGATTGGCGCGCAGCGCGTGATGCGCGATCGTCAGCCAGATGCCCGAGGTCACCAGCAGGATGGTGTTGATGGTCGGCAGCGGCCAGGCCGAGATCTTGCTGAACTCCTCGACGATGCCCGCCGGGCCCTGGTGCGGCCAGGTCGCGGCGAAGTCGGGCCACAGCAGCCGGTGATCGAAGTCGCCGAGCATCGGCAGCGTAATCACGCGGGCGTAGAACAGGGCGCCGAAGAACGAGGCGAAGAACATCACCTCGGAGAAGATGAACCAGCCCATGCCCCAGCGGAAGGAGACGTCCTCCTTGTGCCGATACCGGCCCGTTTCCGATTCGCCGATCACGGTGCCGAACCAGCCGAACATCATGTAGACGAGCACGGCGAAGCCGGCGAGCAGCAGCCAGCCCCCGAACGGCACCTTGTTCACGAGCATCGCCGCGCCGAAGCCGTTCAGGATCATCGCCACCATCCCGACCATCGGCCAGTTCGACGGCGCCGGAACGAAGTAGTCCGGCGCGGTGGCGCTGTGCGTGTCAGCCATCTTGCTCCCCCCTTCTCGCTGTCTCACTCCCGCCGCGGCGGCGCTCAGCCGACGACCCAGCGGACGATCAGGATCAGCACGGCGACGAAGATCGCCGCGCCGATCACCCCCATGACGATCACGTGCACCGGATTCAGCTGCGTCGAATCGGCCTCGTAGTGTGCGCGCTTGCGCACGCCGAAGAACGACCAGAACACCGCACGCGCCGTCTGGCCGAGCGACGCCTTGCGCCGGTGCGCGGGCTCGGGCGGCGGCGTCATCTCAGCCGCCCGCATCGGCGCCCTTCACCCCGGCCCGCGGCAGCGCGCCGGCCACTTCGAAGAACGTATAGGACAGCGTGATCTGCGTCACGTCCTTCGGCAGGTCCGGATCCACGAAGAAGACCACCGGGAAGCGCCGCGTCTCGCCGGCGGCCAGCACCTGCTGCTTGAAGCAGAAGCACTCCAGCTTCTGGAAGTACGGCGCCGACTGCTGCGGCGCGTAGCTCGGGATCGCCTGCCCGGCCATTGCCCGGTTCTCGAGATTCTCGAGGTCGTAGTCGACGTGGACCAGTTCGCCGGGATGCACGGTCATGTGGTTGACGTGTGGCCGGAATCGCCACGGGCCCTGCCGGTTGGCGTCGAACTCGACGACGATCGTGCGGCTCGTGTCCACCTGGGTGTTGCGCGCCCGCGCCTCGACCGCCGGATCCTTGTTCGTCAGCAGGTTGATGCCCGTCACCTCGCAGATCTTGCGATACAGCGGGATCAGCGCCCAGCCGAAGCCGAACATCAGCACCGCCACCACCACCAGCTTGCGCAGGATGGTGCGGTTATCCGCCGAGGCGCCCGCTTCCGCCATGGTGCCGCTGCCGGATCAGCCGCCGTACAGCCAGTGGCGGACCACGACCCCGACGAAGAACACGACGACGACCGACAGCAGGATCAGCGCCGTCCTGCGGTTCTGCCGTTTCTCGCCTTCGGTGATCATGGCCGCATCCACCGCCGCGCTCAGTGCACGTGCTTCCACTCGAGCTTCGGCGGCGTCTCGAACGTGTGGAACGGCGCCGGCGACGGCACGGTCCACTCGAGCCCGTCGTCCTGTGCGTCGAAGTAGTTGGCCTTCGCCTTCGTACCGCCCTTGATGCACTTGAGCACCACCCACAGGAAGATCAGCTGCGACAGGCCGAAGCCGAACGCGCCGATCGTGGCGACCATGTTGAAGTCGGCGAACTGCATCGGGTAGTCCGCGTAGCGGCGCGGCATGCCGGCCAATCCGAGGAAATGCATCGGGAAGAAGGTGATGTTGAAGGTGATCATCGACGCCCAGAAGTGCCACTTGCCGAGCGTCTCGTCGTACATGTGGCCGGTCCACTTCGGCAGCCAGAAGTAGGCGCCGGCAAACAGGGCGAACAGCGAGCCGGCCACGAGCACGTAGTGGAAGTGGGCGACGATGTAGTAGGTGTCCTGGATCTGGATGTCAATCGGCGCCACGGCGCAGATCAGCCCGGTGAAGCCGCCCATGGTGAAGACGAAGATGAAGCCGATCGCGAACAGCATCGGCGTCTCGAAGGTCATGCTGCCCTTCCACATCGTCGCCAGCCAGTTGAAGATCTTCACGCCGGTCGGCACCGCGATCAGCATCGTCGCGTACATGAAGAACAGCTGCCCGGTCACCGGCATGCCGGTGGTGAACATGTGGTGCGCCCAGACGATGAACGACAGGATGGCGATCGATGCCGTGGCGTAGACCATCGACGCGTAGCCGAACAGGGGCTTCCTCGCGAACACCGGCACGATCTGGCTGATGATGCCGAACGCCGGCAGGATCATGATATAGACCTCGGGGTGGCCGAAGAACCAGAAGATGTGCTGGTACATCACCGGGTCGCCGCCGCCGGCGGCGTTGAAGAAGCTGGTGCCGAAGTGGCGGTCCGTGAGCGTCATCGTGATCGCGCCGGCCAGCACCGGCATCACCGCGATCAGCAGGTAGGCGGTGATCAGCCAGGTCCAGCAGAACATCGGCATCTTCATCAGCGTCATGCCAGGGGCGCGCATGTTCAGGATCGTGGTGATGATGTTGATCGAGCCCATGATCGAGCTGGCGCCCATGATGTGCAGGGCGAAGATGCCCATGTCCATGCCCATGCCCATCTGCAGGGTGAGCGGCGCGTACACCGTCCAGCCGGCGGCGATCGCCCCGCCCGGGACGAAGAACGACGCCACCAGCAGCATCGCCGCCGGCGGCAGCAGCCAGAAGCTGAAGTTGTTCATCCGCGCGAAGGCCATGTCGGGCGCGCCGATCTGCAGCGGGATCATCCAGTTCGCGAAGCCGACGAACGCCGGCATGATCGCGCCGAAGACCATGATCAGCCCGTGCATCGAGGTGAGCTGGTTGAAGAACTCCGGCTGGAACACCTGCAGCCCGGGCTGGAACAGCTCGGTGCGGATGCCCAGCGCGAGGATGCCGCCCGTGATGAACATGGTGAAGCTGAACCACAGGTACATCGTGCCGATGTCCTTGTGGTTGGTCGCGAAAAGCCAGCGCCGCCAGCCGTGCGGATGGTCGTGGGCGTGATCGTCGTGGCCGTGCAGGTGGTCGTGGGCGACTGCGCTCATGGGGTTTCCTCGCTACTGGATCCGTCGACGGCTCGAATTCGGTTCTTCTACTTCCTGGCGGCCGCGAACTCGGCCGGCTGCACCGCCGCCCCGTCGCTGTTGCCCCAGCTGTTCTTGACGTAGGTGGCCACCGCCGCCAGCTCGACGTCGGACAGCTGCTTCCATGGCGGCATCGCGTTCTTGCCGTTGAGCATGATTGCGATCTGCTGCGCCTTGTCCTTCACCACCGCGCTGCCGTCCAGCGCCGGGAAGGCCCCCTTGACGCCGAGGCCGTTGGCCTGGTGACAGGCCTGGCAGTTGGCCGCATACACCTTCGCGCCACGATCCCGCAGCTCGGCCAGGGTCCAGGTCTTGTTCGGATCGTCCTTCGCCGCGGCGAGTGCCTGCTTCTTGTCGTTGACCCACTTCGTATAGTCCTCGGCGCTGACCACGCGCACGACGATCGGCATGAACGCGTGGTCCTTGCCGCAGAGCTCGGCGCACTGGCCGCGATAGGTGCCGACCTTCTCGGCGCGGAACCAGGTGTCGCGGACGAAGCCGGGAATGGCATCCTGCTTGACGCCGAAGGCGGGCACGAACCAGGCATGGATCACGTCGTTGGCCGTCGTGATGACGCGCACCTTCTTGTTCACCGGCACCACGACCTCGTTGTCGACCTCGATCAGGTAGGTCTTGTTCGCCTGCCGGGCGGCGACATCGGTGCCATCGATCTGCGAACGCGGCGTCGACAGGCGCGACAGGAACGAGATGCCCTCGCCTTCCCCCTTCAGGTAGTCGTAGCCCCACATCCACTGGTATCCGGTCGCCTTGATCGTCAGGTCGGCATTGCTGGTGTCCTTCATCGCGACCACGGTCTTGGTGGCAGGCACGGCCATCCCGATCACGATGAGGAACGGGATCACCGTCCAGATGATCTCCACCTTGGTGCTCTCGTGGAAGTTGGCCGGCACGGCACCCTTGGAGCGGCGGTGCGCGTAGATCGAATAGAACATGACGCCGAAGACGGCGACGAAGATCACGCCGCAGATGACCAGCATCATCCAGTGCAGGCCATGGATCTCCTCGGCGATGCGCGTCACCGGCGGCGCCAGGTTGAAGCGGCTCTGGATCGCGGCGGCGCCGCCGGCGGCGGCGAGCGCCGCGACGGCCAGCGCCAGCTTCACGAGTGTCTGCGTCAGCGAGCGAATGATCATCTTGTCGTTCCTGCCCTACGATTCACGATCCGTCGAGGAAGCGTCATGCCGGCCGGGGCCGGGACAGCGCCGCCTTCAGTTCTTCGGCGAGCTGCAGGCGCCGCGCGTCGAGCAGGTGGCACCCCACTTCGATGCGTTCCCGGCCGGCCGCGAGCCACACCGACACCCGGCCGGTCCGCCCCAGCCGCCGCAGTTCCACCCGCGTCCACGGCGCCGGCAGATGCCGCACCGACCGCCTCCCGCCTTGCACCTGCTCGACGGCAATCCTGCCGCCGCCGATCTCGATCCGTTCGTAGTCCGCCGCCCGTCGCCCGTAGCAGAAGAACGCGGCAGCCACCGCCAGCAGCTCGATGCCGACGAAGGGGAGCACCAGCCACAGGCCCTGCGCCGCGAACAGCATGCCGAACGCAAAGGAAACGGCAGCAATCGACGCAAAGACCAGCGCGGCCTGCTTCGGACTCGCCGAGCAGTTGCGCTTGATCATCCAGCAGCGGGCAGCGTCCAACATCGACCGGGTTTGGCGGGAAAGGCTTCTCACACGGGCATGGGCAGAGGGGCCACGTCAGCACCTGCCCGTCCGGGCCATCGGATCATGGGCCGGCACGAAGCGGCGGATTATATGCATTCGTGTCCCGGTCTGATCGCCCTCCCTGCAGGCGGGCCGCGCCGCGGCCATGCCCTGATTCGGGAGCCGGGCGCCGGGGCCGACCGGGAAGACGGCGCCTCGTGCCAGCAACGCTACTTCGGCGGAATGCGCAGGCTCTGTCCCGGATAGATCTTGTCCGGGTGCGCCAGCATCGGCTGGTTGGCCTCGAAGATGCGCTGATAGTCGTTGGCGTTGCCGTAGAACTCCTTGGCGATCTTCGACAGCGTGTCGCCCTTGACGACCGTATAGAACTGCGCCGGCGGCGCGGCGACGGAGACGGTCATCTGGTCGTCGACCGCGGCCACGCCTTCCACGTTGCCCACCGCGAGGATCGCCTTCTCCCTGTTGGCCTGGTCATCGGCCACGCCGTAGACCTTGGCCACGGCCGTGGCACCGTCGAAGGTCACCGTCAAGGCCGTGATCTTCAGGCCGAGCGTCTGCACGTAGTTCTCGATCGCCGTCGCCGCGGCGCGGTCGGCCTCGGCGCGCTTGACCGGATCCGCCGCCGCCGGCTCCGCTGCCCTGGCCTCCTTGCCGAAAAGCTTCTGCCCCGCGTCCTTCAGAAATGTGAACAGCCCCATTGCCCCCTCTCCCCGCTCGTGGTTGAACTCTCCGGCCCGTGCCTGCGCTTTCAGCCGTCACTTCTGCTTCAGCTGCGCCCGGAGCTGATCGAGTGAAACCGAGAACCGTCCCGGAGCGCGGGGCGGTGGTTTCCACGCGTGACCATACGCGATCTCGAAGCTCAGCGCGATGCGTCCCTGCGCGTCGCGCATGGCCTCCAGTTCCCTGAGCAGCGCGCGGACGTGGCGCGCGCCGACGAGGCCGGGCGCGCGATCGTCACGAGGATTGCCGCCGAGCGCGGCGACCTCGCGCAGCAACGCCCGCGCTGATGGATACGTCAGCCGGATCGTCTCGGCGTCCATGACCGGCGCGGCGTAGCCGGCGCCGACCATCATGTCGCCGAAGTCGTGCATGTCGACGAACGGCATCGGCCGGGCCGTGATCCCGGCCGCCGCATACGCGCGTCGCAGTTCCTTGAGGGAGTCGGGACCGAAACAGGAGAACAGCAGCAGGCCGTCGACGCGCAGCACGCGCAGCCACTCGGGGAACACCGTGTGCGGCTGCGGGTGCCAGTGCAGCATCAGGTTGGAGAACACGAGATCGACGCTGGCGTCGGGCAGCGGCAGTGCCGCGGCCTCGGCGCAGGCGAGCGGCGCGCGGGCGGTCCGCCACGGCCACCATCGTGATGGCACGGCGGCCGAGGCTGCGACGGCCAACATCGCCGGCGACAGATCGAGACCGAGCCAGCCGGCCCCGGGGAACCGCTGCAGCAGTTCGGCCCGGCTGCCCGCGGCGCCGCAGCCGACGTCGACGATCTGGCGCGGGTCGAGCCGAATGACCTGCAGGCGCTCCACCAGCCGCCGGCCGACCTCCCTCACGATGAAGTCGTGTTGCGCGAAGCGCGCCGCGCGCCGGTCGAACTGGCGGCGAACCGTCGCGACTCGCGCCGGCATGCGCGGCGGATCGACGAGGGTCGGCGTCAGTGCGGAGGTGCCGGGGCCGAGCGTCATGGCGGCGCGGCGCAACAGCGAGGCGGGCGCTCTTCGAGCACCGCGGGCGCCGAGTATATGCTCGGCAGGGATGATGCCCGCCGAAAGCGAAGACCGCCGCAACGAGCCCGGGCGCCGTCCGTTCACGTTCGGCCTGGCGACGGTGCGGCGCCTGCTGGCGCCGCGCTGCGTCGTGTGCGATCTCGATCGCGGCGATCCCCTCTGCCCCGGCTGCGCCGGCGACTACTTCGCGAGCGATGCGCCGCGCTGCTCGTCCTGCGCGCTGCGGCTGCCGGCGATGTCGCACGGCGATCGATGCGGCCGCTGCCTCCAGGATCCACCCCGCTTCGATGCCACCGTGGCCCTGGCCGATTACGCGCCGCCGGTCGACCGGATGATCGCGGCGCTGAAGTTCGGCGGCCGGCTGCCGCTCGCCGAGGCGTTCGGCACCTTGCTCGCCCGACAGGCGGCACCGTGGCTGCAGCAGGTCGACGCGATCTGCGCAGTGCCGCTGGCCTTCGAGCGTCACGCCGAACGGGGCTTCAACCAGGCGCACGAGATCGCCCGTCGTGTGGCCGCCGCCAGCGGCCGTCCGCTGCGCTCCGGCCTGGTGCTGCGCACGAGGAACACGGCATCGCAGATGGACCTGGCACTGGCCGACCGGCAGCGCAACGTGCGCGGCGCCTTCGCCGGCTGCGGCAATCTCGGCGGCCTGCACGTGGCGGTCGTCGATGACGTGATGACCACGGGCGCGACGCTCGGGGAGGCGGCGGCGGCGCTGAAGCGCGCCGGCGCCGCACGCGTCCTCAACCTCGTGGTCGCGCGAACGCCGTAGCCGCTGGCTTGCTCACGCCGCGTGCGTCAGCTCGGCGCCGATCGCCTTGCGCAGTTCCGGCAGCAGCGCAAGGCGGCCAGCGACGCGCCGGGCGTCCGTCGCCCGCATCCGGGGCCCCCATATCGACTGCGGGAAGTGGGCATCGTCGGCGAAGCGCGGGATCACGTGCCAGTGCAGGTGCGCAGCCATGTTGCCCAGGCTCGCGAGATTGACCTTCGTCGGCTGCATGACGGTCCGCAGCGCCGTCTCGACCGCGAACACGGCGTCCATCAGGCGCCTGGCCTGCCGCCGCGGCAGTTCGCTCATCTCGGCCACGTGCGCGTTCCAGATCACGCGGCAGTAGCCGGGGTAGTCGGGATCGTCGATCAGGATGACGCGCAGGTCATCGGCGCCGTGAACGAGCACTTCGTCACGCGCCAGGCAGAGCGGGCACTCGTCCATCTGTCGTCCTTCGGCCCCGGTGCGGCAGTCCGCTTCATCCTACAACGCCGCCCCGACGAGTCGATGGAGAGGCCGCCGAGGAGGAGCGTCGCCGCCCACGCGGGCCTGTTGCTGTCCCTGATCACGTCGGCGTGCGCGACCGACGGGCCAGCGTCGCGTAGCGAGGCGGCCGCGACGGGCGCGTCCGCCGAGGACTGCACGGAACCGACCACCGGCAGCCGGTTGCGCCGCTGCGGCTCGGGCAACGCCAAGGCCGTGTCCCGCGAGGACGTCGACCGATCCGGCCTCGGCCTGAAGCGGACCGGCGTCGGCTCGCAGTAGCCGGACCGCCGACCCGAACCGGCCTAGAGCAGCACGCGTTCGATGCCGCCGCTGTTCGCCGCGGCGACGTAACGCTGCATCCAGTCGGCGCCGAGCAGGTGCCGCGCCAGTTCGACGACGATGTAGTCGGCGTCCGACCCGGCGTCGTCGTTGTAGCGCTTCAGCCCCTGCAGGCACGACGGGCACGACGTCAGCACCCTGACCTCGCCGCGGAAGCCGTCGTCGCGAAGGTGCGCGACCCCGCGCCGCATTTCCCGCTCCTTGCGGAAGCGGACCTGCGTCGACACGTCGGGCCGGGTCACCGCCAGCGTGCCGCTCTCGCCACAGCAGCGGTCGTTGCGCGCGATCCGCGTGCCGTCGTCGGTGGCGATCAGCGCGTTGACGGTCTTCAGCGGATCCTGCAGCTTCATCGGACTGTGGCACGGGTCGTGGTACAGGTAGCGCACGCCGCCGACGCCCTCCAGCTTCACGCCCTTCTCCAGCAGGTACTCGTGAATGTCGACGATGCGGCATCCGGGGAAGATCTGGTCGAACTCGTAGCCGGCGAGCTGGTCGTAGCAGGTGCCGCAGGAGACCACCACCGTCCTGATGTCGAGGTAGTTCAGCGTATTGGCGACGCGATGGAACAGCACCCGGTTGTCGGTGATGATCTTCTCCGCGCGGTCGAACTGCCCGGAGCCGCGTTGCGGGTAGCCGCAGCACAGGTAGCCGGGCGGCAGCACCGTCTGCACGCCGACGTGCCACAGCATCGCCTGCGTGGCCAGGCCGACCTGCGAGAACAGCCGCTCGGAGCCGCAGCCGGGGAAGTAGAACACGGCCTCGGCGTCGGCCGCCGTCGAGCGCGGGTTGCGGATGATCGGCACGTAGCGGCGGTCCTCGATGTCGAGCAGCGCCCGCGCCGTCTTGCTCGGCACCCCGGCCGGCATCTTCTTGTTGACGAAGTGGATCACCTGCGCCTTCACCGGCGGCTTGCCGGTGGACGACGGCGGCTGTCGCGTCTGCGCCTTCGCCGCCAGCCGGAAGAAGCGGTTGCCCAGCCGCTGCGCCCTGAAGCCCCAGTCGATCATCAACCGGCGCGCCAGCTTGATCGACTCCGGACGGGTCGCGTTGAGGAAGAACATCGACGCAGCCGAGCCCGGGTTGAAGCGCTTCTTGCCCATGCGCCGCAGCAGGTCGCGCATCGCCATCGTCACGTCGCCGAAGTCGATGTCGACCGGGCACGGCGTGGCGCACTTGTGGCAGATCGTGCAGTGGCCGGCGACGTCGTCGAATTCGTCCCAGTGGCGCAGCGACACGCCGCGCCGCGTCTGCTCCTCGTACAGGAAGGCTTCGATGAGCAGCGAGGTGGCCAGGATCTTGTTGCGTGGCGAGTACAGCAGGTTCGCGCCCGGCACGTGGGTGGCGCAGACCGGCTTGCACTTGCCGCAGCGCAGGCAGTCCTTGATCGCGTCCGACACGCTCTTGATGTCGGATTGCTGCATGATCAGCGACTCGTGCCCGATCA
>Ga0316603_10002188_pt1 | contig 10679 bp, 9 predicted proteins | sample OWC_soil_day10_n_FD_207649 | JGI IMG/M metagenome (GOLD analysis project Ga0316603, IMG submission 207649) | Wetland soil microbial communities from Old Woman Creek delta, Ohio, United States - OWC_soil_day10_noCT | ecosystem: Environmental > Terrestrial > Soil > Wetlands | place: USA: Ohio...
CATAATGCCCAGGAAATCGGCGCGCAAGTACGGGTCGCCCAGCGAGCCCTGAAGGCTGGGGTGGAAAAGAATCCCCCCTGCGCCCGGAGCCACTTTGGCAGCCATCTCATCCATCATCCGGTACACTCCGCTTTCACCTTTTTCTTCGAAGAAGGTATCCCGGAACCACCTGTAGGCGACCGCACAGGAGGAAGTCCCGGAAAGGGTATACCAGAAATTGCTTGCAAGATGATAGTAGGCATAAACCCGGGGCGGACCGGGATAGGCTTTTTCCGTCACGACCGCGACATTGCCCGCCGTGGCCAGTTTCAAAAGGCCCGAGCCCGGGCGAATTGCCCCCGAACCGAAAGCCTCGCAGGCCTGATCTGTTGTGCCCACAAGGACGGGAGTCCCCGGCGCCAAACCGAAGAAAGCCGCCGCTCCCGAATTCACTTCCCCGGCAATCTGGGCAGGAGGCAAGACCTCAGGCAGAATATCCATCGGAATATCGAGGGCCTGACAGATTCGGGAAGACCAGCGCCTTCCTAGAACATCAAACAGAAGGGTCCCGTGGGCATCCATATAATCCGTAGCCATTTTCCCAGTGAACCGGTAGCGAATATAGTCCTTGGGCATGAGGATTTTGGCCGTTTCCTCCCAGACTCCGGGTTCATGAGCGCGGACCCAGACAAGGTAAGGGAGGGTCCAGTTTACGTTGGGGGCATGATAGGTCTCCTCCAGAATCATGTCCCCGAAGTCCCTTTTCAGCACCTCCACTTCGGCAATGGAGCGCCGGTCGGTCCAGAGGATGGCCGGCCTGAGCACTCCGCCCTTTTTATCAAGGAGCACAACCGAGTGGGTCGCTGCCCCGATCGTGATACACCCGATATCCCCGGGCCGAAGGCCAGCCTCGGCGAAAGCCAGGGGGAGGAGGCCCCGCAGCGCATCCTCCCAGTCACGGGGATTTTGTTCCGCCCACCCGGGGTGCGGGTAGCTCGTTTCATATTCCCGGCATTTTTGAGTCAGGACTTCTCCTCGGCTGTTAACGATGAGGATTTTGCACCCGCCTGACCCGATATCGATTCCCATCAAATTGGCCATGGCCGTTCCTTTTCGAGGCAGGAAGAATTTGGATCAGATGCGGGTCCCGAATTCCGGCAATCCCGGTCATGAGCCTGTCTGGGGATCCCCGGCAAACGCTTCATAAATCAGGCGGTGGACCGGAGCCAGTTGATCGTGGATCTTCCTATAAAGGGGAAAATATTTCTGATACAGCTTGTGGGCCCGGGCGTCGGGGGAAACGCGAGCCACGTAACGCACTCCCTGGCGAACGGCCTCCGCAGGGTCCGAAAAAAGGCCGACTCCCACTCCAGCAAGAAGCGCGGACCCGAAGGAGGCATCGCCGGAAGCGGGAACCCAAACGGGCTTTCCCAGGACATCGGCCAGGATCTTGCGCCATAAAGGACTTTTGGCGCCTCCGCCGATCAGCCGGATGTCTTTGATTTTCCGGCCTAAACCGCCGAGCACCCTTTGGGCGTCCAGCAGGGAATAGGCGACCCCCTCCAAAACGGCCCGGGAGAAGTGCTCTTTCCGGTGCCGGGCCGTGGCCCCGATGAAACTGGCCCTCAAGAATGGGTCAAAGTAGGGGGATCGTTCCCCGAGCAAATAGGGATGGAAAAAGAGCCCTTCGGAACCCAGCGGAATTTTTTCGGCCCCCTCGTCCAGGATGCGAAAAGCTGCCTTCCCGGCCGCCCGCGCTTCTTCTATCTCCCCCTGGCAAAGGGTGTCCCGGTACCAGCGATTAGCCAGAGCACAGGAATTAGTCCCGGCGACTATGTACCACAAGCCTTCTATGACATGGGGGTAGTTGAATCCGGCCGGAGTGGGGTAGGGTCGATCCGCCATAAGGCAGACATTCCCGGCCGTCGCCATTTTCACGATCCCCTGTCCAACCTTAATGGCTCCCGCCCCGTAGTCCTCGGCGGCGGTATCCGAAGTCCCGACGATGAGGGGAGTTCCTTCTCGGAGGCCTGTTTCGATGGCGGCTCTCCGAGTCACGCGCCCGCAGATTTCGGCAGGCTTTCGGATTGGAGGAAAAACGCCCGGAGAGAGTCCCGTTTCCCCGATCAAGTCTTCGCTCCATCTTCGCTTTCCGCCGTCCAGGAGCATCGACCCGTGGGCGTCAATGTAGTCGGTTTCCCAGGTCCCGGTCAGCCGATACCGCAAATAATCTTTGGTGAAAAAGACCCGTTCGACCTTTTCCAGGATTTCAGGCTCGTTTTCGCGGATCCAAAGAAGCTGGGGAAGCGTCCAGGTAGGATTGACCTTGTTAAAGGTGATCCGAAAGATCTCTTTCCCGATCCGCCTTTCCAAGCCCCGGGACTGGCGGATACTTCGTTGATCCATCCACATGATGCAGGACCGCAGGATCTTCTCCCTTTTACCCATGAGGACGGCATTATGGGTGGAGCCATCGATCCCTATGGCCGCGACCCGAGAGGGATGTCGGCGCTTTTCTTCGAAGACCCTGCGCAAAGTCTCCCGGAAGGTTTTCACCCATTCTTGCGGATCCTGCTCCGCCCAGCCGGGACGCGGATAACGGGTCTCATATTCGGTAAAGCCTTCCCCCAGAACCTGCCCACGGGTATCGAGGAGGGTGATTTTACAGCCCCCTGTTCCCAGGTCGATTCCTAACAGGTATTCTTTTTTGGCCATTTGGGGGAACCGGTTATTTTTTTGCGGGAATTTTCCCGGTCAACTCGTCCGCCATCCATTCCGCGCCCAAGGCCCAGGCATAGCGCGGATCGGGCTTCAAAATCAGGGGACGCCGTTCCGGCGCCGGAGACATAACCCAGAGGACATAAAGCGTATCGCCGGCGGATGAACCCACGGGGTGATAACCGGAGGGCACCACCACAGTATCGTTGTCCCTAACTTTATACATTTTATCGACCCTGCGGTCATCCGTGTAAACCATCTGGATCCCGAAACCGTTCCGGGGCCAGACCTTATAATAGTAGATTTCTTCGTCGTAATCGTGGCAATGGGGGGGAAATTGCCAGTGTCCGGGGGGGAAAATGACTTCGCCCACGTAAAGGTCCTCCGACCCGGACATGACCGGGTCGATCATAAAATATGCATACCGGGCCCAATGCAGCCGCCCCACGACCGTGTAAGTCATTTCTTCGGGAGACATGAGCTTTGGCCTGCCCTCTTTCCGGGAAGGGGCCATGAAAATAGCCATCTCTGCCCACGAAGGGGTGGTGATTTTGAAGGCGGTCCCCGCCGGCAGGTAAACGGCCTGGGGTTTGCTGACGAAGACATTTTTCCTTTCCCCGACCTGGGCATATCGGAATCCCCGGCCTTCCACGGTGCAGATCCCGCTCAGAAAGACGATTCCGGCCTCCTTTTCACCGGTTTGCCCTTCATAAACTTGATTCGCTTTAAGGCTCAGAATTCCAAAATCGATCTTCTGGGTCGTTCCCTCTTTTACCCCGCAGATCGGGGTATACCCCTCTCTTTCCGTGTATTCGATAAGCACGCCAACGCTCCTTTCCTCCAGAGATCTCCTCTTTCTTTTTCAAACAGGAAATTTTGTTTTTGATAAAAGTTCGCTCAGGAACGAGAAGCTGGTTCTGGCAATATCCTCAGGATGGAATCCCCACAATTCCACGGAAAGGGCCTGGTCATATCCGGCCTTCTCCAGAGCGGCGATCAGTTTTTCAAAATTTTCGATTCCTTGCCCCGGAATTCTCCGGTCCGTTCCTAAGGAGGAAATATCTTCCAGATGAATATGTTTCAGGTCGTTGGCATATAGGCCAATGACTTCCTCGATATTCTCGTTCTCCGACCAGACATGAAAGGTGTCCATCATCAGTTTCACCTGGGGATGGGCCAGTTCCTTCATCATCTTGACGGCCTGGTGGGAATTCCAGAGAAGATTGGAGGAAACCCTCCGAACTGCCTCGATCAAAAGAGTCGTCCCTACCTTCCTTCCTTCTTCGGCCGCCTTGTGAAAAGTTTCCAGCGATCTCTTCCAGGCCTCCTCGGCAGAGGTCCCATGGACCCGCCATCCTGCGGAAGAGATCACATACGGGCTTCCTAAGTCGGCCGCAAGCCTCATGCATTGGATTAGGTAATCCTGCGCTTCCTTGTATTCCCGGTCGTGCAAACTGGCCGGGTTATGAGAAGGCGCAATCAAGGGGCAAAGGGCCACGATCTTGAGGCCCATATTCGCGATTTCCTTGCAAATCTTCTTTCTTTCCCCTTTTCCCAGATCTCGCGGCCAGGCGTGCGGGCGCCCGGCGATGATTTCAATTCCCGAATACCCGATGTCGGCGATGAGCTTCGCGCATTCCCGAAGGGGGTAGGAATTGGCCCAAATGGGCAAGGGGCTGAAGGCGATGGTATTGAATGATAGGATCATCGATTCCTTCGCTATCGGAGAAGTAATTTCGGAAGAAAGAGAACTGTCTCCGGAACGTACGTTATGATGGCCAATACCACGAGCAGAATGTAAATAAAGGGAAGCTCTGCCTTGATGACCCGCTCGAAGGGGACCTTGGCGATATCCGCAACCAGAAAGGAACACATCCCCACGGGAGGGGTCAAAAGGCCGATCATCAAGTTCAACGTCAGAATCACGCCGAAATGGACCATATCGATCTGATACATTTTCAGGGCTGGCAGAAAGACGGGGATCAGAACTACCATCGCCGCAATAGTATCCATGAAACAGCCTACGATCAGCAGTAAGACGTTGATAATCAGGAGGATTATGTACTTATTGGAGCTGATGGCCATCAGGAAATCCCCGAACTGCTGAGGGATTTTTTCGTAGGTCAATATCCACCCGAAAAGAAAAGCCGCGCAGCTTAAAAAGCCGATCATGCCGATGGTCCTGGCCACCTGGGCGATATCCTGCATGACGCTTTTGAGGGTCGCTTCTTTGTAGATGAATAATCCAAGGATCAAGGCGTAGATGACCGCTAATACTGCGGATTCCGTTGGCGTGGCAACTCCTATAATGACCCCGCCCATAATGATTACGGGGGTGAATAGAGGAAGGGAGGCTAGCAGGAATGCCTGCCAAAGCTGCCGGATCGTGGATCGTTTGTAAGTCCGGTAATTTCGGCGGCGGGAAATGAAATAGACCACGATCATTAAGGCCAGGCCCATGATAAAACCGGGAATGAAACCTCCCAAAAAAAGAGCCCCTACGGAAACGTTGGCCATGGCGCCATAGATGATAAAAGGAATGCTGGGAGGAATGATGGGGCCGATCGTCGATGAGGCCGCCGTGACGGCGGCGGAAAAGTCCGCGTCGTAGCCGTCATCGACCATGGCCTTGATTTCGATGGGGCCCACTCCGGCGCTGTCGGCAACCGCGGAACCGCTCATCCCGGAAAAAATAATGCTGGCCACGATATTGGCATGCCCCAAGGCCCCGGGGATGTGTCCGACCAGGGCATGGGCGAAAGAAAAAAGCCTTCTGGCAATCCCGCCCGTATTCATAAGCTGGCCAGCCAGCGCAAAAAAAGGGATGGCCAGGAACGGGAAATTCTCAAAAAGGCTCATCATGACCTGGGGAATTACACTGAAGGGAATGTCATTTGTCAGAATGAACCCTAAGCAGGAGATGCCCATGGCAAAAGCGATGGGAACCCGCAAGAGCATCAGCATGAAAAATAGGATTACCAGCGCATATCCATTCACTTGGCAGTTCCTTTGTCGGGAAACAACTCGAGGTAAAGATGATAGGCGATATGCAGGGCGGAGATCCCAAAACCCGGGATGATCGACAAGTGGAGGACATAAAAGGGGACTCCCAGGCTGTAAGCCCGGATGTTGCCTTGAACGGCCGGGAGTGCCAAGGTGCTACAGGTGATCAGAATCGAAAAGAAGAACATAATGACGAGGGCGAATATTTCCAGTACATATTGGATCTTGCGGGGGAAGCCATCCACCAGAAAGGTCACGCGCAGATGGGTACGATCATGGGTGACCAGAGCGACGCCGAAAAGGCAGAACCACCCATAAGAAAATCGGGCTAACTCTTCGCTCCATTTCAGCGGGGTGTTGAAGACATAGCGCATCAGAATTTGGAGCGAAATCACGATCAGCATATTGATCATGATGATCTTGGCGGCCCAATCCATAACCCCGTGGATCTTTTCAAGGAAAGCCTTCACCCCTTCTCCCTTTCAATCGCCGAACCCGAGCTTGAGTGGCGGGCCTACCTCTCCGCCAAATGAATCGCCTCTGGCAGGCCCGCCCGTTTTTCGCCGTCCAATTACTTCACAGTGGCGGCAATTCTTTCATAAAATCCTTTGGGCCAGATCCCTTTCTTTTCCAAATTCAGGGGGGCGACTTTCCCCTTGTTATAAAAAGCCTCTTTGTCCACCTGGATATAGGTAATGCCGGCCTTGGCCATTTTTTCCTTCACATCCGCTTCGCCGTCCTCAACGAGCTTGCGGTTATATTTCCCCGCTTCGGCGGCCGCTTCCTCCACGACTTTCTGCTCTTCTTTGGTTAGGCTCTGCCAGAATTTTTCGGTCACCCCCAGGGCGATCAATTCCGGGAGATGTTCGGTTATCGAAATGTAGCGGGCGACTTCATAGAATTTCTGGGAAAAGATCAGATCCAGGGGGCATTCCAGGGCTTTCACCACTTTCTGCTGAAGGGCCAGATAGGCCTCGCCGAAAGCGACCGGCGTGGGTACCGCTTCCAGGGCTTCCCAGGAAGCAATATAGGAGGGCGTCTCGGGAACCCGGATTTTCAATCCTTTCACTTCTTCCACCGATTTGATGGGCTCTACGCTCAAAAGATCCCGGGGGCCTCTTCTCCAGTCGCCGACGCCGATCAGGCGGATCCCGGCCTGTTTCAAAAGCTTCTCGCGAATTTCCATGCCCACAGGGCCGTTGATGGCCTTTGCGTATTGGTCGAAGCCCCTAAAGGCAAAGGCCGTATTGAAGAGGAAGTATTCGGGAACAAAATGACCCGGCCATCCCAAGCCATTCACATGGGCCTGCTGGATCCCTTGCTTTAAATTTTGCATCTGCGTAAAAAAGCTGCCCAACTGGTCCGAAGGATAGACGTCGACCGTTACGGACCCCCCCGTCTTCTTCTCAACGATCTCTTTGAACTTCATGGAGGCGAGATGTTCGGGATGGACGGGGTTCATTTGATGCCCCAGTTTCATCACCTTGGCCTTGACCTGGGCTTCGGCCGAATCCAGACCGGGAGCCAATATAACCCCCAAGAGAAAGCAAAACGCCAGCACACAGAGTTTTTTCATATCCGGAACCTCCTTCATTTTTGAAACACTCAAACCATTTTTTAGTTCTATTCTCTTCCCTGCGCTTCCGCAAAAATGTTCTTGTCCGGCCGCATGCACCTCCTTTCTAATACTACTGCGTTAAGTTAAAAACTATAAATCAATGTTTCCAAGGCTTTTTGAGTTTCCGCAAATTTGGTTAGGGATTTTCGCCTTCAGTTTGAGCCTCTGGAGACGGGGCCTTTAAATTTCTCAAATGAATTTAACGTAGTAGTACTAATCCTTCAATTTTTTTCAGCGTGGAATTCCTGTCCTAGGGCATCCGCGGTCATGATTGCGCCAATGAGGGCTTCTTCAGTTACTGCAAAAGGCATGTTATGCACATACCGTCCGGGTTCGCACGCTTTCTTCACGACGGCCTGGATCTTTTCCGCGACATTTTCGACGATGCGAATATCCTCCAGCCGGGTCGGCAAGACGATTTCGGCGTAGAACTTCTGCAGCCTTCGAATATGCTCCAGGGGCTTGTTTTCGAGAATCAACTGGACCAGAATGCCAAAAGCGACCCGTTCCCCATGATAGACCTCTTTCACCTCGGGGAGGATCGTAAAGGCTGCATGAAGGCCGTGAGGAACGGCCGTGCCGCCGCCGCCCTCAGCGCCGGCTTCGCTCAGGAAGAGGATGGCCTCGATTACATCCTCAAGGGCCGGGGTGACCTGTTTTTTCATCGCGGATAGTTTCGCCAGATAACCCTTCTTAAGAATCGTCTCGTGGGCTAAATTCGAAAGAATCAAAGAGGTTGGATTACAGTCAGTTCCATGAACGGTCTTCTTATTGGCCGCCTTCATAGCCTCACCTTCATATTTGGTGGAAAGGGCGTCGCCCATCCCCGCTACCAGAAAGCGCACGGGAGCCCTGGCGATGATGGCCGAATCGGCAATGACCAGATCGGGGCATTTCCCTATCTTTACGGGATACTGGTAAATGTGATCTTTTGAATAAACCGCCGCCAGGCTGCTTGTGGCCGCGTTGGTGGCGGCGATGGTGGGGATGGAAATCAGGGGAAGTTTCAAATGAAAGGCAGCCATTCGGGTCGTATCGAGGGCCTTCCCGCCGCCAGCCCCGGCAATGACCGTGATTCCGCTCTTCTGGCAGAAGTCTTCAACGGAAGCAATTTCTTCCTCGCAGCATTCGCCTCCGAAGTCCCAAGTAGCAAGCAAAGCATTCGCCTCGGCGACCCCCTTTGGGAAATCCTTTAGCACCAAAGGCATGACCAAAGGGTCCGCAAGGAGAAGCACTTTACTACTCTTAGCGAGGAAGGCTGACAGGAAGGGTCCGCAAGTTTCCAAAATTCCAGGCCCTTGCAGATATTTCTGGACTAAAAAATGGCCTCGCATTTCGCAGCTCCCGTTTGGATTTTGGACTCGCGAAGGATCGAAGGCTATCCGGCCTTGCCGGAGGCTCCCAGGAGTCTTATCTTCGAACGGATTTCTTCTTTAGCGGCCTTCACCCCTGCTTTTATTACCTTGGAAGGGAATACAAAAAGCCTTCCGGGCACGATCTCCTCGTTGAGGTTTTTGAGGTCTGCAAAAATGCCCCCTAAATAGGCTTTATATCCTTTGTAGGCGATATTATATTTAACGATTCCCCGTTCGACAGCCCGGCGCATGTCCGGCTCGATAACCGCGGCCCCCCCATGAAGGACCAAGGGGACGTCAACGACCTTGCGGATTCTGTCCAGCAGATCAAAATCCAATTCCAGGGGCGTTTTTCTCATGTAATGAACGGTTCCAATGGAAACGGCCAGAGAGTCGACTCCCGATTCCTTGCAGTATTCCATCGCTTCCGTGGGGTCCGTATAGACGAGATCCGTGGTCTGCCTTTCGACACCCTCCTCGATTCCGGGGACGTGCCCGATTTCTCCTTCCGTGAAGGCCCCAAATTTTTCAGCCATTTTTACCACCTTCCGGGTGATCTCGATATTTTCTTTGAGCGCCTTACTGCTGGCGTCGATCATGACGGAGGTGAAACCGGAATCGAGGCACGCTTTTATCCATTCGAGCGAACTGCCATGATCCAGATGGAGACCTACAGGAACCAAAGCGTCTTCCCCCATCTGCCTGACCAGGTTGGCAAAGTATTTCAAGCCTATTTCCTCTAAGGCCTGTTCCACGGTTTCAACAATTATGGGGGCTCGCTCCTCCTCGGCGGCTTCGATGACCGCGCGCACGTAGTCCAACGTATCCACATTGAAAGCGCACAGGGAGAATTTTTCCGCCGTCGCCCTTTTTAGAATTTTCTTTGTATCCATCAGTGGCATTTTGAAACCCTCGCAATCGGTTTTTTATGGAATCTTACCCGGAATTTACGAAATCTGTTTTGCAGCGGGAGAATAGATTAGAGCAGAATGAATTATAATATGGTAGGAAACGTTGTCAAGAAAATAAAGAATTAATCCTTTTTTTAAAATTTCTTAATTTAAAAACAGAAACATTGTTCTTTTATTTTTAAAATATCTTGACATTATAAACAGTTGTATTATTATTTGATGAATTTGAGTATTTGGAGGAGAACCGTGAGTACTCTTGCAGTGGAGCGGGCGCTAATCATTTTGAAATATGTTGCATCCTCTCACGAAGGGCTGGGGGTTCGGGAAATCGCCAAAAAATTCGGATATAGCCCGTCGGTGGTCCAAAAGATCCTCCAAGCTCTGGCGGCCCATGATTTTGTTCTTCAGGAATCCGATTCCCAGGTTTATCAACTCGGACCGGCTGCCCTGCAGGTTGGGTTGTCGGGGTTGTCAAAAATGGAGATCAGAAAAGCTACGAAACCCTTTCTGCAAAAATTGGCTGAAAAATCCGGGGAGACAGCCCTCCTCGGAGTAAAGACCAACGAGGGGGTCATTTATATCGAAAAATGCCTGAGCCCGAATGCCATTAGAATGGACCCCCCGATCGGGGCCTTTCGCCCCTTCAACAGCACCGCCGTAGGCAAATGCCTGCTTGCCGAAAAATCAGAAGACGAAATTGAAAACCTTTTCAAAGAAAATTATTTCGTGAAATCGACACGCCATTCCTTAATCGCCTTGGAGGAAATTAAACAAGAGATCCGGATCGTTCGCGAACAGGGGTATGCCCTGGATCGGGAAGAATATGAGGAAGGAGCCATGTGCGTAGGGGCGCCCATAAAAAATTTCGAAAATCAGATCATCGCAGCCATCGCCGTCGCCGGCCCCGCCATGCGGATGGTCCATAACGAGGACAAGTTGATTCAAAATGTCTTGAATTACGCCAAACAAATTTCCATGGCTTTCGGCAACACAGAAAACGGCATAATCACATAATCCCAGCTTCAATATTTCTGGCCCAATTATCGGGACCTGCAAATCACTCCCTGCGATTATTTGGGTTTAAGACCAGGCCAA
>Ga0316603_10002190_pt1 | contig 10677 bp, 7 predicted proteins | sample OWC_soil_day10_n_FD_207649 | JGI IMG/M metagenome (GOLD analysis project Ga0316603, IMG submission 207649) | Wetland soil microbial communities from Old Woman Creek delta, Ohio, United States - OWC_soil_day10_noCT | ecosystem: Environmental > Terrestrial > Soil > Wetlands | place: USA: Ohio...
GACCGAGCGGAACGAGTCTCAGATAGCCGAGAAAATATTTTTCGGCCTGAGGAAATCGTGGAAGTTTGACAAGATCATTGATTATTCGCGAGGGCACAACTGGGACAGAATTGCCCTGGCGACCAGTCATGTTTTTCAGAAAGCTCTTATTGCCTTTTCCTGGCATCGAGATAACGTATAACCGTACAATTTAACAGTATAATCAATAATTATAAATATTGATTGTATATTACTGTAATTTAACAACTGAATTCTTTTCGCAGGATTATTAAAAAGTATTATAAGGCATTATATATTGGATGACAATTACGCCTCATTTGAGAAACTGCTCAATATTTTATTTAAAGAGTCGGCTGTAGCCGCTTGAAATATTCCAACCCCCCGATAGTTATGCATTTGATTTACCGCCTTGCTATGGGCGGATTGGAAAACGGTGTGGTCAATCTCATCAACCGGATACCCAGTGAGAGATTCAGCCAAATAATCGTCTCGCTGACAGATTCAACCGAGTTTAGAGACCGTATCCAATCGAGTTCCATCCCTGTCATTTCATTGAAGAAGAGAGAAGGTAAAGATTTCGGAATTCATGCGGCCCTCTGGAAAATATTCCGACAGTTTCGACCCGATATCGTCCATACCCGCAATTTTTCGGGTTTGGAGTATCTAATAACCGCATCGATGGCCGGGATCCCTTGCCGTATCCATGGCGAGCACGGACTCGACATGAGCGAGTTGGATGGATCTAATCTGAAATATAATTTGCTACGGAAACTTACGAGGCCTTTTGTAAATCGCTACCTCACGGTCAGCCAGGATCTTGCCCATTGGCTGACTGATAGATTAGGTATTCCTCCGGAGAAAGTGACGCAGATCTATAACGGGGTGGATATTAAGCGGTTCCATCCTCCGCAGGTCAGACGCGATTCGATAGGTCCTAAAGGGTTTGTTACATCGCAATCTATCGTAATCGGAACGGTGGGCAGGATGCAAACGATCAAGGATCCCTTGACACTCGTCGGAGCATTTCTCCACCTCCTCGCCATGGAACCGTCCCATCGAGAGCGTTTACGTTTGGTCATGATCGGGGACGGTCCATTGCGGTCTGAGGCTTTCAGAATGTTAAGAAATTCCGATGCCTCGCATTTGGCTTGGCTCCCAGGCGAAAGGAACGATGTGCCCGATATGTTAAGAGGTATGGATATATTTGTATTACCCTCAAGGAGGGAAGGAATTTCGAATACAGTTCTGGAAGCAATGGGCACAGCCCTGCCGGTCATTGCAACACGGGTTGGAGGGAATCCCGAACTGGTCGAAGATGGAAAGACCGGGATGCTTGTGCCATCGGAAACCCCCGAGGCATTGGCAGCTGCCGCGCATACGTACATTTCCGATCCGATACGGATGAGTATCCACGGAAAAGCCGGGAGGGACAAAGTGGAAACGAAATTTAGCCTCGAGGCGATGATCAACCAATACATGGATACCTATGATTCGGTTCTTAGGGATGTTTAGGGATGTTCCATGTGTGGGGTAGCGGGCGTGCTGGATTTCAGATCGGACCAAGAATTGCCTCGAGAGTGTCTGGCCCGATGGCAAAGGTTCTATATCATAGAGGACCCGACGGCTACCCGCCGCTGGCAAAGCGATCGGCGTCAACGACAAACTTCCACGTGTACTGAAAGGAAGCAGGCGGAAACCCGCCAAGGAGCGCGCAGTATGAGACGTATCTCCCAGGTCTTAGGCCGGTGGGGCTTCATCGCAAGCATCACTGCTCTTGCTTATTTTCCTTACAACGGGGGCACAGCTATGGGCGCCGTCATTCCCGTCGATCCGTCCAACTACCTCGGGCGGATTGCCGCCTTGCGCCCCGGGGACACCCTTGTGCTTTCCCCTGGAAATTACGAAGGTCTCCCCGTATACGATCTGAACGGAACGCCTTCCAGTCCCATCGTCATCACGGGTCCGGACGTTGGCCCTCGACCCGTCATCCTCGGTACCTCAGGTTCGAACACCGTGCGGCTGAGGAACGCCAGCTACGTCACCATCCGGAATCTCGAAGTTGATTGCCGCAATCTTGGCGGCGACGGGGTGAACTCCCAGGGCATCACGCATCACATCACCATCGATAACCTTTATATTCACGCCTTCAGCGACGATCAGGGAACCGTCGGAATCGCCACGAACCAGGCTCCCGTATGGAACTGGATCATCCGGAACAATGTCATCGCAGACGGGGGGACCGGCATGTATCTCGGAAACTCCGACGGGAACCAGCCTTTCATCGCAGGGACCATCGAAAACAACTTGTTCTACGACACCATCGGCTACAACGTCCAGATCAAGCATCAGAACCCACGCCCCACCGACGTTCCCGGCATGCCGACGGGTGACAGCAGGACCATCATCCGCAACAACGTGTTCAGCAAGTCCGCCAACTCATCCACCGGTGCTCTGGTCCGGCCGAACCTCCTGGTCGGGCACTTCCCCGTTTCCGGGGCGGGAACGAACGACGTTTATGAAATCTACGGGAATTTCTTCTACCAGAACCCGGTGGGGGAATCCCTTTTCCAGGGGGAAGGGAACATCGCCCTCTACAACAACCTGTTTTTCAACTCCCTCGGCCCGGCCGTGGTCGTCCAACCCCACAACGACGTGCCCAAGATGGTGCGGATTTTCAACAACACCATCGTGGCGAGAGACAGCGGCATCCGGGTCAGCGGCGGTTCCCCGGACTATCAGCAGAAAGTGATCGGCAACGCGGTGTTTTCGGCCACCCCCATTTCGGCTTCCGACCAGGCGGGGAACATCGTGGACACTTACGCAAATGCGTCCAACTACCTCGCGAACCCTTTCGGATCCCCGGGAAATCTGGACTTGTACCCGTTGGCCGGAAAACTCACCGGCACATCTCTTGATACCGCAACCTTCAACACATTTACGGAGTGGGACCGGGATTTCAACCGCAAAATTCGCGTTGGGTATCGGTACAGGGGGGCGTACGACGGGGAAGGGAGAAACCCGGGCTGGCTACCAACGTTGGAACGAAAACCCGCAGGGGGTTCGGCAGTTAATGTATACCCGTCTTCACCGACGAACCTGCGCGTTCAATAATGAGCCCACCCCGCCGGGGGCAGGACCTTGTCGTAGACTCACCGCGGCAGTTGGCCAAGTAAGTCAGGGTACTTGGATTTACAAAGGAAGAACATGAAAATACTTCACGTGTTGGACCATTCGCTCCCGTATTTCAGCGGCTACACCTTTCGCAGCAGAGCAATACTCGAGAATCAGGTGGCCCACGGTTTCGAGGTGGTGGCTTTGACTTCCCCGAAGCATGAAAAAATCTCCTCGATGAAGGAGACCATCTCCGGAATTCCTTACTATCGGTGCAGGAACGAGCACGGCGTTTTCCTCAAGCCCTTTCTGACGAGAAGTTTTTTCAAGGAAGCCGTCCTGGTCCGGGACCTGGCGAAAAGGATCGAGGAGGTCGCCGTCGAGGAGAAGGTGGACCTCATCCACTCCCATTCGCCTTCCCTGAACGGCGCGGCGGCCGTCCTGGCGGCGAGGAAAATAAAATTGCCCGTTGTGTACGAGGCTCGTGCTTTCTGGGAGGACGCGGCGGTGGACCACGGCACCTTCGCGGAATCCTCCATGAAGTACAAGATCAGCCGGTGGATCGAAACGAGGTTGTTCAGGAAAGTGGATGGTGTCGTCACCATCTGTGAAGGATTGAGAAGGGAAATCGTCTCCAGGGGCATTCCGGAGCAGAAGGTGTCCGTCATCGTGAACGGCGTCGAGCTGGATACATTTTCTCCTAGATCCAAATCTGCGTCATTGGAGAAGGACCTGGGCTTGGAAGGAAGGTTCGTCGTCGGGTTCCTGGGGTCATTCTACTACTACGAAGGGTTGGACATCCTGCTGAAGGCGTTCCGAAAGGTGATCGAGCACGTCCCGGATTCCCTGCTGCTCCTAGTGGGGGATGGAACTACGCGCACGAACATGGAATCCCTGGCCAGGAGGCTTGGGTTGGGGCAGGAACAGGTCCGTTTCCTCGGGAATGTGCCGCACAAGGAGGTGCCTGAGTATTACTCCGTCATGGATCTGCTAGTGTACCCACGAAAGCGCATCCGGTTGACGGAACTCGTTACCCCCCTGAAGCCGCTGGAAGCGATGTGCATGGGAAAGACCGTTGCGGGTTCCCGTATCGGCGGGATCGAGGAACTCGTGCAGGACGGAAAGACAGGGGTTCTGTTCCCACCGGACGACCCGGAATCTCTGGCGCACACCATTCTGTATTTGATAAAGGATCCCGATCGCAGGAAAAGGATCGGCGAGGAAGCCCGTCGCGTTGTGTGCGAGTCCCGCAACTGGGGAAAAATCACGGAACGATATTCGGCGATTTATGAGAATGCGATCCGTAACCATTCGGCGTAAGGGATAAGGATACCGGCGACGTGTGCGGCATCGCCGGCATCGTGAACCTGGACGGGAAGCCGGTTCAAGACGACCTGGAGCTTCGGGCCATGGGGGCCGTCCAGGTTCACCGGGGACCGGATGGAGAGGGATACCACGTATCCGGGAACGTGGGGCTTGGGCACCGGAGACTCTCGATCATCGACCTCGCCACCGGCGGCCAGCCGATGTCCACAGAAGACGGAGCGTTTACCGTCACCTTCAACGGGGAGATCTACAACTTCCTCGAACTGCGGGTCGAGCTGGAGAGGAAAGGTCACCGGTTCCGGACACGTTCCGACACGGAGGTGCTCCTCGCTTCCTATCGGGAGTGGGGAGACGGCTGCCTTCCGAGATTCAACGGGATGTTCGCCTTCGCCATCTGGGACGCCAAGAATCAGCGATTGTTCGCCGCCCGGGACCGGTTCGGAAAAAAACCGTTTTTCTATTACATGGACGGGGAACGGTTCCTCTTCGCCTCCGAGATGAAGGCGATCCTCGCATGCAAGGGTGTGCGGCATGACCTGGATCCGTTTGCCCTTGACGAATACCTTACGTACAGCAACGTTCCCGCCCCGAGGACTATCTATCGCCAGATCCGGAAGCTGGAGCCGGCGCACTCCCTGCTTCTGGAGAATGGAAAGTTGACGACACGGCGGTACTGGGAAATCGTTTTTCCCCGGGAAACACCGCATCGCCCGGAGACGGAGATCCTCGAGGAGTTCGGTTCCATCCTGAACGACGCCGTCCGCCTGCGGATGATCAGCGACGTGCCCCTCGGCGCCTTCCTCAGCGGCGGCCTCGATTCCAGCGCGGTCGTCGGGCTGATGGCGAAGCTTGCGGACGCGCCCGTCAAGACGTTCACCATCGGCTTCGAGGAGCAGGGATACTCCGAGGTCGAGGATGCCCGGAGAATCGCCCGCCACTTCGGGACGAACCACGAGGAATTCACCGTCCGTCCATCCGCCACCGACATTCTCCCCGACGTCGTCTGGCACTTCGACGAGCCGTTCGGAGACTCCTCCGCGATCCCGACGTATTACGTTTCCAAGATGGCCGCGCAAAGGGTCAAGGTGGTGCTCTCTGGCGACGGAGGAGACGAGGTGTTCGGCGGGTACCGGCGCTACCTGGAGGCCCTCGAGGGAACCCGCTGGTCCCTTATCCCCGAAGCGGTCCGCAGGAGGCTCCTTCTCCCGCTGGCAAGACGGTCACCCATGGGCGCGCCCGCAAGGAACTTCCTCTATTTTCTCGGGAACCTCGAACCCCTGGCGCCGGGATATCGGAACGGAATCTTCCCGTATATAAAGGATCGCCTCTACAACGAAAATTTCCGGCGTAATCTCGAAGGGCACAATCCATTTCGGGTAACGGACGAAGTACTAACTCGTTCCAGGGATCTGGATATCGTTTCCAGGCTCCAGTTACTGGATATAAACAACTACCTGCCCAACGACATCCTCGTGAAGGTGGACCGGATGAGCATGGCCCACTCCATCGAGCTCCGGTCGCCGTTGCTGGATTTTCGCCTGCTGGAATTCGTGGCGGGTCTGCCCCCGGAGATGCGGATCGCCGGGGGGGTCACGAAGGTCCTTCTGCGGAAATACCTGAAGGGGCTGCTTCCCACGGAGTCGTTCCGGAAACCGAAGCAGGGTTTCGGAATCCCCAAAGACTCCTGGTTCCGGGAAGAATTGGCGAGTTACTCCCGCGAGGTCGTTCTGAGCGGGGGGAGCCTATCGCGGGAAATTTTCCGGCAGGACACTCTTCAAGGCATTTTCGACGGGCACCGCAAGGGGAAACGCGACTATAGCGAGTGGATCTGGTGCCTCGTCATCCTGGAACTATGGCACCGCCGATTCGGCCGTCACGTCCCGGTTCCCGCCTGATCTTCGAAATGAAGGAAGAAGAAGAGAACCATGTGCGGCATCGCAGAGATTTTCATGCGGGACGTGCAGACGATTCGCGAACCGTCGGAATCGTTTCCCCCGGCATGACATTGGAACTCCAAGGGGTATTCTCCGAAGTCCGGATTGCTTGGGGAAAGATATGATCCGTAAAATGGAACGATCCCGCGTCACCGGTTGCTAGGAGGAGCAATGCGACAACAGGCGAACTTCAAGTGGATCTTCTTGGGTATATTCATAGGGATCGTTCTATCCATTCTGATTCTACCCATGACGGTTCGCGCCGAAGAATTGATGGGAAAAGATTACTTTGCCGCCATAAACGAAAACGTCAATAGAAACCTGTTGACACAGGTGGAGAGGTATCATTTCGCGGAAAACAATTTCTGGCAAGCGTACAAAGAAAGGAAGTACGAACGTGCAATAGCGGAGTTGAAATTTGTTTTACGATATTTTCCCAACCATCCTGATGCCTTGCGAATGTTGGGAACCCTCGCCCGACTTACCGAGAGGGTTTCTCTCCCGATCTCTTTTTACGAGAATGCCATCCGGTTGTATCCCGAGTATCCTCTGACCCATGTCCAGTATGGCGACTACCTGGTGGATATCGGTCTCCCGGAAGAGGGCATTTCGAAAATCGCAAAGGCCATCGAGATGGACCCGGACATGGCGGTCGCCCATGTCTCCCTTGCCAAGGCCTATCAGAAAACCGGCAAGAAGGATCTCGCTTCCCGTGAGGCGCAAAGGGCAAGGGAACTCGGATACAAGGGAGACGCGTTGGACACAGTTCCGAAGAGGAGGCGGGAATAACAAAATTGGGAACCTTCTTTTTTCCAGGCGAAATTCCGATATGAGCGGGATCTGCGGCATTGCGATCCATGGCCGGGACCGGAGGCTTGATCCGTCGGATCTGATGCCGATGGTGCAGGGATTGTCCGCTTCAGAGGACAACGATGGGTTCACGATCATTCCCGGTCCCGCGGCGCTTGGCGCCCAGTCGTTCCAAGGGCGTCTGGCCGGGGTTGCAGGGATGACGGTCCAGCAGAAAAGTCTGGCCCTCGTTTTCCATGGGAATCTTTTCGCCATGAAAGATTCCCTGCAAACTCGGGTAGGAGAGGATCCGTTCCATGCGCTCCTCCAATTTTATCTCAAAGAGGGCATGGGGTTCCTTCGCCGCCTTCGGGGCGCTTTTGTTCTCGCGATATGGGACGCAAGGGACGAGTCCCTGTACCTGGCGACCGACCGTTTCCGCGTTCACCCCCTTTTCTACTTTCAGGACGGGGAGAAACTGATCTTCGCATCCCGCATGAAATCGATTCTTGCCTGTCCCTTGGCCGCGAGTCGAACGATCAATTACGAGGCGATCCTGCATGTCGTAGGTTCCTCCATCATCCCTACGCCAGAAACCATTTTCCGGGAAATCCGGAAAGTGCCCGCGGGTCATGTGCTCGCCTGGCAACAGGGGGAAATGAAGCTCAAACCGTATTGGGAGATCAGCTTCCGGACCCCGAGCATGGACAGCGAGGCCGATCTTGCGAAGCGGTTGCGAAAACAGTTTGCCGAAGCGCTTTCCGTGTCGCTGGAATCCGACGGTACTTCGGAACGGATAGGAACGTTTTTGAGCGGAGGGGTGGACAGCAGCACGGTGACGGGAGTCCTGACCCAACTTTTGAACCGGCCCGTGAAAAGCTTTTCGATCGGGTTCGGTGTTGAAAACTTCAACGAGATGGAGTACGCACGGATTGCGGCACGGGCCTTCGGGTCGGACCATCACGAGTATTTCGTAACACCGGAAGACACCTGCAACGCCATCCAGGTCCTGCTGAATTCGATCGACGAACCCTACGCAAACGCATCGTGCGTTCCATCCTATTATTGCGCGAAACTGGCGAGAGAGCACGGGGTAGACTTCCTGTACGCCGGAGACGGAGGGGACGAACTCTTTGCCGGGAACCAGCGGTATGCCGAACAGGCCGTCTTCGAGTATTACAGCCGTATACCCGCAGCCCTCCGTAGATTCATCCTCGACCCCGCTGTTTCCGCCATGGCGAAAACTCTCCCGATAAATGTTTTGGTCAAGGGGAAAAAGTACATTCAGAAAGCCGGCATGCCCCTGTACGAACGGGTCTGTTCCTACGGGTTTTTCCGCATCATCCCCGTGACGGAATTCGCCGAGGCCGATTTCCTGGCGCAGATCGGCCATGAGCACGATCCCGTGGAGAGATACCGGTATTACTATGAGAACGCCCCGGCGGAGACCGAGCTGGATCGTCACCTGTATATCGACTGGATGCTCACCCTCGCCGACAACGACCTTGTCAAGGTCACTCGCATGACCGAGGCGGCGGGAGTCGCCGTCCGATACCCGTTCCTTGACAAGGAATTAGTCGAATTTTCCGTCACCGTCCCTTCCCGCACCAAGATGCGAGGGAGAGAACTCCGTTCGTTTTTCAAGAACGCCTACGCCGATCTCCTGCCGCCGGAAATCCGGAAGAAGAAAAAACACGGATTCGGATTACCCATCCCCGTATGGCTTCGAACGGATCAAAGGCTGAACGACCTCATGCACGACCTCGTGTTGAGTCCCCGAAGCGTGCAGAGGGGGTATTTCCGCAGAAAAGCGTTGGAAAACCTCGTCGAACTGCACAAGACTGACAAGTCCTCCTTCTACGGGACCGTCCTCTGGAACCTGATGATCCTCGAACTTTGGCTCCGGAACACGCAAACGGCAGGGACGAATTGATAACGATCGAGGAGATCCGATCGCTCGATCGTTTCCTGGTATTCCAGCCGATATGGGATTCGATATGCCAGGCAGAAGAAACGGATTCTCCTTTTCTCAGCCATTCCTGGTTCCGGTGCTGTATCGAAAGCTTCGGCAGGGGAAAGACTCTCTCGGTTCTAGTCTTCAAGGATGGAAATGACATCCTCGGTTTTGCTCCTTTTTGGCGATACCCGGAAAAGATGAGAGGCATGATGTTGAGAAATATCGGATTCATCAACGGCCCGGACACCGCGTCGGCGGATTTCGTGTTGCGTATGGATCGTCGACAGGAAATCCTGGAAGCGCTGATCGATTTTCTGTTCGGCATTCACTGGAATCATTGGGATGTCCTGTCACTCGGTCAGTGGCCCGAGGAATCGGCAAACTACAGCTCGTTCCTTGGAATTCTTGATCGTCGCCAACGGAAGTACATGAACGAACTTTCCTCCCTTGTGCCCTACATCCCGATCCGCGGGGACTGGGATGCGTATCTCCAGGGAAAATCGGCCCGGTTCCGGAAAACCCGGAGGAACATCGTGAACCGGGTCGAGAAGCTGCAGGCAGTGGAGATCCGGTGCCACCGCCGGGATCCGGATGGTGCCGTATTCCGTGAAATCCTGGACGTTTCCCGAAGGAGTTGGAAAGAGAAAGAGGGCATCGCAATCACTAGCAGGGAAGACGTGACGCGGTTTTTCGAATTGCTCGGAGATGTTTCCGAAAGCAGAGGCTGGTTGCGCGCCTGGGTGTTGAAGACGAACGGGACGCCGATCGCCATGGAATATGACCTGGAACACAAAGGGAAGATCTACGCCCTTCGGGCGGACTTCGACGAGACCCACAAGGAATGCTCCCCAGGGGCGTATCTCGAGTTCCGGATCATCCAGTCGCTGTTCGACGAGGGCTGTCTTGAATATAACTCGGGGCCCGGGTTGAACACCTACAAACTTCAATGGACCGAGGAATACAAGAAAAACAGGATTCTCAAAGTATTCAACCGGAACCCGAAGACCGCCATGGTCTTCACCGTGGAAACCCGCTTGGTGCCGTTCGTTCGGAGGTTGAAACGTCTTATACGGTCGGACTCCGGTTCCAATCCCGAAACTCCACCCCCATCCGAGAACCAGTGAACGCCGGGGAAAAGATATTGAACGTATCCGCCGCCGTCGCAGTGAGGGTGAACGTCCAGCGACTGGTTCTTTCCCTGGCCGATCATTGGGGACTGAAAAGGAACGGCGAGGAACGCCCTTCGTTCCCCTTCATCCGAAGGCGGCGGAACCCCTCGTTCCAGATCCTGCGATATCATCGGGTCAACGACGAGAAGGATCCGTTCCTTTACGGAACCCCCACGAAAATGTTCGGGGTGCAGATGGAGACGCTGTCCCGGCACTTCAATGTCCTCCCCCTGGAGGAGTTGATGGAAAGGGTGGCATTGGAGGACGTACCACCACGAGCAGTGGCAATCACCTTCGATGACGGCTACCGGGACAACTACGTGAATGCATTCCCTGTGCTGAAGGCGCTGGGGTTGCCGGCCTCCATCTTCCTGGCCACAGGGGGAGTGGG
>Ga0316603_10002193_pt1 | contig 10673 bp, 9 predicted proteins | sample OWC_soil_day10_n_FD_207649 | JGI IMG/M metagenome (GOLD analysis project Ga0316603, IMG submission 207649) | Wetland soil microbial communities from Old Woman Creek delta, Ohio, United States - OWC_soil_day10_noCT | ecosystem: Environmental > Terrestrial > Soil > Wetlands | place: USA: Ohio...
TGTCCAAGGTGGCCTCGGGCGGTGAGCTGTCGCGGCTGGCGCTGGCCATCGCCGTCACCGCGGCCCAGGGCGCGAGCGGCGGCGAAGCCGGCGTGCCGACGCTGATCTTCGACGAGATCGACGCCGGCGTCGGCGGCACCGTGGCCGACAGCGTCGGCCGGCTGATGAAGCAGCTGGGCGGCTCGTGCCAGGTGCTGGCGGTGACGCACCTGGCGCAGGTCGCCGCCTGCGCCGATCGGCACTTCGTCGTCTCCAAGTCCCTGCAGGGGCGGCAGACGCTGTCGGACGTGCAAGCGGTGGAAGGCGAGGCGCGGGTCGCCGAGGTGGCACGCATGCTCGGCGGCGAGCGCCTCTCGGGCACCGTGCATGCGCAGGCACTGCTCGGCCTGCAATCGGGCCCGCGCCGATGAGCGCCGAGGATCTGCCGAGGGCGGATTCGCGCCCGGCGGCCACGGGCCGAAGGGTGCGCCAGTGAGCGACTGGATGCCGATGGCAGGCAGCCGGCGGGACGAGGTCATCCTGATCACCGGCATCTCGGGGTCGGGCAAGTCGGTGGCACTGCACGCGCTCGAGGACGCCGGCTACTTCTGTGTCGACAATCTGCCTCCGGAACTGCTGCGCGACTTCATCCGCCTGGAGAGCGAGCGCTACACGCACCGCGTGGCGGTGGCGGTGGACGTGCGCACGGCGACCTCGCTGCCCGGCCTGGTCCCGCTGATCGACGAGCTGCGCAAGGAAGGCGTGCGCATCCGGCCGATCTTCCTCGACGCCAGCACCGACGCGCTGGTGCGCCGCTTCTCCGAGACGCGTCGCCCGCACCCGCTGACCGCGACGCCCGAGCGCGGCGACGCCGCGCGTGCACTCGTCGACGCCATCGAGCTGGAGCGCGAGATGTTGTCCAACCTGCGCGAGATCTCCACCGTCATCGACACCAGCCAGCTGCGCCCGGCGCTGTTGCGCAGCTGGGTGCGTGCCCTGGTGGGCGCGCGCGACGCGGCGTTGACGCTGGTCTTCGAGTCCTTCGCCTACAGGCACGGCGTGCCGCTGGACGCCGACTACGTGTTCGACGTTCGCGTGCTGCCCAACCCCTACTACATCCGCGAGCTGCGCCCGCTCACCGGACGCGACGCGCCGGTGGCCGCCTATCTGGAGCAGCAGCCCGAGGCCGCGGAGATGCTGGCGCAGATCCAGACCTTCCTGTCGCGCTGGCTGCCATCGTTCGAGGACGACCAACGCAGCTACCTCACCGTGGCCATCGGCTGCACCGGCGGCCAGCACCGCTCGGTCTACACGGCGGAGTGGCTGGCGCGCCGCTTCGAGGGCCGCTACGCCACGCTGCTGCGCCACCGCGAGCTCGACGCGCGCGACTGAATCCCGCATGAGCAAACCGCTGCCCGACCCCCTGCCGCTGTTTCCGCTGCAGACCGTGCTCTTCCCCGGCGCGCTGCTGGGCTTGAAGGTCTTCGAGGCGCGCTACCTCGACCTCGTCTCCGAATGCCTGCGCAGCGGGCAGCCCTTCGGCGTGATCTGCCTGCGCCAGGGCAGCGAGGCCGGCCGCGGCAAGGCACCGGTGCAGCTCGAACAGGTGGGCGTGCTGGCGCACATCGACGACGTCGACGCCGAGCAGCCCGGCATCCTGCGCCTGCGCTGCCGGGGCGGGCGGCGCTTCCGGCTCACGGCCGCGGCGACGCAGCGCGACAACGGGCTGTGGGTGGCGCCGGTCCGGACCCTCGACGACGACCCGGCGCGCCAGCCCGGCCCGGCGGTGCGGCAGACCGTGGAGGCGCTGGCCGAAGCGATCAAGAAGCTGCAGTCGCAGGACAAGCTCCCCTTCGCACCGCCCTACCGTCTCGACGATGCCGGCTGGGTCGCCAACCGCTGGTGCGAACTGCTGCCGGTGTCCCTGGCCGCCAAGCAGAAGCTGATGGAACTCGACGACCCCGTGATCCGGCTGTCGCTGGTCGACGGATTCCTGCGCGACAAGAAGGTCATCGTCAGCTGAGCACGAAGGTTCCGTCGACCTCCAGCAGCCGCCGCACCGGCGCCGGCAGTCCCAGCGCCAGCGCTTCCTCGGGTGTTGCCCAGCGGCCCGGCGGCAGCTCGGGCAAGTTCCGCAAGCGCGCCGGCACGCGCCAGGCCAGGGGATGCAGGGTCCAGTCGAAATGCGTCAGCGCGTGGCGGATCGCGGGCAGCCAGCTTCCGTGGCCCGGCCAGCCGGCGATGGTCCGTTCGAGCGCCTGCCTGGAAGCGTATTCCGGCAGCGTCCACAGTCCGGCCCACACGCCGCGTGGCGGGCGTTGCACGAGCCACCAGCGGCCGCGGTGTTCCAGCCACAGCAGTGCGTTGTCGCGCTGCCCGCGCTGGAGCTTGCGCGTCTTCACCGGGTACTCATGCTGCGTGCCCGTCCGTTGCGCCACGCACTCGCGGGCCAGCGGGCACGCCGGGCAGGCCGGCTTGCGCGCCAGGCAGACGGTGGCGCCCAGGTCCATCAGGCCCTGGGTATAGACGTCGACCCGGCGCGCCGGCAGCAGGTCCTGCGCTGCGGCCCACAGGCGCCTTTCCTCGGCGGCCAGCGCCAGGTCGCCGCCAAAGCCGAGCACGCGTGTCAGCACCCGCTTGACGTTGCCGTCCAGGATCGCCACCCGTTCGCCGTGACAGAAGGCCGCGATCGCCGCCGCGGTGGAGCGGCCGACGCCCGGCAGATCGGCCAAATCAGCGCTACGGCGTGGGAAGACGCCGCCGTGCAGCGCCACGACCTGCTGCGCGCAGCGATGCAGATGGCGTGCCCGGCTGTAGTAGCCCAGGCCGCTCCAAAGCGCCAGCACCTCGTCCAGCGGCGCCGCGGCCAGCGCCCGAACGTCGGGAAAGCGCACCAGGAAGCGGGCGTAGTAGTCCAGCACCGTCGCCACCTGCGTCTGCTGCAGCATGACCTCGGACAGCCAGACGCGGTAGGGATCGCGCGTGCCCTGCCAAGGCAGGCCGTGGCGGCCGTGGCTGCGCTGCCAGCGCACGACACGGGCGGCCAGCGAAGCCGGTGCGACGGGCAGCGGCGGCTGCCCGGCCGTCAAGCGGCGTCCTGCTGCAGTTGCAGTGCCGGCATCAGCGTGCCGGAAACCCCATCCAGGCGGCGCGCCGCGGCGATGGCCGCATCGGCCAGCGCGTCGAGCCGGGCGCGCGTCTCGCCCAGCTGTTCGTCCAGCGCCTGCACCTCGGCAATGCGCTGCTCCAGTTCGCCGGCGGCGGCCTGCACACGCTGCAGGGCGTCGCGCCGGCGCGTATACGCGCGGCGGCGCTCGCGCAACTGCACCTCGACCTGACTGCTGGCACCCCTGCCCCACAACTCCAGTTCGCCGGCCGCGTTCTCGAATACGACGCGCAGCTTGGACAACAGCATGCGCCGGAACTGCTCGGCAAAGCCCGGCGCGGCCATGCGCCAGGCCTGGGTCAGGCCCAGGTAGCGCCCGTAATTCTGGGCGATGAGATCGAGTTCGGTGTGGTACGGCACCAGCGGCGGCACCGGCGGCAGCGTCAGGACGAAACCGAATTCGGTATTCAGCTGCTGGTAGCTGGCCTGCAGCATCTGGCGCATCTCCTCGGCCTGCGCGCCGGCCTCGTTCAAGGCAGCGTGCAGGCGGTCGACGAGGGCGTCGAAAGCCGAGCGGCCGCCGAGATTGAAGAGGCGCGAGGACATCGTCGCCTGCATCGCCGCGACCTCGGCGCGCAAGGCGTCGCTCGACAGCGCCGACGACGCCGCACGCTGCAGCTTCGCCTGCACCGCGCGCAAGGCCGCCAGCCGCCCGGTGCAGCGCTCGAAGTCCGCCGCCTCGGCCTCGACGCGCTGCACCAGCAGCCGTGTCTTGGTGCCGCTCTTGCCCCGCAGGCCGCGCAGCTCCATCAGCTGCTCGGCATGCTGGCGCCGGCGGTCGCTCAGCCGGCGCGTGGCCGAGCCGCGCAATTGATCGAGCACGGTCACCGCCGACTGCACCAGCAGTTCGTGCCGACGCGGCAGCAGGCCGGCCGCCAGCGCATGTTCCAGCGGCTGCAGACGGCTCGATTCGAGAGCCGACCCGTTGCGGTCGACCCGTGCCGCCAGGGCGTCGCGTGCCGACAACGCAAAGACACGCGACGGCGCCACGTCCAGCGTGGCCGCCGCGTGCACGCGCTGCTGCTCGATCTGCGCCTGCCACTCGACCGCCGAGGCGAGCGGGTCGACCAGCGTGTCGATCTTGTTGAGCACGATGAAGCGCTCCAGGCTCGCCTGGTCGAGGTGTTCACGCCAGATGGCCAGGTCCGAGCGCGTCACGCCCGTGTCGGCGGCGAGCACGAAGACCACCGCGTGCGCGGTCGGCAGCAGCCCGAGCGTGAGTTCGGGTTCGGCGCCGATGGCGTTGAGCCCCGGCGTGTCGATGACCACCAGTCCGCGTTCCAGCAGGGGGTGCGGGTAGTTGATGATGGCGTGGCGCCAGGCGGGCACCTCCACCGTGCCGTCGGCGGCGCGCGGCGGGTTGTCCTCGGGCTGGGCCTCGTTCCAGAAGCCGAGGGACCCGGCCTGCTGCACGCTGACACGCTGCGTGCGCGTGACGGCGGTCAGTGCCTGCACCAGCGTCTGCGGTCGCCGCGGGTCCAGCGGCACGACCTGCCAGTGTTCCTCGCGCGGCCGCAGTTCGGCCAGCGAGAGGCCGCGCAGCCGCGTCTCGATGGGCAACAGCGCCAGTTGCGGCGGCACGCCGGCGTCGAAGCGCAACTCGACCGGGCACATCGTGGTGCGCCCGGGGGTGGCCGGCAGCACGCGACGGCCGGTGTCGGCAAAGAAGATGGCGTTGATCAGCTCGGACTTGCCGCGCGAGAATTCGGCGACGAAGGCGAGCACCAGCTTGTCGGATGCCAGGCGTTCGCGCAGTGCGACGATCGCCGCGGCATCGCCGTCGTCGAGCAGGTCCAGTTCGGCGAGCGCGCGCGCCAGCGGGACGACCCGGCCATCCACGCTGACCCGCCAAGCGGCCAGCGCGTCGAGACTGTGGGCGATGGGGCTGTGCATGAAAGACGTCGGCGGGCGCTGCAAGCGGGTGGCGGCATGCTAGCCCAGGGCTGCCCGCCACCCAAGCCCGCAGGGGGCCATTTCAGGCTGTCGGAAGTCACGACCGGCGCCGGCGTTACCGGAGTTACCGGCGCTGACAGCTTGGGCAGACGTAGGTCGAACGCTGAGCCTGCACGATCCGCCGCACGGTGCCGCCGCAGCGCCGGCAGCCCAGTCCGGCGCGGCCATAGACCGCGGCTTCGAGCTGGAACTCGCCGCTGGCGCCATGGGCGTCGGTGAAGTCACGCAGCGTCGAGCCGCCGAGTTCCAGCGCGCGCGCCAGCGTGCCACGCAGCGCGGCGAGCAGGCGCGCCGCGCGCGGCCGGCTGATGCGGTCGGCGCGGGTCGCCGGGTGGATGCCGGCGGCGAACAGCGCCTCGCAGGCGTAGATATTGCCGGCGCCGACGACCACGTCGCCGGCCAGCAACACGGCCTTGACGGCTGCACGTCGGCGCCGTAGCGCGGCATGGAACAGCGCCGGGGTCAGGGCCGGGTCGAACGGCTCCGCGCCCAACCGGTCCAGCAACGTCGAGGCCGGCATGGCGTGCATCGAGGTCGACCAGACGACGGCGCCGAAGCGCCGCGGGTCGTTCAGGCGCAAGGTGCCGCGGTCGGTGACGAGGTCGAAGTGGTCGTGCGGCCCCGGCTCCGGCGCCTCGCGCAGCAGCGCCAGCGAACCCGACATGCCCAGGTGCAGCAGCAGGCCGCCGTCGTCGGCCGCGGCTGCCCGGGGCCCGTGCCACAGCGGCAGCCACAAATATTTGCCGCGCCGCACCACGTCACCCACCGTGCCTCCAGCCAGCAACTCGACCGGCCGGCCCAGCGGCCAGCGCAGCGGCTTGCCCAGTCGGGCCGCCAGCACGCGTGCCCCCAGCAGCGGTGCGGCAATGCCCCGCCGCGTGACCTCGACCTCAGGGAGCTCCGGCATGGGTTCATTATGTGAGAATGACTTTCGACCGCTCTGGAGTCCCGATGTCCGAACGCCCACGCTGGCGCCCCACGCTGGCCGCCGTCCTTGCGGTGCCGGCCCTGCTGGTGGCAACGCCGGCCTTCGCCCAGCTGGGTGCACCGGGCGGCACCGAGCAGACGGCCAACTCGGCCCTCGACGGCCGTCTGCTCTACCAGGTGCTGATCGGCGAGATGGCGCTGACCGCCGGCGACGCCGGATCGGCCTACAACTGGATCCTCGACGCCGCCCGCCGCACCCGCGACGAAGCGCTGTTCCGGCGTGCGGTCGACATCGCCCTGCAGGCCCGCGCCGGCGAGCAGGCGCTGGCCGCCACGCGCGACTGGCAGCGGGCGCGGCCGGAATCGCTGGATGCCTTGCGGCTGCAGCTCCAGATCCTGCTGGTGCTCAACCGCAACGATGGCATCGCCGAGCCGCTGCAGGCCCTGCTGGTGCTGACGCCCGAAGCCGAGCGGCCCGGGTTGGTATCCGCGCTGCCGCGGTTCCTGCAGCGTGCCAGCGACCCGCGCTTCATTGCCGGCGTGCTGGAGGAGTCGCTCAAGCCCTACCGCGACGCTCCGGCCACGCGTGTGGCCGTGCGCGTGGCGATCGGACGCGTCTGGCTCGAGGCGCACGAACCCGATCGGGCGCTGGCGTTGGCCCGTGAAGCGCAGGGTCTGGATGCCGCGGCGCCCGGGCCGCCGTTGCTGGCGATGGATCTGATGCGCGAGCGGCCGGCGGCGGAGGAACTGGTGCGGCAGTACCTGCGCCAGCCGCAGGTCGAACCCGCGGTGCGCCTGGCCTATGTGCGGCTGCTCACCGGCGCCCAGCGTTACGCCGATGCCGTGACCCAGCTGGAAGCAGCCACTCGCGCGCAACCCGAGGTCGCGCCGCCCTACCTGTCGCTGGGTGCGCTGCAACTGGAACTCAGGCAGGTCCGGGAGGGCGAAGCGTCGCTGCAGCGCTATATCGAACTCGTGCAGAGCCAGCCCCCGGCCGCTGCCGACGACGCGGACGCAGCGGGCCTGGAGGACGCCGACGGCGACGGCGCACGCCCCGACCAGGGCCTGGTGCAGGCCTGGCTGATGCTGGCCCAGTCGGCCGAACAGCGCGGCGACTATGCCGCCGCCGAAGGCTGGCTGGCGAAGGTCGACGACCCGCGCCGCGCGCTCGAGGTGCAGGCGCGCCGTGCCTCGATCCTGGCGCGCCAGGGCCAGCTGGCGCAGGCGCGCGATCTGATCCGCCGCGCCCCCGAGCGCAGCGCCGAGGACCAGCGGGCCAAGCTGGTGGCCGAAGCCAGCGTGCTGCGCGAGGTCAAGCACTGGCGCGAGGCCTTCGAGGTGCTGGGCGAAGCCAACCAGCGCTTTGCCGACGATGCCGACCTGATGTACGAGCAGGCCATGATGGCCGAGAAGATCGACCGCCTCGAGGAGATGGAGCGGCTGTTGCGGCGGGTCATCGAGATCAAGCCCGACAACGCCCATGCCCACAACGCGCTGGGCTATTCGCTGGCCGACCGCAGCCAGCGCCTGCCCGAGGCGCGCGTGCTCATCCAGCGTGCGCTGGAACTATCGCCGGGCGACCCCTTCATCACCGACAGCCTGGGCTGGGTCGAGTTCCGGCTCGGCAACCACGCGGAAGCGCTGCGCCTGCTGCAGCGCGCCTACGCGGCGCGGCCCGACCCCGAGATCGGCGCCCATCTCGGCGAGGTGCTGTGGGCGCTGGGCCAGCGCGACGAGGCGCGCCGGATCTGGCTCGAAGCGAAGGGCCGCGACGCCGCCAACGACGTGCTGCGCGAGACGCTGGCCCGCTTGCGCGTCGACCTGTGATCGGCCGCGCGCTGGCCGGGCTGGCGGCGGCATGGCTGGCGGGCTGCACGACACCGCCGCCCGCACCGGGCGGGCCGGCGTGGACCAGCGGGCGGCTGGCCGTGAATATCGCCGCCGATGGTGGCCAGGCGGCGCAGAGCATGAGTGCCGCCTTCGAATTGCGGGGGGACGACCGGTCGGGCGAGCTGCGACTGAATTCGCCTCTGGGCACCCGCGTCGCGCAGGCGCGATGGGCGCCCGGCCTCGCCGTGCTGGACACCTCGGAGGGCGAGCGCCGCTTCGACACGCTGGACGAACTGTCGCGCCAGGCGCTCGGCGAAGCGCTGCCGCTGGCCGCCCTGCCCGACTGGATCGCCGGCCGGCCCTGGTCGGCAGCGCCGCATCTCAACCGCGACGACGGCTTCGAGCAGCTCGGCTGGCAGGTGCTGCTGTTGCGTCAGGCCGAGGGCGCGATCGAGGCGCGGCGGCTGGCGCCGCCCGCGGTCATCGTGCACGTGCGGCTGGATCCGGACACCCGCCCATGAGCGCGCACGGCCGCTCCGAAGCGCTCATCCTGGAGCGCGCAGCGCGTTGTCCAGTGAGCCCGCAGGCTCTGCCGAGGGCCGGGCCGGCCGCAGGCCGCAGGGGGCACGAATGACCTTGCGTGCGCTCTACGATGTTCCGGCGCCGGCAAAGCTCAATCTCTTCCTGCACGTGGTCGGGCGGCGCGGCGATGGCTACCACCTGCTGCAATCGCTCTTCGTGCTCATCGACTGGGCCGATACGCTGCACTTCGAATCGCGCGCCGACGGCGCCCTGATCCGGCGTGATCTCGGTCCGCCACTGCCTGCGGACGATCTCTGCCTGCGCGCGGCGCGCGCGCTGCAATCGGCCAGCGGCAGCCCTCTGGGGGCCGACATCTCGATCCTGAAACGCCTGCCCTGGGGCGCCGGCCTGGGCGGCGGCAGTTCCGACGCCGCGAGCACGCTGCTGGCGCTGAACCGGCTGTGGGCCTTGCGCTGGCCGCAGGAGCGGCTGGCCGAAATCGGACTGCGGCTCGGCGCCGACGTGCCCTTCTTCCTGGGCGGCCACAATGCCTTCGTCGAGGGCGTCGGCGAGAGGCTGACGCCGCTGACGCTGCCGCCGGCGCGCTACGCGGTGGTCAAGCCGACCGCGGCGATCGCCACCCGGGACATCTTCGAGCACCCGAAGCTCGCCCGCGATACCGCTGCTGTTATACTCTCAGGCTCTCTTGAAGAGGCGGGGCGCATCGGTGTGCCGGCCGGGTGGACGCAGGGTTTTGGCAAGAACGACCTGCAGCCGCCTGCCGAGGACCGCTGCCCCGAGGTGGCGCAAGCTGCCCGCTGGCTGGAGGCACGTTTCGGCAACAGCCGCATGACGGGCTCGGGCAGCGCTGTCTTTGCGAGAGTCGGTACCGGCGTGCCACCCGAGGCGGCATTCCCCGAGGATGAACTTCCGCAGGGGTGGGTGGGACGCATGTGCCGCGGCCTGGAGCGACATCCGCTGCTGGGGTGGGCAGGCTGAACGGTTTTGTAGGGGGTGGCGTCAAGCCGCTTCCTGTGTAGGGGAGTCGCCAAGTTGGTTAAGGCATCGGATTTTGATTCCGACATGCGAGGGTTCGAGTCCTTCCTCCCCTGCCAAATCCTGACCTGAAGCCGGTGCCGCAGCGCCGGCCCTCCCAGACGGAGCCTCCATCGTGCTGTTCAACACCGTGCTCTTCAGCGGCAACGCCAACCCGGTGCTGGCACAGGAAATCGCCTCGCACCTGGGCATCGAGCTCGGCAAGGCCATGGTGGACCGCTTCTCCGACGGCGAGGTCACGGTCGAGATCCGCCAGAACGTGCGCGCACGCGACGTCTTCGTGTTGCAGCCCACCTGCACGCCGACGAACGAGAACCTGATGGAACTGCTGATCATGGTCGATGCGCTCAAGCGTGCCAGCGCACGCCGCATCACCGCCGTGATCCCCTATTTCGGCTATGCCCGCCAGGACCGCCGGCCGCGCAGCACGCGGGTGCCGATCAGCGCCAAGGTGGTGGCCAACCTGCTGGAGACGGTGGGCGTCGAACGCGTGCTGACGATGGACCTGCACGCCGACCAGATCCAGGGCTTCTTCGACATCCCGGTCGACAATATCTACGCCAGCCCCGTGCTGCTGTCCGACCTGAAGAGCAAGGACTACCCCAACCTGGTGGTCATCTCGCCCGACGTCGGCGGCGTGGTGCGCGCGCGCGCGCTGGCCAAGCAGCTGGACTGCGACCTGGCCATCATCGACAAGCGCCGCCCGACGGCCAATGTCTCCGAGGTGATGCACGTCATCGGCGAGATCGAGGGCCGCAACTGCGTGATCATGGACGACATGATCGACACCGCCGGCACGTTGGTGAAGGCGGCAGAGGTGCTGAAGGCGCGCGGCGCGCGCAGCGTCTATGCCTATTGCACGCACCCGGTATTCTCGGGTCCGGCGGTCGGGCGACTGCGGGCCTCGCAGATCGACGAGGTCGTCGTCACCAATACCATTCCCCTGTCCGACGAGGCCAAGGCCTGCACGAAGGTGCGCCAGCTCTCGGTGGCCTTCCTGTTTGCCGAGACCATGCGCCGCATCAGCGATGGCGAGTCGGTGACCAGCCTGTTTGCGGAGCAGAACAGTAATTTTTGACACGAGGGCGGGCTCCCGTCGGAGCCCTCTCCTTCTTGCGCAGGCCTTCCGCCTGCAACCCCAAAGGCAGCCTGGTCGCGGGCGCCTCAACTTCCTGGAGAAATCATGCAATTCACAGCCTACGAGCGTACGCTGCAGGGGACCGGAGCGAGCCGCCGCCTG
>Ga0316603_10002194_pt1 | contig 10673 bp, 12 predicted proteins | sample OWC_soil_day10_n_FD_207649 | JGI IMG/M metagenome (GOLD analysis project Ga0316603, IMG submission 207649) | Wetland soil microbial communities from Old Woman Creek delta, Ohio, United States - OWC_soil_day10_noCT | ecosystem: Environmental > Terrestrial > Soil > Wetlands | place: USA: Ohio...
AAACTTTAGTATTAAGACGACTATGAGCAAACTATCCGCAAAAATCAAAGAGGAGTTCTATGCAATGCTCCCTCCTACCCTTTTTTTCTTCATTGCCCTGCACCTTGTTGCGTTCATCCGCGTTCTGATGTTGAAGGGAACAGGGATTGCGTTCAGTTCGTCGGTATCGGTAACGGTGGCAGCCCTGATTCTGGGTAAGTCGGTGGTGATCGCGGACCTACTGCCAATCATCAATCGCTACCCCGATAAGCCGCTGGCATATAACGTCGCCTGGAAGACCACGCTCTACGTTCTGGTAGCCATGCTCGTCCATTACCTGGAGCGTCTCGTCGACTTCTGGCGAGAGGCAGGCAGTTTCATCGCTGGTAACGAGAAGTTGCTCGCGGAGATCGTGTGGCCACATTTTTGGGCCATCCAGATCCTCCTTGCGATGCTGATATCGATGTACTGCACGGTGAGTGAACTCGTTCGCGTAATTGGAGGCGACAAGATGCGACGCTTGTTCTTTGGACCAAGGCCAGTGCTCGACATGGAAGACGGGCGTAAGCGAATTGATGACCATTAGCCTGGTAAGCCAAGTTACCAAAGCAAGCTCCATAAAGGGCTACAGGCCGATTCGCGCCAAGCAATTCATTTTTTCACCGGGCCTAAATCCTACAAATAAGAGAAGTTACTTTTCGATTAACCAACTTACTTAAACATAAGGAAAAAACCATGAACAAACACGTGAATAATTCAGATTACCGAGCTAAATGCTGGGCCTGTTTCCCGTTATTGGGTCTTTGTCTGTTGTTATTGAGCGCCTGTTCGGCTACCCAGAAAGTCGCTGTTAACCAGTCTGATGTGAACTGTGTGTTTCTTGCCAACGACTGTGCCCAACTCACTCCTGGGGGGAAGCATCAGGCTGACCTGCGTTACGTTAATCCGGCCGCGCAGTGGACCCAGTACAATAAAATCCTGCTTGATCCGGTGACTTTCTGGGCTGGCGACTCCACACCGATTTCTGCCTCAGATCAGCAGATGCTGGTGAACTATTTCTTCCAGCAACTCAAAGCCAAGCTTGGGCAGAAGTTTGCAATCGTCAATCAACCCGGTCCCGGCGTTATGAAGCTCGATGTCGCCATAACTGATGCCGATACGGCTACGCCAGTACTGCGGAGTATTTCAATGATAGTCCCGCAGGCGCATATGCTGGCAAATCTCGAGAATCTGGCAACCGGCTCGTTTCCGTTTGTCGGAGCGGCACAGGCTGAAGCCAAAGTAACCGACTCGGTTTCTGGACAGATACTTGCAATGGCGGTGGATAAGCGGATTGGGGGAGGGGAGTTTACGACCGGTTTTCAGTGGCAGTGGGGTGATGCAGAAGATGCTGTCAACGCCTGGGCCGATCTGGCGGTAAATCGATTATCTGCCTGGACTTCGGGTAAAGCGCCAAAGTAAGTTGATGTTATACATTTCGCTAGGTCAGGGTGCGCGAAAGCGTCCCTGGCGCTTTAAATCCAAGAATCACGTAACCAGTTATCTTGCGTTTTTTACATCGATGTATCAAACGATCTCGACTGTTTGCGGAAATCAACAGCCGGCAACTTGTCATACGGACCTAAAGTCCAATAGCCTAAACTATTCGACGGCTGGTATTATCAAGGGTGTTTGCCATTAACGCAAGAAATCCGCTTTCTGACCAACCATGACAGGAGAAAAAACATGATTACAAGAAACCTGCTACAACGCCCGGCGGCGGCCGCGCTTATCGCGCTAACCGCTTGCGCGGCGGCGTTCTCCGCGCAAGCGGAGGATAAAAAACCCAATATCGTTATTATCTGGGGCGATGACATCGGCCAGTCCAATATCAGCGCTTACACGAAAGGTATGATGGGCTATAAGACACCCAACATTGACCGCGTCGCCAATGAAGGTGTTGTTTTTACTGACTACTACGCCGAGCAGAGCTGCACTGCTGGTCGTTCCGCTTTTATCACAGGTCAGAGCGTGTTTCGCACGGGGCTTAGTAAAGTGGGGCTACCCGGTGCCGATGTAGGTCTTCAAAAAGGGGATGTGACCATTGCCGAGTTGCTGAAAGCCCAAGGCTATGCGACTGGACAATTCGGTAAGAATCACTTGGGTGACAAAGACGAATTCTTACCTACCATGCACGGTTTTGATGAGTTCTACGGCAATCTGTATCATTTGAACGCCGAAGAAGAACCTGAATTACCCGATTATCCTAAAGACCCGGAATTCCGTAAGAAATTTGGCCCGCGTGGTGTACTGCATAGTTGGGCTAATCCAGATGGTACTCAAAAAATCGAAGACACGGGCCCGTTAACCAAAAAGCGTATGGAGACTATCGATGACGATACTGCCGCCCGCGCTGCTGAGTTCATGGAAAAGCAAGTCAAGGCTAACAAGCCGATGTTCGTTTGGGTGAATTTCACGCACATGCACTTTCGTACCCATACCAAACCTGAAAACGTAGGTCAGGCTGGACGTTGGCAAAGTTATTATCACGATGCGATGATTGATCACGATAAAAATGTCGGCACGGTGCTCGATAAAATCGATCAACTGGGTATTGCCGATAACACCATCGTCATGTACAGCACCGACAACGGTCCGCATATGAACTCTTGGCCTGATGCGGGAATGACCCCGTTCCGTGGCGAGAAGAACAGCAATTGGGAAGGTGCTTACCGCGTTCCCGCAATGGTACGCTGGCCTGGGCATATCAAACCTAACACGGTATCCAATGATATCGTTTCACATCTGGACTGGGCGCCTACCTTATTAGCCGCCGCAGGTGTTCCTGATGTTAAGGAAAAACTGCTCAAGGGCTACAAAGCGGGTAAAAAGACTTATAAAGTGCATCTGGATGGATACAACCAACTTCCTTACCTGACAGGGCAAGAGCCTAAAAGCCCACGCGAAGAGTTCTTTTATTTCTCCGATGACGGCGATTTGACGGGCTTGCGTTACGACAACTGGAAAATAGTATTTGCCCAACAGCGTGCGGCGGGTACTATGCTGGTTTGGGGCGAACCGTTTGTGAAAACTCGCGTTCCCTGGCTCTACAATCTGCGTACTGACCCTTACGAGAAAGCAAGCATCACGTCCAATACCTATTGGGACTGGTATCTGGATCATGTCTTCCTGCTAACGCCAGCGCAAAAGTATGTCGGTCAGTTCCTGACAACCTTCAAGGACTTCCCGCCGCGTCAAAAGGCAGCGAGTTTCAGCATCGACCAGGTGTTGGAACAATTGCAAACACCGGCAGACAGGTAAGCACTGTTTAATTCTTTAGCCACGCCCGTCGCTTGAATCGGCGGGCGTGGGTTTTTCTCGTTCCCACGCAGCGCGTGGAAACGAGTTAAAAAAAAGGAAAAATAATGAACAAAAACCTAACATTTTCAAAATGTCGGGCTAAAACGTGGACTGGTTTCCCGTTATTGAGTCTATGCCTGTTGTTATTGACTGCCTGCACAAACACTCAGAATGTAAAAATCACTAGCGTGGCACAAGAACTAGTCACTGCCATCGACATTTTACTGGAACCCGATGCCACAATGCTTCAGCACGCCCAGGTTGCCAATGCTCGTTTGCTCAAAGTCTACCCTAAGGGTTTTGCGCTGGATACGTTACACAAGCCACATATCACCCTTATACAGCGATTCGTCCGCACGGCTCATCTCGACAAGGCCTATGCCGCTGTTGGCAATGTACTGACCAGCAATAAAATAACTGACTGGAAGTTGAAGGCATTCAAATACTACTACCTCCCTGATAAGGACATTGGCGTTGCCGGCATTGTCATCGAACCGACAGCCGATTTGCTCAAGCTGCAGCAAGAATTGATCGATGCGGTTGCGCCTTTCACGGTGAAAGCAGGAACGGCTGCCGCGTTCGCGACCACGACTGAGAATTCCGACATTCAACCAGCCTTGATCGACTACGTCGCGGCATTCGTTCCGAAATCCACAGGCACGCGATTTAATCCGCATGTCACTGTCGGCATTGCCTCTCAGGATTACTTGAAGGGCATGCTTGCCGAACCCTTTGATGCGTTCACGTTCTCGCCAGCAGGCGCGTCCATCTACCAACTCGGCAGTTACGGAACAGCTATGAAAAAACTCTATGTGTGGAATTTGTCGCACTGAGGTTTCTATCATCTGTGGGCTACGCTTTTCTGCTCAACTTTTATCTTTACAATCCAAAAACCTTACAAGGAAAATATCATGCCATTCACAATGAAAAACTTTGTTTTCTGGTCTGGCGTATACAACGCCGGACTAGCATTGACGTTAACCTTTCCACCTGTTTATCGATTGCTGGGCTTGAATGTTCCAGCACCTTTATGGGGCTGGCTGGTCGCGGGCTTTTTAGCCTACACCAGTGTGGTGCTGATTTTATCGTCACGCGATTTGCGCCATCTTGCTGCTTTCGTATATTGGGAGTCGATACTCCGCTACATCGCAGCGCTGTTGCTAATTCCCGCCGGTCTTTTCGGGGATCTGGGCCTGATTGCCGTACCTTTGGGTCTGGGTGATCTTGCCATTGGTTTGGTATATATGTTCGGCTTACCCAAGGAACTCGGTTTATCGCACACGGCTTTGTTGTGTGACCGTATCGGGTAATTATTACCGGAACTTATTAATTTATGAAAACTGTACTCATCTTGGGAGCCACGGGGCAGGTTGGGCAAGCATTGCTCCAACTGGCCTTGCAACACCCCGAAATTTCCCGTGTGGTTGCTCCTACGCGACGCCCGCTGCCGCCTCATGCCAATCTGGACAATCCGCTGGTCGCCTATGAAGCGTTGCCGGAGGATGCGACTTGGTGGAAGGCCGATTTGGCGCTCTGCGGGCTTGGAACTACGCTACGTCAGGCCAAATCCCAGGCCGGCTTCTTCCGTGTCGATCATGACTATGTTTTGGCCGCAGCCGGCTTGGCTCAGCGGGCGGGAACGCCGGCCTTCGATCTGGTCTCTTCCCTGGGCGCGGATGCTTCGTCTCGCCTGTTTTATCTCAGGACCAAAGGCGAGACCGAACAAGCCCTAACCACCTTGGGGTTTGCATAGCTGGTGCTGGTGAGGCCGTCGCTCCTGATCGGAGGACCACGATCCGGAGGCTTTCGGGTTGTTTTTGGGTAAGCACCTGGCTTCGCTGCTGCCCCGGCGCTATCGGGTGGTGACCACTTTTCAGGTGGCACGGGCGCTACTCGAAGCGGGTCTTCGTGCGCCCCCCGGACTTTACGTAATCGAGTCGGAGCAACTGTAGAGCTGAATGCCTGCTTTGTCTCATGTATAGTAAACCTGTGAATCGTCCATTCAATGGGACACAATGAAAATTACAAGCAAAGCGTTTTCGACTCCTTACCCCATTGTTTAAATTAAAATAAAAGTGGACAGTAACCGAAAAAACAAAAACAATAGACCGATTTTTTTTAAACCTGGGGCAAACAATTGAAAATAGATAGTAAAAAAATAAAAAAGAATTCCGTAGACATGGCGCTGTCATTATGCATTATTGGCGCACTATCGGGGTGCTCTTATATTGAGATGGCAAGTAATGATGCGAAAGCGGTAGCGGTTGAGCCGGCGCCTAACGCCGGTTTTATCGAGCAGCCTGATCGAGACAAAAAAATAGCGTATATACCCTTTCAGAGAGCCTGGATCAAACCCGGTTTCGAAAAGAGCCATTATAAAGAAATAGTTGTGGCCCCGGTAAATACCCAGTACATGCTGAAAATGGATTGGCTTCATGACATGAGTTCGGCCAGTTGGTTTGGCGATGTCAAGAAAGATATTGATGAGCTTGCGGTGTACTTTCATGACCAGATTGTCAAGGAATTCGAGGATGATCCCAATCATCGCTTTCAAGTCATCGAGTCACCTGCACAACATAAGCAAAAAGCTCTGCGTCTGGAACTCGCCTTGATCGAGATTGATCCATCAACACCCGTATTACATGCGGCTGGCTGGGCAGTCCCAGGCGGAAGTAGTGCTGCGGGCGTTGTCAACCAGCGTCGGGCCGCGTTCGAAGGCCGTCTGCGCGATTTGCAAACCGGCAAGATAGTTGCAACCTTCGCCGATCGCAATATGGCGGATATCGGCCCCATCGATCTGACCCGCCTGACCTGGTATGGGCCAGCCAAGGGCATCATGGATATGTGGGCTAAGCAGTTCGTGCAAATCGCCAACCGGAAGCCGGGTGAGATAATAACCGATCCTGTTGCGTTAACATTGAGACCTTTCTAGTGGGCTGTGAAAGTCCACTGAAATACTATTTTCACCACAGAGACACAGTGGTGTAGGTTGGTTTAGGCGATAGCCGTAACCCAACACATCGAAGCGGCAAATGTTGGGTTACACTATCGCTAACCCAACGTACTTCCAAAAAACGCTATCGCTGGCGAGGCTTTTTTAAAACAAGGGCTCTCGGGGTTCTTGATGCTGAAATTTATCAAAATATCATTGCTTGTATTGACGCTTATTGGAGCCACTGCCTGGGCTGTGTTGGCCGTTTATTTTGGCGATTCCCATAGCAGCATCGTTCAAACGTGTGTTGCTGCTGGATTCGGTTTGTTTGGCCTAATAACGATAGTCGGTTTAGGCTTTGCTCGTTGGCGCAAGCGCTTGTTAGTCGCTTATTCAATGCTGTTTGCTGCGATTCTGGGTTGGTGGTTGTTTGCTATTAATCCATCAAATGAACGGCAATGGCAACCTGATCTTGCCAAACTGCCTTATTCAACTATCGATGGTGATACTGTCAGGGTGCACAATATCCGCAATTTTAATTATCACAGTGAATTTGACTTTTCGCCGGCCTATTACAGCAAAACCTATGATTTAAATAAGCTTGAAGGTTTCGATCTGTTTGCTGTTTATTGGATGGGGCCTGCCATTGCGCATACGATTTTGAGTTTTAATTTCGGCAATAAGGATTATCTGGCTGTTTCAATAGAAGCCCGCAAAGAGTTAAATGAAGGCTATTCAACGATCAAGGGTTTTTTCCGGCAGTACGAGCTCACCTACATCGTGGCGGATGAACGCGATGTGATTCGTTTGCGCACCAACTATCGGAAGGATCCTCCTGAAGAGGTTTATCTCTATCGTCTAAAACCTCCTAAAGGAAATGCTCGCCGCTTGTTTCTTGAATATCTGCGAAAGATCAACGAATTGCACGAAAAACCGGCGTTTTATAATACTTTGCTGGACAATTGCACCACGGCTATCTGGTTAAATACGCGGATCAATCCGAGGCATCTGCCGTTTTCCTGGAAAATTTTGTTGAGTGGTTATTTGCCTGAGTACATCTATGAATCTAATGGGATGACTACACGATTACCTTTTGAAGAATTACAGCAGCAAGCCCACATCAATCCAGTGGCTCAGGCCGCCGATCAGTCGCCTGATTTTTCACAGCGCATTCGGGCCACTCTTGAAAAACCGCAGTGACAGTGAAAGGATTTTGGAATGCCCAACTGCGGATTTTAGGATTAATGGATGTGCGTAGCTTATATTTGCCCAATGTTCAGGATATTATGTTTCATATCTAAAGACCTTCGCCCCAGCGGAACTGCCAGGCAAAGCCAACAATGTCGAAGTTGCTGCCGTTACGGCCGTAAATCCCGGTGCTGCCGTATAACTTGATCGAATGATATTTGTGAACGGGAAACGACAAGGTGCCGCCGACTCGCCAGTTTTCCATACGGTTGTCAGCCGATTTGCCATCTTTCGTGATAAGGCCGCCAGTGTAGTAATTGGCGTCGAAAGCCGCCCAAATACCCGGACGGAAATAGTAAATAAGATGCCCTTGTGCCGTATAGAGCGGATCCTGTCGCAGGTTATCACCCTGGAAGGGTTGATTATTATCAGTGAAAAAGTAAGCGCCAGCAGCGAGTTCCGTTGTCAAAGGTCCCCATGCCTTGGAAATACCGATTTCAGGCTTAAAGGACCAGCGGTTGGTACCAAGGTTCACCAATTTTTCCGGAGTATATTGGCCGCCTGGGGCAGTTACAGCAAGGCTTGCGCCTATGATAAGATTTTGCTTGTAGGCGGCAAACTCTTTCATTGACAGCGCGGGTGCGCCATAGAGATTCACATAAAAGCGCGCCATGGGATCGGCAAAGCCACCGGCATCCCTTACGGCGGGTTTTCCTTGCACTTCGGCTGTACCAGAGAGTGACGCTCCGGGTAGGATCAAGTCGACCTTTCCGGATTTACCGAAAATATTCAGGGAGCGGGAATAAGCTAAAACAGCACTGTGAATGGCCAATTGGGCGTTCTCTATCGGCACCGACGGTGAAAACGATACGTTGCCGTTGGTATAGCCGTATCCGGCAATCAGGAAATTGAGACCCACCGGAATGTTGGAATAAGATCGGGGATCGATATCCGTTGCGTTAGCCCGATGCATTACTGACGTGAGAACCATCAGCACCGCCAGCATAACAACGCAGTGCCGGATTTGTTCGAAGTTAGGGTTGTTCATGCGATAAAGGCTGCAATGCCCCCTGTGTTGTTGTCGAATATTTTTTGGCGGTATTTGCCTGCACAGAGACAGGCTGGCTAGACTTTTCTTCCGGTAAACTCTCGATGTGCAAGGTCTGTGTGGGAAGCGCAAAGCGAATACCCTTAGCCTCGGACGTGCTCAAAAATAACTTCCCGGAAAAATAACACACATAGGATGTGGTGAGGCACGAAGTGCATCATTCGAGTGTGTCTCGCAAGCGATGCGCTTCTTATCGTCGGCATATCCTACGATTCTGATTCTAATTTCGGGAAGTTATTATTTGCCCAATCCTTATTGCTATTTCGACATCAATGGAATTTCAGAACCAACAGCCACGTCACCCGCTCCTTGCAAAACACTTTCCACTTGTAGAAAACGTGCCCCAATAACCTTCGAGGTCGCTTTTGCTACTTTGCCGTAGTATTTCTCTAGGAGCGCATTCCGCTGCTTGCGAAATTCAAACGAACGTTTGACGAGTTCGTCAGCCTTCTTGTCATTCATTTTTTCGAAGTTAGCGACATAATCCTTGATTACCGCAACGCGCTTGTCATTTAACTTCTTCAAGTCAGCTTCATATTTATTGTACTGGGATAAAAACTTTTTTTCTTCTTCCCCGTTAAGAGCCATCGCCTGCCTAACGAATTGCCATTTTTCCATGCGCAAACTGGAGCGAAACAGATCGAGTTCTCTATCTTGCCCGGTAATTTCCAGCGGGGGAGCGGCAACGGGTGCCGCCGGTGCGGGAGTTTCCGCTTGTGCCAAGTTATTCAGCGTTGGCAGGCTGACGGCTGCAATAGCGAACGCGAAGGCTAAATTTTTGTATTTCATGAATTATTCCTATCTTTTTTGTTATTGTGAATGCCAATTATATTGGAAATGGGTCGGCAATGCCCACAATGTCGAAATGGCCGCTAGTCCTCCCCGCGAATGGCTTAACCTAAAACTGTCCCACCTCAGGCAATGCTCAGGACAGCAATGCCGTTAAGTCAAGGACAAAATCCCCCTCCTGCTGGATGCCTACATGGATGTAGGTAAGTAGAGCAACGCAGGAGCAGTTGCCGAGAGGGCCGGGGTGAGGAGAATAAAAATAAGGGAAAATGCTTATTTAATCCCCTCATCCTAACCTTCTCCCGGAGGGAGAAGGGACTGTTCTCTTAACTTAACGGCATTGGGTCTGACCCCTTTTAGTGTTAAAATCTCACCCGATGTGTTTAAAGCTACTCATGCTTTTATACAATAACCTTGTGAAACCTGACAGCAAACAAAAGGAGGCTCATTATGCAAATACTTGTTGAAGTACCGGCCAATCTGCCTGATGCGGCTCAATGCACTCCTCAGCAGTTTATTCAGGAGGCTAAATTGGCTATGGCGATCAAACTATACGAAATGAAAAGATTATCATCAGGCATGGCCGCATCGCTTGTCGGAATAAGCCGAGTGCAATTTCTGGGTAAACTGCATGGATATGGAGTTCCCGTGATTGACTTGGATGATGCCGAGCTTGCAGAAGATGTCGCCAATGCCTGATCAATCCAGGGTCATCGTCACCAACACCACGCCACTTATCGCCCTTACGGCAGCCACTGGAAATCTGGATGTGCTTCGTAGCCTTTACGCGCGGGTGATAGTTCCTTATGAGGTAGCGGAGGAAATCAGAGTCGGTGGGAAAGATGCTTTTGGTGTGGATGTTTTTGAACAGGCATTGTGGTTAGAAATTAATACCAACCCTGTTGTATTGCCTCCCTACCTGGAGAACACACTTGATCGCGGCGAGGCATCAGTGATCCAAACTGCACTCCAAGAGGGGGTGAAACTGGTTTGCATTGACGAAATAGTCGGACGAAGAATCGCACGTTTATCCAACCTGAACACTACCGGCTCAATTGGTATCTTGCTGAAAGCAAAATCCATGGGATACCCAGTATCAGTCCCTGAAGCAATAGACAGGATGCGCGAACGTGGTATCTGGCTAAGCCAAAGCGTTATTCGTTTTGCGTTAGAGCAGAGTGGCAGTAGCGAAAATGAGTGAGACCATTAGAACAGAACAGAATATCGGGCTCCGTCCCGTCCCCATTTTTCCTTTCCCCCTCTCCCTTCGGGAGAGGGCAAGGGTGAGGGTTTTCAAAAAAGCGCAAATCATGACCGCCCGCAGTATACTTTAGCTAT
>Ga0316603_10002195_pt1 | contig 10660 bp, 15 predicted proteins | sample OWC_soil_day10_n_FD_207649 | JGI IMG/M metagenome (GOLD analysis project Ga0316603, IMG submission 207649) | Wetland soil microbial communities from Old Woman Creek delta, Ohio, United States - OWC_soil_day10_noCT | ecosystem: Environmental > Terrestrial > Soil > Wetlands | place: USA: Ohio...
TGCGGTGGCTCGGCATCACCTGGGACGAGGGACCGTACTACCAGATGGAACGGATGGAGCTGTACCGGAGGGAGGCGGAGCGCCTCATCGGGGAAGGGAAAGCGTACCGGTGCGTCTGCACGAAGGAGGAGCTGGACGCCCGACGCGAGGCGATGAAGGCGCACGGGGAGAAGCCGCGGTACGACGGGCGTTGCCGGGACCTTTCCCCGGGGGAGACGGCAGGGAAACCGCACGTCGTGCGGATACGGACCCCGCTGTCCGGGCAGACGGTGGTGAGGGACCTGCTCCGCGGCGATGTGGTGTTCGAGAACGCCGAACTGGACGACCTCGTGCTCGCCCGCACGGACGGATCGCCGACGTACAACTTCGTCGTGGTCGTGGACGACGCGTCGATGGGGATCACGCACGTCCTCCGCGGGGACGACCACTTGAACAACACGCCGAAGCAGATCCTCCTGTACGAGGCGCTCGGGTATCCCCTTCCGCGGTTCGGCCACTTCCCCCTGATCCATGGGATGGAGGGGGGCAAGCTCTCGAAACGGCACGACGACGTGTCCGTCACGGCGTACCGGGAGAAAGGATTCCTCCCGGAGGCGATGGTGAACTACCTCGTGCGCCTCGGATGGGGCCACGGGGACCAGGAGGTCTTCTCCGTCGCGGAGATGCAGGCGCTCTTCTCCCTGGAGCACGTGGGGAAGTCGCCGTCGAAGTTCAACCTGGACCGGCTCCTCAACCTGAACGCCCACTACATCAAGGTCTCGGACCCGGAACGGATCGCGGAACTCCTGATCCCGTTCCTTTCGAGGCGCGGGATCGCCGCGGAACCATCCCCGTGGCTCACCGCTGCCGTCCGGACGCTGCAGGAACGCGCAAAGACGCTCGAGGAAATGGCGGATTCGGCGGAATATTACTTCCGCGTGAGGCCGGCCGATCCGAAGGCGGCGGCGAAATTTCTCACCCCGGAGATCACACCGGCGCTCGTGGAGATCGCACGGGAGTTCGCCGCTCTGGAGCCGTTTACCCCTTCCGCCATGGAAGAGTGCCTGAAGGGAATGGTCGAGCGGCGGGGAGGGAACCTGAAGATCCACCAGCCGATCCGGGTCGCGCTCACCGGCGGGACCGCGTCGCCGGGGCTGTTCGAGGTGATGGAGGTCCTCGGGCGCGACGAGGTGGTGCGCCGTCTCAAGGCCGCCGCGGGGCGCATTGGCTCTTGACGGGGGGACGCGCCCTCGGTTACTTTGTCTGTTCCGTTGAGGAGTGGTGAAACGGCATCACACCTGGCTCTGGACCAGGCTTTCCAGGTTCGAATCCTGGCTCCTCAGCCAAACCGGTCCCATCGTCTAGTGGCCCAGGACACCGCCCTCTCACGGCGAAAACGCGGGTTCGAACCCCGCTGGGACCGCCAAGTAAACAAAGGGGATTTCGGATTTTCCCGGAGTCCCCTTCTCTTTTAACCTGCCATTCCCCACGTTATTCCCCACATGGATTTCCTGACCGCTCCCCACTCGTCGCGTCCTGCGCCATCCTCGCTCGCGTGGAGAGGACTTTTCGTTTAGGACGAATTTTTTCCCTCGCTCGCTGGGGGGTATATATTGAAATTGGTACCCAACCAAACACCCAAGAATTGGGGGGTATGCCATGGCATTTTCACTCAGCTGTGACGACATTTCGAGGAAGTGTGAGTTCAAAGTCTACGGCGAGACTAAGGAAGAAGTATTGTTGGATTTCGAAGAGCATATAAAAACATTCCATGGTATTTCTGGGCTTTCCATAAACGTCATTAATCAATTCTTGAAGTTCGTCCGCGAGGAAAAACCGGCGTAATAAGTTACCCCAGCCAGGAAACGCCTTCTGCTCTCGCCCAGGACGCCGTGGGGCGGCCTACAGCGCACGATCTTCCCCCCCACCCCGTACCATTCCCCTCTACCGGCGGGAGGAAACCCCCTGGCCCGCAGGGATCGCAGGGGGGAGGGAGTGCCGACCGCTCGAAGCCGGGAGAATCCTCCCGCCGATGGCCGCAGCCCGGAGCGTATTCCTTCATGGCCGAAAAATCCCGGTCCGCGTCCCTCTTCAAATCCCGGCACGCTCCTCCTCCGTGATGCCTCGTCCCTCGTCCGGAAGGAATCCCGCCTCCCGCATTTCTAGGGCGCATTCGTACAATGTTTTGTTTTCCTTACATATTTGTCGCTCCAAGCGCGGGATAGTGGGCCGATTCTGTAGATATTCCAATGGAACTGCCACGGTGCGAAATTTGGGATATAATTCCCATTTGGAGAACAGGTCAGGAACCCAACCTGCTGATATGGGGGGGGATCGCATGCTCCTATTTTTTATTTCGCTTACAGGACTGATTGTGGGTGTTATTGCCGCCGGAAAATCCACCACTGTCATCACCGAATCGGAGGCATTGATACTCACTGGAATATCGTTGATTGGCGTTGCAATTTATTTGCGACGCAGGAAGGGTATGCGGGGTTGATTGCTGCGACGACCCTTCCTGTAACATCGTGTGGGAATAACACACGAGGATCGTTTATTGGGCATGATCTCCCAGTTCTCCGTCCCGTACCATGTTGAGCTTGCACCGCAAACACTCGCCGCTCCGGTGATCGACTACCGCCGCCCTGGCCCCGCACTTAGAACACGTCGGCCAGGAGTCCTGCGTCACCTCGATCCGGGCGTACCACCCGCGGTGGCTACCGAAGCCGACTGATCTTCTTCTTCCGCCCCTTGGTCCGCATGGAAAGCCCTTCCTCACGGTATAGCCGCCAGACCAGCTTATGATTGACCTTCCATCCTTCCCGGCGAAGCAAAACGTGCAATCGTCGGTATCCGTATCGAATTCGAACCGCCGCGAGGTCCCGCAAACGCATCCGCAGTTCGTTCCACGTCCTCTTCCGGCTCCGGTAATACGCCGTAGGCCTCGGGATCTGAATCAGCCGGCACGCACGCCTCATGGTGAGCTTGTACGCGGTCCGAAGATCCTGAACCAGGGACCGCTCGCGTGCCGGCCTTACACCTTTTTTTGCAACACCTCCTGGAGAATGTGCTTGTCCAGTGCCAGGTCCGCTACCAGCTTCTTCAGCTTGCGGTTCTCCTCCCCGAGCTGCCGCAACCGCCGTAGCTCCGCCACCCCCATGCCTTCGTACTTACGCTTCCAACGGTAAAACGATTGCTCGGACACCCCCATCTTCCGGCACACCTCCGTAACCGGGGTGCCTCCTTCCGCCTGGCGCAAGGCGAAGGCGATCTGCTCCTCCGTGAACCGCTTCTTCATCTCGACCTCCTCAGGGTTCGGGACGGGAAAAGTTAGCCGGAAGTATAACCCTGGAAGTGTCTAAGAAATGGGGAGAAGGTCAATATTGTTCGTAGAACACTAAGCCGAACAGCGTTCTCCTCTCGTGATTACGGTACTTCGAACCCATGTAGCAGTATTCACACCCACCCGTGGGATTTCGATATTGTGACCTCCTCTTTCAATATCGTACCTTCTCGGGTCGACTCTACCTGCCCCGCGGGAGTACCGCTCCTCGCCCCATGGAAATCCCTTTCTGAACCGGATCGTTGGTAAAAGTCTCCTGCTATCCCTGTTTGGTGCAATTGTTGCTAATAAAATTACACCCACCAATATTCATCCATGGAAGACCAAGGGGTGCATCCGATGCGGCGACTGGCATTTTGGCATGTTCTGCTCCTTTCCTTTGTCGCGACAGGACTTCTTGCCTCCGGTTGCGGTGGCAGCGGTGGTGGATCCGTCGAGGGGGGTACACCTAGCGTTCCCCCTGCGAACGTTCCCCCTGCAGGCCCCGTCACGATTCTGACCTGGGAACCCCCTGCCAAATTTGCGGACAATACACCTATAGATCCGTATCGGGATATCGACCATTACGAGGTGTACGCCCGTGAAGATACGAATTTCACCAATTCCGATCTTCCGGTGATGGTCATCCCCGCCTTGACCAGCATCGATTCCACCCACGCGCAGTCAACCGGGGACATTAAAAACGGGAGGAAACCGCTTTCGGAGTTCACCCTGGAATATTTGAATCCGCACGTCTCCAAGGCAACCCCGCAATATGTGTCCCTGAAGGTGGTGGGAGTCGACGGGCAGAAGTCCGCTTTCACGCACCCGATCGCCTGGGACAGGATGTAAGGTGAGGACGGTCATAATGAAGAAATCCCTTGTGGTCCTCCTTGCTTGTCTCGCATCGGCTCTGGCGCTGCCCAGTCTGTCGAAGGCGGAAACCCGGACCATCAACTGGGGTGCCGTAACGACCTACGCTGATGGCACTCCGATAGAGTCAAACCGGTCCGTCACATACAACTTCTATTGGACTTCGGACGCGGGGTTGAGCGCTGGTTCACTCCGCCCCCTGTTAACGTCCGTGGGCCAAACCACCGGCACCTTCGACCCGGATCTTGTCGGGATGTCTCGCGGCACGACGGTCCATATAACGGGAGAGACGGTAGTGAGTACGGGGGAGAAGTCGCCGCTTTCACCTGCGTACCCGTGGGCCGTTCCTCTCTTGAACGAACTGCCCCTCTTGAGCGAACTGTTCATCGGGTGCCCGTCATCGCTGAACGAAGGCGAGAGCGGGGTATGCACCGCGACAGCGTCATGGAGCGACGGGTCGATGACCACGGTATCGCCTGCGTGGAGCGAGGGATCCGCGTATGCCTCGATTGGCGTGGACGGCGTACTGACCACGACGGCGGTGTCGGGAGATCAGTCGGTGATGGTGACGGCGGACTACACGTCCGCGGGGGTAACGCGGACGGCATCCGCTACGGTGATGATCGCGGACCTTTCAGTCATTACGATCATGGAACCGAAAAACGTCAAGCTGGCTGGCCCACTGGCGGAATCCCCCTCGAAACCATTCCGCCTCTCGTGGGATCCCGTGGCGAGCTACACCAACGGGACGCCGATCCCCGGGGGCACCATTATCGATTACTCGGCATATTGGACAACCGATTCCACCCTTTCGGAGAGCAGTCTGAAGCCACTAGCTTCCTCGACCCTCTCCACTTCCGTGGACTTCGATCCGACTGCGGAAGGGATGAACCGCAACCAGCGCGTGTACTTCACAATCCGGGCGAAGGACCCCGGAGGGAAGATATCCAGCCTTTCCGCTTCCGTGCCGTGGAGGGTTTCCAACTCCGGGCCGTCTGCCCCAATGAAAGTCAGGATCAAAAAGTAAGGGTTAAAGATATACTGCCTCTGGCCGAACACCGGGGGCGAACGTAATCCCTTACGGTTCGGCACTACAAGGACCCGCCGACTCCTTCCATGTCTTCCTCGAGGAAGGGATCCACTTCCCGCTGCCGGGCCTCGGATTTCGCCGCCACCTTGCACCGTAGGCACTCGCCGCTCGGGTGGTCCACGACGGACACCTTCAAGCCGCACCGGGAGCACGCTGGCCCTCCCGTGGAATCGGCGGCCGGGATGTTGGAAGGATCCCGATATTGTAGGGGGGGAATTCCATTTCCTTCGTGCCGCAGATTTACCGCTGCCGCGCGAGTCAATTCTCCTACGCCGCTTTCTCCTCCCTGATGATCTTCCTTATTTTTCCCTGGAAGTCTATTGGAATATAACCCATGCTTCTAGGAAGCGGCTCGGTAGTTATCACCCCGACAGTATTCCTTCTTCCATTCCCCTCTGAACGAACTTCTCCAACTCCTCAATGAATCGTTGCGCCGAAACGAACTGGTCTTCAGAGTATCGTTGCGCCGAACCGTTCCGGTCTTCAGAACCGTTCCAGTCAGCGAACCGATGCCGAATCGGGGACTGACTGCCATGCCTCAATACTTCATACCCGGCGATGGTCTCGTCATACCATTGTTTCCTGCCCTTCGACCTTGATTCCTCCAGAGCATATTGGATTACAGACCGGCCCGCAGCCAGGAACGCGCTCATGTAATATCGGAACGCTTCAAGGTCGTTTACCGACTCTTCCATCCTCGTCAAGAAGAACTTGGCCTCACCAATTTTGTATCGCTCGTTCATATCCCTCTCCCTGCCCCTCCTTTGGAAATTACGCCTTGAGATATATTAAAACCGGTAGCCGATGTTGGCGGTCCCGGTGATTCCATCAACCTTCATATCCAGACCATCGAAGGAAGGCTCTAACCATAAATATTTTCCTTCCAGTCCGAGAAAGATTTCCTTCGTGATGTTGAAATTGGCGCCCAAGCCGAGGAAGAACCCGAATGCCGTGTCACTTTCAGAAGCCGATGCGCCACCAAACCCCGATAAATTTGCGGACACTTCCAACTCGGTGAAATACGCTCCGATTCCGGCCATGGCGTACGGTTCGAATTTCCCCATGGGAAGCAAGCCCCTCACTCCGAGTGTGACGGGAATGATCGTCATGTCGACATCGGCGCTAAAAGTTCCGCTTATGTCAGTGAATGACATCGATTTGTTGGGTTTTGTGTATCCAACACCCAGTTCGAGCGCGATATTCTTGTGGAAGTAGTGACCTAAGGCAAGTTCTCCGTTGAAAGCGCTATCCATATCCAAATCCCCACCGCCATCCTTTATTTCAGTCGTCTGCGGTATGTAGATGCCGAATTTTAAGGCGACGTATTCATATAGTGATTTTTCAGGGGCTTTAGGTGCTACTGTAATATGTGAAATATCCTTGCCCGGTTGAGTTGATTCATTTGGTGCTTTCCACCAATCCGGTGCGGCCCACGCATTTGTTGTAATAGAATACAAAACGATTATATTGATTAACATTCTAAGAATTTTGCAAATCATATAATCCCTCCTATAATCTTATTATTACGATTTTTCCCCCCTTCAGAAATGCCTCTTGTTCCCAACACCGGAATTTGTACGCCACGTCTCCTTATGCGGGCTTATTGGTGTATCGGCAAAAGGCATATTAAATATTTAATATATTTATGTCCTCCCATTCCTCTCCCCCATAGTGTCCCCCACTCGTTTGATGGAAAATTGGGAAAGTGTGGAGGGAAGCCCCGTCAGGGACAGCAGAGTACGCACGGGACTTCGCCCCCCCTGTCCCGGTGAGAAGGGAGCGCAACGTTCCGAGACAATATAACGGGTCAGCATGCCCCACCCGCACTGGAGAGGCGACTTCTCCAAGGGCGTCGTGGTGAACGATTACTGGCTGAAGCCCCCACCATAGAACCAGAACGGCCCTCCTCCCGACGATCCTCTCGTGACCAACCTGCCTGTAGTTGTGCCCGTTACATGCTGAAAACACCACTTCTCGGCAAACATTTTCCCAACCAAGTACTTCCTATTCATCGAATGTAATTACTGACGGTATTATTTCTTTTGATATCAGCAGAATACGGCCAAGCCAAACAACGGCGCTAAATTTGCTTATATATTTCAGGCGGTGCATTTCTGGGCGTTGGTGCAGGCCATGAAAACAATAATTGGTGTTCTCCTTATCGGCCTTTTGATAAGCGTTTCTACTGGGGCTTATCAACCATCATTTACATATTTATCAGGCTTTGACTCAACTACACTCGTAAACGTGGTAGATGACGCAATCAATTACTGCGGGAAATCCGTTGAAAGCCTCATTGCCTTTTATCAGGACTTTACAGAATCAAGCAAGATCGTGTACTTTTTCAAATCCTACCTGCCGCCGGACCAGAATCCTGGCACGATAGCACTGCTGGGTTGTGGATTGGTGGGATTGTGGGGGTACGGCAGGGTGCGGAGGTCCAGAAGGAAATAACCAACTCAAGGAGGGTTGAAGATGAGCGGCTATATCGTCTATCGTCTAGATTACGTGAACAAGAAGAAGGTGCCCATAGGGAAGCTGGTTGAGCGTCGGTAGGAAAAGTGCGGAAGACATGAAGATAAAATATTGTGCCGGGCGCATCAACTCTACGCATATTCGCCAATTGACAAATTGTTCATAACCGTCAGTCCCGAATAATGGCAGGCCTGTTTGGCTACAGCAGGCGGCGGATGAAGAAGTAGTACACGACAGATAGCGTGACGAGAGGGCGGGTTACCCCGCCCTGATCGTTTCGGCCACCCCTCCGTGTATGCAGAGCGTAGAGCCGCCGTTCGACTTATAATCCCGAAGATGACTGGATCTCCGTGCCCGACCGTTTGCCGCCATTCGGGGAAGACGTGCTGGTGTGTTCTTGGCTGAACAAGACTTATGTCTTGGCATACGTCTCCCCGCGTGACGGTAAATGGTACCTCTCCTTCGGCAGCACGCGGTCCCTGAACATCACCCACTGGTGCCCCTGCCGGAGCTGCCGCAGCGGAGCGTGGTGGTCTGACGGCCCCTGTACTTCTTTAGTACCTCTCGGCAACTATTTTCTCAGTTAGACACTTCTCTTCCCCTGGAAGTGACTACTCGCAGACGGTTCGTATTTCGTATCGAGCGTTTACGCTAACACCATTCAACGGTACGAATAATGCATTTAATTACAGCGGAATTATTGTTTGGTTGCAGGAAGGGGGAAGTCATGAAGAGGTTATTTGTACCAGGAATTATTTTCTTAAGCATATATGTGTTTCCCATCCCAGCATGGTCTCTCGCGATTAACGACGTGGGAAGTATTGATCAATTAATTTATCAAGCTAACCTCTGTAATAGCGGCGATGCAACTGAACTCGCATGGATAAGAAACGCACTCGGTGATCAGACTTTGACAATGAATAAGTTCGACGTAACTGAACATGATTGGGAAAATATTAGTGGTATGCCAAGTGTTTTTGCGCTTAGTTTAGATGATTCGCCGGCATATTTCTTTGTTAAGACGGGGGCTAATACAGGAAATACGAATGACCTCTTCCTGTTCCGCAACATATCCTATTTAAATTATGGTGTGATTGATCTTATAGCGATGGGGTTCACCGGTAGAGCTGTTACAAATATAGGGAAGATCAGTCACGTCGGTGTTGTTCCCGAACCCTCCACGTTGCTCCTGCTGGGAGGTGGACTGGTTGGGCTGGTCGGGTACGGGAGGAAGCGGTTTAAAAAATAGTCGCCTACACGGGCAGCGCAATGGTGGTGTAAACATGAATGTCTACACTGTCTATCGTGCAGAGTACCGGACCAATAAGACTGTACGAATCGGGAAGGTAGTGGATCAACGGAGGGCAGAGCGGAATAACAACGCTGCAGATATGTTGCGAGTGGCTCAAAAGTTATACGCAGCGTCGTCGATTGATTCACACATATTCATCATTAGGGAAAGTTCCCGCCTAAGGTTTTTATTAGAGTGATATTGCTAGGAGTGATTACAGTCCCCCTGATCGTCTGTCTTATTCAGCCGGTATCAACAGTCGATGCTGCCAATCTCGGTTTTGTGGACATATACGAAGGGGGTCGGATCGGTAAAGCCTTTACCAACACCGAGACCGTGACGCGTATCCCTTCATTACGCGTCTGCGATACGAAACATCCAGGCAAGTCACCTTCGAATAATCCCGCCCGAACCGGGTCCCAGGCCGCGCCTGCGAAACCAGCGTCCGGTGAAACCATGAGGTTCACGCGCTTGTCCGTCAAGGATCCGGGGGCCAACAACATCGAGGCCATCAGTTTTCTCATCCCTGCAGGGTGGAAAACCGAGGGCGGTATCCAGTGGTTATCCGACCACCTCGTTCTGGCCAATCTGCTCATGAAGATCACCGATCCCAAGACGGGCGCTGCCATCGAGTTCCTTCCGGGCCAATATTACGGTTGGAGTTATCATCCAGCGATGGCGAAACCGCAGGGAGGGGTTTACATGGGCGTCATCCAGTGGCCCCCGATACAGGACCCAGCGGAGTTCATCCAAACCATGTACGGACCCGGCCCTCTAAATCGTTTGCAGGGCGCCCGAGTACTCAAGACGGAGGATTTCCCGAAGGTCGCCGCCGAGTTGTCGAAGTTTCATGGCAGCCAGGCGAGGTACACCCGCGTACGATACGAATACCAGGACGGCAGCGAGATGTGGGAGGAGGACGTCTACGTCACCCTCGTCCATTCGCCGTCGCAGACGGGAGCATTCTGGTCCGGGATTGCGTATTCGTTCCGCGCTCATCGGGGGCAACTCGATCGATTAACACCCGTCATGAACACCACGATCAATACACAGCGTCGGAGCCCGGAATGGTTCGGTTATTACATGTACGTCAGGAAACTGTTTGTGGATCGGAATATCCAGGGCGTTCACAATGCAGGCATCCTCAGCGAAGCAATCAGTCGCAATAGCGCGGAGATTCAGAAGATGTTCGAAGACTCTTACCGACAGGCGAACCAATCGCAGGACCGCATCAGCCGGAGCTACAGCGATTATATCCGCGGCGTGGAGACTTACCGGAACCCTTATGAGGACCGGCCGATCCAGCTCCCCTCCGGTTACGACGGCGTATGGGTAAACCGCTCCGGGGAATATCTATTATCGAACCACTCTGGATTCAATCCGAACGAGGGCTCAACCACCGAGTGGCGGCGCATGGAAAGGAGTCCGTAGCCGGTCTTTAGTCAGTCCCCCATGATCGGTCCGCATATAGCCTTGATGATGAACAAAATTAAGGGTCGACCTATCCCGTCCGCCCCTCGCGGCTATTCACTCATAACAATACTCATAACACCGACGGAATAATCATAATCGATGATTCCCGGTTAGCGTAAAGCGTTATTTTAAGTTATTAATTAATACTTTCGCGAGG